>Ga0079305_1000854_pt1 | contig 52912 bp, 43 predicted proteins | sample LMS_cellobiose_e_FD_79183 | JGI IMG/M metagenome (GOLD analysis project Ga0079305, IMG submission 79183) | Rumen-fistulated moose microbial communities from Alaska, USA - LMS_cellobiose_enrichment | ecosystem: Host-associated > Mammals > Digestive system > Stomach > Rumen fluid ...
GGCGACGGTCTGAGAGACGCTCTCGACCCGAAGCTCAAGGACTAAGGGAGGTGCAGGATGGAAAAGACATTACAGATCCGGGATCTCTCGATTGAATACAGAACGGATGACGCCATAGTAAAGGCTGTCAACGGCATAAGCCTCGATCTCGAAAAGGGTGAAGTGCTGGGACTCGTGGGCGAGACCGGAGCGGGCAAGACGACGACCGCGCTCGCGGTGCTGAGACTTCTCCCGGACAGAACGGCTCATATTACAGGCGGAAGCATAGAATTCAACGGCGAAGATCTCCTGAAGACATCGGAAGAGGATATGCGCTATAAGATCAGAGGCGAGAAGATCGCGATGATCTTTCAGGATCCGATGACCGCTCTGAACCCTGTTATGACCGTTGGCTTCCAGATAGAAGAGGCCATCAAATACCACGGCGACAAGATGTCGCGCGAGGAGATGGAGAAGCGCGTCGATGAGGTGCTCCTGATGGTGGGGATCCCTCCCGAGAGGAAGCACGAATATCCGCACCAGTTCTCCGGAGGAATGAAGCAGAGGGTGGTAATAGCGATGGCGCTCGCTTGCGAGCCGGAGCTTTTGATCGCCGACGAACCCACGACGGCCCTCGACGTTACGATCCAGGCCCAGGTGCTTGGCATGATGGACGAGCTGAGAGAACGCCTCGGTATGTCGATGATCCTGATCACCCACGATCTCGGCATAGTCGCGCAGACCTGCGACAAGGTCGCGATAATGTACGCCGGAGAGATAATCGAGAGCGGAACCCTCGAGGACGTGTTCAAGAGCGAAGAGCACCATCCTTATACAGTTGGCCTCTTCGGAGCGATACCCGACATGAAATCCGAGACCGACAGGCTCTCTCCGATAGACGGCCTGATGCCGGATCCGGCGGATCTTCCGGAAGGCTGCAATTTCGCGGAGAGATGCCCGCACTGCATGGAGATCTGCAGGGCGGTATCCCCGGAGAAATACGTGAACGGAACGCATCAGATAGCATATCACCTGTTTGATATGAAGGATCAGGGAGGTGAGGCAGTTGAGTAAGGAGATAATTACGGAGAACACCGTTCCCGTGATCGAAACGGTAAATCTCAAACAGTATTTCGACGTCGGGAAGAGAAAGCTCCACGCTGTCGACGACATCAGCGTCAAGATCATGCCGGGAACGACTCTCGGCGTGGTAGGCGAGTCGGGCTGCGGCAAGAGCACGCTCGGAAGGACCATCCTGAAGCTTCTTAAGCCCACCGGAGGACGGATCCTGTATAAGGGAACGGATATCACCGACCTCGATGATCATCATATGAGAGAGTACAGAGCTCATATGCAGATGATCTTCCAGGATCCCTACGCGAGCCTTAACCCCAGAGAGTCGATCTTCGACGCGATAGCCATGCCGCTGAAGATCAGCGGAAGATACCGCGGGAAGGAGGCTCTGACAAAGAGGACCAAGGAGCTGATGGACACCGTCGGCCTTGCTGAGAGGCTCGTAAACTCCTATCCTCACGAACTCGACGGCGGACGCCGCCAGCGCGCCTGCGTGGCGAGAGCGCTTGCTCTGGAGCCGGAGTTCATAGTCTGCGACGAACCGGTATCCGCTCTGGACGTATCGATCCAGGCCCAGATCCTGAACCTTCTGATGGATCTTCAGGATGAGATGGGACTCGCTTATATGTTCGTGACCCACGATCTGTCCGTCGTCAAACACATATCCGACGAGATCATGGTCATGTATATGGGGAAATGCGTGGAGAAGGCGCCGTACAGGGAGCTCTTCGCGAACCCGCTCCACCCATACACCAAAGCTCTGCTTCAGGCGGTGCCCACCCTCGATATAAGCCAGAGGGCAAGAGGGAAGAAGGTCATCCGCGGCGAAGTATCATCACCTATCGATCCCGCACCGGGATGCCGCTTCGCGCCGAGATGCGAATTCTGCACCGAGGCGTGCATGGGAGCGGATATCCCGCTTGAGGAGATAAAAGAGGGACACTATGTTGCCTGCACCCTCATGAAAGATCTGCAGGCTGAAATCGGCAAATAGGGAGAATAATTATCCCTGTATTGTTAAGAAAGGAGGACCACATGTCCAAGAAAAGAGTTATTGCACTGCTTTGCCTCCTTGTGATGGTGGCATCCTGCCTCGCGGGCTGCGGAGGCGGCTCAGGCGGCGGCGGAGGAGAAGCGACGAATGACCATCGTACGGTGGTGATCCGTGTTCTGGACGTATTCCAGACCCAGAACCCCTATGAGAACACCGGTTATTCTGATGCTTATGTAAACAACCAGGTATATGAGACGCTGTTCACGACGGACAACGACGGCGAACTGGTTCCTGTTCTCGCTACGGATTACGAAGCATCCGACGACGCGCTGGAGTACACCGTACATCTGGTACAGGACGCGGTCTTCCAGAATGGCGAGCCGTTCAAGGCCAGCGACGTAGTCTTCACCTATGACTATGCCAAGCAGTTCACCGCCAAGACGTCCAACTTCGACATGGTCGAGAAGGTCGAGGCTCTTGACGACTACACCGTCAAGTTCACTCTGAACAGAGTGGACCCGCTGTTCCTCGCTTACACCGGATATATGTACATCCTGAGCGAGAAGTTCGTAAACGATAACGGCGGAGTCATCTCCAACGTCGCGTGCGGAACCGGCCCCTACAAGCTCGTAGAATACGATCCTGCCGTCCACGCTGTAATGACTGCGAACGAAGACTACAGAAAGGGAGCTCCCGACATCAAGGATATCGAGATCAAGTACATCTCCGATTCCTCCTCCGCTCTCGTTTCCTTAGAGTCCGGCGCTATAGACTTCATGGAGATCCCCTCTGAGTCCGTAGAGTCCATCCAGTCAAATGACAAATACAACACCGAGTATTCGCAGATGATGCACACCGCCATCATCGCGCTGAACACCACGGTACCGCCCCTTGACAACAAGCTCGTAAGACAGGCTCTTACCTATGGTACCGACAAGGAGAACATCATCAAGATCGCTTACAACGGAATGGCTGAAGTCGCCAGGATCCAGGCCGGCACCAACTGCTTCGGTGTTGACTTCTCCGATGCCACAGACTTCTCCTACAATCCCGAGAAGGCCAAGGAGCTCCTGGCTGAAGCAGGATTCCCGAACGGTCTTGACTTTGCTGACTACGGCATCCACATGGACGTCATCGCCGGCGGCTATCATGAGAAGGTAGCCCAGGTATGGCAGAAGAACATGGAGGACATCGGCGTAAAGATCGAACTGATCTCCACCGAGAGCCCTGACGAGAAGGCTGACGCGGGCGACTTCGCGATCATGAACGAAGGCCTCTCCTACAGAGCGGACTTCTCCTTCAACAAGAGACACTACACCACCGGCGGATCCACCAACTGGTCCAGGATCAGCGATCCGTGGATCGACGAGCAGTTCGCAAAGGCTGACGTCGAGACCGATCCCGAAGTCAGAAAAGCGATCTACAAAGAGCTGGTAGCCTACATCGTAGACCTCTGCCCGTCCATCCCCTACATGCACAGAAATAAATGCTATGCATGGCCGAAGGACATCGAGATCGACACCCTCTACAACGACGCCAACCGTCCGTACGTATGCTACGAATGGCATTGGGCCGAGTAACGGGAACTGACCCGAAACATTATTCAAATCGCAAGATCAAATAGCTCACGTTGAGAGAAAGGGCTGCTCTACCGGGGGCAGCCCTTTCCGTAAAGACCGCGCTCAGCACCCCCCCTGTCTGATCCCCCGCAGCATACCCCGCAATACCCCTGCAGACCCCCGCACGATCTGACCGCAAAGGACAACAAGGAGAGGAAACGATATGAAAGTATTTTCCGGCTGGTTCGGACACGAAGGCAATATGATGTCGGCTCACCTCGCGGAGTTTGAGGATGAGAAAGCCGGCATCACCCGCGGAAAAGAAGTCATAGAGAAATACAGAGGGACCCCGGACTACGTCGCGGGTATAATCAAATGCGCTGAAGAGAACGGCGTGGAGCTGGTGATGTCCATTCACAAGGAGATCGCCGCTCCGAGGCTCAGCACGGATTGCCTCGAAAGATTCATGGCCATGGTCATCGAGGACCTCGAGGCTTGCAAGGATGAGATAGAAGGGATCTGCTTCGTGCTTCACGGAGCGGGCTGCGCCGAGGGCATCGACGACCTTGAGACCTATGTTCTTCAGGAGTTCAGAAAGATAGTCGGCCCCGACATGCCTATCACTGTCCCGATGGATCTTCACGGCAATATCTCTCAGGACATGATAAAGCTCGGCCAGGGATTCTACACCTGCAAAGAGTACCCGCACAACGATCAGGCGGAAGCCGGATATCTGGCGATGCAGCAGCTTCTTGAGATCATAAGGACCGGAGAAGTCCCGGAGATCGCGAGCGTCCACATACCGATGCTGGTCCCGGCCATGGCCGGATACACTCTGGGCGAACCGCTGCTCTCGGTGAACAGATATATCAAAGAGTACGCTAAAGATCACGGTCTGATAGACGCCGGTCTCTTTCACGGATTTCCCTACGCTGACGCGGCGTGCGGCGGCGCTTCGATCATGGTCGTCGCGAAGGAAGGCGCTCAGAAGGCAGCGGAGGAACTCGCGGACTACGTCTGGTCAAAGAGAGAGTGCTTCAGGGCAAAGCTGGTCTTCGCCGATGAAGCCTTTGATATCGCGGAGAACTACGAAGGCGAAGGCTATATACTCATGGCCGAGCCATCCGACAACCCCGGCGGAGGCGCGCCCGGTGACGGAACGCACCTGCTTCGCGAGATGCTGAAGAGAGATATACCCGGAAGCGTGTTCGACTATATCTGCGACCCTGAGGCTGCGGAGATACTCGTGAACGCCGGCGTCGGAGCGAAGGTCGACGTTCTGGTCGGCGGCAAGGTCGAGCCCACTCACGGCGAGCCTGTCGCGATCAAAGGCGCCGAGGTCCTCGCGGTATCGGACGGCAAAATGATCTCCAACTCACCGATGATGATGGGGATCGAGCGAAGCGCAGGGCCCTGCGCCAGGATCAGGACCGGAAATGTCGAGATCATCGTAGGCACGCTCCGCAGGCAGACGATGGACGACCGGCTCTTCGTCGCGCTTGGGACCGAGGCGGAGAAATACCGCATAATATGCATCAAATCCGCTAACCATTACAAGGCGTTCTTCAGAGACCACGCCGCGCTGATCATAGCGGTGGAAACACCCGGCATCCACAGCGGCGATCTCAGACAGTACAGCTACGTCAAGACGCCGAGACCCATCTTCCCGATCGATGAGGTGGGAGAGTGGCACGCCGGCAAATAAAAGAATAAACAGGAGAGATCGATGTCAAAGATCGATGGATTGATAACCGAAAGAGAGTGGGCCGAACTGGAACCCCGCCTGGTCGAATGGCGGAGGTATATCCACCGCCATCCGGAGATCGCGGAGCACGAGTTCGGCACTGTGAAGTTCGTATGCGAACGGCTCACCGAAATGGGTATCGAACACCATACCCTTCTGGACGAGACCGCTGTGGTCGGACTCATCCGTGGGGGATCGCCGGGCATCACCGTAGGAGTGCGCGCCGATATGGACGCGCTTCCGATAAAGGAATGCACCGGGCTTCCCTACGCTTCGGAGAACGAAGGCGTGATGCACGCGTGCGGACACGACGTGCACACGACGATCCTTCTCGGGGTCGCATCCGTGCTTCAGGCCCACAGAGCCGAGCTTCAGGGCAATGTCAAACTCTTCTTCCAGCCTGCGGAGGAGGGTTTCGGAGGCGCGGACCGGATGATCAAAGCAGGCGTTCTGGAGGAACCTTACGTGGATAACTGCCTCGGGATCCACGTGGCCCCCGGTGTTGAGACCGGGAAGGTGAGCCTGAGGTACGGCGTCCAGTACGCTACGACCGCTTCGCTCAAGATAACGGTGATGGGCAAGGGATGCCACGGAGCGAAGCCGGATCACGGAGTGGACGCAATACTTGTCGCCGCAAAGATAGTGGACGCTCTTCAGTGTATCGTAAGCCGCATGACGGCACCGCAGAAGCCCGCGGTACTGACCATCGGGAAAATACACGGAGGAACGGTCAGAAATCAGGTAGCCGATCTTGTCGTTCTGGAAGGAACCATGAGAAATGTGGACGAATCGGCAAGAGACGATATGTGTGAACTGGTCGTAAAGATCTCGGAAGGCACCGCGGCCGCGTTCGGCGCTGAGGCTGAGGTCGAGATAATCAAGTCATATATTAATCTCAAGAATGACGATGAAGTTACAGGGCTCGTGCAGAAGAGCGCTTCGGACGTCCTCGGACCGGACAATGTCGAGATCGAGGACGAGATGGGCATGGGAAGCGAGGACTTCGCGTATTTCGCCAAGGCGAGGCCTTCCTGCTTCATGCATCTGGGCTGCAGAAACGACGCGCCGGGAGTTGTGAACGAAGTCCACAGCTCCGGGTTCGCCCCGAACGAAGCCTGCATGCTGACGGGCGTAAAAGTACAGATAAACAATGTCCTGGAGCTCATGGCCCGGGGACGTCTCTGATCAAAAAGAAGGAGTGTGATAGATAATGAAGGTTGCAGTCCTGGGTTCCGGGAATGGAGCACACGCAGTAGCTTTCGAATGGGCACGTGCCGGACATGATGTCTACATGTTCGATTTCCCGCAGTTCGCCAGATCCATTGAGGCCATCGCGGCTGCGGGCGGGATCGAGTCCGACGGCGAGATGGAAGGATTCCAGAAGATGACGTACGCCGGGACCGATATCGAGAAGGTCATCCCCGGGGCGGAACTCATCTTCGCTGTAGGACCCGCCTACAGCACCGAGCCTTTTGCAAAGGTCTGCGCGCCGTATATAGAAGACGGGCAGACATATATCGTCAACCCCGGCTCGTGCATGGGCGCCGTGGCGTTCAAGCACGCTCTCGGCCTCGCGATGGATGACAACAGGATCACGGTGGCTGAGACATCGACTCTGCCCTACGCGGTCCGCATCATGGGACCGGCTAAGATCTCGGTGTTCAACAGACTGCCCGGAGGATATCTCCTCGCGGCTCTTCCGAAAGAAAAGGTCGACGACGTCTACGATCTGCTGAAGGACGTCTACCCCGGGATCTGGAAGGCGAAGAGCGTCTGGCAGAGCACGCTTCAGAACGGAAATCCCGTGATCCATCCGTCGATCACCACGGTGAACGCCGCTTTGATCGAGAGAACGGGAGGCGATTTCTGCTTCTATAACGACGGAGTGACGCAGGCGGCCGGAAACATCATGAAGGCCGTGGATGACGAGAGGATAGCTCTAGGCGAAGCTCTCGGAGTCAAGATCATGAACGATCCTGAGATCGGCGTGATCCAGGGATATATGTCCGAGGCGACCTACGTCAAGGGCTATACGGACGCCCCGGGCTTCGACGGCATCAAAGCCCAGTCCTCCCTCGACTACCGCTATTACAACGAGGACGTCGGATTCACGATGGTCTTCTGGATCAAGCTCGCCGAGAGGATGGGCGTGGAAGTCCCGATGATGAGAGCGATGACCAAGATCGTCTCCGTCATAATGGGGAGAGACTATCTCGCCGAGGCGCCGAGGACGCTTGAGTCGATCGGCCTCGGTGACTTCACCCCCGAGCAGCTGAAAGCACTGTGATAAAGCCTTAGTTCTTCTAATACTGACCGTTATCGCAACGCGGGGAAGTCCCTCCCCGGGACTTCCCCGGCCCCCCGCATCAATAACACATATATCCATATCTGTTATCGTTCAGCTCAGCGTTTGACAGGGGGGCTTATTTATGAACAGCGGTTCCGGAAAGAAGAGCGGCGTAAGCGCTGTGGATTTCTTCTGTATTGGTTTTGGCGCTATCGTCGGAGTGGGATGGGCTGTATCCATAAACAGCTGGATGACGACCTGCGGAGGGCCTGTTCCAGCCGCGCTCGGATACCTTCTGGTCATGCTGGTGATGGTCCCGATCGCCCTCTGTTACTGCGAGCTCGTCCCGATGCTCCCGGTCGCGGGAGGAGGCATGGCCTTTGCCTACAAAGCCTTTGATCAGAAGACGGGCTTCGTCTCGGGATGGATGGCGTTTTGCGCCTTCGTAGCGATAGTCCCCTGGGAAGCGATCCAGATAACGGACGTCATTAACTATCTGATACCGGGACTTAAGAGCGGGCATATACTCTATACGCTTTACGGTTCCGACATCTATCTTTCCAATATCATCCTCGGCATTCTGTTTTCCGTGCTGCTCTTCGGCATCAATATGAGAGGGCTCAAGTCCGCGGCCGTGTTCCAGAGGGGGCTCTGCATGATCCTCGTCGGCGCCGCGGTGCTTGGCGCTGTCGCGGCTTTGATCAAAGGAAACGCCGGGAACCTGGAGCCGATCTACGACGTAACAAACCCCGAGATCTACGGCGAGGGGCTCAAGCAGGTGAACCACGGGACCATGTTCGGCGGTTCGCTCGGTATAATAGCGACGGCGTCCTTCTTCCTGGCGGGATTCGAGACGATACCCCAGGGAATAGAAGAGGCCGGCGGAAAGACAAAAAACGTCGGAAAGACCGTGGTGCTCTCCGTAACGCTCGCCTGCCTGTTCTACGCCTTCCTGCTGTTCGCCTTCGGATACGGCTGGAGCTGGCAGGAGTTCGCGGCCATGCCCCGTCCGGCATCGGCCTCCATGTTCCTGAGGCTCTATCCGGGAACTCCGGGAAGGATCCTCTACTGGATCCTCGTATGCGGAGCTCTCGCGGGGCTCTTCACGACCTGGAACGGGTTCTTCACCCCTTCCGCGAACCTCCTGATGGCGATGGGACGCGGGCGCATGCTCCCCAAAGGGCTTGCCAGACAGAACGGGAACAACGTCGCGTATGTCGGTCAGATCGTTGTCCTCTGCCTGTCCTGCTGCGGACCCTTCCTCGGCCCGAACCTCGTCGACTCGATAACATGCTTCTCGGGAGCGGCTTTCATGCTCTCCTGGTGTGTGACCGCGTGGGCGCTGGTCGCTATGCGGAAGAAGCATCCCGAGATGGAGAGACCCTATAAGATACCCGGAGGCATCGCGACGGGGATCTTCGCGGGCGTCGTCTCGGCGATCTGCTTCATATTCATGTTCATACCGGGAACGCCATTCTACATCGGGAATGTCGCGGTGATCATGTTCTTCGCGGCTCTCGCTGCCGGGATAGTCCTCTACGCCGTCAGCTCCGTCCAGAGGAAGGGCATGACAAAGGAGGATCTTGAAAGGGGCGTGTTCGGACGTATAATGTAGCGTAAGGAGATGATCCTATGATCCTTAAATACGATTTCAACTGCGATTACGAGACCAAAGTGATGACTCACGGCATGCGGGAGTTCGTCGACCGGATGAACTGGAAGGCACGGATGCTCGGGATGGATTCGAGCCATTTCGTCAACCCTTACGGCGGGAGCGCCTTCGGCTGGAACGAAGTGACCTGCATGGATCTTCTGAGACTCGGACGGCACGCCTACGGTATGCCGCTCGTCATGGATTCCATGTCGGCGAAGGGCGACCTTCCGATCCACATCTACGGCGAGCACGAACGCGACGTCATCATCCACCGCGACTATCAGGAGATCTTTGACGAGGCTTATCAAAGGATCCACGAGGGCGAGAACATCAAAAACCCCCACATCGTCTACGCCGGGAAGGGCGGAGGCTGGGGATCCGGGCCGCATAAGACCTTCTGCTTCCTGGGATATGCGAAAGTTGAGGGAAGAAACGTCCTGGCTGCCGCAGCCAACATATCCGCGCCAAGGGCGATAGGCAGGATCTATCGGATGAACACGTTCATGGAGCTTCTGGACATCTGCGCCGCGGCCATCCGCGGCGAGGACGTGAGCGGAATGAAGCTCAGATACGGCGATCTCGCCGCTGCGACGCTTCTCCCGGAGGACGGCACGCCGGGCGTGATCCTGAAGAAACAGCCCTTCGAGCTTCTCTATGCCTGCCGCGAGAACGAGGTGTTTCATCCCGCGTCGATATCAAAGGTCCTTACCGTAGTTACCGGCCTTGACATGATCGGAAGCAACCAGGAGATGTTCCGGATCGAAGACTGCGACATCTGCAACGACAGCGACTACTGGGCATATCCGGGCGACATAGAGACGGTCGAGACGGCGATGATCCCGATCATGGTCAAATCCAACGGAAGCGATACTCTGGCATTCGCCAGATACTGCGGCGAAAAGATCCTGGCAGAGAAGGCGAAATGGGGAGAGGACCTGCATCCGGCTGAAAAGCCTGTCAAAGACCCGAAAGCTCCGACGTCCATCGCGTTTACCGGCGACATCGGCTTTGACCGGTATATGGAGGGCAGGTGGAAGGATCAGGACCTGTTGGATGACGAGATAATGAGCTTCTTCCGGAGCTCCGATCACGTCGTCGCGAACGTCGAAGGACCTCTGATCATCCCCTCTTCGGAGGACGGAAAGAGCGGACAGTTCGTCCACTCGATGGACCCCGCTTCCGCGACTTTCCTTCAGCGGATAGGATCGGACATCTGGTGCATCGGAAACAACCACACGATGGACGCGGACAGAAGGGGCCTCTCGACCACCCTCGCGATCGCAGACGCGCTCGGATGCGGGACGCTCGGAGCGGGTCTTAACGAAGAACAGGCATCCGAACCCGTATATATCGATGAGGCAGGAGGGATCGGCCTGTTGGGCGTCGCGTTTATGACAGAATGCGTGCCCGCGACGGATACCGAGCCGGGGGTCTTCCGCTGGGACGACATGGATCTCATCGCCCGCCGGATCGCCGAGATCAAAGCCCGGTGCCGCTGGTGCGTTATCGTTGCCCACGGTGGAGAAGAGTTCACCTGCATGCCGAACCCCTATACCCGCGACAGATATATCAAATACCTTGAGATGGGCGCTGACGCCGTGGTAGCGCACCATCCTCACGTCCCGAACAACTATGAGACTTTTGATGACGGGAAGATCATAGTATACTCGCTCGGAAACTTCATCTTCGATACGGACTATCAGAGATCGCATGCGCACACCGACCGCGGCGTGCTCGCGAAGCTTTTGTTCACGGAGGAAAAGATGTGTCTCGAGGCCATGGGGATCCGCATCGTGAGAGGTGAGGAGAGAGTCGTGGCTGACGAGCTTCCGGACATTTTCACGGATGTCAGGGCAGACGACTACGAGCTCCTCGCTCCGCTCGCGGCCAGGGCGCACATCGCTGAGGATATGCGCAAGATGATCTGCTGCAGGCCGGAGAAATACAGGGATGCTGACGAGTCGGTCTGGCATGATTACTTCTTCGGGACTGCTACTGACGGCTACGCCGAAGGCGCGCATATGGACCTCTCGATCATTTATCCGCTCTCGCAGCAGGCCGAGACGGGCGATTGGAAGAAGTGCGGCCTCGAGAAGGTGAAGGAGTATATGCTGAAGCTGATATAGATCGTCTCTGCGGAAGGGCGTTTTGGTAGAATAGAAGAAAAAAGGCGCCATTCTACCACGAAACGGAGTTATTTCGGCCGATTCTACCAAAACACCGTAAGCTGGAGATCACGGGAGGAGGGGAAGCTGTGCCGCGAGGGATATACGACAGCGTTTTCCGGGCTGAGATCTGAAAACATCCAAAGAACTGGCACATCGCCTGAACATGTGATATAATATCCCGGTAACGCGGAGCCATGAAGGCTCCGAGATGCAGAAGCACAGGAAATTTTACCAATTATCGGATTTTGAAATAAGAGTGTCAGAAGACGCGGAACGGACTTCCCAGAAGGGGGCCTGGCTCGCGTCTTTGCGTGTTTTAAGGAGGTTTTGCTATGCATATGGCAGATGCGCTGGTAGCACCGGCGGTAGCAGGAGTAATGTATGTCGCCTCGGCGGCGGCAGCTGCGCGTTCAGTGCAGCAGGTAAGGCTCGAGAACGATCCCAAGAAGATCCCCGTCATGGGCATCATGGGAGCTTTCGTCTTCGCGGCTCAGATGATCAACTTCACGATTCCGGGAACGGGTTCATCCGGACACCTGGCAGGCGGCATGATGCTGTCCGCTTTGCTCGGGCCACACGCCGGTTTCCTGACGATGATATGCGTTCTGGTGATACAATGTCTTTTCTTTGCCGACGGCGGCTTGCTCGCCCTCGGCTGCAATATATGGAATATGGCGTTCTATGGGTGCTTTGTCGGAGCTCTGCTGATCTGGAAGCCGATACTCTCCAAGGGCGTGACCAAAGGCCGGATAATCGCCGCGTCGATCATTGGCTGCATCCTCACCCTCGAGATGGGCGCCTTCTCCGTAGTGCTCGAGACCAAGATCAGCGGCATCACATCGCTCCCCTTCGGAGTGTTCGCCGGAGCCATGCTCCCGATCCATCTCGCGATCGGCCTTGTGGAAGGTCTTATCACTGCAGCGGTCCTCTGCTTTGTTCACGAGGCGAGACCGGAGCTGCTCTGGGGCGTATCAGCGACCAAAGAGCCCGGCAAGTTCTCTTTCAAGAAGACCATGGCGATCCTCGCGATCTGTGCTATACTGATCGCGGGAGGACTGTCGCTCGTAGCGTCCAGCTTCCCCGACGGCCTTGAGTGGTCGATCGAGAGACTGACCGGAAGCACCGAGATCGAGGCTGAAGGCGGCATTTACGAGACTGCCGGCGGTATCCAGGAGAGCACCTCCTTCCTGCCGGACTACAACCTGCCTGACAGCGAGGCGCCTGCGGGCACGAGCCTCGCGGGTATCGTAGGAGCCCTGCTCGTGGTGGTTGTCGCGGGCGGCGGAGCTGCGCTGTTCAGGTTCTTCAAACATAAAGAATGAGCAAGATAGGCGACGCGATCAAAGATTTCAGATCAATAGATTCCGCATCGAGAGAGGGTCCGCTGACGAGGGTGGACCCTCTTGTTAAACTGCTCGTGACGCTGGCCTTTCTGATTTGGGTCATGTCGAGGGGCAGATACGATCTCGCGGGAGTCATAGTCACGGCGGTATATCCGGCCGTGATCTTCGGCGTGTTCGGCCTTTCGTTCGGACTCGCGTTAAAGCGCCTCAGGATAGTGTTGCCCTTCGTTCTGCTGATGGGAGTGCTGGAACCGTTTTTCAACCGCGGCACAGTGATGATAACGGAGAACTTCGCTGTCAGGGCGGGAATCATAACCGGGCTCACCCTGATCCTGAAAGGCATCCTGGCGGTCATCGGCGCGTATATCCTGATCGCGACGACTCCGATAGAGGACATCTGCAGCGCCTTGAGAAGGCTTCACGTTCCGGGTATAATAGTCACTGTGATCCTTTTGATCTACAGGTATATAGCCATCCTCCTCTCCGAAGGCCGCCGCGTGATGCAGGCATACGAGCTCAGAGCTCCGGGGCAGAAGGGCGTGGCGATAGGCGCGTGGGGATCGCTGCTTGGAGGCATGCTGCTCAGGAGCATGGACCGCGCGGACGACCTGTATGAAAGCATGCTGCTCAGAGGCTACGGCAGGGAAGACGAGTAGGCGATGGAAACTGGTAAAGGCAATATCTCATTGGTAATAAACGATCTGACGTTCACCTATCCGGGGAGCGAACCGGTGATCAAAGGCATCACCTTCAGCTGCTCGGAAAAGGAGCGCGTCGGCATAATCGGCGCCAACGGAGCGGGCAAGTCGACTTTGCTCAAGCTGATAGTCGGGCTCGAACCCGGTTTCGGCGGCAGCATAGAGGTCTGCGGGCACCCCGTGGACAAGAAGAATATGAAGCACGTCCGCGAGCACGTCGGATACGTGTTTCAGGACTCGGACAGCCAGCTGTTCATGACCAGAGTGGAGGACGATATCGCCTTTGCTCCGAAGAACTACGGCTTCTCTCCCGAAGAGGTGGAGAGACGCGTAAACGAGGCGATGAGCGCGGTCCACATTGAACATCTTCGCGGGCGCTCCATCCACAAGCTCTCCGGCGGAGAGAAGAAGCTCGCGTCCATCGCTACGATACTTTCGATAGAGCCGGACGTCATCCTGATGGATGAGCCGTCTGTCGCGCTCGACCCGAGGAACAGACGCAATCTGATCGGAGTCATAAACGAGCTGGACAAGCTCAAGCTCATAGCGAGCCACGATCTCGATTTCATAATGGATACCTGCGGGCGGGTGATACTGATAAACGGCGGTGAGGTCGTAAAGGACGGCCCCGCGGATGAGATACTCACGGACAGGGAGCTCCTGGAGGCTAACGGCCTGGAGCTGCCTCTCTCGATGAGCAGGAGGTGAATATGATGGGTGAAGACGTGACCAAAGAATTCAGCAGCAAAGACCTCACGGCAAAATATAAAGGACTCCTCGACATCCTGAGAGGCTGCGAAAGTCTCGCGGTCGCTTTCTCCGGAGGGGTCGACTCAACGCTCCTTCTGTACGCGGCTAGAGAGGCCCTCGGCAGCAAAGCCGTCGCGATCACCGCGACGCCGAGCTACGTTCCCGGACGTGAACGGCGCGAAGCGGCCGCGTTCTGCCGCGAGCACGGGATAGAGCAGATAATACTTGATGTAGATGGACTCTCGATACCGGGGTTCAGGGACAATCCACCAGACAGATGCTATATCTGCAAGAAAGCTCTGTTCACCGAGATGCTCAGGGCAGCTGAGGAGCGCGGCATAGCGCATCTCGCGGAGGGCTCCAACCTGGACGATATGGGCGATTACCGCCCGGGACTAAAGGCTCTTGCCGAGCTTGAGATCATGAGCCCGCTCAAGGCGGCGGGAATGACCAAAGCGGATATCCGCGCCATATCGCGGGAGCTCGGCCTTCCTACGGCCGACAAACCGTCCTACGCCTGCCTCGCGAGCAGATTCGCCTACGGCGAGACGATAACGGAGGAGAAGCTCGCAATGGTGGAGGCTGCGGAGGACTATCTGATCGGTCTCGGATTCAGACAGGTCAGGGTCAGGATCCACGGAGAAGATCTGGCACGGATAGAGGTCACGCCTGAGGAGATGGCTCAGGCATTCTATCTGAAGAACGATATCACGGCTGAGCTGCGCAGGACGGGCTTCAGATACGTGACGCTGGACCTTGCGGGCTATCGCACGGGAAGCATGAACGAAGCGCTTAAATGAGGAGAGAAATATGCTGACCAGAGAATTGCTGGAAAAGGTAAAGAACGGGGAAATGTCGGTCGACGAGGCCGAGGGGCACCTCAGGCGCAAGCCCTACGAAGATCTGGGCTATGCCAAGCTCGACAGCCACAGGGAGATAAGGAGCGGCTTCCCGGAAGTCATATTCTGCAGCGGAAAGCCCGACGAATACCTGGTCTCGATCTACGAGAGGATGGTCGCGGCGGACGGCAGGGCTTTCGGCACCCGCGCGAGCAAAGAGCAGTACGAGCTCGTCAGGGCCAGCATCCCGGACATCAGCTATGATCCTGTATCGCGGATACTGAAGAAAGAGCCTGCCGAGAAGGCGCCGGGCGAGGGGCTCGTCGCGGTTTGCTGCGGCGGAACGGCGGATATTCCCGTAGCGGAAGAGGCCGCGCAGACGGCTGAGTACTTCGGAGCGAAGGTGAACAGGCTCTATGATGTCGGAGTTTCCGGTGTGCACAGGCTGCTTTCAAACCTCGAGCTGATCCAGTCCGCCAACTGCGTGATAGCCGTCGCGGGCATGGAAGGAGCACTCGCAAGCGTGGTGGGAGGGCTCGTCAGCAATCCCGTGATCGCGGTGCCGACATCGGTCGGCTACGGGGCGAGCATGAAGGGACTGTCCGCTTTGCTCACGATGATAAACTCCTGCGCCAACGGTATCGCCGTGGTCAACATCGACAACGGTTATGGAGCCGGATACATCGCGACCCAGATCAATCGTCTGGCTTCAGCTCCTCCGCGCGAAGGATGATCTGAAGAGTGAGCCTTACGTCCGGATCGGACAGGTCCGATCCGAGAAGCTGGCTTATGCGGGCGAGCCTGTCGATGAGGCTCGAGCGGTGGAGCATCAGCTCGGCTGCCGTAGCGGTCAGCGACATATTATTGCTCAGATAGGCTTTCAGCGTCCCGATATATGAGACCTGCGACGAAAGATCGTGCTGCCTGAGCCTTTTCAGCCCCTCCGGATAGAAGAAGCGCGCGGGAGTGTCCCCGAGAGCGTTCGCGAGGAGCTGATCCAGAATATGGTCTTCGAAGAAGAAGACGGAATCCGCGGCCTGCGTCTGCAGGCCGTTTCTTATTGCCGCTGAGGCCTGAGCAAAGGCGTGGCGCGCGTCATAGAGGTTGAAGAATGTCTGGGAGACGCCGCACTTCATGCGGAAGGCTTCCCCCAGCCCTGTGAGAGTTTCCGCGGCCCCCTGCGCGGATGCCCCCTGCGCGGAAGAAGACTGCGCGGAATACACTTTTGCGGAGGCATTACCGCTTCCGGCGATGGACTCGACAGGTATCAGCGCGGCCACATGCCCGCCTATCTCGAACGCCATGGAGTTCGGGAACCTGCTCTCCAGCACCGACGCGACATAGCCTCCGGGAAGCGGATGCAGGTCCTCCTGAGGTCTGAACAGAGCGAGAAGGTATTCGCGTTTGTTGTTGGCGAGGCTTATGGCCCTCATATGTTCCGGCTCGACAGTCCTTCCGAGGACCACGTCACGGACCGCTCTGCGAAGAGCGGCTTGCTCCCCCGCGAGCACCGGATCCTTCTGTATCGCCTGGCGCAGCATGTGCGAAAGGTATACGAGGAGCTCCTCATCGGAGCGCCTGATCTCACGGAATTCGCCGAAGACTGTCACGCAGCCGAGGAATTCGTCGCGGTCGAAGATGTTCGCGGAAAGTGTGGTCCTGCCCATCAGTCTGAGCAGGAGGGGCTCTTTGATGTCAGTCGCGAGATCGTGCATGGACAGGAAGGTCGCCATAGCATCCGCGTCGAAGGACGGCCCCTCGAGCCTGAGCCCGAGCCGCTCCCTCAGATAGTCTCCCTCGGTGTGGGCGAGATAGTTGAAGTCCGCTCCGATGAGGAGCATCGGATTCTCAAATATCTCGCGGCTCTCCTCGAGCATCCGCGTCAGATCAGCGTCGCTCCGGAGAATGCCGTTGATGCGTTCCTCCCAACGGTCGAATTTATTGAAGACCTCCTGGACGAGGTTGAATACCTCGAATATGTTCTCGCTTTCCGGCACGCCGATTATGGTGCAGCGCCCTTTGAACGCCTCGAGCTCCGGGGCTTCCCCGAGACAGATGAGCAGCACGTTTCTGCCGATCCGGGAACGCTTCGGAAGGTGGTCGGCGCTGCAGATGAATACGTGGTCATCCGGGAAATCGTTTCTTTCCTCGAGATAGAATTCCGGCCTCTCCAGCGAAAGCGCGGGGTCCGGTTCCCCGATCAAAGCGACCTTGAGCACTTCCTTAAGCTTCTGATGTATTATCTCTCCGTTCAGTTTCATCGCGCGCCCTCCCTTTTGCTCCATCATAAGCCCGGGCCTGCCGCACGGTCAAGCATCGCCCCGCAAAAAGATAGGGCCGCGGAGCGGTTTTTGATCAAAAAAGACCCGGACAGCCCCAAACCGACCGTTAAAAATGACGGTTAGGGCCCCAAAAAAACATATCCTTTGCAGAATTTCCCGAAAGGCCGCCGCCGTATATACTTAAGCTGCAAGGTTAGGTATAAGCATAAGGAGGAAAGTATGCTTAAGGAAAAACTCGGAACGACCAAATGCTTCCGCACAGCATGGGGCAAACTCATCACCGAGGAAGAAGCCTATACGCAGGTGAACAGGCAGATCGCCGCCGTCTGCGCCAACCTCTTCCAGGTAATGAGGATATTCGAGCCCAGCTGGGAGAAGCGCACCGAGGCCATCTGCGACATCGCCAATATGATGAACATGGCTGTCGCCGGAACGCCCGAAGAACAGAAGGCTTATGTAAACATGTCTCTCTATGAGGCTTTCAACATCCCTGAGCTCTGCGAGAAGTCCAGCTGGCTGGGCGGAATAACGGGAGACTCCGGAGACGAGTGGGAGAACATGGCCGGACGCGTCATCCAGTTCACAAGAGACAGAGTCGAGAAGGAACTCGACACCTGCCCCTGGGACATAGTGGGCAGCGAGCTCTGCAATATGACCACCAGCATGTTCACTGCAAACTTTGATCTTGCATCCTCCAACGGGACGGAGAACGAAGTGGCCCTGAACATGTGTCAGGCGAGAGGCTGCGGCAACAAGCACTGCCGCGTAGTGGCCGAGCGCCGCGATAAATACGGTCTCCCCAAGCAAGAGTGGCTCGAGCACATGCAGCAGCCTGTGGATCCGATCCACGACACCCCGAGAGAGCGCATGGTCAAGGCAGGCCAGGCTCTCAGGAACGGCCAGTACACCCAGGCCTTCGGCGAGGAGACTTCGCTCGAGGAAGCCTACCACTGGGTATCCCAGATGGGCTGGGTATGGTCCGTCCAGTTCCCGATGATGGCTATCCGCGACATGGCTCCGGACGATGACGAGTTCATGAGAGTGTTCAGGATCGTCTTCGCGACCGCAGGCAAGAACCAGTTCATCGAGCCCTTCGCCAAGGAAGGCCTGCGCCAGCACCTCGGAGTCCCGCACTGGGTGGACGACAACGACGGCAGGCTGCTCGGCTCCTATATCATGTATATGCTCGACGTTCAGCAGGTCCCCTATGAGATGGAACGCTGGACCGAGGATGAGACATGGATCCGCGTAAAGTCCGAGGACTTCACCGCGCGCTATGAGATGGCTCCGCTGGACGAGCTCGTGGACGCCTACGAGGCTCAGTGGAACGGCGCCGCCAAGACTCTCGTATCGCCTGAGTGGTCCTGCGTGATCGAAGGCCGCGACGACGAGGATATGTACATCAAGGTCATCCGCAGGGAAGACCCCAGAATGCTGTAAAGGAGGGTCCGGATATGCTGTTCAGAGAAGATAAGACCGCGAGACTCGACGCGGAGACCATACGCAAGTCCGTCGGCTGGTACCGCTGGACCCACGATCTGGTCGAGATCACCGGGAAAGACGCGCTTGAGGTCCTGGATCTCATCTACGTCAGCGACATGAGCAAAGTTCCCGCCGGGAAGACCAAATATACCTGCATGCTCGACGAAGCGGGCGAGATCATCGACGACGTCATAGTCATGCACATGAGCGAAGGCACCTACTGGGTATCCACCCTCTACGGCCCCAGGCTCATCCCCTGGCTCGAGAAGCACGCCGAGGGCAAAGACGTAAGCGCTAAGCTCATCACCTACGACTGGGATATGTACGCCGTTCAGGGCCCCGACTCCGCCAAAGCTGTCGCGGCTTTGATCGGGGAGCCGGTGGACGGTATGAAGCGCTTCAGCGTCAGGCCCGCGTCCGTAAACGGCGAGCCTGTATACGTTCACCGCTCGGGCTTCACCGGAGAGGACGGATTCGAGATCTACTGCGCTTTCGGCAAGTCGGCGGAGATCAAAGCGGCCGTGGCGGCCGCAGTCGAAGGAGCCGGCGGACGCGAGATCTACACCCTCGAGGTGTATGTGCGCTCGATCCCGATGGAGAAGGGCTTCGCCCTCAAGCAGGACTACAAGCATATGAACCCCTATGAGTGCGGACTCGGCTGGACCGTTTGCCTCGACAAGGAATTCGTCGGGAAGGAAGCAACCCTTGAGATCAAGGACGCTCCGAGATATCAGATGGTCGGACTTGAGTTCGATTGGGAGTCCACTGAGGACATCTCGATCTGGGAGAAGGTATATCTCTACGGTGTCGAGGTCGGCCGCTGCTGCCAGGCGATCTACGGCTATACCGTGGACAAGAATATCGGCTTTGCGAACATCAGGGCAGGGATCCCCGAGGGAACGCGCGTGACCGTCGGCCCCAACGGATCGCCCGCCACGGTGGTCAGCAAAACGTTCTGCTAAGGAGGCTGTCATGGGAAGAATGGAAGACAAAGTCTGCATAGTCACCGGCGCGACCGCCGGGATCGGGAGGGCCACCGTCGTACTCTTTGCCGCTGAGGGAGCAAAGGTGCTCGCCGTCGCGAGACGCGAGGAGCTCCTGAAGGAGCTGAAGGAAGAATGCGCCGGAGCTCCGGGGACCGTCGAATGGTTCACCGCGGACGTCGGTGATCCGGAAGCGGTAGCCGCCATGGTGGCGAAGGCCGTCGAGGTCTTCGGACGCCTGGACGTCGCCGTCAACAACGCCGGTGTCATGGATGACAACACGGCGATCGCTGATATGTCAAACGAGATGATGGAGCACGTATTCCGCATCAACACCTTCGGCCTAATGTATTGCCTGAGAGAAGAGTGCAGACAGTTCCTGGCTCAGGGAGACGGCGGAACGATCGTGAACATCTGCTCCGTAGGCGCGACCCACCAGACCGCCGGAGCGGCCTACTGCGCGAGCAAAGGCGCCGTGCTCTCCGTGACGAAGAATACCGCCTATATGTATAAGGACGAGGGCATCCGCGTGAACGCCCTTTCCCCGGGTGGAGTCGTGACGGACATCCCGCTCGTGATGCCGCCCGCGAACGATTTCGGCTTCGGACGCACCAGCCAGCTCCTGAACTTCTCAGGCGAGCTGGCCATGCCCGAGGATCTCGCTGACGCGATCCTCTTCCTGGCCAGCGACCAGTCCCGCTACGTGAACGGCGAAGAGCTCAAGTGCGACGGCGGCTGGACCTGCTTCTAGAGCTTTTACTGTTAAAACTGCTAAAACTGCTAAAACTGCCAGACCTGTTAAACTGTTTGCGGAAGGCCGCGCGGCACCCTCGCGCCGCCTGAAGAATAAAACTCAGACAATAATGAACTGAAACCATAAGGAGGTAACACTATGGCATTTTCACTCGATTCCAAGGTAAAAGAGATCCTGAAAGACCCCCGCGCCTGCGAAGTGCTGGACAAATACGCTGAGGGAGCTTCCAAGAACCCGCAGATGAAGCTGGTCGGCGGACTGACCCTGCGCAAGCTCGCGAGCTTCCCGCAGTCCGCATACCTCGTACCGCATCTCGAGGACCTCGACAAAGAGCTCAGAGCCATCGAGGACTGATCCGCAGAGCAAATTGTCTAAGAAGCCGGGCGAAGCCCGGCTTTTATTATGCGGCGATCCATTTGGAAATGTCTGCAAATGCCGCATCTGCAAGTGCGACATATGCAAATGCCGCGTCCAAATACGGGATTTGACTTGATTTGCGTTGGGAGATGACGCTTTTTCCCCGGTTTCCCGTGGTAATCAGCATAAAGATGCAATTTACCATTCCGATCAGGCCTTGATCCGCCGATCGGAGTGGGTAATCGGCTCGTTTTCGCCTATTTCCCGTGGTAATCGCTGAATTAGCGGGACTTCCCAATTCAAACGAGGTGCAGCCCATGCTTCACAACGCTGAAACTACAAAAGCCCATATAACTCATTCCTCATAACATGTTGAGACCGCGCCTTTCTGTGTGGTAAACTTGTATGGTCGGAGTATCGCAATGGAGATTGAAATGACTGAAAAACACGGAAAGATATGCGGGATCGGAGTCGGGCCGGGAGATCCGGAACTCATGACTCTGAAGGCGGTGAGGCGGATCCGTGAAGCGGATATCGTCTGCCTGCCGCGCGAGAACAAAGAAGAGTGCAGGGCATACCTGATTGCTGTGCAGTCCGTGCCGGAGCTGGCTGAGAAGGAGATACTCGGTTTTGAGTTTGAGATGACATCTGACCCCGGAAAGCTTTCGCAGATACACCGCGGGATCTACGACAGGGTTAAGGCTTATCCTGCCGAGGGCAAAACGGTCGCATTTCTTACGATAGGGGATCCGACCATATACTCTACTGTCGGCTACATACTCAAGCTCGCCGAAGCCGACGGCATCGATACTGAGATCATAAACGGCGTGACATCTTTTTGCGCCGCTGCCGCTGCCTGCGGTGAGATGATCTCCGAAGGAGGAGAGGACATCCACATCCTAGCCGGCTATGAAGAAGAGAAGCTCAGCCTCCCGGGAACAAAGATCATTATGAAGACCGGCCGCCGCGGCGGTGAGCTGAAGGAAAAGCTGCTCGCGCTCGAGGTGCGGGCTGACGCGGATAAAGAGCCAAGCGCAACTGATGAGGCTCAGAGTGACGCGGATAAAGCGCCAAACGAGGAGCCGGGGCTTACCGTTTTCGGCGCGAGCGACTGCGGCCTTCCCGCAGAGCGCATCTACAAAAGCGCATCTGACCTTCCTGAAGAAGGTCTCTATATGACGACACTTATAGTGAAGGAACGCTGAGGCGGGATCCCGCCTATCAACGGAGGGTCATATTCCGACAGAGTTATTTGACCTCATTGTCCGACAGAGTTATTTGACCTCATATTCCGACAGACGCTCCAACTATTTGCCGATTCCAATTGGAATCGGCTTTTTTGATGCGGATCCCAAGCAAAAACACCCTTTTCGGGGTGCTTTTGATGTGAAATGCGCCGATTTCACGCTGATCCAATTGGAATCGAAGAATAATGGGCGATTCCGTTGGAAAACGAGGTAAAAAGCGGTCACTTCGCTCAGCGCTGCTCCCGATGATCGCGCATGGCGGCAATGAATCTGTCAACGAACGTCGGCATAGAAGCGTACCAGAGATGCGGATAGCCCCAGAAGTGGTCAGGACCCATGTGGACGCAGTACCAGGAAGAAGCGCCGGAGGCTTTGACGGCGAGGCAGTCAGAGCCGTTGTTATCGGTATCGTAGTAGTGGAATTCGTGGGCTTTGATCTCCTGCCCGACTTGCAGCAGATCATTCTCCGCGGGTTCTGCGCCGGAGTGAGCAGCTGCTTCGTCAGCGAGAGCCTCGAGGCGAACATATCCGAAGCGGCAGAGCCTGCCTGTATTGAATGCTTTGCCGTGTATCGCCCCGACCATGGGGAAGACGCCGCCCTCAGTCTCCATCTCATCCATAAGATACATGAAGCCGCCGCACTCCGCGAGGCTGGGGAGTCCGGAGCGAAGAGCGTTTAGAATAGAAGACCGCATGCTGCTGTTTTCGCTCAGCTGCCCAGCATAGAGTTCGGGATATCCGCCGCCGAGGAGAAGACCGTCCGCGCCGGCAGGCAGTGCCGCGTCGCGAACAGGCGAGAACTCTGCGATCTTAACACCTCTGCGCTCGAAGGCGCGCAGGTTCTCGGGGTAGTAGAAGCAGAAGGCCTCGTCGCGGGCAACGGCGAGAGTGAGGCCGGCACCCGGCAATGGCTCAACCCTAGGCGTGAGGCCGGCACCCGTTGGCAGATCACCGGCAGAATCCATGATCTCGAGGATCGCGTCGAGGTCACAACAGCTTTCGATAAGGCCTGAGAAGCGGCCGACCTGCGCGCGCAGATCTCCGATCTCAGAGGGCATCCTGAGCCCCAGATGGCGGCTCTCGAGCGAGATCCCCTTATCGTTGGGAATATATCCGACAAGCTTGATGCCGCCGCTCTGAGCGAGAGTTTCCGCCAGCACGGGGCGCACCTGCTCGTAGAAGCGGGGCGTGACCCGGTTCAGAACCACTCCTCGGATCAGATGACGGTCGTCGTCCGCGAGGACCCCTTTGATCAGCGAGAGCAGGGTAGAGCCCATTCCCTTCGCGTCGACCAGGAGGATGACCGGCGTATCGGTGAGACTCGCGATCTCATAGCAGGAGCCGGTCCTGGTGCCGAAACCGATGCCGTCGTAGATGCCCATAACGCCTTCGACCACGGCGAACTCGGCAGGGGGACCCGCGACCAGACCGCGCAGTTCCTCAGGCGAGCTGAAGAAGGAGTCGAGGTTCTCGCTGTCAACTCCGATCACGGTCCTGTGGAACATCGGGTCGATATAGTCGGGCCCGCATTTGAACGACGCGGTACGGCCGCGCTTTTTCAAAAGGTTCAGGAGCCCGCAGGTGAATATCGTCTTTCCGCTCCCGCTTCCGGCGGCTGCGATCATAACTCTTTTCATGCTAATTCTCCGTGCTCTCGGGGGCGTCGCTCTGCACCGGAGCAAAGTTGAAGGTGCAGATCATCACGGGGTTGTCGGCCGTCATCAGATGGTAGTTTCCGAGCGCGCGGCTCCTGGACACCTGCACCTGCTCGATGGTCAGGCCGCTTACCGGGAACTCCTTCACGACCGCAGTCATCTCGGCTATCGTCTCCAGGCTCACCGCGTTTAAGACGACGCGCATCCCGGGGTTCTTGCCGCGAAGAACTTCGAGGATCTCGCGGAGATTCCCGCCGGACCCGCCGATGAACGCGTGAGTCGGCTTTTCCAGGTCGATCAAAGCCTCCGGCGCCGTCCCTTTGACCGGGATGACGTTCGGAAGGCGATGCTTTGCGGCGTTTGCCCTTATGAGCTCGAGTGCCTCCGGCTTCTTTTCTATCGCGTAGACCCTGATCGTATCGCTGATCGAAGCTGCCTGGACCGCGATCGAGCCGGTGCCGCTTCCGATGTCGTAGAGGACCGAGCCCTCGGAGAGCTCGAGCCGCGCGACGCTTAAGTGGCGGATGGATTCTTTGGTCATCGGGACCTTCCCGCGATCAAAGGCGTCATCGCCGAGGAGCGGGAAGATGGGCCTGCCAGTTTCAAGCGGCGCGGAAATGCACGCGACGTATGACCCTTCCGGAAGGGAAGCGAGGTCGGAGCATCCGGCGGCGTCCGGGATGAGCCGTCCGGAAGCGATGTCGACCATGGACACCGCCTCACCCGGATATGAGAGGTCTTTCCCGATAAAGAGGGAGGCGTTTTTCGGTCCGCAGTCCCTTAGTTTCTCGGCGAGCAAGACGGCGTCGTCTTTGCCGGACAGCAGCGTAAAGACTTTGCCGCGCTTTCTGAGCTCCCCGATCAAAGCGGCCGCCGCCCGTTCCTTATCCCTGCTTCCGTGCATGCTGCACAGGGCGGCGTCCGAATAGTCGGTGCCGAGTCTGGCAGCGAAAAGCGACAGGGAGGAGACCCCGGGCAGGATCTCTATTTCATAATCGAGACCGGCCGCCGCGAGACCTTCCTCAAGGCCGGTCTTCATTTTCTTCGCACCGCTGAAGAAACCGCTGTCCCCGCTGAAGAGGACGCAGTATCTTGAATCGCCGTCCGCCCCCGTGATCACGGGGAGCACGTCCTTCGCGAGATAGTAGGGGAAGGAGGGCTTGCCGCTGAAGCTCTCAAGCATGCGCGGCGCGCCGAAGAGAACGTCCGCTTCCTCTATGCGGTCTGAAGCCTCTTTGGTAAGAAGCTCCGGGCTCCCGGGTCCGATCCCGATCAGAGAGACGCGGATGAGATCGGGGTCATCATCGAGATCGAGGGATGCCCAGCTGAAGGCGCCTTCCGGCGCCTCGGTTTCGGCGCCTCCAGGCGCTGCAGGCTCGTAGTCAAACGCAGCGGGCGCGCTACCGTAGGCGGCCAGAGCTTCTTCCACGGTAATGCCATCGATCTCCGCCGGACGGCCGATCACGAAGGCTTTGATCCCGCGGTCCGCGCAGGCCTTCAGTTTTTCCGGATAACCGCCGGCGGAGCCGGTCTCTTTGGTTACAAGGATCTTGATATCGTATTGGTCTATCAGGGCTCTGTTGAGTTCCTCCGAGAAGGGTCCGTGCATCGCGATTATGTGCCTGACGTTGAGTCCGGCGTTCAGGCAGAGACCGATGCTCTCAGCGGAGGGAAGCACGCGAGCGTACGCGCGCTCGGCGATCCCGGGGACGGAAGTGAAGGATTTAAGCTCCTTGCTCCCTGTGGTGAGAAGGATGCTTCCTTCCTCAGAGGCGAGGGCTTCGGCGCACTCGGCTGCGTCTGCGAAGAAACGCACGTCGGACCCGCGGGCACTCGTAACGGTCCCGGCGGATCCGTCTTCATCGCGGAGCACGCGGACATATTCGCAGCCGGCTTTTTCACATGCGGTGCGGATATTGGCCGTCACTTCGACAGCGAAGGGATGAGTCGCGTCATAGACCGTGACGCCCGAGTCTGAGGACTCCGCAGTTCCGCGGAAAAGATCCTCCATCTCAGCCTCGTCCAGGCGTCCCTGCCTTACGGTGACCAGCGGATCATCATGCATCATCTGCTCCCCGTATTCGGTAGCCACGAAGACGGTATGGGGTATGCCGCGGGAAGCGAGCCCTTCGGAGAGAGCCCGGCCTTCGGTCGTTCCTGAAAAGATCAGTATCTCCTTCATATCCTGTATCCTCTCGGCGTCACGAGGCGCCCGTTCACAATGCGGGTCGACGAGTTCCCGATGAAGCAGGTGGTGAACATGTCGACCTCGGCGTTTCTGAGCTCGGCCAGCGTCATGACCCGGCATTCCTGGCCTTCGCGCCCTATGTTCCTGACATAGCCGCAAGCTGTCTCCGGCGAAGCCTTCTCCAACAGGATGTCGCAGGCCTTCATCAGGTAGTCGTGCCTTTTGATGCTGGAGGGGTTGTAGATGCAGACGCAGAAGTCACCCTCTGCGGCGGCGCGGAGCCTGCGCTCTATCGTTTCCCATGGAGTGAGAAGGTCGCTCAGGCTGATCACGCAGAAGTCGTGCGAAAGCGGCGCTCCGAGCACGGCGGCTCCGCTCATGGCGGCGCTTATCCCGGGAACTACGACGATCCCGGCATCAAAGCCACCGGCCCGATACTCCTCCGCGAGCTCCAGCATTATCGAAGCCATGCCGTAGACTCCGGGATCGCCGCTGCATATCATGCAGACAGTCTTTCCCTTTGCGGCTTCGTCAAAGCACATCCGGCAGCGGTCGACTTCCTTCTTCATCGGCGTGGAAAGCATCTCCTTGTCCGGATATCTGTCCCGGATCAGGTCGAGATAGACAGTATAGCCGATCACGACGTCGGCTTCCGCGATGGCCTGCTCGGCCTGCGGGGTGGTCATATCTTTGGTCCCGGGGCCGAGCCCGACGACGTATATCAGATTCCTTGAATCGTTCATTCCGTATTCCTCCGATCCGAAGATCCTATCTGTTCCCGGCGCCTGCGGGAGACCCGGCTTTGGCGCATGCCACGGTGATACCGCCTCGCGCCTGCTTTCTGATCAAAAGCTCCCCGTCCGTTCCGGCGGCGATCACGGCCGCTCTCTCGCAGACGTTATCGACTCCGGTCTTCTCGCGGACGAAATCGGATGCCGTGTATTCACCCGGCGCACCGGAGAGAACGTCCGCGCTGAAGGTGATGAAGGGGACGGAGAGTTCCTTTGAGAGTTCCCGGAGCCCCGGCTCGTCGGCCTTGATGTCGATGGAGGCAATGGCGCTGACGTCTTCGAGGGACGCCCCTATATCGGAAAGACATTCCTCAGCGAAGGAGCGTATGCCTTCCGCGGATGTTCCTCTTCTGCAGCCGATCCCGAGGACGAGGCCTTCGGGAGCCAGCCTGATCTCAGAGGTTTCGCCTTCCAGGACGAGCTTCGCCTCCGGGCGCTCTATCGGCACGCGATCAGCGCTTTCCGGGCGCACTATCAGAACGTCGACGGGGGAGGCCGGCGGGTAGCCGCATATCGAGATCGTGACCGGCTTTCCGGCGAGAGCTTTGGTCGAGACCTTTGCTATGCCTTCGCGGTTCACGATCCTGAGGCCGTTCTCGCGGGCGAAGACGTCCGCCGAGAACGCTTTGTTCACGTCGGTCGCGGTCGTTATCACCGGGTCGGAGCCGAGAGCGTCCGCGAACCGGACAGCCAGTTCGTTGGCGCCGCCGAAGTGCCCCGATAGCAGGGGGATGACGTGCATCGCGAGCTCGTCGATCACCAGGACCGGAGGGTCCGTCAGCTTGTCGCGGACGAAGGGCGCGATGGTCCGGACAGCTATCCCCGAAGCCCCGACGAACACCAGAGGATCGCTGCCGGCAAAAGCCTTTTCGCAGAATCCTTCGCGGCTCTCACGGAGCTTGTCGAAGAACAGAAACTCGTCTTCCGGGAAAGCCTGAGCGAGCCGCATGGCAGTTTCTCTTCCTTTTTCGGTAAAGCTTATTACGCGGATAAGCATGGGATCACTTTTTTCCTTCCCTGAACTCCGTCGTGAAGGCGGGGTCGTAAAGCTTGGATTTTTCGTAGTTATTTGAGGCTATGGCGCGGCCGACCAGGACGATAGCGGTCTTCCTGATGCCGTTCTCGCTTGCGACCCTCTCGAGATCCGAGACGGTGCAGATGAATTTCTTTTCGTCCGGCCAGGTGGCCTTGTAGACCAAAGCGGCCGGCGTGTCGGGCGAATAGCCGCCCGCGATCAGACGCTCGGTGAGCTCTCCGAGGTTTCCGGCGCTAAGGTAGATCGCCATGGTGCTGTCGTGTGAGGCAAAGCTCTCGATGCTCTCCTTCTCAGGGACGCCTGTGCGCCCGGCCATCCTTGTGATGATCAGAGACTGGGAGATGCCGGGGAGGGTGTATTCCAGATCGAGAGAGGCCGCCGCCCCGAAGCAGGCGCTCACGCCGGGGCACGACTCGTAGGGGATGCCCATATCGTCCAGAGCGTCCATCTGCTCTTTGATCGCTCCGTAGATGCTGGGATCTCCGGTGTGAAGGCGGACCATCTTAAGCCCTCTTGCGGCTCCGTCCCTGAACTTTTCAAGGACCTCGTCGAGGTCCATATACGCGCTGTCGAAGATCTCGCAGCCCTCACGGGTGTATTTCAGGAGGTCTGGATTGACCAAAGACCCCGCGTAGATCACCATGTCGGCCGACGAGAGCAGGTTCATGCCTCTTACGGTTATCAGGTCGGGCGCTCCGCATCCGGCGCCTACGAAATAGACTTTCGATCCTTCCATTGTTCCTTTATCTCCTCTATCAGCTCCGCGGCGCCCGGGGTCTCGCCCAGAAGTCCGCGGTCGTTTACGAACATTATGCATTCAACGGCAACGCGGCCGCTCATGCGCTTATCAAGGTAATAAACGATGCGTTCCACGATCCTCCTGGATACGCGTTCCGCGAGGCCGGCTTCGGCGAGTATCCCGAAGGCCTCCTCTGTCGTATTGGAGTCGAGCACCTCTCCGATGACTTCCTTCGGCGCGTCCTCCCTGAAGGCCGCCGCCGCGATGATCTCCATGCGCGAGTCCGCCTCGTGGGAGTGGGTGTTCATGATGCCGCCGGCGATCTTGACGAGCTTGCCGGCGTGTCCGACCAGCAGCATCTTGCGGAATCCGAGCCTTGCTGCTTCGTCGCAGCAGGCGCCGATATAGTTGCTGAATTTGACGCTCTTCTCGAGATCAAAGCCGTACTCCCTGGCCATGAAGTTGAGTCCGTAGCCGCCGGGAGCGACAGAGATCAGTTCGTCGCCTTCAGCCCGTCTCTGCCTTAGCTCGACTTTGATCGTGTCGATCAAAGCCTCGACGCTCATAGGTTCGACCACTCCGCTCGTTCCGATTATCGATATCCCGCCTTCTATCCCGAGACGTGGATTGAAGGTGTTTGCGGCGGTCTCTTTTCCGCCCGGCACGGAGATCACGACCTCCGCTCCGGAAGAAAGGCCTGCGTTTTTCAGGACTTCGGAGACTTCCTGTCCGATCATCTTTCTGGGCACCGAGTTTATCGCGTGATTCCCGACCGGCTGATCAAGCCCCGGCCTTGTGACCAGGCCCACGCCCTCGCCGCCGGTGATCCTGACACCCGGCTCATCGCTCAGCCTGACCTCGGAGTATATGAGAAGGCCGGTCGTAACGTCCGGATCGTCTCCTCCGTCCTTCCTGACGGCGCATCTCACGCTGTCGGAAGTGCGCGAGATGTCGAGGATCTCGGCGTGGAATACGACTCCTTTGGGCGTGGTGATTCGGACGTTCTCCACGGTCTTTCCTGTGGTCAGCATGTACGCGGCCGCCTTTGACGCGGCGGCAGCGCAGCTTCCGGTCGTGAAGCCCGATCTGAGTTCTCTTTCTCCTGCTAAGGTCATAACGTCTCCTCGCGAAGGGCGGAAATAAGTTTTTCGTTATCAGCGGGGCATCCCACGGACACCCTGACGTATTCGGGCCCTAGGCCCCTGAAATTGGCGCAGCTCCTGAGAAGAATGCCTTTGGCGGCCAGTCTCGCGTGGAGGCCGGAAAGGCCTTCCGGCAGCCTGATTAGGATATAGTTCGCGTCCGAAGGATAGACTTTGGCGCCGGCTTCGGTGAAAGCGCGGACGAGCTTAGCCTTTTCGCTTTCGTTCGCCGCGAGCGAGTCGGCGACCCATGAGGTGCCGCGCTGGATCTTTGCGCAGGCGATGCCGACCGCCTCGGAAAAGACCGAGAGGTTCCATTCCGGGAGGGCGAGCCTTACGCGCTCCGCTTCTTCGGCGGACCCGGCTATCAGATAGCCGATCCGGGCTCCCGGGACGGAGAAGGTCTTGGTGAAGGCCTTGACCCGGAGAACTCCTTCAGCGGGCCTTACGCTTTCACAGCCTTCAGGCCTGCCGCCTGAACTCCCTACAGCTCCCGCTGCCGTAAGGTCATAGAAGCATTCATCGAGCACGACAGTGATGCCGCGCTCCAGGCAGGCTTCGATGATCCCGGCTTTGATCTCAGGCGGGATCAGCCGCCCTGTCGGGTTGTTCGGATCGGGGAGGAAGAGCATGTCGATATCCGCGCTCTTTGCGAAGTCGACTGCCGAACCGTCCACGGCAAACCCGCCGATCTCGCTCAGCGGGTGCCTTCGGGTCTCCACACACCGGCAGGCGGTCTCATATCCCGAGTAGCAGGGATCAAAGAGCCCGACTGCCCTCGGGGAATAGGCGTTTACTGCGGCCGTGAAGAGCTCGGAAGCTCCGTTTCCGCAGACTATAGAGGAAGGGTCCGCGTCCTCAAGCTCGCCGATCGCCTCTCTGAGCCTGCGGTATTCGGGATCCGGGTATCTTCCCATGTTAAGCGCCGCGTCTCTCGCTGCCCCGATGATCTCTTCGGGCAGGGGACGCGCGTTCACGCTGGCGGAGAGATCGGTGCCGATCCCTTCGAGCCAGCCCGTGCCGCCGTGCGCGCTCCTAATCATCTTCCGATATCCTCGCTTCTCTGAGCATGGCATAGACCGCGTCCATGTCCATGTTCTCCTCTATGACGTCCGCCAGGCGGTCGTATTCCTTCTCTTTGAACTCCATCCGGCCCATCTCGCCTGACGTGTCGACCGCGATGCCCTTTGATGCCGCTATGCCCCGGATGATGCTCCCCGCGACGCCCTTTTCATCAAAGAACCCGTGCACGTAGGTGCCGTAGACGTTTCCGCATCTGACTCCGGTACCGGAGGAGGTGAAGTCCCTGAGGTTTTCAGAGGCACCTTCGATGGGAACGGTCTTGCCCATGTGGATCTCGTAGCCTTTGATGCTGTGCCCGGAGAGTTCGGGGAAGAAGTCCCCCGCATCGACCGCGGTGCCTTCGAACTGACGCGTGGTCTTCTCGGACTCCATCACGGTCTTTATCGGAAGAAGACCGAGTCCTTCTTCGGACCCGCCTTCCTCGACCTCATAGGGGTCCTCGACCGCCGCTCCGAGTATCTGGAAGCCGCCGCAGATCCCGAAGAGGGGTTTCCCGGAGGCCTGATGCTCGCGTATGCGTTCTTCCATACCTGACGTCCTGATCCAGCGCAGATCCGCGATCGTATTCTTTGATCCAGGGATCACGACCATGTCGGGATGGCCGAAGTCCCTGGCATCGTCGACATAGCGGACGGAAACGCCGTCGAACTGCTCGAAAACGTCGAGGTCGGTGAAGTTGGAGAGCCAGGGGAGCCTGACGCAGACTATGTCAACAGCCTTTGCGTCCAGAGGGCTCCTCCTGCTGAAACGGTCAGATATCGAATCCTCGTCCTCGAGGCTGAGCTTCGTATAGGGGATGACTCCGACAAAGGGGACGGGGAGCTTGTCGCGGATCATCTCGATGCCCGGTTCGAGCAGAGTCTTGTCTCCGCGGAATTTGTTTATGATGAGGCCTGTGAGGCGGCTCTTCTCCTCTTCGGTGAAGAGCATATATGTGCCGAGGAGCTGGGCGAATACGCCTCCCCGGTCGATGTCGCCGACCAGGAGGACGGGCGCGTCGAGCATCTCGGCGAGGCCCATATTCACGATGTCCTTATGTCTCAGATTGATCTCGGCAGGGGAGCCGGCTCCCTCGATAACGATAATGTCCGCCTCCTCGGAGAGCTTTCTGAAGGCGGATCTGATCTCGGGGATCAGCTCCTTCTTGAAGGCGAAATACTCGCGGGCGGTCATATTCCCGATGGATCTGCCGTTCACGATGACCTGAGAACTGGCGTCGGCGGTGGGCTTGAGCAGGATCGGGTTCATGGCAAAGGAGGGCTCGACTCCGCATGCCTCGGCCTGCATCGCCTGGGCGCGTCCGATCTCGAGCCCCTCGGGTGTAACAAAGGAGTTCAGAGCCATGTTCTGGGATTTGAAGGGCCTGACGCGGTAGCCCGCGCGGCTGAATACCCTGCAGAGGCCTGCCGCGAGGAGGCTTTTGCCGGCGTTGGACATGGTGCCTTGGATCATTATCACTTTAGCCATAGGTTTCCGCTCCTTCTTGACGCCCCGCCGTTACTGTATCGAAGAGGAATCAAGTCTTATCATGTATTCGACCTCGTGAGGCGTGCTCATCGCGGTGGTGTCCGCAAGAACGGTCACGTATCTGTCAAAAATCGTTACGGGGATCTCGAATACCGAGTTGCCGTCCGCGTTTACAGGGAGGTATTTCTCGCCGTTCACGATCATATAGTCGTAATTCGGGCTGCTCCAGACGACGGTCAGGATGCAGGCGCCGCCGCTTACCACAAGCTTCGCGGGGGACTCGATGGAGGCTCTGCCGGAACCGCCGCTGAGCTCTGCCGCCACGGTGTATTCTCCGTCGGCGAGAGCGAGAGACTCGGCAGTCGTCAGGAATCCGTCAGCAAAGGCTTCTGCGGGGAGTGAGTCGCTCCTGAAGACCAGGGTGCGCTCGTACCATTTTTCTTTCTTGGTGCTGAAGGCCGCGAGGTCGATACCCTTGTCCAGCGCTTCGACGGGTACTGTGAAGGTGTGAGCTCCCTCGGCGTTCTCCTCGGGGAGGATGTGGTCGGATTCGGGGGCCGCGGCCGCCTCTTCTCCCGTACCGAGGCAGACATAGGAGTAGCCCTTGCCGCCCATGGTCATGACAGCGGTCATCTCTCCGCCTGAGACGGTGAGGGCGCATTCGGTGATATTGAACATGGAGGAGCTGGAGCTCACGGTGATGTCGTAGGTCCCGTCCTTCAGATTCTCGCCCGTGATCGGGACCATCCAGTCCTCGACAACGTTCTCGACCTCGGTCATCTCTGACTGATCGGCGACCTGGGAGTCTCCTCCTTCGGTCTCCTGCTGCTCTTCAGCCTTGGTCTCGCCTTCGGAGCCGTCTGTGCTCTCCTTGGATCCGCAGCCTGCGGTGAAGATCATGACTGCGATGAGTATAAGCGCGATTATGGTTCTCTTTTTCATTTTTTTCCTCTTCATAATATCAGTTTGGCCGGCACATCACAATGGACGTGCCGGCCTTTTTGACCGTCAGACGGTTAGTGATCCTATTTCAGGGTGTCGATGGCAGCCTGAGCGTGCTCGACGAGGATCTGCTGGATCTCGGGGAACTCTCCGAGGCCCTTCAGGATGCAGGTCACTTCGTAACCGGCAGCTGTGAACTGGCTGTACCAGGATTCGGGATCCTCGGGATCGGCCATGTCGTTGTTGGCGTGGTCGCCGGCAACGATCATCAGGGGCTCGAGGACTACCTTCTTGTAGGTACCCTTGTCGTTGATCGCGGTGAGGAGGTCCTCAAGGGAGGGCTCAGCCTCGACGGTCCCGACGAAGTAGTTCTCGTATCCGAGGCTGTCGAAGACGGTCTGCATCTTGGCGTAGACTTCGTTGGACTCGGCTTCGGTACCGTGACCCATGAAGCAGATGGCGGTCTCGCCGTCGTCATAGCTCTTGGTGGCCTCGTAAATGGCCTTGGCTACTCTCTCAAAGTCCTCGTCGCTGGTAAGAAGCGGCTCGCCTACAACGATCTGATCAAAAGCGTCGCTGTACTGAGCGAGCTCGTCGACTACGTCGTTGTACTCAAGACCGTGCATAAGGTGGGTGGGCTGTACGACCAGGGTCTTAACGCCGTTCGCTACAGCGCGGTCAAGAGCCTGTCCGAAGTTGTCGATGACTTCGCCGTCTCTGTTGAAGACGTGGTCGATTATGATCTGAGCGGTGAATCCGCGTCTTACGCTGAACTCGGGGAAGGCTTTCTCCATGGCTCCCTCGATGGCGCCGATGGTCAGTCTTCTGCTGTCATTGAAGCTGGTTCCGAAGCTCACTACCAGGAGCTCCTTCTCGCCGATCTCGTCGCCGTTCCTGGGATCGTCCAGAGAGGCATCGCCGGTCTCATAGTTCTCTTCGTCTTCCTCTTCAGCTTCGCCTTCTTCTTCCTGCTGTTCTTCTTCCTGCTGCTCCTCAGCGTCGTTCTTGCTGCTGCATCCCGCGATTACCATCATGATCATGGTGAGGACCAGCATGAGGGCAATGATCTTTCTCTTCTTCATCTGCTTTAACTTCTCCTTTCAAAATAAAAAAGCTTCTGTGCGCCGGCCTGCTGAGAGGAACCCGCAAAACACAAAAGCTCATCGCCTTTTTCGCGTCATGGGTCAAATCCTCGTAACCTCATCACTTACCGGCCTTACTCCGGTACATATGTGCAAACGGCAGGTTTCCTGACTTGAGGGTCTTCGCGCGACGCCGCCTTCCCGGATATTCAGCCTTGCAGCCGATCTTCCAGTGACTCATTGGCATCGAACTCGCCTGATACAGTGACGGGATCGTACAGGATTCTGACCTGTTTCCCTTTTACCCGCGGTCTTACCCGCGGCACCGCATGCCTGTAAATGTCCGCAGAGGATTCTATCACCATTAACTACATATTTCAAGCCGTTTTTGCCAAGTGATTCCGAAAAGCCTTGAATTCAGCCGTTTTCAGAATATTCCCCGTTTCCGGGGCTTGCGCACCTGGTGTATACTGGATAATACGGAGGAACAGATGAGGTTTCTGAACATTGTACCGGTCATGCTCCTCGGGTTCCTGCTGGATCTAATCCTCGGCGACCCTGAGTTCATACCGCACCCGGTCGTCCTGATCGGAAAGCTGATAAGCAAAACGGAAAAAGCCGTGCGGCCCGGATTCCCCGCGGAAAAAAGGGGAGAAAGGACCGCGGGGGTTTTGTTCGCCCTGATCGTAGCGGCGGTATGCTATGCCGTACCGGCTGCGGTGCTGACGTTTGCCGGCATGGTGAACCGCTGGCTCAGATTCGCCATCGAGGTGTTCTGGTGCTGGCAGATCTTCGCCTGCCGGACGCTCGCGAAGGAGGCTGGGATGGTCCGGGAGAAGGTCGACTCCGGGGATCTCGCCGCGGCACGCACGCAGATCGCCCGCATAGTCGGCCGCGATACCGGGGGCCTTTCGATGACCGAGATCATCAAAGCCTGCATAGAGACCGTCGCCGAGAGCGCCTCCGACGGCGTCATCGCTCCGATGTTCTTCATCGCGATCGGCGGAGTCCCTTTCGGCTTCCTCTACAAGGCGATAAACACCATGGATTCCATGGTCGGATATAAAAACGATAAATACAGGTATTTCGGCACGGCAGCCGCGAGGCTGGACGACGCCGCGAACTTCATACCCGCGAGGCACACCGCGCTCCTGATGATTGCGGCGGCGCCTTTGATCGGGCTGGACGGCAAGGGTGCCATGGAGATGTGGAAGCGCGACAGGCTGAAGCACCTTTCACCGAACAGCGGGAATCCCGAGTCGGCCTGCGCCGGAGCGCTCGGCGTTCAGCTCGGAGGTGACGCGACGTATTTCGGCCGGCTGTTCAGGAAAGCGACCCTCGGAGATCCGCTCCGGGAGGTCGAGCCTGAAGATATCGACCGCGCGGTCCGCCTGATGTACGCGGCCTCGGTCTCCGGCCTCGTGCTGATGTCCGTGATCCGCGCGCTGACGTATATATTCTGATGTAAAGGAGAGAGACAAGGAGAGAGATATGGAACTCGAATACGTACGCCCCTCTGAGATAGAGAAGAGAAGCTTTGAGATCATAACGCGCGAGCTCGAAGAGAATGGCATAGAGATCGACGAGCGCTACGACTACATAATCAAGCGCTGCATCCACACTTCGGCGGACTTCGACTACGCTGAGACGATGTATTTTTCGGACGGCGCGGTGGACGCGATATCCGACGCGATCAAAAGCGGGTGCTATATCGTGACCGACACCAGGATGGCGTGGTCGGGGATCAACAAGAAATTCCTCGAGGAGTACGGGACGGAGGTCTGCTGCTTCATCTCGGATCCGGACGTCGTCGCGATGTCGATCGGACACGGCGGGACACGCGCTTCATTCGCGATGGAGAAGGCGATGGAGCTAGATAAACCGGTCGTCTTCGTGGTCGGAAACGCGCCTACGGCGCTCGTGGCGATAGTCAACATGAAGGAGACGAAGGGCTTCGAACCCGTCGCTGTGGTCGGCGTTCCGGTCGGATTCGTCAACGTCGAGGCGAGCAAGGAGATGCTGATCGAATCCGGCATCCCCTGCATTGTGAACAAAGGAAGAAAAGGCGGCAGTAATATCGCCGCCTGCATAATAAACGCGATCCAGTACAAGGACCGTGACAGAGGATGACGTTTCAGCCCCTCTTCATCACGCCCGTGATGCAGTGGAGGGCGCCTTTGCCCTTCTCGATCTCGGAGATATTGATCGTCTCGACTTTCACGCCTTCCTTCTCGATGAGCTCCTGAGCTCTGGGGCTTCCCTCGACCATCAGGATATGGCCGGGCTCGAGTGCCACGAAATTGCAGCAGGAGTGCTCGCGGACCTCCGTTCTGGACGGAGCCTCGAGGATCTTGTAGCCCTTTCTCTTAAGGCCGTCGATCACGTCGTAGGGGATCTGCGAAGCGTGGCAGAAGATCAGGTCTTCGCTGATCGGGTTCATCAGCCCGTCGATGTGGATATTGCTGTAGGGCTGCTGCATATGCCAGACTACCACGCCCATGCGCTCGAGCTGGTATTTCACCTGCTCGAACCCGCTTTTGTTGCAGCGGGAACCCGTGGAGAGCAGGCAGGTGTGACGGTCGATCCACATTCCGTTCGCGCCTTCAAAGAACCCGTCTCCGCCGACCGTGGCGACGATCGGGACGCCTATCCCGGCGAGAGCCTGCGCCACATAGCGCTCTTCGCCGCGCCTTGCGGCCATGCCGGGCCTTGCGATGATCACGCCCTCGGGGGTCCCGAATACCAGATCCCTGCAGAAGATCGCGTTCGGACGGTCCTCGCGCTGCTCTTCGACATAGTATACCTTTGCACCGAAATTGCGGTAAACGTCGGCTACCGCGTCATGCTGCTTTCTCATCAGCTCGATGTCGATGGGTTCGGTCGAGAACCTTACGGCCTCGGCATCAAAGTCTTCGATCTCCTTGCCCGGGCGGCGCATGATCACCGCTCCGAGCTTTTCCACCTCTGATGAGACTCCCCAGTCTCCCCAGTATTCCTGAATATCTTCTTCGAACGTGGTCTCCTTCGGGAACCATCTCTCGCCGGGGATAGCGTCGATGTCGAATGGATAAGTCTTTTCGGCCATTTTGTTCTCCTCCTTGCGCGCCGCGGTTATCAATAAACGTCCTCGACCACCTTTTCAGGCGGGACGTCGAGTTTCTCGGGATGGGTCATATAGCTCAGGAGCTTCTTGACGGCGGCCGCGTAGTAGAAGCCGTCGCAGATGCCCTCGTCGCAGGACACCTTGATGTCCAGATATTTTCTCGTCACCTGATCGCCGTTCTTGTTCAGCTCATATTTGGTGTATTTATGACCAAAGGCGATGAACACGGGCACGGTGCCAAAGTCGTACAGATGGTGATAGACCGGCGGGATGCCGAGGCTTCCCATGGATGTTATGAACAGCGATCCGTGGAAGGGGCTCACCCTCTCCAGAACGATCGGAAGGAGCCCGACGTAGTCCAGCACCCTTACGAGGATGCCGAAGAAGGCCATAACGAAGCTTGGAAGATAGTCGAGTATATGCGTCGCGGCATCAAAGCCGTTTGCGACTCCCTCGGAGCGGGCCGTATCCAGAGCCGCGTCGAACTTCTCGTAGACGTCCTTCGCGGTGTCCTTAAGGTCGAAGTAGACTTTGATCGAGGAGTCGGGGGAGTCCTTGGACATCTCCTTCTTGACGATCATGTTCAGCGACGCGTCGAACCTGTGGTAGATGCGCTGTCCTGCGACGAAGCGGTTGACCTCGGGCATGTCTGCCATCAGCCTGACGTAGGCAGCGACGATCACGTGGGTGATGCCGAAGTGCTTGAGGCCCTGGTTGCGCTTCTCGCGGATGTACTGATCCATGCGCGAGATCTCGACGGTCTCGCTGAGAAAGTTCATGCGGCCGAGCCTGTTCATCATGAAGTAGGGAGTGACCTTGCTCATGACCGGCATATTGCGGACTCTTCTGCCGTCAAGCCTGTCGCCGAAGCGGAGCCTGTATGGGTCTCCTTCCTTCCACGGCGCCATCTTGTGAGCGCTGAGCAAAACGGCCAGGACCGAAAGCGTAGAAGCGGTCTCACCCCTTATCAGCCAGCGCCTGTCGGGACTCGAGAAGAGCAACTCGCGGAAGTTGTGGTCGATGCCGATGAGCACCATGATCGCCGCGAGCGCCAGAAGCGTGAACCATTTGGTCTTGATGATGCCGTCAAAGGTCAAAAAATACAGCAGACAAAACGCTGCTGCAATTACAACACAAGAAGCGCTCATGATGCCGGATCCGCTCACAGCGATACCGGAAGCGCAGAGGCATACGGCAAGGGCTATCACCGGTATCACGGTGATATAGAACTGCTTGTCGCATCTAAGGGGAAATCTGATCGCCAGGAAGAGGCACGCGATAACAGGAACGATGACGGGTATAAGTATACCCGCGTTCTCAGTCCTTCCGTCCCCTATGGCAAACACGATCCGAGCTGCTGCGGAGCATACGCTGAGCAGAGCCGCCAGCCAGACAAAGACGTTCTTTCTGGTGGCGTAATACGTAGTTATCTTTTCCATGGGTTCCTCGATTAAGTTGTAAAAGTGCTGCGGGATATAACGTACAGGCGGCGGGCCGCACGATGGCCGGCGCCCGCCGCTTTGATGCTGTTGAGACCTGAGGCCTAGAGATAAGCCTTGAATCCGTTGATCACCCAGTTGTCATCCTGGTTGACGAACATGATGACGCTGTCCTCGGACATGCCGCCCGCTTCGAGCAGAGCATTGCCGTACATCTCGAGCACGGAGGGAATGATGTCGTTCACGATCTTGAGATTAAGCGCGTCTTCGCCCTCATCGTTAAGTACCTGGACCAGTTCATCCATGTGCTCTGACGTGTAGGTGTTGATATAAGCGTTGAGCTCATCATCGATGCTGACGGACTCGATGCTGTCCGGATCGAAAGCGTAGTTGACCTTTACGTCGACCGTCGCGGTATCTCCGTTCACCTTGACCTCTCCGAGCTCGTAGGATTCTACCAGATTCTCAAGGATGAAGGCCTTGAAGTCGTCGATGGCGGCCAGAGCCGTCTCATTCATGTCCGAGACTTCGATATAGCCGATCCCTTCGGCAAAGTCCTCGGCAAAGCTGTCGATCGTCCCGAAGGATTCAAGGTCGCCGCCCGCGGTGAGCAGTTCCGGCTCAACGAGCTCGGCTACCTTCGCTGCATCGCCCGCCACCATGGCATCCATGAGAGCCGTGGCCTTTGCCTGAATATCGGGTGTCGGATCCTTTTTTCCGCAGCCGGTGAAGGCCAGGGAAAGGATGAGGACAAGTACGATGAGCAAACTCAGTTTTTTCTTCATGATAATACCTCACTTCGCATGGGTTTAATTTACTTCCTAATCATTATAACAGGAAAGCCCGATAAATGGTATACTTTAAATGACGATCAAAACCCGCGGCCGGCCCGGAACGCCCGACAACCGGCCGCTCAGCCACCCACTGAACACGCGGAGGGCAATACCATGAAAGACGAAAAAGACAGATCCCCGGGCAAGGGCGGGCTCGACATCAGCGTCCGCTCCTTCATAACCGCGATCGCGGTCATCCTCGCTTTGATGATCCTTTCGTACGCGCTCACATTCCTGATCCCCGCCGGCGAATACGCCCGGACGGTGAACGAAGCCGGCCAGACCGTGATCGACACCGAAGCGGGCTTCAGCTATACCGACGGCGGCCTTCCCTTCTGGAAATGGCTCCTCTCGCCGTTCCTCGTCCTCGGCGCCTCCGGAAGCGGAACGCTGATCGCGGTGATCATCTTCCTCCTCGTGATCGGCGGCGCGTTCAACTGCCTCGACAAAAGCGGCCTTATGAACTATATGCTTGCCCGGATCTCGCACCGTTTCGGGGCGAGCCGCTACAAGCTGATGACCGCAGTGATCCTTTTCTTCATGGCGCTGGGCGCTTTGGTCGGGTCCTTCGAAGAGGTCGTGCCTCTCGTCCCGATCGTGACGGCTCTCGCGGTGAGCCTCGGATGGGACGTGCTGACGGGCATGGCCATGAGCCTTCTCGCCGTCGGCTGCGGTTTCGCTTCGGGCGTGATGAACCCCTTCACCGTCGGCGTAGCGCAGAGCCTCGCCGGGCTCCCGATGTTCTCCGGCATCTGGCTCAGGCTGCTGTCCTTCGCTTTGATCTTCCCGATGCTGCTGTTCTTTGTCCGACGCCACGCCAAAAAAGTCGAAAAGCCGCTCTCCGAGACTGACGCCGCGGCCGACTTTGCTCCCGAAGCCCGAATGGACCGCGCGCTGACCGCCTTCGCCGCGATCATGGGCCTTGGCATACTGTTCATACTCTGCTCGACATTCATCCCCGCGCTCCAGGATCTCACGATGATCGCCGTCGCGGTGATGTTCCTCGTCGCCGGTATTGCCGCCCCGCTCATCGCGGGCATGGGCATCAAAGGCCTCGCGGCCGGCTTCACCAAAGGCGTCGTCAGCATATTCCCGGCGGTCCTCATGATCCTGATGGCTTCGTCGATCCGTTTTACTCTGGAGGAGGCGAAGATCCTCGACACCATCCTCCACGGCGCGGTCGGCATCGCCGGCTCACTGCCGGGCTGGTCCGTGATCCTCTTTATCTACCTGATCGTCCTGGTGATGAACTTCTTCATCGGCTCCGGCTCGGCCAAAGCCTTCATGCTGATGCCGCTCATCATCCCCCTCGCCCAGGTCTTCGGCATCTCGCCCCAGCTCTGCATAGTCGCGTTCGCCTTCGGCGACGGTTTCTCGAACGTCTTCTATCCGACCAACGCCGCGCTCCTGATCTCGCTCGGCCTCGCTGATCTCAGCTACCCCAAATGGGCCGTCTGGTCCCTGAAGTTCCAGCTCGCGAACCTCGCCCTGACCTCGGCCATTCTCCTCTTCGGCCTCGCAGTCGGCTACTGAGCCGGACCTGCCGCGGCTCAGCCGCGCACCTCATATCTCGCGCACCCATTCCGCCCGCCCGCGGCACACCCGGCGGGCGGTTTTGATGCAGCAATATAGCGATTAACATATATTTACAGTAAAATATTGACAATCGCAGGGAGTTAATGCTATTATCAGGTCATAGGAGGATTCTCTGACTTCGTTGAAGTTGGGAGGTGCCGAGAATAATTTGATTTCCCGTGGTAACAGCTCTTTTTTGGCGGATTACCCACGGCCGGAAGCTCAGAATCCTGTTTTTGGAATGGTAAATGGGCCTTTCTTCGCAGTTACCATGGGAAACCGCGAAAAAGAAGCAGCTTACCATTCCAAGATGGAGTCAAATCCAAGATAGAGTCAAGCGGTATCCGCATCTTAGTGCGACTGCTGCGGAGGTGGGGAAATGTTCAATTTTAAAGGACAGATCCAGACTGAATTGGAAAGAATTGAAGTCATTCGCAAGAGGGCAGTGAACTATGATCGGGAGCTGCTTAATGAGGTGTTCGATGGGCGTGCTTTGCTCAATGGCGAAGTATCGATCTACTCCGACAAGAGCCGTTTTGTGAACGGCGTTAGGGAGCGGTCGCGCATGCTTGTCGGGCTGAGCACGGATCCTTTTGTGAGGGAAGTGGCGGAGGCGAAGTATCTGGACCGGCTGATGAAGAACATCGAAGCGGACAAGGCTTTGCTCGGCAGGATGCTTAGGGATTACAGGCCGTACGGAAGGGATGACATCATCGGGCAGCTGCCGTCGGTATACGGCAAAACGATAATCGGAGACAGGCCGGTCCGGATCGTGCGGGGCGAGCAGGGGAAAGAGTGGGCGGAGTCGCAGATCTGGCATAATCCCAGGGAGTTCACCACCAGACATCTTACTGTCACGGGCGTCCCGGTGCGGTCCAAGAACGAAGCGATCATTTACAATATGTACTGGCACTACAGTGTACCAGTGAGATTTGAGGACAGACTGGTCCTGCTGGATGAGTCGGGGCGGAAGGTAGAAGTGTACCCGGATTTTTCGATCCTTGCGGCGGACGGCAGGGTGCTGGCGCACGAGCATGCGGGGATGCTTGACAAGCCGGTGTACAGGGAGAGTTTCGTGAACAAAATTGGGCTTTATCTGGCGAACGGTTACACGCTCATGGATACGCTTTTCATCACCGCGGACGGCCCGAACGGAAGCATAGATACGGAGGCGATCGATAAGATGATCAGAACATTCATACTGCCGAGAATCTGAGCGGCACGTGTAGGAGAGCCGGCCCTTGGGAAGCCCAGCCGCATCGCGGCTTTTCCGAGCGCATAAAAAAGCGAGCAGCCGGGTGTCCACTCCCGGCTGCTCTTGGAGAGATATTTAGGAGATGTAAGCGGCGGCATCGCGGGATGCCGCGCCTCTACTCGATGAAGTCGCTGTTCTTCACGACCACTTTGTCGAGGCCGTCGGCGGCGGGGTGCGAGCCCTCTCTGGTCATCTTCTGGATGGCGCGGATCTTGAGCGGCAGTGTGAGAACAGGCTGATAAAGCCGGTCGCGTCGCCCTTGTGGATGTTCCAAGGGTTCTCAAGGTTGCCGCCCTCGTGGCTAATATGCCAGATGTTCTCGTCGCGCGAATAGATCTTCTCCGCGGACTGATTGATGGGTATGCCTTTAAGTTTGGAGTACTCAAGAAGGTCTTCTCTGCCTCGGAATTTCCAATTGTCCTGTCTCCAGGGAGCGATTATTTTTATGGACGGGTCAATTGCTTTGATCGCGGCTTCGAAACGGACCTGGTCATTGCCTTTTCCGGTGCAGCCGTGGCAGATATAGTAGGCGCCTTCCTGATGAGCGATGTCGACTATGGCCTTTGCCTGGACCGGCCTCGCCATTGACGTCCCGAGCAGGTAGTCGTCCTCGTAGATGGCGCCGGCCTTGAGCGACGGCCAGATGTAGTCGGTCACGAATTCTTCGCGGATGTCGAGGACATATGATTTGGAAGCCCCCGAAAGGATGGCTTTCTTTTTGATGAACTCGAAATCCTCTTTCTGACCGACGTTGCAGCAGCAGGCGATCACCTCAAAATCGTAGTTCTCCTTGAGCCAGGGGATGACCGCCGACGTGTCGAGCCCGCCGGAGTAAGCGACAATTACTTTTTCTTTCTCCTTAGTTTCCATTTTTTTCACGCTCCTTGGATGTTGTCTTCCGCCGGGACTTCCGACCGCCCCGGCTGCATTGTTATTTGAATATGGGCATAATTATACACAGACGTGAATAAATATCAATAGGGAAAATCAAGTTTTTTGTCTTTTTTTTCATCCCGCCAATTCACAGCAAACAAAAAGATCACCGGCTGCCGTGGCCGGTGATCTTCTGTATTCATTTTCCGTGTCTACTTTCCGATCGCTGAACGGAGAGCTGCGAGCAGCTCGTCGTAGGTTTCGAGCGCCGGGATGTCGGGATTGGCCGCTTTGATCGCGTCGGTGGTGCGGAAGAGGAAGCCCGCCTTGCTGTTCCGGATCATCCCGATATCGTTCAGACTGTCGCCGGACGCGACCGTCTCAAACCCCATCTGCTGGAGCGCCTTGACCGTGCTGACCTTGGAGTTTTCGACGCGCATGCGATAGTCCGTGATAGTGCCGTCGGCGGCTACTTCCAGACCGTTGCAGAGCAAAGTCGGGTATCCGAGCTGCGCCATGATCGGCATCGCGAACTCGTAGAAGGTGTCGCTGACTATGCAGACCTGCGCGAATGACCTGAGCTCGTCGAGGAATTCCTTCGCTCCGGGGAGCGGTTTGATGCGGGCGATGGTGTCCTGGATCTGAGGAAGCCCGAGACCGTGGTCTTTGAGAATTTGGATGCGGCAGCGCATAAGCTTGTCGTAGTCGGGTTCTTCGCGGGTCGTGATGCGGAGCTCGGGGATACCGGCTTCCTCCGCGAACGCGATCCAGATCTCAGGCGCGATGACGCCTTCCATGTCGAGGCAGATCATATACATTGGGTACACTTCTTTCTTGTTTTCGTTCCGGCGCGGCGATCAAAGGCCTCTGCGAGACCACCGCGGGGTCACCCCGGTGCCACTGCGGGTTCGCCACAGGATCACTGTAGGCTCGCTGTCGGGTCACTGCGCCGCTTTAACGTTTTAAAGGATTAACAGATATTCTCCAGTTAACAACATTTAGGGAAAAATGTCAAGCATTGGGAACGTGATTATGATATAATTACACGTCAAAAATTATTCACCGAAGAAGAGACCCAGGTTTGGCAGAGAACAGCAGCAAGAACAAAACAGAGAATACAGAAAACGGCAAAGCGAAGACGTCCAGCGCCAAGTCCGGCAGCAAGTCCGGTACAAAGTCCAGCAGCAAGTCCATCAGCAAGTCGAAAAGTGGCAGCAAGCCTGCTGCCCACGGAAAAACCGGCAGCAACGAAAAGCCGTCAGGCAAGCCGAAAACCGGCAGCAAGTCTAAGAGCGGCAGCAAGCCGAAAAGTGGCAGCAAATCAGCAAACTCAGGCAAGCCCGCCGGCAAGTCCAAGAGCGGCAGCAAATCCAAGACCGGCGGCAAGTCGAAGACCGGTAGCAAGTCTAAGACAGGCGGCAAGTCCGGAGCTTCCGCTTCCACTACCCGTGCCAGAAAAAGCGCCGAACGCAAGATGATGGCCGCGGAACTCCTCGAGAGCTCCAACACCCCTAAACTACCGAAGCGCGAATTTGTTGCTGTGGAATTCGCGAAGAAGCCGCACGGCTATGACGTCGAGTTGCAAGGCAATGATGCTGAGTCGCTCGACCATGACGCGTCTTTCGGCGAAGTATTGCGGTACACCGCAATAGTTAAGGAAAACGTGCCCGAAGCTCGCGAGCTTTTTGCTGTCGATTTCGCGAAGAAACCGCACGGCTACGATGCCCGAGAGACATCCGAGACAGCCGACGTCCACGAGGCGCCCGCAGCCGCAGAGGAGAAGCGCCCGACAAGGGCTGCCGTGGTTTTCAGTGCGGCGATCCTTCCGCTCACGCTCTTCTTCCATGAAATAGTATTCAAGTCCATGACGGTAAGGACCGTCTTCAAATACGCACTGATACCCACGGCGCTCTTCTGCGTTATCTATGGGCTTCTGGGCTACCTGGCATCGAGCCTGTTCAGGAACAGCAAGGTCAACCGGACCGTCAAGGGCCTTTTGATGGCCGCGGGGGGAGTGCTGTTCGGGGTCGAGTACTTCGTCTTCAGGCAGTTCAAAGTCTTTTACGACGTGAAGACGGTGATTGGCGGAGCAAGCGGGGTGGCGACCGGGTTCGCGGGAGATGCGCTGAAGCTGATATTCAGCCCGACGGGGATCCTCACTGTGATCCTTTTGCTCGCGCCTGTCGCGCTGTACTGCATCTTCGGGAGGAGGATCGACCCGGCGCCGCAGGCAAATGCCAAACAGCGGCTCGTGACGGTGGCTGCGATCCTGGCGGCGGCCGGCCTTGCCACGGTATCGATAAACGCCGTCGATATGTATAAATATTCCTATAACGAGCGTTACAGCTTCCAGTCGGCTGTCGAGAATTTCGGCTTCATGACCGGCGTCCGTATGGACGTGACGCGGGCGCTCAAGGGACCTCAGGGCGGGACCTACAATCTGGAGCCCGCCACCGCCAGCGCGGGCGAGAGCGACTCCTCGGAGATCCCTGAGTTCCTGCACGTCAGCGTCAGCAACATAACCAAACAGGCGGCCCAGGGCAAGCTGTTCTACGACAAGAACGTGATGGCCATAGATTTTGATGCTCTAGGAGCGAGTGCGGGCGGAGCCCTTCAGGGCATGGACAACTACGTCAAATCCCAGGAACCGAGCTCGCAGAACGAGATGACCGGCCTCTTTGCCGGAAAGAACCTGGTGTTCATAAGCGCCGAGGCGTTTTCGGCCGAGGCGATCGATCCCGTGCGCACGCCGACGCTCTACAGGCTCGCGACGCAGGGCATCAACTTTACGGATTACTACCAGCCCGCTTCCGCAGGCACGACAGGGGGAGAGTTCCAGAACATCTTCGGAATGCTGCCGATGTACGGCGGAGCGTCCATGGGCGAGATGACCGGGAACTCCTGCTTCCTCACGATGAGCTACCAGCTGAACGCGCTGGGCTACAAGGGCTGGGCCTTCCACAACAACGACTATACCTACTACAGCCGCCATCTGACGCACAATAAGCTTGGGTACTCCGAGGGCTATTACGGTGTCGGAAACGGCCTCGAGAACTATATAACCAGCCAGTGGCCGGAGAGCGACCTGGAGATGATGCAGGCGACGGTCGACTGGTATATCGATCAGGAGCCGTTCAACGTCTATTACATGTCGGTCAGCGGACATTCCAGGTATTCCTACGGCGGGAACGCGATGTCCAGGAAGAACTGGGCCAGCGTCGAGAACATGGACGCTTCCGACACGATCAAAGCCTATATGGCCTGCAACGTCGAGCTCGACAAGGCGCTCGAGTATCTGGTGAACAGACTTGAGGAGAAGGGCATCGCCGACGACACTGTGATAGTGATATCGGCGGACCATTTCCCCTACGGTCTGGACGACGACGGCGCCCTTGGGAATCTTCCGTATCTATCCGAACTCTACGGCTACAACGTGACAGACCTGATGCAGCGTGACCACAACAGATTGATAATGTGGTCCGGCTGCCTTGAGGACAGAGATGAGTATGAAGACCCGATCGTCGTCGACACTCCGACCTTCAGCCTCGATATTCTTCCGACATTGCTGAACCTGTACGGGATCGAATTCGATTCCAGAGTCCTGGTGGGACGCGACGTGTTCTCCAACAGGGAGCCTTTGGTCTTCAACCTGAACCACGACTGGAAGACGGAGAAGGGCACGTATATCGCGGGCTCCGATACGTTCACGCCCGCGGAAGGTGCGGGAGACGTCGATCCCGCCTATATAGCGCGCATGAACTCGATAGTCACGAACAAGATCAACTACTGCAGCGACGTCATCACCTACGACTACTACAAGCATCTTTTCGGCTAAGCGCTGCCGGCAGGTCTAGGCGCTGACGGCAAGGCAAGGCACACGAGGCAGGAAATAAAGTTCGGCCCTTAAATGGGATCGTCATGAGACAAAGGATCTGCATAATTTCAAACATCGTCATACTTCTGATGGTCATCTACGCGCTCTGGCTGATGATGGCCTATACCGCCGCGCGCATCGGTGAGAACGGTGAGGTCGAAGGCAGCGCTCTGATGACCGCGGGGCTAAGCAATCTCAGGTTCTTCACGGTGCTCTCGAACATCCTCGAGGGTGTCGCATGCCTGGCGCTTTTGATCGCGGCCGCCGTGAGCAAAGGCTCCGCCGGCGCCTCCGGCGCCGCCGCGTCCGCGTCTGACACAGCCGCGTCCGCCGCCGGCCGCGCGATCCCCCTCTGGGCGGCCGAACTGAAGCTCGCCGCCGCGGCGTCCGTCGCCCTGACCTTTATAACCGTCATGGTCTTCCTAGGCCCCATGCTGGGCTATAAATATCTTTTCACCGGCTCCAACCTTTGGTTCCACGGCATCATCCCGATCGCCGCGATGGTGGAGTTCGCGTTCATCGACTGCTATGAAGGATTCCCGGCGGTGCCTTTCAAGGCAACTTTTACCGCAGTCATCCCTATGCTGCTCTACGGCGTCTGGTATCTGATCAACGTCATCCGAGGAGGCATGGCCGACGGAAGATTCGTAAACGACTGGTATGGATTCGCAATGTGGGGTATCCCCGCATCTCTTCTGGTATATGTTGTTATTGCCGCGGTGACGTGGCTTTTCGCCCTGCTGCTGAGGTGCGGCAATCTGCGCCTGAGATAAGGACGCGCGGAGGAGAAATCATGAAGATCGCTCTCATACAGATGCTGGTCTCCCCGGACAAAGAGGAGGACCTCGAAAAAGCGCGGAGAATGGTGCTCGAAGCCGCCGCGAACGGCGCCGAGATGGCCGTTCTTCCCGAGATGTTCTGCTGTCCATACGCCAACGAATTCTTCCCGATATACGCCGAGGAGCGGGGCGGGCATATTTACACGTGCCTGTCCGAGACCGCGAGAGACGCGGGCCTCGTCCTCGTCGGCGGGTCGTTTCCGGAGTTTGTGACCGGAGAGTCAGGCTCAGCTTCCGCAGGCGCGGCTTCCGTCGACGAGCCGGGAAGCGCCGCTGAGCATGACAATGCCTCCGCGAATAACAGCGGCGCGCGGCTCTACAACACGTGCTTCGTCTTTGATGCCGAGGGGAAGGAGATCGCGGTCCACAGGAAGGCGCATCTCTTCGATATAGATCTGGAGGGCGGCCAGCACTTCCATGAATCCGAGGTGTTCACGCCCGGCGACCGCGCGACCGTATTCGACGCGCTGGGACACAGGTTCGGACTCGCGATATGCTTCGACATCCGCTTCGCCGAGTTCTTCCGCAAGATGTGCCTGATGGGCGCGGAGGCGGTGATTTTGCCCGCGGCATTCAACATGAGGACCGGCCCTATGCACTGGGAGCTTCTGTTCCGCATGAGGGCGGTCGACAACCAGCTGTTCACGGTCGGCACCGCTCCGGCCAGAGCGCGGAACGGCTGCTATGTCTCCTACGCGAACTCGATCGTCTGCTCCCCCTGGGGCAAAGTCATCGCCCGCGCTGGCGAGGCCGAGGAGATCGTGTACGCCGACATCGATTTTTCCGAGAATCAAAAGGCTCGCGCCCAGCTCCCGATCCTCACCGCGATGAGACCGGAGCTCTACTGATGAAAAAGTTATGATCAAAGGCCTCCCGGCGATTTACGGGAGGCCTTTTGCGTGCTTTTTCAGCCCGGCCGGGGCTCTATGTTTACAGTTCAGATAGTCGCGGAATGGTAGTCGCCGTCTTTTTCGCGGCTTCCCGTGGTAGGCCATCTTTTTAGAACGATTACCATACCAAAATCCGCATTTGAGCGCCTTTAGGTGTGGTAAAAGGTAAGAAATACGCGGCTTCCCGTGGTAAAACGGCTATTAGGAACGATTACCACACCGAAATGAGGTCCGGGTGGCCGTCTCACAGAGAAAGCGAAAGCCTTATTTCAGCAGGCTCACGATCGCGACGATCATGACGCCGATAAGAACGATGTTGAGAACGAGCGGTGAGAGCGAAAGTGCGAAGACAACTCCGAGAACGGCGCCGAAAGCACCGGCAGTTGCGGCTGCGACTGCCGTCTTTTGATGGTAATTGCCGGAGCGGATCATGGCGTAGCCGCCGGTAAGGGGACTTACGCTCCCAAGGACGAGACTCATGGTGAGCGTGCTGAGAGGGGAAAGGCCGAGCATCAGAAAGATGGCCGTCCAGGTGGCCTTCATCGGGATGCCGAACATGTTCAGGAGACCGGTGAAGAAGAGGATGACGACGGCGATCACGAGCCTGGGCGTCGTGAGTGAGATCGCATCGCTCATGGCGCCTTTCGACACTATCATCCGGACGATCAAAGCGACCATGGAGAACATAAGGGCGACGGCCATTATCTTCCTGATAGCCGTGCCCTCAAAGCGCCTGACGAGCCGGACGCCGGCAAGCGTTCCGATCATGGCGGAGAGACCGCAGAACACGAGGACAGTCCAGTGGACCACTCCTTCCGACCTGAGAAGAGAGAACGCTATTATCGCGCCGGGCACCAAATTTGATACCACGAGGGTGCCGGGGAGCTGCTTGTCCTCGGCGGTCTTGAGCCTTCTCGCGACGATCGTATTCATTACGTAGTCTGAGATGCCGGACGACCCGATGAAGAAAACGAGCGCCTCGGCCGGGAGGAGCAAGAGGAAGCTGCCCCGCTCGGAACGGAATTTCTCTTTGTCTTTAAGCGCCATGTATACTATCAGGATGCCGTATATGATCCCCGCGGCGAGTATGACCGCGCCAAGTATCCTCTGCATATGATGACCTCTGATGACCTGATGTGACGGAATAGTCCCGCTGCGAACAATATAATACAAAAAGCCGATATGCGGAACCCCGGGATGCGATTTTGACGGGCCCGAACACCGCAGTTATTCCACAGGTGTGAATTAACGTTCACGAAACCACAATACTTACAGAATATTTGTATTATATACATATATATAGCGGGTTTACAATCACCCCTTTAGGAAGTATAATAAACTAGATTATGGGGAAGTATTTTTTTTGCTATGCGGAAATCCCCGAAAAAGTGGATAATCACCTATTAAAACAATTAAGTATTCATTGAATATCAGGTGGAGATTTGGAGTTTACCTGTAGAGACGTTTGAAACCGTTTTGGAACTGTTGGGAGGAAATGAGTATGTCAAAGATTAATGGCAGTGCCAAGAGGATCTTCGCGATCCTGCTGTCCGTGCTCATGGTCGTGTCCTATCTTCCGATGTCCATGATCGCTTTTGCGGAGGACACTGTTACGGAGGGTACTGACACCGGTCGGACAGCGCAGGATGCCGTCGACGTATCGACGGACGTCCCGGAAGGAGAGACGGCTGACGCAGCCGCGCCTGACGATGGCGGATCGGAAGAAGGAGGACCGGGACAGGAACCCGGGACAGCTGTAACTGAGGAGCCGGCAGCGGATCCTGAGGATCCCGCCGTGACGGCAGATGAGCCCGAAGTGGCCGAAGCCGGAGCGGACGAGGAACAGGACCCGGCGGTCTACGCCGTCGGAGAGGCTGACGAAGAGGAAGCGGAGGAGCCCGGGACCGTGGAGAGCGGCGAGGGTACCGAAGGCGAAGAGCCGACAGAAGGCGAAGAGCCCGCTGATCCCGAGGAGCCTGCGGATCCTGAAGAGCCCGGTGAAGGCGACGAGCCCGGCGAAGAGCCTGAGGCGGTAAGCTACCCGGCCCAGAACTTCAGCAAAGAAGTAAACGGAGTCACGGTAGCCGTGACCGCTCCCGAAGGTTCGCTTCCCGATGGAACTGAGATGATCGTAAAGCCGGTGGAGAGCGGCGAGATCGCTGATCAGATCCAGGAAGCTGTCGACGGCAGCATATATAAGGTAAAGGCCGTCGACATCAGCTTTGTTGACGCGGACGGGAACGAAGTCAAGCCTTTGATCCCGGTCACGGTCTATCTCAACACTCCCGAGATCGCCAAGGACGCCGGCAAGGAGATCGTCCACATAGACGACGAGGGCAACGCCGCGACTGTCGACTACACCAACATCGGCCAGTCCGGAGTCGCCAAGTTCGAGACGACAGACTTCTCGATCTACGCGGTGATCAGAGTCAGAGAAGAGGCGGTCCGCGGAGACGAGCCGACCTTCCCTGTCGAGTTCCGCAACAGAGACGGTGAGAGCCTGATCGAACTGAGAGAGGTCGTTCAGGGCGAGGCGGTCGGCGAGCTTCCCGACCTTGCGCAGGTCGCGAGAGAGGACTACACGGTCGCCTGGGCGATCGGACATTTTGTTGCCGACGGACAGAGCGGAACATGGCAGACGTCCGCGGACAAAGTCATCACCGCGTCCTACGTGCCGACCGAGGCCGACATCGACCCGACCAAAGGCGTGATCGGCATCATCCCCTACTATGAGAAGATCCAGTATACGGTCACCTTCTACGAGAACCAGGGCGATGAGGAAGCGCTTGCCGTCAAGACGGTAGACGCCGACACGAACTACTGCCTGAACGACATACCTTCCGTTCCCGCGAAAGACGGTTACACAGGCAAGTGGGTCTATCAGAACGGAGAAGAGACCGCTGACTTCAATAACAACGTAGCGATAACCGCTGACACGACAGTCTGGGCGGAATACGAGAAGAACGTATTCACCGTCACTTTTGTCGTGGACGGCGCAACATACTCAACAGACACATACTATACAGGCGATACCCTGACCCTTCCCGCGGATCCCGTCGTGGAAGGCAAGGAGTTCCAGGGCTGGTTCATAGGCGAGACCGAGTACACCGGAGGAGAGACGGTTACTTCCGACCTCACCATCACAGCTAAGTTCACCGACATGTTCAGTGTGACCTTCCTCATCGTAAACGACGATCAGACGGAGGAGCGCCTTTCCCAGTACTTCAGGAACTCCGGCGAAGCGATCGGCACGATGCCGCAGGATCCCTTCATCGCGGGCAAAGTCTTCGAGAAGTGGGTAGATCAGGCGACCGGACAGGAAGTCACTGCCGAGACAGTCGTAAACGGCAACATCGTGGCTGTCGCCCAGTTCCGCACGATCACGGTCTATGACGTGAGAGTGGAGTACTACTACGAGAGTGTCACCCATGCCGGCACTGAAGTATTATTCAATACGGAGGTCATCGAGCTCGAGACTCATGAGCTTCCCTATACTCTCACCGCTCCGGCGACCACGCAGACCTCGCCTGACGAGATACCGGGCTCTCCGATCTACTATCCGGAGACTCCGACAGTCGAGATAACCGAGAACATGTTCGACGCGGAGAACAAATGCCTCGTCAGAATTGAGTACGTTCCGTATACGGCGAAATACGACTTTGTATATCTCCTGAAGGACCTCGACGGCGAAGGCTACACCGAGATCGACAGGACGTCCGACGTTCAGGGCGTACTGAACAGCTATGTGACCCCGACGGTCAAGAACTTCGACTACGCAGTGCTCGAGCTCGCTGAAGGCGCGATCATCACGACCTCCGGAATAGACGGACAGCCCAAGCAGGAGCTCCCGGTCTACTACACCCGCAAGAACTTCCAGCTGACTTATGAGACCAACGGCGGAAGCTATGTACA
>Ga0079305_1000855_pt1 | contig 52800 bp, 62 predicted proteins | sample LMS_cellobiose_e_FD_79183 | JGI IMG/M metagenome (GOLD analysis project Ga0079305, IMG submission 79183) | Rumen-fistulated moose microbial communities from Alaska, USA - LMS_cellobiose_enrichment | ecosystem: Host-associated > Mammals > Digestive system > Stomach > Rumen fluid ...
CGGCACAGAAATCACACAGCATCTTGAAAACAGAAAAATCACCAAGTAATGTGCTCCTGCTTTCTGCAAAACCTTGTGCCGCAAGGCTTTGCAGAAAGTAGGAGTTTTAACCGATTGATACAGAAAATCCGACAAATTTCGACATGAAATTTGTCGGATTTTTCTTTACCTCCCGTTGCACAGAAACGTACAACTTTTCCCGGATTTTCGCCCTATGTGGAGGGATGTCTTCCCTACTACACATATGGAGGAAAACCATGACGGAAGAAAACTACCATTACCGTACCAGTCAAACGCTGCTTCGCAATCAGCTTCCCGGAAGCGGAAAGTGGAAAATCCCCACAATTCCGAAGTTTCAGGAAGAACCGGGAGATTTTGATGACCTGCTTCTCATCGGATTTGACAAGACCCACTTGGAGGATCAAAATCACCTTGATCGTATGGTCCATTTCTTTCTCTACGACTATCGCTTTGAGCGGGTCTGGAAAACACCGGACGCCGACATAGAAAGGCTGCGGCGCTATCGCGCCGTATTGTCGCCGGATTTCAGCATGTATCTGGAAATGGCGCCGGTCATGCAAATATATAATGTGTTTCGCAATCGTTGGTGCGGCGCTTATTGGGCGTCCAAAGGGATGCGCGTGATTCCCACGGTGAATTGGGGTGATGAATCCACATTCGATTTCTGCTTTGACGGGGTCGAAAAGGGAAGTGTCGTCGCCGTTTCAACTTACATGGCAAGCGAGCACGGGAACCGTCAGGATCAGAAGGAGTGGTTCATGGCGGGGTACAACGAAATGCTGCGGCGCATCGAGCCGGAAAGGATCATTTGCTACAACACGCCGTTTCCTGAGATGCAAGGCAATATTATCTATGTGGACTACGAGCGCAGCTCGTGGAAATACATGAGCTTTGAGCGTGAGAAACGACAATCCGCCGACGATTTGGAATCCTACAAAATCGGTGGACAAGCGTATCTTTCCCGTGATATGATGAGCACATTCCTTGATATTCCGTGCACAAAGGGCGGCGGCAGTGCCTACGGCGGAGTGTGGAAACCAACACAGGCAAAAGACGCTCGCTTAAGCGGAACGCCCGGAGAAATAAAAACGACCTTTACCAAAAGTGGTGAAAAAATAGAAACGCTCATTGGTGATGATGGGAAAGCCGCCAAAGAGATTCACCATACCTCACATGGAAACAGCTTCATACACAGTAATCCTCATGGACACATAATAACTTATGATGAAGTAACTGGCTTTCCTCATTGGAGTAAACCGATTAATGATATTGGGACAGAGTTTTTTAAGAGCATGGTAAGGAGAATTGCTATGTCTTCTGTTATTTATGACACCAGTACACCGGAAGAGAATCGTTTCAAAACGATCAGCGAATTCAAATGGAGCATGCAGCACGGAGCCGAAGTTGCGTTCGATTGGTGTGGGATAAAGTACGGAATCTCTCATGCCGATGGAAAAATCGTGGTCTATCATTGGAATGAGCCCGAAACGGCACGGTTTTTTGAAACCGCTGACGATGCACTGGACTATATGGTCGGCGAGGATCGTTTGCGCGACGTCATCACCAAGGTGACGGTGCTGGATCGCACGATCTGATATAGTAGTTTTAACCACTTGCACCAGAAAAAAGCCTTGAAATCTTCGGATTTCAAGGCTTTTTTCTGTATTCAGCCCTGATATTGCTTTCACTTTCAAATGTGCCGATCCTTTGACGCGCATCCGCGGTTTCCCTGTTTTTCCCTTATTTGCACCCGCTGGGAAAAGACAGTTTCGCTGCGGCCAAAAGAGACTGAATACGCTGTTCTGTGTGCTCGGCACTGCGTCGGCGCAGCTGAGCGAACACATGACCGTAGACATCGAGCGTAAAGGCGGAAGTCGCGTGTCCCATGTTTTCCTGCACGGTCTTGATGTCGTCGCCTGATGCGATAGAGGTTGACGGCGTAGGTGTGCCGCATGTCGTGAAATCGGGTGTTTGGACAGCCAATCCGCTTTACGATGCGTTTGAAACAGTCATAGATGCCTCGGTAGGAAAGATAATCCCCGACAGAGCTTGTAAAGATCGGATTCCTTTCGATCCACAACGAGCCGGCTTCCATGCGCATGCTGTTTTGACGCAGCTTTTGCAGCCGGAAGCACTGCAGCACAAAAGGGGCAAGCGCGAGGATACGCACTTTGCCGTTTTTGGTCGGAACAAGCCCTAATTCGCCGCTTTTCTTTGAGGCCTTGTCTTTATGTTTCGTCTGCGCTGTGCGTATGATGACGACAATGTGCGATATTGCCTGCGCTGGACGCATCTGCGCTCACGGGAAAAGAAGAAACGGAGCGGCTGCAGAAGCAGCCGCTCCGATATGTAGGAGATGCCGTTCGCTTATGCCATCTCTTCGGGGTGGAACACTTCGTCAAAGCGTTCTCCGGTCAGGAAGCCGAGCCGGATGCAGGCCTCCCGCAGCGTGAGATCCTCCCGACTGGCAAATTGAGCGACCTGTGCGGCCTTTTCATAGCCGATCAACGGGCTCAGCGCCGTCACCGGCATCAGTGACCGGTACAGATTCTCCTTCATGCGGGCACGGTTCGCCTGTATGCCGCAGATGCAGTTCTCGCGGAACGCCGTCATGGAATCCGCGAGCAGCCGCGCCGACTGAAGAAACTGATAGGCGCACACCGGCAAAAACACGTTGAGCTGGAAGTTGCCCTGCGAGGCTGCCATGCCGACGCCCGCGTCGTTTGCCATGACCTGCACGGCGACCATCGTCACCTGCTCGCACTGGGTCGGGTTGACCTTGCCGGGCATGATGGACGACCCCGGCTCGTTTGCGGGGATCGCGATCTCCCCGAGACCGCAGCGCGGGCCGGAGGCGAGCCAGCGCACGTCGTTGGCCAGCTTCATCAGATCCGCCGCCAGCGCCTTCATGGCTCCGTGGACGAACACCATCTCGTCAAGGCTCGTGAGCGCGTGATATTTGTTCTCTGCCGGGACAAAGTGCTTCCCCGTCAGGTGGGAAAGCTTGTCCGAGGCAAGAACATCGAACCCGGCGGGGGCATTCAGCCCCGTGCCGACCGCCGTGGCGCCCAGCGCCAGTTCACGGAGCGGCTGCACCGCAGCAAGGAGCAGCCGGCGGTCCTGCTCCAGACTTGTGCGCCAGCCGGAGATCTCCTGTGAAAAGCGGATGGGCACAGCGTCCTGCAGATGCGTGCGCCCCGATTTGACGACGTCCCGGTTCTCCTCCTCCAACCGGCACAGTGCGGCGATCAGTGCATCCAGCGCCGGCAGGAGACGATCCTCAACGGCGAGCGCCGACGCAAGATGCATCGCCGTGGGAAACGTATCATTTGAGGACTGTGACAGGTTGACGTCGTCGTTCGGGTGCAGCAGCTTTCTGCCCGCAAGCTGATTGCCGCGGTTGGCGATCACCTCGTTCACGTTCATGTTCGTCTGCGTGCCGGAGCCGGTCTGCCAGACGACGAGCGGGAAATGCGCATCCAGCTTACCGCTCGCGATCTCGTCGGCGGCGGAGCAGATGGCGGCGCACTTTTCTTCTGTCATCCTTGTCGGCAGGAGCTCGCGGTTTGCAAGCGCGGCGGCCTTTTTCACAAGGGTGAGTGCGCGGATGATCTCGGGCGGCATCGGCTCCGCGCCGACGCCGATGGGGAAATTGCGCCGGGAGCGCTCCGTCTGTGCGCCCCACAGCTTGTCTGCAGGAACGTGGACGCGCCCCATGCTGTCGTGCTCCGTGCGATAAGCTTTCATACGCTGATCTCCGTATCGCGGGCGGCTTCCTCTCCGTAAGCGGCACGGTATTTTCGCAAAAGCGCGTCTACCTGCTGTACGCAGCGGCCAACGTAGTCCTGCGGCCGCAGCAGCGCCTCCAGCTCCGCCTCCGTCAGGCCGAATGCCCCGGTGGACGCGAGACGCGCGATCAGGTCGCAATCCTCTCCGGCCTTCATCCGCTGCGCCGCTTCCATCGAGCAGCGGCGGATGAGCTCATGCAGCACCTGCCGGTTGCCGCCGCGCCGGACGGCCTCCATCAGCAGGTTTTCCGTGGCGAGGAACGGCAGATATTCCCGCAGGCTCTTTTCCACAATCGCCTCGTTTACGCACAGCCCCGCCGTCACATTCTGCGCAAGGCGCAGGATCGCTTCTGCGCAGAGGAAGCCCTCCGGCAGGGAGATGCGGCGATCCGCGGAATCGTCCAGCGTGCGCTCCAGCCACTGGGTCGAGGCGACGGCGGAGGCATTCGCCGCGTCTGCCATCAGATAGCGGCTGAGCGAGCAGATGCGCTCGCAGCGCATGGGGTTGCGCTTGTACGGCATGGCGGACGAGCCGATCTGGCTGTCTCCGAACGGCTCCTCCAGCTGGCGGTCATGCTGCAGAAGACGGATATCGGTCGCCATGCGGCAGCAGCTTTGCGCAACGGCGGAGAGCGCGCTCAGAATGCGGCTGTCCAGCTTGCGCGGATAGGTCTGTCCGCAGACGTCAAAGCATTCCTCAAAGCCGAACGCCGACGCGAGCATGCGGTTGAGCTCATCTACTTTTGCTCCGTCGCCGTCGAACAGATCCAGCAGGCTGGCCTCCGTGCCGGTCGCGCCGCGGCAGCCCAGAAAGCGGATTCCCGACAGCGCGAAATCCACCTCATCAACGTCGAAGAGGATATCCTGCAGCCACAGCGCCGCGCGCTTGCCGACCGTGACGGGCTGAGCGGGCTGATAATGGGTGTAGCCCAGCGCGGGCAGCGCCTTGTACCGCTCCGCGAACGCGGCCAGATTGGCGGCGAGGTGCAGCAGCTCCGCCCGAATGCGGAGCAGCGCCTCGCGGTACAGAATCAGATCGGCGTTATCCGTCACATAGCAGCTCGTCGCGCCGAGGTGGATGACGCCCGCCGCTTCCGGGGCAGCGGCGCCGTAAGCGTAGACGTGCGCCATCACGTCATGACGCACCTCCTTTTCCCGCCGCGCGGCAAGGTCAAAGTCGATGTCGTCGATGTGTGCCTCCAGCGCAGCGACCTGCGCCGCCGTGATCGGAAGGCCGAGCATATGCTCGGCGCGGGCCAGCTCCGTCCACAGGCGCCGCCACGTTTTGATCCGCGTGCGCTGTGAAAACAGCGACAGCATCTCTTTCGAGGCGTAGCGGGACGAGAGCGGCGATTCATATTTGTCGTACATGGCATTCCTCCAGATCGCAGACAGCGCTGCGGTTTCTTTCTTCATGAATGGGGCGTTCAAAGCGGGATTTATCGGTTTTTTTCGGGATCTCCGTCGGGTATCCGCCGCCGAAGCAGGCCGTGCAGAAGCCGTCGTCCTGCCCGGTGAGCAGCCGGACGTGCTTCGTGCTCAGATAGCCGAGACTGTCCACGCCGATGATCTCCGCGATCTCGGGGATCGAATGATGGTTGGCAATCAGGGAGTCCGCGCTGTCAATGTCGGTCCCGTAATAGCAGGGCGCAACGAACGGCGGGGCGCTGACGCGCATATGGATCTCTTTTGCACCCGCGCGGCGCAGCAGTTCGATCGTGCGGCGGCAGGTGGTGCCGCGCACGATCGAATCGTCGATCAGGACGATCCGCTTTCCGCGCACGACGCTCTCGATGGGGTTCAGCTTCAGACTCACGCCCGCCTCGCGCTCGCTCTGTGTCGGCGCGATAAAGGTCCGCCCGATGTATTTGTTCTTGGTGAGGCCGATCGCATAGGGAATGCCGGATTCCCGCGCGTAGCCGACGGCTGCATCCAGCCCGGAATCCGGAACGCCGATGACAGCATCCGCGTCCACCGGGTGCTCCTGCGCGAGAAACACCCCGGCTTGCTGGCGCGCAAGGCAGACGCTCTTTCCGTCCAGCACGGAGTCCGGACGGGCAAAATAGATGTACTCGAACACGCACAGCCTGCGCGGGACCGTCCGGCAGTGACGCTGCTCAGAGTGAATGCCGCGTGCATCCGCCGTCACGATCTCTCCCGGCTGCACGTCGCGCAGGAATGCCGCGCCGACGGCGTCGAGGGCACAGCTCTCCGAGGAAAACACTGTGGAACCGTCCGGACGCACTCCGATGCAGAGAGGCCGGAAGCCGTGCGGATCACGGGCGGCAATCAGCTTGCTCGGCGAGGAGATGACCAGCGAATACGCCCCCTGCAGGACATTCATCGCCGCAGATACTGCGGCTTCGATGCTGCCGCAGCGCAGCCTCTCCCGCACGATCACATAGGCGATCACCTCGGAATCCGTCGAGGTGTGGAAAATGGAGCCCTGCCGCTCCAGATGGTTCCGCAGTTCCCAGGAGTTTGTCAGATTCCCGTTGTGCGCAAGAGCCATGCTGCCCTTGTGGTGATTGATGAGCAGCGGCTGGACGTTTCTGGCGCTGTCCGCGCCGGTCGTTGCATAGCGGACGTGCCCGACCGCGATGCTGCCGGTTCCGAAGGATCGGAGGCGCTCGGCGTGAAATACCTCGCTTACCAGGCCGACGCCGCGTTCGGCGCGGAACATGCCGTCTCTGTTGAGTACGATTCCGGCGCTCTCCTGTCCGCGGTGCTGCAGCGCGTGCAGCCCGTAGTACACCGGAAGCGCCAGCTCGGCCGGCTGCGGGGAACAGATCCCGAACACGCCGCACTCCTCCCGCACGTGGCGGGCGGGGCTTCCGTTACCGATCATGCTCGTTCAGGCGGCGCATGACCTCCGCATAGGCTTCCTCCACGCCGCCGAGATCCCTGCGGAAGCGGTCCTTGTCCAGCTTTTCCCCGGTCGCGCTGTCCCACAGGCGGCAGGTGTCCGGGCTGATCTCGTCGGCGAGGATGACCGTGCCGTCGGAAAGCCGACCGAACTCCAGCTTGAAATCCACCAGCGTCACGCCGCAGCCTGCCCAGAACGCGCGCAGCACCTCGTTGACGCGGAACGCGTAACTGCGGATGGTCTCCAGCTCGTCCGCGCTCGCCAGCCGCAGCGCCAGCACGTGCGAAGAGTTGATGAGCGGGTCTCCCAGCGCGTCGTTCTTGTAGGAGAACTCGATCGTCGGCGCGTCAAAGAGTGTTCCCTCGGCCACACCGTAGCGCTTGGAGAACGAACCGGCGGCAAGGTTGCGGACGATCACCTCCAGCGGGACGATCTCCACGCGCTTCACCAGCGTTTCCCGCTCGGAGAGCTCCTGCACGAAATGCGTCGGAACGCCTTCGCGCTCCAACCGCTGCATCAGGCGGTTGCTCATCTGGTTGTTGATGATGCCCTTCCCGCGGATCGTGCCCTTTTTCAGTCCGTTGAACGCGGTCGCGTCGTCCTTGTAATCCACGATCATCCGCTCGGGATCGTCGGTGGCGAACACGCGCTTGGCCTTGCCCTCATAGATCTGTTCCAGCTTTTTCATTCTGCACCCTCCATGCAAAAAATGTTTGAATATTTATCGTCTGATATACGCTTCCCGTTCCGCACCCACCGAAACGTAGCCGATGCGGCAGCCGACGGCGGCCTCGATCCGCTCCACGTAAGCCTTCGCGGCGGCGGGAAGAGTCTCCCACGTGCGGACGCCGCTGAGATCGCAGTGCCAGCCGTTCATGTATTCGATCACCGGCTTGGTCTCCGCCAGCGCGGTCGGGAACGGGAACTCGTCCGTGCAGACGCCGCTGAGCTCGTAGTGCGTGCAGACGGGGATACGTTCCAGATAGCCGAGCACGTCCAGCTTCGTCAGCGCCAGTTCCGTCGCGCCCTGCATCTGCACGCCGTAGCGCGTGGCGACAAGGTCGATCGGGCCGACGCGGCGGGGCCGCCCGGTCTTGGCGCCGTACTCCGCACCCGCCTCGCGCAGCGCGTCCGCCTCCGGCCCGAACATTTCGCAGGGAAACGGCCCCTCGCCCACGCAGGTAGAATAGGCCTTGACCACGCCGAGCACCGAATCCACCTTGAGCCACGGCGCGCCTGCGCCGATGGGCGCGTAGGCCGCGACGGCGTTCGACGAGGTCGTGTAGGGATAGATGCCGCAGTCAAGGTCGCGCAGCGCGCCGAGCTGCGCCTCGAACAGGATGCTTTTGCCCGCGGCTTCCGCACCCGCCAGCTCCGCTGCAGTGTTGCAGAGGAACGGACGAAGCTTTCCGCCGAACTCATCCAGCCACGAAAGCAGCGCGCTCTCTGAACAGGGCTGCGCGCCGTATACGCCGGTGAGCGTCAGATTCTTCCATTCCAGCAGCTCCCGCACGTGTGTGCGCAGCCGTTCGGGGTCGCGCAGCTCGCCGGCGAGCAGCGTCTTTTTCTGGTACTTGTCCGAGTAGAACGGCGCGATGCCCTGCTTGGTCGAGCCGTACTTTTTATCCCTCAGCCGCGCTTCCTCCAGCGCATCCAGTTCCCGGTGCCACGGCAGCAGCAGCGAGGCGCGCTCGCTGATCTTCAGGTTTTCCGGCGTGACGGAGATGCCCTTTGCGCGCAGCGCGACGATCTCCTCCCAGAGGTTTTCAAGGTCGAGCGCCACGCCGCTGCCGAGAACGTTGACGACGTCCGGACGGAAGATGCCGGACGGCAGCAGATGCAGCGCAAATTTTCCGAATTCGTTGACGACGGTGTGTCCGGCGTTGCCGCCGCCCTGATAGCGGACGACGACGTCGTATCGCTCGGTCAGCAGGTCGACCATGCGGCCCTTGCCCTCGTCGCCCCAGTTGATGCCCACGATCGCACAGTTTGCCATGTCATTTTTCCTCCTTTTCCGTCAATGCCGCGCGAATCAGCCCCAGAAACAGCGGGTGCGGATGGTTGGGGCGGCTCTTGAACTCCGGATGGTACTGTACGCCGACGAAGAATGCCTCGTCCGTCAGCTCGACCGTTTCCACGAGCGTTCCGTCGGGCGACAGGCCGCTGAGCGTTAGCCCCGCGGCGGTCAGCGCAGCGCGGTAATCGTTGTTGAATTCATAGCGGTGGCGATGGCGCTCGCCGATCCGCTCCGCGCCGTAGCAGCGCGCCATCGTTGTACCCGGCGCGATCGCGCACGGCCAGCTGCCGAGCCGCAGCGTGCCGCCCTTGTCGATGCCGTCGCTCTGCCCGGGCATGAAGTCGATGACCTTGTGCGTGCAGGCCGCGTCGAACTCGCCCGAGCTTGCGTCCGCAATACCCGCGGCGTGGCGCGCGAACTCGATCACCGCGATCTGCATCCCGAGGCAGATGCCGAGATACGGAACGTGCCGCCGCCGCGCATACTGTGCGGCAAGGATCATGCCCTCCGTGCCGCGGCTGCCGAAGCCGCCGGGGACGAGGATGCCGTCCAGCGGAGCGAGGATATCGTCCGCATCGCCGCACTCCAGCGTTTCGGAGTCGATCCAGCGGATGTCCACCGCCGCACCGAGCGCGCTGCCCGCGTGATGCAGCGCCTCCGCGACGGAGAGATAGGCGTCGTGGAGCTGCATATACTTGCCGACGATGCCGATACAGACGCTTTGCGTGGGGTGCTTCATCCGCTCGACCATCTCCCGCCACGCACGCAGGTCGGGCTCCGGCGCGGCAAGTCCCAGCCGGCGGCAGACGATGCCGGAAAAGTTCTGCTCCTCCAGCATCAGCGGCGCCTCGTAGAGACAGGCAAGCGTGCGGTTCTCAATGACGCAGTCCGGCTGTACGTTGCAGAAAAGCGCGATCTTCCGAAAAATACTCTCATCCGTGATCGGCTCGTCGCTGCGCAGCACGATCACGTCCGGATGGATGCCCATGCCCTGCAGCTCCTTGACGGAGTGCTGCGTGGGCTTGGACTTATGCTCCTGCGAGCCGCGCAGATACGGCACGAGCGTGACGTGGATAAACAGGCTGTTCTCCCGACCGACCTCCAGCGAAACCTGCCGCGCAGCCTCCAGAAACGGCTGACCCTCGATATCGCCGATCGTGCCGCCGATCTCGGTGATGACCACGTCCGCGCCTGTCTGCTCGCCGACGCGGAAGATGAACGCCTTGATCTCATCCGTGATGTGTGGGATGACCTGCACCGTGGACCCGAGATATTCGCCGCGGCGCTCTTTGTTGAGCACGTTCCAGTAGACCTTGCCGGTGGTCAGATTGGAAAAGCGGTTGAGGTCCTCGTCGATGAAGCGCTCGTAGTGGCCAAGATCGAGGTCGGTCTCCGCGCCGTCCTCGGTCACATAGACCTCGCCGTGCTGGACCGGGTTCATGGTGCCCGGATCGACGTTGATGTACGGATCGAGCTTCTGTGCGGCGACCTTCAGCCCCCGTGCCTTGAGCAGCCGTCCGAGCGACGCCGCCGTGATGCCTTTGCCAAGGCCCGACACCACGCCGCCGGTCACAAAAATGTACTTCGTCATACGGTCCTCCTCCGCAAACAAAAAAGAAAAGACGCTCATTTGGGGGCACTTGTCCCAAATGAACGTCTTTGTTCAACGGAGAAAGGATACACCGCCGCGCGGCACTTGTCAATCCCAAAATTGCAGCCTACCGATAGGTCTGGATCACATTTTCCGCCGCGGTGCGGATGGGCTGGCGCAGATCCATCGCCTGCTTTTCGAGGTAGTGGTGCGCCTCCTGCTCGCTCATGTGCAGCCGCTCGATCAGCAGCCACTTGGCGCGGTTGACCAGGCGGATCTCCTCGATCTTTTCCTCCACGGTCGCCTGCTTTTCCTCCATGCGCCGCATCCGCTCGCGCGCGGCGCAGAGCATCCGAAGCGTTTGCACCATCATGCGCTGTGTCGTCGGCACGGGCAGGACCGTGACGCCGTCCTCCATGACCTTGGCGTACACGTCGTCATATAGCTCCTGCCTGACCAGCAGCAGCGCGCCCGCGCCGGTGCTGCGGCATACGTCGGCGGCAAGAGCGGTGCCGAACTCGTCGTGCAGCGGCGTCTGGATCAGCACGATGTCAAACTGTGTCTCCAGCAGCCGCCGCCGCGCCGCGGCGGCGGTCTTTGCCGTCTCGACCGGCCAGTAGTCGCTCACCGGCAGGAGAGCCGTTGCGGCAGCAAAAAATTGCTCGGATGCGGAGACGATCAGGACGCCGTAGGTGCGCTCCTGAAATACCATCGCAGGCTTCCTCCTCTCCCGATGCTTTCAGGCCGCTCAGCGTGCGCAGTAGGCTTCCAGAACGGATGCGGGCAGATGTGCGCGGAGAAATTCGCTGTTGCGCGCGAATGCGGCGGCCTCACTCAACGAGGCGGGGATGCGTTCAAAGCGTTCCAGCGTCGCGTTGTCCGCCGTGAAGAGGTTCACGTCCGCGCGCTCCGGCAGCGCCAGCCGACGCTCGATGCCGTATAGTCCCGCATAGATCAGCAGCGCATAGGCAAGGTACGGATTCGCGGTCGGATCCGGTGAGCGCAGCTCCGCACGGTAATGCTCCTGCGGCGCGGCCGGGATGCGGATGAGCTGCGAGCGGTTCTCGCTCGACCACGAGATGTAGCCCGGTGCCTTGTTGGAGCCGAGACGGAGGTAGGATTCCTCCTGTGGGTTGAGAAACAGCGTCAGCTCGCGGATCTTGTCCATGATGCCGGCGATTGCCCAGGGCAGATAGTCTTTTCCGTCCTGCGCGCGGACGGAGAAGTTGATGTGCATGCCGTTGCCCGCCTCATCCGGCAGCGGCTTAGGCGAGAAGTCGGCGACGAGGCCGTTGCGCGCGACGATGGTCTCCACCACCGAGCGGAAGGTGATGGCGTTGTCCGCCGCGGAAAGCGGGTCGGAGTAACGGAAGTCGATCTCGTTCTGCCCGGGGCCCTCCTCGTGGTGGGCGCACTCCGGCCAAATGCCCATCTGCGAGAGTGTCAGGCAGATTTCGCGCCGCACCGCCTCGCCCTTGTCCTTGGGCGCAATGTCCATGTAGTGCGCGCGGTCGTAGGGCGCTTTTGTCGGTTCGCCGTCCTCGTCCGTTTTGAACAGGTAGAATTCCATCTCCGCGCCGAATGCAAACGAGAAGCCCGTCGCCTCCGCGCACTGGATGGCGCGTTGCAGCAGCGCGCGGCAGTCGCCCTCGAACGGCGTGCCGTCCGGGTACGTGATCGTGCAGAACATGCGCACGACGCGTCCGTTCTCCGGATGCCACGGGAGGCTCGAAAGCGTGGACGGGTCGGGGTGCAGGATCAGGTCGGAGCGGACCTCGCCGCCGAAGCCGGGAATGGCCGAGGCGTCAAACGGGATGCCGAAGGAGAACGCGCGATCCAGCTCGCTCGGCAGGATAGCAAGATTTTTCTGCCGTCCGAATATGTCGCAAAACGCAAGGCGGATGAACTTCACATCCTCCTGCTCGATATACTGGCGTACCTCTTGTTCCGTGTATTTCATACCGCTCGCTCCTTTCGGATGTCGAAAAATACTGAATAAGCATACCGCCGGGCAGCGGGGCTTGTCAAGTGCCTTCCCCCTTGACATTCTTCGGAAAGCACGGTACACTGCGCACATTGAGACAAAGACGCCTCCCGGGGCGTCTTTGCGTCTTTTTCGGCAAAAGGAGGGTATCCATGCAGGAAAAAATACTGATTCTGGACTTTGGCGGACAGTACAATCAGCTCATCGCGCGCCGCGTGCGCGAGTGCCGCGTGTACTGCGAGCTGCATTCCTATACCACGCCGCTCGAAGCGATCCGCGCGTTCGGGCCGTCCGGCATCATCTTTACCGGCGGGCCGAACAGCGTTTACGTCCCCGGCGCGCCGCAGGTCGACCCGGCGCTGTTCACGCTGGGCGTACCGATCCTCGGCATCTGCTACGGCTGTCAGCTCATGGCGCATCAGCTCGGTGGACGCGTCAGCCCCGCGCAGAAGGGCACGGCGCGCGAATACGGCAAGACGGTCACGCACTACGACACGACCTGCCGTCTGTTCGCCGGATTGCCGGAGGAGGACGTCTCGTGGATGAGCCACGGCGATTATATCTCCGAGGTACCGCAGGGCTTCCGCCTCTGCGCACACAGCGGGGCCTGTCCCAGCGTGGCCATCTGCGATGAGGCGCGCGGTTTCTACGGCGTGCAGTTCCACCCCGAGGTCAGCCATACCGCGCACGGCACGGACATGCTGCGCGCCTTCCTGTATGACATCTGCGGACTTTCCGGCACGTGGACGATGGGCAGCTACAAGGACGCCGCGATCGCACAGCTGCGCGAGAAAATCGGCGGCGGCAGGGTGCTGCTTGCGCTCTCCGGCGGCGTGGATTCCTCCGTCTGCGCGGCGCTGTTGGCGGAGGCCGTCGGAGCGCAGCTGACCTGCGTGTTCGTCGATCACGGCCTGCTGCGCAGGAACGAAGGCGACGAGGTCGAGGCAGCGTTCGCCCGGTGGAACGTCCGGCTGATCCGCGTCAACGCGCAGCAGCGCTTCTTAAAGCGCCTCGCCGGAGCGGTCGAGCCCGAGGTCAAGCGCAAGCGCATCGGTGAAGAATTCATTCGCGTGTTTGAGGAAGAGGGAAAGAAGATCGGCTCTGTGGACTATTTGGCGCAGGGCACGATCTATCCCGACGTCATCGAGTCCGGCGCGGGCGACGCCTCGGTCATCAAGAGCCACCACAACGTCGGCGGACTGCCGGATTTCGTGAATTTCCGCGAGATCGTCGAGCCACTGCGACTGCTGTTCAAAGACGAGGTGCGCGCCTTGGGATGCGAGCTGGGCCTGCCGGAATACCTCGTCAGCCGCCAGCCGTTTCCCGGCCCCGGTCTCGCCATCCGCGTGCTGGGCGAGGTGACGGAGGAGAAGCTCGCCATGCTGCGCGAGGCGGACGCCATCTTCCGTGCGGAGGTCGCTGCGTCCGGCGCGAATGCCAGCCAGTATTTCGCCGTTTTGACCAACGCGCACACCGTCGGCGTCATGGGCGACGGGCGCACCTACGGCTGCGTCTGCGCACTGCGCGCCGTGACGACGGACGATTTCATGACCGCCGACTGGACGCGGCTGCCCTATGAGGTGCTGGATCGCGCGTCGAACCGCATCGTCAATGAGGTGCCGGGCATCAACCGCGTCGTTTACGACATCACGGCCAAGCCGCCGGGGACGGTGGAGTGGGAATGAACGTTTTGCAGGATTTGACGGTTTTCTCTGCATAACGTCCAAAATCATTTTGTCACTCTGACAGTTGACTTTACCGCGTAGGGCTTTTATACTGACCACATTGAGACAAAGGCGTCTCGGGAGGCTTTTCGCCCCCTGAGCGCCTTTGCCTCTTTTTTATTTTGCGATATGGGAGGGCTTTGAATATGGCAGGCGTACCGGATTTTTTTGGCAGCATGGTGTTCGACGAGCGCGTGATGAAGGCGCGGCTCCCCGCGAAGGTCTATTACTCGCTCAAGCAGACCATCCGGCAGGGACGGCGTCTCGATCCGTCCGTGGCGGACGCCGTTGCCGACGCGATGCGCGACTGGGCAGTGGAAAAGGGCGCGACGCACTTCACCCACTGGTTTCAGCCGATGACCGACATCACCGCCGAGAAGCACGACAGCTTCATCTCCCCCTCGCCCGACGGCGGGGTCATCATGGAGTTTTCCGGCAAAGAGCTGATCCACGGTGAGCCGGACGCCTCCAGCTTCCCCTCCGGCGGGCTGCGCGCGACGTTTGAGGCGCGCGGCTACACCGCGTGGGATCCGACCTCCTACGCCTTCATCAAGGGCAAGACGCTGTGCATCCCGACGGCGTTCTGCGCCTACGGCGGGCAGGCACTCGATCAGAAAACGCCGCTGCTGCGCTCGATGGAGGCGCTCAACCGGCAGGCGCTGCGCGTGCTGCGCCTGTTCGGCAACGAGGAGGCGCACAGCGTCACCGCCTCCGTCGGCGCGGAGCAGGAGTATTTTCTCATCGACCGCACGGTATACGAGAAGCGGCGCGACCTGATCTTCACCGGCCGGACGCTTTTTGGCGCAAAACCGCCAAAAGGCCAGGAACTGGACGACCACTACTTCGGCACGATCAAGCCCCGCGTGCAGGCGTTCATGGACGAGCTGAACGAAGAGCTGTGGAAGCTCGGCATCTATGCCAAGACCGAGCACAACGAGGTCGCGCCCGCGCAGCATGAGCTGGCAGCGATCTACACCAAGGCCAACCTTGCGCTGGATCAGAACCAGCTGGTCATGGAGATGATGCAGAAGATCGCCGCGAGGCACGGCATGGTGTGCCTGCTGCATGAAAAGCCCTTCGCCGGGGTCAACGGCTCCGGCAAGCACAACAACTGGTCGATCGCGACCGACACAGGAGCGAACCTGCTCTCTCCGGGGGAGACGCCGTATGAGAACGCGCAGTTCCTGCTGTTCCTCGTGGCGGTCGTGCAGGCGGCGGACGACTATCAGGAGCTGCTGCGCACCGCCGTCGCCACGGCGGGCAACGACCACCGCCTCGGCGGGAACGAAGCGCCGCCCGCGGTCGTGTCCGTCTTCCTCGGCGACGAGCTGACCGCCATTCTCGACGCCATTGAGGCCGACACGCCGTACAGCGCGGCGGAAAAGACCGTCGTGAAGCTCGGCGTGCACGCGCTGCCGCGCTTTCCACGCGACATGACCGACCGCAACCGTACCTCTCCGTTTGCCTTCACGGGCAACAAGTTCGAGTTTCGGATGGTCGGCTCGTCGCAGTCGATCGGCACGGTCAACACCTTCCTCAATACGGCGGTGGCGGAGTCCCTGCGCCAGTATGCCGATGCGCTCGAGGGCGCGGAGGATTTTGAGAGCGCGCTGCACGAGCTGATCCGCGGAGCGATCGCCGCGCACCGGCGCATCATCTTCAACGGAAACGGCTACGACGAGGCGTGGACGCGCGAGGCGGTGGAGTCGCGCGGGCTGAGCGAGCTGCACACGACGCCGGACTGCATCCCGACGCTGCGGCGGGAGAAAAACGCCGCGCTGCTCATGCGGCACGGCATATTCACTGCGGAGGAGATCGCCTCCCGCTACGAGATCATGCTGGAGAACTACACCAAGACGATCCAGATCGAGGCGGCGACGATGGATGACGTCGCCGGGCGTGAGATCCTGCCCGCGGTCTCAGCCTGTGCCGCCGCCACGGCAGACGCGGCGGCAAAGAAGAGGGCGCTCGTGCCGACGCTCCAGTGCGCGTATGAAGCGAAGCAGGTCGAGCGTCTCGGCACGCTGGCCGACGGGATCGCCGAGCGGTTGGGCGCGCTCGAGCGTGCGATGCTTGCCGTAGAGGAAGCGCAGGAGCCGGAGAACCGCGCCTTCACGATCCGCGACGTGCTGCTGCCGCGCATGGCGGAGCTGCGCGCCGTCTGCGACGAGGCGGAAACGGTGACAGGAAAGGCGTACTGGCCGTTCCCGACTTACGATGAACTGCTCTTCAGTGTGAAGTAAAGGAGGCTTCCTCATGTGCTCCATCATGGGCTACTGCGACGCAGATGCGCCGCTGGCGGCATTTGAGGCCGGCTTTGCGCGCACGCAGTCGCGCGGGCCGGACAGCACGATTGTCGTCCGCGTGCCAGGTGGACTGCTGGGCTTTCATCGCTTGGCAATCATGGGCCTGCACCCGGAGGGGATGCAGCCGTTCGAGCGCGACGGCAGCTATGTCGTCTGCAACGGCGAGCTGTACGGATTTGCCGACCAACGCCGCACGCTGATGGGGAAGGGTTACTCCTTCGTCAGCGATTCAGACTGCGAGATTTTGCTCCCGCTGTGGCAGGAGTATGGCGTAGAGATGTTTCACATGCTCGACGCCGAGTTTGCCCTGATCCTCTACGACGGGCGCACCGGAAAATTCCTCGCCGCGCGCGATCCCATCGGAATCCGCCCGCTCTACTACGGCTACGACGCGCACGGCGCGATCGTCTTTGCCAGCGAGCCGAAAAACCTTGTTGGCCTTTGTGAAACGATCCGTCCCTTCCCGCCGGGGCATTACTGGATAGACGGCAAATTCATCTGCTATTCGGATATTGCAAGAGTAGACGCGGTCTGCCATGACGATCTGGAGACCGTCTGCGCGAACATTCGCGACAAGCTGATTGCAGGTGTGCGCAAGCGCCTCGTTGCGGACGCAAAGGTGGGCTTCCTGCTTTCGGGCGGGCTGGATTCCTCTCTGGTGTGCGCCATTGCCGCGCGCGAAAGCGCCGAGCCGATCAAGACCTTCGCCATCGGTATGGACGAGGACGCCATCGACCTTAAATACGCCCGCCAGGCTGCGGACTTCATCGGCAGCGACCACACCGAAGTCATCATCAGCAAGGGAGACGTTCTTGCCGCGCTCGAGCCGGTGGTCGAACTGCTCGCAACCTACGACATCACGACCATTCGCGCCTCCATCGGCATGTACCTCGTCTGCAAGGCGATCCACGGGCAGACGGATATCCGCGTGCTGCTCACCGGCGAGATCAGCGACGAGCTGTTTGGCTACAAGTACACCGATTTCGCTCCGTCCGCAGAGGAGTTTCAGAAAGAGGCGGAAAAGCGCGTGCGCGAGCTGCATATGTACGACGTGCTGCGCGCTGACCGCTGCATTTCAGTCAACTCGCTCGAAGCGCGCGTACCGTTCGGCGACCTCGATTTCGTTCGCTACGTCATGGCGATCGAACCCGCCCTCAAGCGCAACGTCTACGGCAAGGGCAAATATCTGCTGCGCCATGCATTTGAAAAAGGCGGATTGCTGCCGGAAAGCATCCTCTGGCGAGAGAAAGCCGCGTTTTCCGACGCAGTGGGCCATTCGATGGTCAACGATCTCAAGGAATACGCGGAGAGGTACTACTCGGACGGCGAGTTCGCACAACGGCGGCTCAAATACCGTCACGCGCAGCCATTCACAAAGGAATCGCTGCTCTACCGCGAACTGTTTGAGAAATACTATCCCGGTCAGTCTGAGATGATCGTAGACTTTTGGATGCCAAACAAAAGCTGGCCCGGCTGTGACGTGGACGATCCCTCCGCACGCGTGCTGTCCAACTACGGTGCAAGCGGCACATAGTCGACAGCGCTTCCCTGCGATCGGCTTTGGCATATTTGCGCGAATTGAAGCGCGCACTGAATCGAGCTGACGAACTGCGATCTGACCGCCAACAACACCAAATGCAACGGCAACGCCGCCTTCCTCGATACGATCATGATCTACCAGTCGATGTCTGGCGACGCAGACAGCGGCACGTCCTCTTTCACGATTGACGGGCGGCAGCCTGACCAGCAAAAACGGACACAGGTTCCACGTCACGAATACTAACGCAGTCATCACGCTTTTCGGTGTGGCGCTCATCAATGAGGATGCGAGTGGTGTCCTGCTGTCCGTTTGCTCCGACGGCTGGAGCGGCGGCGGCAATACCGCGACGCTCATGGCAGCCGGGCAGGAACTCTTCGGCGCAGTTCTGGTGGGCAGCGATTCCGATCTGACGCTGGAACTGACCGACGGCAGCGCGTTCACAGGCAGCATCGGAGGAAGCATCACGAACGCCTCTGGCACGACGGTTTCCACGGAGATCGGCACGGTCGCCGTGATGCTGAGCAGAAACAGTATCTGGTCGCTGACGGCAGACAGTTCTATATCCTTTTTCGACGGTGACGCACCCTGTGTGATCACAAACGCTCATGCGCTCTATGCGAACGGCATCGCGCTGACCGGGACGAAAAAAAGACCTGTTCCGGTTGACCTGTTTCACAACAGATAAAAGAAATGCTGGAGCGATGATACATCTGCACGGCGTACAGCTGAAATGGAAGAAAATGTTGAAAAAGCGGAATGATCCGGTGGGAAACAGCATTATTTTGAATGAAACGGCAGGAGCGGATTGATTTTCGAGTCCTGTACCGCGCACCACGTCGTCGCAAGCTGCCTATGCTTGCGACGACTTTTTTATGCCCCGGGATACGCAAAAACGCCGCACTTCCCGGAGAAACCGCCGGGAAGTGCGGCCTGCCCCTTGATTTCCGGCGGAAAAGGACTATAATATAGATCGGAGTTAGACAAGACTAACACCTGCGATGTTTTTCCCGCGGATCGTTCCGCCGGAACCGACTGCGCGCGGCATGGCGCCGCGCCCTGAACGATGAGAGGAAAGCGTGCCTATGAAAACGATCGTCCTGGGGCTTCTGATCCCCTTCCTCGGCACGGCGGCGGGCGCCGCCTGCGTGTTCTTTCTGCGCAAAGACCTCAGCTCCGGCGTGCAGCGCGCCCTGACCGGCTTTGCGGCGGGCGTCATGGTCGCGGCCTCCGTCTGGAGCCTGATCGTCCCGGCGATCGAGCAGTCCGCAGACAAGGGGCGCTGGGCGTTCCTGCCGGCGTTCATCGGCTTCTGGATCGGCGTTTTGTTCCTGCTGCTGCTGGATCGCGTGATCCCGCATCTGCACCGGAGCATCGAGCGCGAGGATCAGCTGGAGGGGCCGCGGAGCAAGCTGAACCGCATCACGATGATGGTCCTCGCCGTGACGCTCCACAACATTCCGGAGGGGATGGCCGTCGGCGTCGTTTACGCCGGCCTGCGCTCCGGTGCGGGCGGCATCACGGCGGGCGCGGCCCTCGCGCTGGCGCTGGGCATTGCGATCCAGAACTTTCCGGAGGGCGCGATCATCTCAATGCCGCTCTTCGCGGAGGGAAAGAGCAAGCCGAAGTCCTTCTGGCTCGGCGTGCTCTCCGGCGCGGTGGAGCCGGTGTTCGGCGGCCTGACCGTGCTGATCGCCGCGCTGGTCGTTCCCGCGATGCCGTATTTCCTGTCCTTTGCGGCGGGCGCGATGCTGTACGTGGTCGTGGAGGAGCTGATCCCTGAGATGTCCGAGGGCATTCATTCCAATATTGGGGTCGTGTTTTTTTCCGTCGGCTTCAGTCTGATGATGGCGCTTGACGTGGCGTTGGGGTAAGGAGACGCCGGTCATCCTCCGTTTCCGGCGGCCGACGAAAACCGCCAGGATCGCCCCGCTGAGCACGCTGAAAAAGCGCCTGATCTCTGCGGAGATCAGGCGTTTTTTTATTTCTCTTCCGCGGCCCTTTTCACCCGTTTCCCGCGGCGCGACCAGCCCGGGCGCCCTGCGCCCGTCCTCTGCGCGCGGCGTCGGGCGAAGCGGTCGCCGCCTCACAACCAGTAAAGCTCCGGACGCCGGTTTTTCCATATGCCGAGGTCGTTCCGGCAGCGCTCCTGATAGTCCGGGTCGAGCTCCGCGCAGAATATGGTTTCGCCGCCGCTCGCCTGTGCGATCTTCACTCCTCTGGGATCGACGATACAGCTGCGTCCGAAGGGAGTGTCGCCGCAGACCGTGCCGAACTGGTTGCACGCCGCCACGTAGGTCGCGTTGGTCAGCGCGGTGCTCTGCACCAGGATGTCCCAGTCGTCTACGCGGGGCGGCAGCGGCCGGCCCAGCGGAAACATGGCGGGCACGACCAGGATCTGTGCCCCCTCCAGGCACATCGTCCTTGCCAGCTCGGGAAAGCGCAGGTCGTAACAGACCATCAGACCGATGCGCGCAAAATCCAGGTCGACCACACACCGCGCCTTTCCATAAGACACGTATGCGGATTCGTCGTAGGACGCCGCGACCATCAGGTGGGTCTTGTCGTACCGCCCTGCGATCCGGCCTGCGCGATCGATCACGACGCAGGTGTTTGTCACGCGGCTGCGGTCTGCCGTTCTGGCGGCAAAACTGCCGGGAATGCAGTTGACGCGGTATGTCCTCGCCAATTCACACATTTTTGCCAAAAAATCGTTGGGCGCGGACAGGTCGATCGCCTTTTCCACGGCGTCCGCGGCGTTTGCCGGCGCATAATATGCGTATTCGGGGAAGACGATCAGATCCAGATTCCGGTATCGGGTCGCGGCTTCCTCAAAAAGAGATACGATCCGGCTGCTGTTTTCCTCCGGCGTTCCCGTGCTGCCGCATTGGCAGATTGCGATTCTGATCATCGGCATGATCTCCTTTCACAGATCCGGGCGAAAGCTGCTCCTGACCTGTGCCAGGAAGCGCTCGGCGATGGGCGTAAAGGTCTGGTATCGGTTCCAGATCAGATAGAGCTTCGTCTCCAGCGGCGGGAAGAGCGGGCGGAACGTCAGCCCGCTGCCCGGCGATACGTCGACCAGATGGCGGAACGTCAGCTGGCAGCCCAGTCCCTCCCGCACGAACAGAGAGGCGTTGTACGCCAGGCGGAAAGAGCCCTCCAGCCGGAGCTCGGCAAAGCGTTCGCCGGCCCATGTTCTGATGTCGCCCTCCCAGCCCTGCTCGGACGTGAACAGCGGCAGACCGACGAGGTCGTCGATCCGGATCGTGTCCTTTCCGGCCTGCGGCGCGTCGGCAGGAAGGACGAGGCCCCAGACGTCGCCCTGCGGAAATGCGAGCGCCTCGTATTTCTTCGTGTTCGGCGTGTCGCAGATGACGGCAAAATCCAGCAGCCCTCTGTCCAGCTTTTCCGTCACCTGCTCGGTGTCGCCGCTGGTGATGTGGTATTTGAGCCCCGGATACTGCTCCTTCAGCGTGTGCAGCGCTCTGGCGAGGAAGCGGATCTGGTAGGACTCCGCGAGGCCGAAATAGAGTTCTCCGCCGGTGATGTCGTCCAGCGCGCGGAACTCCTTCTCGATTTTATCCGCCATCGTGATCAGATCCTCCGCCCGATCCCGCAGCAGCGCGCCCTCTTCCGTGAGCGCGATGCTGAAGCTGCGGCGGATAAACAGCTTTTTGCCCAGCTCGTCCTCCAGCGCGCCCATCGCCTTGGACAGCGTCGGCTGCGTGACGTGGAGCAGCTCGGCGGCTCTCGTCATGTTCTCCTCCCGCGCGACGGCGAGAAAATAGCGCAGCGTTCGGATCTCCACACATGCACCTCCTTCTTTGCCTTTTACGATATTCACAAAAAGAATATCACACTATTCATTATAACCATTTGCGCGCCCGGGCGCAAGCGGATATCATAAGATTGCAGACAAAAAAACGATTGCGGCAAAGGCCGGAAAGGAAGGCGACGGATATGATCCGGAAAGAGGAACTGAAGCTGACGCAGGAATGGGACAAGACGTTTCCGAAGAGCGGGAAGGTGGAGCACGGCAAGGTGACGTTCGTGAACCGCTACGGCATCACGCTGGCGGCGGATCTCTACGCGCCGAAGGGCGCGGCGGGCAGGCTTCCCGCCATCGCGGTTTGCGGGCCGTTCGGCGCGGTGAAGGAGCAGTGCGCCGGGCTGTACGCGCAGACGATGGCGGAGCGCGGCTTTCTGACGCTCGCCTTCGATCCGTCCTTCACCGGCGAGAGCGGCGGAAACGTGCGCAATATGGCCTCTCCGGACATCAATACCGAGGATTTCATGGCGGCGGTCGATTTTCTCTCCCTGTGCGATCGGGTCGATCCCGACCGCATCGGCATCATCGGCATCTGCGGCTGGGGCGGCATGGCGCTCAACGCCGCCGCGCTCGACACCCGCGTCAAGGCGACGGTCGCCTCCACGATGTACGACATGACCCGTGTGAACGCCAAGGGCTATTTTGACGCCGAGGACAGCGAGGAGGCGCGCTACGCCAAGCGCTCCGCCCTGTGCGCGCAGCGCCTGGTGGATCTGAAGGCCGGCGCATATACGCTCGCCGGCGGTGTGGTCGATCCTCTGCCGGAGGACGCGCCGCATTTCGTGAAGGATTACTATGACTACTACAAGACCGCCCGCGGTTATCATCCGCGCTCCCTGAACTCCAACGGCGGCTGGAACGTGATCGGCTGCGAGTCCTTCCTCAATCAGCCGATTCTGCAATACAGCAGCGAGATCCGCAGCGCGGTGCTGGTGCTCCACGGCGATGCGGCGCACTCCTGCTACTTCGGCCGGGACGCCTATGCGAACATGGTGAAGGGCAGCCGGTATTCGGACAACAAGGAGCTGCTCCTCGTCCCCGGTGCGTCCCATACCGACCTGTACGACGGCGGCGGCAAGGGCGCGATCCCGTTCGACAAGCTGGCAGCCTTCTTTGCGAAGCATCTGTAAGGCTGCGGCACCCGGGGAAAGGAGCGCGGAACGGATGATCCGTAAGCTTTTTGAGATCCTGGCGGGGCTTTGCCTCGTCCTGTCGCTTTGCGCCTGCGGCGCAAAGCCGCCGCGGGAGGGCGCGCCCGACGCTGCGGAAGCGTCCGGCGGAGATCTGGCCGCAGAGAGCGCCGAGACCCGGCCGGCGGCCGACGCCTCGGCAGAGGAGGGGAGCGCCGTGCTCCGGATGACGATCGGCGAGACCGCAGTCGCAGTGGACTGGGAGGAAAACGAGTCCGCGGAGGCGCTGAGGGCGCTGTGCCGGAGCGGGCCGTTGACCGTCTCTCTCTCGAGGTACGGCGGCTTCGAGCAGGTCGGATCCCTCGGCGCGAGCCTGCCCCGGAACGACGTGCAGACGACGACCGGCCCGGGCGATATCGTCCTCTATTCCGGCGATCAGCTCGTGGTGTTTTACGGCACCAATACCTGGGCCTACACCCGCCTCGGCCGCGTCCGCGATCAGAGTGCGGCGGACATGGCGGCGCTTTTGGGCGGCGGCGACGTGACGATCACGCTTTGGCTGGAGGCTGCGGGCTGACTTCTCGCCCCACAGCGCTATCCTGCGGGACAGTAGGTATCTTCCATGTGCGTACTTGCCTCGGCGCTCTGCATGCGGTATCATGGCGGCAAGAGACGACGCGGCGTCAACGCCCGTTTCGGAAAGGAAGGCACGCAAATGGGAAAGAAGATCATCATTTTGAACGGCAGCCCCAGGCCCAATGGGAACACGTCCGCCCTGACAGCGGAATTCAAGCGCGGCGCGGAGGAAGCGGGGAATGAGGTGCAGGAGTTTTTCCTCTCCCGGATGAAGATCAACGGCTGTCTCGGCTGCTGGCGCGGCGGCAAAGATCCGGAGCATCCCTGCTCGCAGCGGGATGATATGGAGCGGATCTATCCGGCCTATCGGGAGGCGGACGTGGTCGTGCTCGCATCCCCGCTTTACTATTGGTTCATCTCCGGCTTTTTGAAGAACGCCTTTGACCGCCTGTTTGCGATCGCTGAGTTTGATCCTGATTACCGCAATCCCCCGAAGCAGAGCGTTCTCATCATGGCTGCGGAGGGCGCGGGCTTTGAGGAGAGCGAGCATTGGTACGACCATCTGGAGCGGCATATCGGCTGGAAGAGCATCGGAAAGATCCTATGCGGCTTTGTGACGCAGCCCGGCGACACCAAAGGCAGGAAAGAGCTGGCGGAGGCCTACCGGCTGGGCGGCTCGATCCGCTGAGAGAGACGCTCCGCCCCACAGTGCGGCAAGCGGTCTGATCCAATCGGGATCAGACCGCTTTTTGTGCAAAGAACGGTTCCCCTGATTCTGACGCTGATGATGTGCGTCCTGCTTTTTCTCACGATATGTGCGGCTGCATGCTTCTGTCCTTGTGGTCTGCCTGCGGTTTTCCCAAAAGACGTCGAAGAAAAAAACCGGGCGGCATGAGCCGCCTTTCCCGACCGCGCCGGATAACGCCGCGTCGGCTGCCTCGATGGTTCAGGCGATCTCCGAGCCGGAGGCGCCGGCCTTCCTCTTCGCCTGCGCCTTCAATGTGCCCTGCGCTGCGGCGCTGAGCACAACCTGTCGGGAATCCTGCTCCCTCAAATGAATGCTCGGTCGACCTGTTCTGTTCCTCTTGATTTTCTTTTCTGCATGGAATATAATGAGCGTTGGTTAGTATTGACTAACCAACGTCGGCTGTCATGATCCTTCCCACAGGCTTTCCGACAGGAAGCGGTGCGGACGGAAAGGAGAATCCCGGGCTGCAAACGCTTTGGATGCGTTTGGGCCGTTTCGGGGGATGCAGGAAAGCCGAAGCGGCTTACACAGGGAGGGGAAGCCAAGCGGTCTTCTTCTGCTCGCAATGCCATAACATGAGGGAGTTATTTTTTGCCAATGGGTTAGCTGCAGCTAACCAAAAAGGGAAACCTTATGGTCATCCATGAATGCGGGAGCAAGAATCGGGAGGCGGCAGAGTGTTCTGGGATAGAGTGGCCGGCGTATATGACGTTTTCGTCAACGTCATCAACAGGAGGACCCATCAGAAGCTGAGGAAGATCGTGTCGGATCTGATCGAACCGGCGGATGATGTGCTGGAATGCGCCTGCGGAACAGGGCTGCTGTCGGCCGTGATCGCGCCGCAGTGCAGGCAGCTTACGGCGACGGATTTCTCTCGGAAGATGCTGCAGAAGGCGAAAAAGAATTGCCGCGCCTGCCGGAACATCACATATGCTCAGGCTGACGTTACCGTGCTCGCCTTTGCGGACGGCAGCTTTGATAAGGTCGTCGCCGGAAACGTGCTCCATCTGCTGGACAATCCGCTGACAGCCCTCGGCGAATTGAACCGTGTGTGCAAAGCCGGCGGGATGCTGATCATCCCGACCTACATGAATCAGGACGCCGCAGGAAAAATAAGCGGCTTTGCCGGTGCCATCGGGAAAGCCGGCGCGGATTTCAAACGGCAGTTTACCGTGGACAGCTACAGGCGATTTTTTCTGGACGCAGGGTATCCCGACGTGAAAGTCTCGTTGGCCGACGGGCGCATCCCCTGTGCCGTGGCGGTCATGAAGAAGGCGTTGAAATGAAGGTATATGAGTTTGGAACAGAACATGCGAAATCTTTTGTCATGTTTCAATGCGCGGTTGAACCCTGGTGGGTGTTCAAAGCCTCCGCCGAGGAGATGGCAAAGGACTATCATGTGTATCTTTTTATCGCAGACGGCCACGACGGGCTTGGCACCGAGTTTGTTTCCCTTGAGAAGTACGCGCGGGATGCTGCAGAGTATTTGAACCGGCAGGGCGTTCGCCGCGTAAATGCGATGTACGGCGTTTCCATGGGCGGAGCAGCGGTAATCCGCTTTCTGGCGACGGAGGACATTCCTGTGGAGAAAGCGATCATCGACGCCGGGATCACGCCGTATCCGTACCCAAAGCCGATCTGCCGGCTGATCGCTGTGAAGGACTGGATCATGATCATGCTCGGAACCCGGTCTCTTCGGATGATGAAGCTCGCCTGTCCGCCGGAGCGCTGGACGCCCAAGGGCGAGGATCCGGAGGAGCATTATCGGGCCCTGCTGAAATTCTATAAGCAGCATTATTCACCGCGAACGATCTATAACGTTTTCTGGTCAACGGATAATTATTCCATGCCGGATCGGATCCCGCAGGTGGATACCGAAATAGAGTACTGGTACGGTGAGGAAGAAAAGCGGGCGAGAGAGAAGGAACACGATATCGAATTCGTCCGCCGAACCTATCCGCAGACCGTGCTGAGAGAATTCAAAGGTCTTGCTCATGCGGAGCTTGTCATGATGTTTCCCGAGCGGTTTGCCGAAGAAGTCAAAAGATTTTTGAGGGGATGAAAAAATGGGATTGTTTCAGGCATTTGTGAGGCAGACGCGAAAGCCGGAGGGGTTTCTCGGAAAGATGATGCTCAGCAGCATGAACTCCGGACACGCCAAATTGGCGGACTGGGGCATCTCACACCTTCCGGATATCGCACCGGAAAAGGCGGTTGATCTCGGCTGCGGTGCCGGCCGGAATGTGGGCGAGCTGCTGAAGAAATATCCCAAAGCGCATGTGACGGGGATCGATTATTCCGACCTGTCTGTGGAGAAAGCAAAGGAATACAACAGAAACAGCGCCGCTGCCGGTCGCTGCAGCATTCAGCAGGGAGATGTGTCGGAGCTCCTGCTCCCCGCGGAAGCGTTCGACCTTGCCACGGCCTTTGAAACCGTCTATTTCTGGCCCGGGCTTGAGAAATGCTTTGCGCAGGTGGCGAAGGTGCTGAAGCCCGGCGGATGCTTCCTGATCTGCAATGAATCTGACGGGACCGATCCAACGGGTGTCAGATTTGAAAAGATCATTGACGGCATGAAGAGCTATACGGCGGAGGAGATCGAGGCGGCGCTGAAAACCGCAGGCTTCTCGTCCGTCACGAGCGATCATCATCCGTCGAAACCCTGGATCACGGTGTTGGCGAGGAAATGAAAGAAGGAGCAGATCATACGGAATGATGTGCGGAGAAAAAATGCAATGAACACGATAGGGATCGATCATAATCTGGATCGTTCGCGGATCAAAAAGCTGCTGACCATCGGACTGTTTGCCTCGATCCTCACGGGGATCGGTGACTTTTTGCTCGGTTACGCAGAGGATACGGCGGGCGGCAGCATTGCCGCGCGCGTGATGGCCGGCGCGCCGAATCTGGCGGATTGGCAGATGATCGTCGGCGGCCTTCTTGGCTTTTTCGGCATCTTTCTGGAGGGCCTTGCATGCTTTGCCGTCTACCGTCTCATGGCGGACGCCTCGCCGAAGTATGCGCATGCTTACCGGGCCGGGATCTTCGGCTATATCTGGCTGGCTCCGGTCGGCTGCCATATGAATGTCGGCGTGCTGAACCTGGCCTATAAGTATCTGCTTCAGGCAGATGAGGCGCTTGCGGCAAAGGCGGCAGACCTGCTCTTTTACGGCTTCAGTCTGCCGATATACCTGCTTCTTGTGATCTTCTGGCTGCCGATGATGATCGTCCAGTTCAAGGCGTTTTCCAAAGAACTGACGCCCTACCCGAGGAAGGCCAGGTGGTTCTGCGTGCCGATCGGCGCGATTCCTGCGCTGGCGCTGTCTGCGATCCTTGGCCCCGGCACTGCCCTCGGAGCGGGCGTCGGCACCATGTTTTTGAGCTTCGGCAACGCCTTTATGTTCGGCGGACTTTTAGCAACACTTCCGAGTGCAGAGCATTTTACGGCGTTTGAAAACGCCCTGCGCCGGTCACCGGAAGAATAAGACAGATATATGATCGTTCAGAAAACGGTCAAAAGGAGTTCATCGTGTTGTTAACCATTTTTCTGGCAATCGTATTCTGCGCAGCGATGGCCATGATGCTGATTTCCTGCGTGGCATTTATTCAGGATAATAAGTTCTTTTCCTCTGCCCCGAAGGAAGCGAGAGAAGTGCTTGTGCAGAGAGAACAAGAACTCTTCTACGGGGCAAGAAAAATCGGATGGACGCTGTTTATTATCAGCGTTTTAATGATCCTCGGCGTGGGTGTGATCGCCATCTGGGACGGCTTCCGAAGCGGCTTTACGTTTTGGCAGTTCTTTTTGCGATTCGTGCTGATCTTCACGATCTATAAGATCTGCGACATGGCCCTCATTGACAACTTTCTGCTTCTGAAATTCCACTTCTTCCAGCATTATTACCCCGAAGCGGCACAGGCGATGGAGGGAAGAAAGTACGGCTTCAACATCAAAAGCCAGCTGCTGAAGCTGTTTGTGATCTTCCCTGCAGTCTCCGCGCTGGCAGCGTGGATCTGCACCCTGTTTTGATAGTATTTATACGGAGGTCTGAATATGAGCATCTGGGTCATCCTGATCGAAATGGCTGTCTTTTCGGCTATATTTACAGCAATCGTTTTCTTTGCCGCCAGCGGCGACAGGAAGCACTCTCCTGCAGCGATCCATAACTATCCTCCCGACATACAGGAGGAATACTTCAAAACACATGAGCGGGTCGACGTAAGCTACAAGTCAAAAAACGTGATCCTGACCAAAGGCTTCGGCGTGCTGCTCTTTACAGGTATCCTGCTGGTGTGCTCACTTGTTGCCGGGGCGAATACCTTCTGGCAGGGCTTTTTACTCACTTTCGGCCTGATGGCGTGGATCGGCATCTATGACACCTGCTTTCTTGATTGGGTGCTGTTTGCCAATCTTCCCATGTTCCGACTGGAGGGCACCGAGCATATGGACAAAGCCTATCATCAGAAGTGGTTTCACGCAAAGGGTATGCTGTTCCCGGGTATCATCTTTGCGTTGATCCCTGCCGCTCTGGTGGGGTGGCTTGTGGCATTGATTCGATAGGGCAATATCAAATATCAGAGGGGCGGATATGTTGGCAATCAAACTGATCGCGGAAGGTCTCGGACTGGGCTTTCTGCTGTACCTGATCTGTGCCATCGGCATTCGTAACGGCGCTGTCGGAATGGTCCACCTGTACGATCAAAAGGTGCAGGATCGCGTCGTCCAGCTCGGCCTGACGACCGCGAAGGAGATCCGGAAACGGAGTGTGCGTTTCAGAAGCCTGTGTCTTCCGGGGTATCTGATCTACGTGCTCCTCTGCGTATATCTGGTCAACGGTGCAAGAGAGTTTTTCGAGGGCTTCTGGCAGGGCTTTGCGATCCTGTCCGTCATGAATCTGATCGACCGCTTCCTGATCGACGAGTACTGGGTGGGTCATACCAAAGCCTGGGTCATCCCGGGTACGGAGGACTTGCGACCGTATATCACGGCAAAGGATAAGAAGCGGAAATGGCTTATGGGAACGGTCGGCATGGCGGTCATCGCCGCGCTCCTCTCCGGGATCATGACTCTGATCCTGAAATAAGGAGGACATCACGATGCAATTTGTTGAAATGGGGAACCTGTCTGGAAAAACCCTGATGCTGCTGCCGGGAACTGCCTGCGATTATCAGACGAACTTCGGCGCTGTGCTGGATCGACTGGGAGAGAAGTACCACCTGATCTGCGTCAATTATGACGGCTTTGACGGCGGCGATACCGTTTTTCCCGATATGATTTCGGTCACGGAGAAGATAGAGGCGTATGTCAAAGAAGCATTCGGAGGCCGCCTGGACGGCGCGATCGGCTCCTCTTTGGGCAGCAGCTTTGTGGGGCAGCTGATCCAGCGGGAAAAGATCCATATCGATCACGGGATCTTCGGCAGTCCGGATCTGGATCAGAGCGGGAAATTCAGCGCCTGGCTGCAGTCGAAGCTGGTGGTTCCGCTTCTGACCGGCTTTGCCAAAAACGAAAAGAAGAAGGCAAAAACAAGAGAAAAGCTCAAGAGCTTTTTTGAAATGAGCGATGAGACGGCGGACCGCTTCATGGGCTGCTTTGCCAAATTCAGTCCGGAGTCCATCAAAAACGAGTATTATTCGGATCTGCTCACCTGGCTGAAGGATGATATCCATGTGGAGAATACAAAGACCCATTTCATCTACGCAAACAAAATGGGTGAAAAATATCTGAAGCGCTACAAGAAGTATTTCCGGGATCCGGACATCCGGGAATTTGACATGCAGCACGAGCAGTGGCTGTTCGGCGGAGAGCGGTATGCCGCGCCGGTGCTGAAGGCGATCGATGAGTTCATGGAAATGCCGGCAGATCGATGAAAAAGGAGCCATGAATCCATGAAACTTGGAATCATAGGAAAGCTGTTCCCCCTCATGTTCCGCAAGGTGGTTTACGGATATACGGCCAGGGCTGTTCCGGAGATCGACATCCGGGCATTTCAAAAAAAGCACAAGAAAGAGTATGAAGCGATGGTGCGAAGAACGCCTTCCGTCGGCTCGATGAAGGACAACATGTTCGCAGCCGTGATGTATCTGGCATGTTATGGATATTCATATTACAAGGCGGATCCGGAACATATCACGATGGATGTTTTCGACGGCATGATCGACGCCCTCTGCAAAAGCGACATGATGAAACGCTTTTATCAGGGGAAAAACTGCTTCGATCAAAAAGAGATCGACAAATATGTCCGCGGTGCAGAGCGATCCAAGAAGCGGGAATACCCCATGGACTGGGTCTTCGATTTTTCCTATGACCTCTCGGTCCCCGAATACTATGTGACGCACCGGGAGTGCGGCGTCTGTAAGATCGGGCAGCAGGAAGACCTGATGTTCCTCACGCCGCATATGTGTGTCATGGACTATCCGACCATTGAGTATAAGGGCGGAAAGCTGCTGCGCACGAAGACCCTGGGCGCCGGCGGGGACTGCTGTGATTTCCATGTGGTCAAGGGGAGCAAATAAGATGAGATACGCAGGAATGCCGCTTGGCATGTGGGCCCTGTTTGCCGGGTCGTTCCGAAAACACTTATCGGCGGTTTACGGATATGATCCGGAAACGGCGAAGGCGATCGCCAACAAAGCAAGGCCGAAATATCAGGAGATCATCGGTCGCCTTCCGGAGTTTGAAAAGGCGGACCGGTTCAAGATGAACATCGTGAATTGCGCGATGCTTTCTGCCTTTTTGCTGAATCTGCCGGAAAGACCGTGCGTTGAAAAGACGACGGAGTATTACCGGGCATCCATGATGACCGCCCCCATGAAGTGGTTCTGCCGGATGAGCGGGAAGAGAAAAGTCAGCGAAAAGGACATTCGCGGCATGAAGGACACGGCGGCCTTGAACGCGGCGGATCGGAATCCCTATTCCTGGAACATGGAGTATCTGCCCTATCCGGACGGGAGCGGCTATGAGGCGCGGTTCACAACCTGCGGCATCTGCACGCTGATGAAGGAACTGGGCCTCTTTGATCTGATCCCCGCCATGTGCCGCCTGGATTACACCATGAGCGAGGCGGGCGGCGCGTCGGAATTCGTGCGGGAATACACGCTGGCCTCCGGCGGCCCTTACTGTGACTGCGGATATAAGAGAAAGGGCGGTATGCGATGAAATACCACATTGAGAAGAACACAGTCCAGGAGACGTTAGTCATTCCTCTGCTTGGGCGGCTTGTGTGTTCCGAGCATTTTCCGGAGCTGTTCTCCGATCCTGAGGCAAAGCGGATCTGTGACAGTCTGGACTACGATTTTGCGGATAAGCGAAAGAAAATGGAATCCGCCGCAGGCCTTTTTGGGGCGCTCGAGGTGGCGCAGCGCCAATACGACCTGCGCTGCGAAGTGGAGAACTATTTGAAGGCACATCCGAAGGCGGCTGTCGTGAATCTCGGCTGCGGTCTGGACGATACCTTCTCAAAGGTGGATAACGGCGTGTGCAGGGGCTATCACATCGACCTGCCGGATGTTATCCGGGTGCGGAACGACCTGCTCCCCGCAGGTGAGCGGGAAACAAACCTCGCCTGTGATCTGAATGATTTTTCCTGGATGGATCAGATCGACGCGACAGACGGAGCCGTTTTCTTCGCCGCGGGCGTGTTCTATTATTTCAGGACGGCCGATGTGAAAAAGCTGTTTCGCGCGATGGCGGAGCGTTTTCCCGGCGGCGTGCTGGCCTTTGATTCCTGCAACGAACGCGGCGCGAAGCTCATGCGGAAGACCTGGCTGAAGGAGGCGGGGATCACCGACGTCAGCGCCTTCTTCTCTCTCGAGGACGAATCGGAGCTGAACGCCTGGAGCGATCGTTTCATCTCTGTCACAGCCAAAAGCTACATGCGCGGATACCGGGATATTTACAGAAATGTCGGCGCGTTCCATAAGCTGATGATCCGTTTCTGCGACGGATTGGTCGGGATGAGGATCGTAAAGATCGGTTTCGGGGGGAGGATCGGATGACGCGGAAAGAACAGATCCAAAACGCCTATAAGCTGACCGGCAGCAATGCGAGCTTTTATGACGGGATGATGACGTATTCCACGCTTCCCGGAAAGGCGATCTGCCGGATCGTTTGGAACATGGACGGCGAAAAGAACCTCCGGTATCTGGAGAAGGCGCTGTCCGGTGTTCCGGAAGACTTCTCCGGGAAGCTGCTGGAGGTCCCGGTCGGGACCGGGGTCCTGACCATGCCGGTCTACCGCGACCTTCCGGATGCAGAGATCACCTGTCTGGATTATTCGGAAAATATGATGGCGTCGGCCAGAGAAAAGGCAAAAACCGCAGGGATCAAGAATATCACATTTCTGCAGGGCGACGTCGGCGCGTTGCCGTTTGCAGATGACAGCTTCGATATCGTGCTGTCCCTCAACGGTTTTCACGCCTTTCCGGACAAGGAGGCCGCTTACCGGGAAACCTGCAGGGTGCTGAAGCCGGGCGGGACCTTCTGCGGCTGCTTCTATGTGTGTGGCGGTCATAAGCGGACCGACTGGTTCATTGAGCACCTTTACCAGCCGAAGGGCTTCTTCACCCCGCCTTACGAGACGGAGCAGAGCCTGCGCATGCGCCTTTCCGGGCTTTACAGGGAAGCGAAAGTCACAATGGTGGAGGGGATCGGCTGCTTCTGCTGCCGGAAATAAAGGAGGTTCGGAATGATGAAAGAGAACGAGCTTCCTATCGATCGGACAAAACACAAGGTCTACTCAAAGAATGCCAAAAACTGTGTCCGGAAGCTTCTGCATCGTTATTACGACGAGCGGACGGCGGCAGAACTCTGGGAGAGGATACAGCTTCAGTACTGCGAATACTTAACGGACGAACCTGCGCTGGCCGGGCTGAAGATCACCGCCAGCATCTACGACCCGATCCTGATCTTTGCCTGGTATGCGGTCGTTCCGGACAAGCCGCCCCTGGAAGAGGTGCAGCAGGACATTTACAAGAGCTTTTTCGGCTCGTTCGGCGCGATGGGCAAGGTGTTCAACCTGAATCGGAGACCAGATAACAGACTGGCTGCCAGAATCTTTCGGAAAGCCAACGATATCCGGGTCGAGGAGATCAAAGCGTTTCCGGAGTCCTTTCGCATGGGCGGCTGCTCTTACGACAAAGAAAACGGCGTCGTCCGTTACAGCTTTACCCAGTGCCCCAACGCGGAGTTTGCCAAGCGGCATCACATGGAGGATGTGCTGCCGGTCCTTTGCAACTGCGACCATCTGGCCATGCAGGCGATCCATGCGTCTTTGATCCGGGAAGGGACCTGCGTGACGTCGGACTGCTGTGATTACTGCATCGTGGGAGACCGGAATCCCATCGCGGCGGAGTATGAGCTCGTTAAGGCGGAAAACGGCCTTCTGCTCAGTGTCAAGAAGGAGACAAGATAGGAAATGGCACGAAAAGATTCTGAAAACCAAAAAAAGTCCATGAGCAGGCTGTTCCGCGGAAAGGCAATCTTCAAGCCGCTGAACACCGGCAGGATCGATGAACACGTGAGCTGCGTCCGGGAGTGGGTCGCCAACATCTTTTTCTATACGAAGAACGGCGTCACGATCATGATCGACGCGGGCTACAACTATGCCAGACTGAAAGAGAAAATGAGCTGGCTGGACATGGATCCGACGACGATCCGGCATATCCTGATCACGCATCAGGATACAGATCATGTCGGTGCCCTGGAGCGGGACAGCGAGCTCCTGTTCAAAGATGCAACGGTCTACATCGGTGAAATCGAAAATCGCTATCTGACCGGCGAGGTCAGAAGGAAAGTTTTTCATGGGGCATATAAGCTTCCGATGGTCAAAACGGATAACCGAAGAACCCTTTTGAAAGACGGCAAGGTATTGTATATCGGGGATATCAAAATTGAGTGTATCCTGGTTCCGGGTCATACTTGGGGGCACATGGTCTATCTGATCGACGATGCGTATCTCTTCACCGGCGATACGATCTGGTTCGGCGCGGACGGCGGCTACAGCTTCATCAGCACGCTGGCGGAGGACAACAAGCTGGCGGTGCGGTCGCTTGAGAAGCTGGAAAAGAACCTGCGCGGCAGAAAGCAGACGATCAGGGTCATTACCGGTCATACCGGCTGGACGGACGACCTGGACTTTGCTTTTCGGCACAGAACAGAGATCTGCAAGCCGTTCACGAAAAAATACGCGGATCCGTCCGCCCCCTACGACGGTTACATGGAGGACGATGATACCGAAGAAAATGCGAGAAACGTTCTTCTCGGAAAGGTAGGCAGCAGATGAAGCCGGATTATAAAAACTGGGTACCGAAGAGCATGGTCTGCGGGCTGGCAGGCGGCACCGTGATCGCTTTCGCGGCGTTTCTGCTGCTCGGCGCGACAGAAACGATCCTTCACGGAACGCCGAGACTGCTCTGCGGGATCGTTTGCGGGATCGGCACGCTTGTCCTCCTGTTCTTTGCGGTGTGGATGGGCGCCCTGCACAGAACGTTCGATTACAACGGGAAGCGGAAGCTGGCGAAGACGATCATCGACGGCACCGCAAAATACGTAACGATCCCGGACGGCGGGACGGGGCTGGACGTGGGCTGCGGCAGCGGCGCGCTGACGATCGCCTCTGCGAAGCGGAATCCGAAGGCAACCATGGTGGGCTGCGATATCTGGTCCGGTGCGTATAAAGCGGTCTTCACGAAAACACGCTGCGAGGACAACGCGAAAGCGGAGGGCGTATCCAACGTCCGTTTTGAAGCGGGCAACGCCGTTCGCCTGCCCTTTGCGGACGAGAGCTTCGACGCCGTCACCAGCAACTATGTCTATCACAACATCGCCGGGCACGACAAACAGGAGCTTCTTCTGGAGACGCTGCGCGTACTGAAAAAAGGCGGGATCTTTGCGATCCACGACCTGATGAGCCCCGCGCGCTACGGCGATATGGACGCCTTTGTGAAGAAACTGAAGGCAGAAGGCTATGAAGACGTCCGCCTGATCGATACCGCAGACGGGACCTTTATGGGCAAAAAAGAGGCCTTCTGGCTGGGGCTTGCCGGTTCCGCACTGCTGGTGGGAAGGAAATAAACAACAATAACAGCGCTTTCCCGATCCGCTTGATGAGAAAGCGCTTTTTACCGATCTGGTGTTAGCCTCATCTAACCATATCGGGATATGCTTTGCCTTCCGGTCATACAAAACAACAAACAAAAGGATGGTGATTTTATGAAAGAAAAGAAGAAAAGCGACCTGGCGGTGCTGCTTGGATACGCAGGCAGGTATAAGGGCCTGACGTTCCTTGGCCTTGGCCTTTCGGCGGTTGCCATGGTGCTGGGAATGCTCCCCTATATCTGCATCTGGCTGGTGGCGCGGGATCTGATCGCCGTCGCGCCGAACTGGACGGAAGCGGCGAGGATCGCGAAATACGGCTGGATGGCCTTTGGCTTTGCCGTAGCCGGGATCATTGTCTATTTCGCTGCGCTGATGTGCACGCATCTGGCAGCCTTCCGCACAGCGTCCAACATTCGGAAAGCCGGAATGAAGCACCTGATGAAGACGCCGCTGGGCTTTTTTGACTCCAACGCCTCCGGTTTGCTGCGCAATCGTCTGGACGGGGCTGCCTCGGAGACCGAGACGCTGCTTGCGCACAATCTGGCCGACATCGTCGGGACCATCTCCATGTTCCTTGCCATGCTGGTGCTGATGTTTGTCTTTGACTGGCGGATGGGAGCCGCCTGCCTGCTGGCGGCAGTGGTATCCGTCATGTCTATGGCTGCGATGATGGGCGGCAAAAACGCCGGCTTGATAGCAGAATACCAGGCCGCCCAGGACGCCATGAGCAAAGCCGGCACGGAATATGTCCGCGGGATCCCCGTGGTCAAGGTGTTTCAGCAGACCGTGTATTCCTTTAAGGCTTTTCAGCAGGCGATCGAAGATTACAGCGCGAAGGCGGAGCATTATCAGGCAGACGTCTGCAAAGTGCCACAATCCATCAACCTGACCTTTACCGAAGGCGCTTTTATCTTCCTGGTTCCTGTGGCGCTCCTCCTGGCGCCGGCGGCGCTGTCTTCCGGAAACTTCGCGGGGTTTGTTACCGATTTTGCCTTTTATGCAGTATTCTCCGCTATCATTTCGACTGCTCTGGCAAAGATCATGTTTGCCGCCAGCGGTATGATGCTGGCCGGCACGGCGCTTCGAAGGATCAGCGAAGTCATGGGCGCACCCACGCTGAAGATTACCGATCATCCTCAGATGCCGCAGGACAACAGCGTGGAATTCAAGGATGTGAGCTTTACTTATGAAGGGGCGGAAGTCCCTGCTCTGGATCATGTGTCCTTTGCGGTGGAGCCGGGCCAGACCGTAGCTCTGGTCGGCCCTTCCGGCGGCGGAAAAACGACGGCGGCCAGCCTGATCCCGCGCTTCTGGGACGTCAGCTCCGGCAGCGTTTTGGTCGGCGGCGTCGATGTCAGGGATACCGATCCTCATGTGCTGATGGATCAGGTGGCGTTTGTCTTCCAGAATAACCGGCTGTTCAAGGCTTCCGTTCTGGAAAACGTCAGATCGTCCCGCCCCGAAGCGACGCGGGAGGAGGTGCAGGCGGCGCTCTCTGCGGCGCAGTGCGGCGATATCCTTGAAAAACTGCCGGCCGGCATGGATACGGTCATCGGGACGGAAGGGACCTACCTTTCCGGCGGCGAGCAGCAGCGCGTGGCGCTGGCGAGAGCGATCCTGAAAGATGCGCCGATCGTTGTTCTCGACGAGGCTACCGCCTTTGCCGATCCGGAGAATGAAGTCATGATCCAGAAAGCCTTTGCAGCCCTGACAAAAGGCCGCACCGTCATCCTGATCGCGCATCGTCTGTCCACCGTCGTCGGCGCAGATCGGATCATCGTGCTGGATCGCGGAAAAGTGGCTGAAGAAGGGACGCATACGCAGCTGGTGCAGGCAAACGGCCTGTATGCCGGGATGTGGAAAGAGTACAATCAGGCGGTCAAATGGCGCATTTCGGCGGCAGAGGGGGTGCAGTAATGTTCGGAAAAGACTTTCAGCGCAAATATGCGCTCACCGATCAAGGGATAAAGAACACCAAACAGGGAACCTTCTGGACGGTGGTCGTAAACCTGGTCGTCATGGGAGGCATGGGCATCCTGTATTTCATGATGACGAAATTCATGGACACACTGACCTCCGGCGCCCCGCTCCCCCATGCACTTGTGTTTGTGCTGCCGGTGCTTGCCTTCGTGATTCTTTCCCTGATCACCCATATTCAGCAGTATCGTGCGACCTACGGCCTGGTCTACGGAGAAGTGAAGGCGGTCCGGATCGGCCTTGCAGAGCGTCTGAGAAAGCTGCCCCTTGGCTATTTCGGAAAACGTGATCTTGCGGATCTGACCGAGACGATCATGGGGGATGTGAACCGCCTGGAGCATGTCTGGTCTCACTGCCTGGGATACCTGTACGGCTCCTATATTTCGACCGCGGTCATTGCGATCGCGCTCCTCTGCTACAACTGGAAGCTGGCCATCGCCTGCCTGTGGGGCGTTCCCGTTGCCTTTGCCCTGCTTTTCGGCAGCCGTAAGCTGGCGAAAAAGAATTCCGAGATCACAAAAGCCGCCGGGATCCGGGTGTCTGACGGCATTCAGGAAACCCTGGAAAACATCCGGGAGATCCGGGCTACCAATCAGGAAGCTCGGTTTCTGGATGAGCTGAACGCAAAGATCGATCACCATGAGAAAACCATGGTCAAGGGCGAGCTGTCCGTCGGCATTTTTGTCAATGCGGCCAGCGTCATCATGCGCCTTGGCGTTGCGACTACGATCCTGACCGGAACGAGTCTGATCCTCTCCGGACAGATCGACTTTATGCTGCTGTTTTTGTTCCTGCTGGCGATCACCCGCGTCTACGCGCCCTTTGACCAGGCGTTGGCGCTGATTGCCGAAATGCTCATGTCGCAGGTCTCTGCCGGTCGGCTGACGGAGATCTACGACGCGAAGACAGCCGACGGCGCGGACAGCTTCTCGCCGAACGGGCATGATATCGTCTTTGAGAACGTCGGATTCGCCTACGACAATGAGCAGGTGCTGCGCGGGGTGAGCTTCACCGCGAAAGAGGGTGAAGTGACGGCGCTTGTCGGGCCTTCCGGCTCCGGCAAGAGCACCTGCGCAAGGCTTGCCGCAAGACTTTGGGATGTCGATCAAGGGACCGTTCGGGTCGGCGGAGTGGATATCTCCGCCATCGACCCCGAGGTGCTGCTGACGGATTATTCCATGGTGTTCCAGGACGTGGTCCTGTTTGACGATACCGTGATGGAGAATATCCGTCTCGGCAAACACGGCGCATCCGATGCAGAGGTCCTGGCTGCCGCCAAGGCGGCGAACTGCGACGAGTTCGTGAGCAAGCTGCCCCGGGGCTATGCGACGCCCATCGGCGAAAACGGAGCCAAGCTGTCCGGCGGCGAGCGCCAGCGCATCTCCATCGCCCGCGCGCTTTTAAAGAACGCACCGATCGTGCTCCTGGACGAAGCGACAGCGTCCCTTGACGTGGAGAATGAAACGAAGGTACAAGGTGCGCTTTCCCGTCTGCTCTCCGGCAAAACGGTGCTGGTCATCGCCCACCGGATGCGTACCGTAGAGGCTGCCGATCAGATCGTTGTCCTGGCGGACGGCAAGGTGGCCGAAGCAGGCAGCCCGGCGGAGCTCTTTGCGAAAGAAAACAGCCTTTTCCGGCGCATGGCGCAGCTGCAGAATGCCGGCGCCGGCTGGAGCATTTGACCTTATCAAAGGCATGGCCCGGCCGCCGTTTGCCCGGATGCTTGACGTGCATGAGGCCGCAGGTTCGGGCCCTTTGCCGCGCCCCGCCTCTCCAAAAAAGACAGGACGGCAGGCATTTGCCTGCCGTCCTGTTTTCGCTTTGCACCGTTTCGTCCGCCCGTCCGCTCACTCCGTCAGCAGCGCGAGCAGGCCCGCGCGGTCGAGTCCGGTGAAATACCGCCCGACGTCCGCGTCCGCGAGCGCGCGCTCATAGCTTTCGCGCTCCGGCCGCAGACCGAGGAAGCGCGGCGCGAGTGTCTCGGGCTCCTCCGCGCTGAAGAAATCCCCGCGGAAGCCGATCTCCGTGATCACGCCCCGCTCCACCGTGAGGAAGGCTTCCACCGTGCCGCAGCCATCGATGCGCCGTTTTTTGTGCAGCGTGCCGCGCGGCGACGCGCCGTAGTTCCATTCGTAGGTCGCGTAGCGCATCTCGCGCAGCGTCTCGATCGCGGCGCGGTCGGCGTCGCTGAGCGGATACGCCTCACCCGGCGTCTCGGCGAGGACGCTGCGCAGCAGCCCCGCGCGGAACTCGTCGAGCGTCGCGTCCTGCGGCAGGTGCGGCCGCACGTTGGTCACGCGGCTGCGCACGGACTGCACGCCCTTCGAGCGCATCTTCTCCGGGTCGACGCGCAGCGCCTGCGCCACGACGCCGAGGTCGGAGTCGAACAGGATCGTGCCGTGGTGCATCACGCGTCCCTCTCTGCGGTACTGCGCGTTGCCGGAAAATTTCTGCCCCTCGATTGAGATGTCGTTGCGTCCGTTGATCTCGGCGCGCACGCCGAAGGCTGCGAGCGCGCGCACCACGGGCAGGCAGAACAGGCGGAAGTTGAGCTGGCCGTCCTCGTCGGCGTCGGTGATGAACGTGAAGTTCAGGTTGCCGAGGTCGTGGTAGACCGCGCCGCCGCCGCTCAGCCGCCGCACCACGCGGATGCCGTGCGCGCGCACGAAGGCCTCGTTGATCTCGGCCAGGGTGTTCTGGTGCTTGCCGATGATGATCGCGTTGTCGTTCTGCCAGAGCATGAAGTACGCGCGATCCCGCGGCAGCGCGTCGAACACGTGCTGCTCTGCCGCGAGGTTGTACGCGGGATCGGTGGTCGTGAGATCGAGATAGGACAGCTTCATGGCGCGGCCTCCGTTCGTTTTTCGTCCGTATGCGGTGTCACAGCGCCATCTTACCCCGCCGCCGCGGAAAAAGCAACAGGGAAAGTGTCCTGCCGCGCGGCGAGATGCGGCTTGCCAAAGCCGTGTCCGCTGTGGTATGATGCTCTCGATCAAACCGAGGAGGTGCGTATGATGTTTCGACCGATGCGCCGGTTCGGCCAGCAGCTTCCGCCGGAGGAGTGCGAGGCCATCCTGCAAAGCGAAAAGCGCGGCGTGCTCGCCGTGCTGGGGGACGACGGGTATCCCTATACCGTGCCGCTGGACTTTCTCTATGCGGACGGGAAGATCTATTTCCACGGCGCGCACGAGGGCCACAAGATCGATGCGCTGGCGCGCTGCGACAAGGCCTCCTTCTGCGTGACGGACGGCGGCGAGGCCCGCGAGGGCGACTGGGCGCTGTGGTTCCGCAGCGTGGTCGCGTTCGGCCGCGTCCGCATGCTGACGGATCGGGAGGAGACGATCGCGCTGGCCCGCGCGCTTGCGCTGAAGTACTACCCCACGCCGGACGGCGTGGAGGAGGAGATCGAAAAGGCCGGCAGCCGCGTCCGCGTGCTGGAGATGACGGTCGAGCACCTGACCGGAAAGCGCGTGCACGAAAAGTGACCGCGCGTCGGCTCCTGCCGCTCGTCCTCGCGCTGTGCCTGCTGCTCGCGGGCTGCGGCGCGCGCGAGAACAGCGCTGCGTTTTACGCCATGAGCACCTATATGACGATCCGCGCCTGGGACGCGGACGATGCGCTGCTGCGCCGCGCGGAGGAGACCGTGGCGGAGCTGGAGCAGCGCCTCTCCGTCACGCGGGAGGACAGCGAGCTTGCCGTCCTCAACCGCACGGGCACGGTTCGCCTCTCGGCGGACGGCGCCGCCCTGCTGCGCCGCGCGCTCGCCCTCTGCGCGGCGACGGACGGTGCGCTCGACCTGAGCGTCTACCCGGTCGTGCGCGCCTGGGGCTTTACGACGCAGGACTACCGTGTGCCGGACGCCGCGGAGCTCGACGCGCTGCTTGCGCGCGTCGACTACACGCGCGTCACGCTTGAGGACGACGGCACGGTCACCGTGCCCGCGGGCATGGAGCTCGACCTCGGCGCGGTGGCCAAGGGCTGGGCGGGCGACCGTCTCGCGCAGCTGCTGCGGGACGGCGGTGTCACCTCCGCGATCCTGAGCCTCGGCGGCAACGTGCAGACCGTCGGCGCCCGACCGGACGGTGACGCCTGGAACGTTGCCGTCCGCGACCCGTCGGGCGAGGGGATGCTCGGCGTCGTCCGCGCGGCGGACGAGGCGGTCGTCACCTCCGGCGGTTACGAGCGGTATTTTGTGGACGACGCGGGCGTCGTCCGCTGGCACATCATGGATCCGGCCACCGGGTATCCCGCGCGCAGCGGTCTCGTCTCCGTCACCGTGGTCGGGGCGGAGGGCGTCGTCTGCGACGCGCTGTCCACGGCGCTGTTCGTCATGGGCGCGGAGCGGGCGGAGGACTATTGGCGCGCGCACCGCGATTTCGAGTGTCTCCTCGTCACCGAGGACGGGGCGCTGCTGCTCACGCCCGGCCTTGCGGCGCGTTTCACGCCGGCGGACGGCCTTTCTTACGAAGTGCGGGTGATCGCAGATGCTTAAAACGAAAACCTGGGTCGCCGCGCTCGTGGCGCTGGCGGCGGTGCTGGCGGTGCTCGCGCTCGCGCTGCGCCATGCGCGCGCGCCGGGCACGGTCGTCGAGGTCGTGCAGGACGGGGTCGTCCTGCGCACGATCGACCTTGCCCGCGTCACGGAAGCGTATTCCTTCACCGTCACGTCGGCGGACGGGGGCAGCAACGTCGTGCTTGTCGAGCCCGGCCGCATCCGCGTCTCGTCGGCGGACTGTCCGGATCAGATCTGCGTGCAGCGCGGCTGGCTGAGCGATCAGGCCGCGCCGGTCGTGTGCCTGCCGCATCGCCTGGCGCTGCGCCTGCGCGGCGAAACGGCGGCGGACGCCGTTGCGGGGTGACGCCATGACGAAACGCCTGACCCGCGCGGCGCTGCTCACGGCGCTCGCGCTGATCCTCTTCACGGTGGAGGCGCAGCTTCCCCGGCCGATCCCGATCCCCGGCGCGCGTCTGGGCCTTGCGAATATCATCACGGTCTACGCCATGTTCCGTCTCGGCCCGCGCGACACGCTGGGCATCCTGCTCGCGCGCGTCTTCCTCGGCGCCGTGTTCGCCGGCGCGATGATGACGCTGCTCTTCTCGCTCTCCGGCGGTCTTTTGTGCTACGCCGCGATGCTCGTCCTGCGCCGCATCCTGACCGACCGGCAGATCTGGGTCTGCGGCGTGCTCGGCGCCGTGTGCCACGGCCTCGGTCAGATGCTCGCGGCGCTCGCGGTCTACCGCACGGCGGGCCTGCTGGCATATCTTCCCGCGCTGCTGCTCAGCTGCATGGCGGCGGGCCTGTTCACGGGCCTCTGCGCGCAGTTCCTCGTCGCGCGCCTCAAAAACGCAAAGGGCCTGTCCCTCTGAACATCAAAACGGCGGCCGCGCTCCGGACGGGAGCGCGGCCTTTTTTGTCATGCGCCGAACAGCAGCCGTACCGTCCATGCCGCGGCGAGGAACATCGTGAGATCCGCGATCAGCGCCGCCGGGATCGTGTGGCGCGTCTTCGTGATGCCCGCCGCGCCGAAATAGACCGCCACGGTGTAGAACGTCGTCTCGCTCGAGCCGAGCATCACCGCGGCCACGCGCCCGGCGTAGGAGTCCGGCCCGCTCTCCGCCATCAGCTCCGCGCCGGCGGCGAGCGCCCCGCTGCCGGAGATCGGCCGCAGGAACAGCAGCGGCGCGGTCTCCGGCGGGATGCCGAGGCGCGTGAGCAGCGGCGCGAGCGCGCGGCTGAGGAGCGCCGCCCCGCCCGACGCGCGGAACAGATACACCGCCGTCAGCAGAGCGACGAGGGAGGGCAGGATGTGCAGCAGCACCGTCAGGCCCTCCTCCGCGCCCTTCGTCAGCGCGGCATAGACGTCCACGTGCCGGCGCAGCGCGCCGACCGCGGCGGCGCAGAGGACCACCGGCACGACCAGGGAGGCAAGCGGCATCGCTCAGCGCCTCCCGAGGCGCGCGAACAGCTTTGCCGCGAGCACGCCCGCCGTGACGGAGAGCAGGGAGGTCAGCCACACCGCAGGCAGGATGTCGAAGGGCGCGGCGGCGCCGAGCGCGCCGCGCACGCCCGCCACGGTCGTCGGCAGCAGCTGGATCGACGCGGTGTTGAGCACCACCAGCAGGCACAGCTCGTCGGAGGCCGTGCCCTCGCAGCCGCGCGCCATGGCGCGCGCCGCGCGGATGCCGAGCGGCGTCGCCGCGTTGCCGAGTCCCAGCAGGTTGGCCGCAAGGTTGGCGGAGACCGCCGCGAGCGTCTCTCCGTCGCGCGCGGCCTGCGGCAGCAGGCGGCGCAGCAGCGGCCGGAAGGCGCGCGCGATGCGCTCCGTGAGGCCGCACTGCCGCAGCACCTCCATCACGCCGCTCCAGAGGCACGTCACCCCCGCCATCGAGAGGCACAGCTCCACCGCGGCGGCCGCGCCGTCGAGCGCCGCGCCGCCCAGCGCCCCCAGGTTTCCCGTCAGCGCGCCGCACAGCAGCGAGAGCGTCACCATCCCGGTCCAAAGCCAGGCCATCGCCATTTCGAACCACCTCCGTGCCTGCGTTCGTTTTGCCGCGCGTCCGCCCGCCACGCCCGTCCGCCTTGCGCCCGCCCGCCGCGCGCGCCCGCCGCGCCCGTCTGTCCTTATATATATAAGGAAGGCGCCGTTCCCATGCCGAAAAAGGCGCACAAAACCGTGCAACGTCAAACCTCACAAACTTTTTGAAAAAAATTTATGAAAAACAGAAAAAATCTCTTGACATGCCGAAATTTATCTTGTATCATAGGCAGGCACGCATGCGGGAGCATCCTGCCCAAATGCGCTGCAAACTGCGATGAACCGGGAGATTGCTCGGCAAACCGAGGTAACTTCCGGGGAGTATGTCCGAAAATCGGGCGGCTGAGACAAGTGTCTGTACGTTGCGTAGATCGCTGCGCCATGTGTGGAACCGGCCGTATTTCGCGCCGGTTTTTTCATGAGCCGGAATGATACGCACGGATAAGCGTACAAGAAAAACGCGTCTCACCGTACGGGGTTCGACACCGCAAGGACCGTTACCCAATGGCGGCCCAAACCAAGAAAACCGTACAAAAATTGGAGGAACAAGCATCATGGCAAAAGAAATGATCCGCATCCGCCTGAAGGCCTACGACCATCAGGTCATCGACCAGAGCGCCGAGAAGATCGTCGAGGCGGCGAAGCGCACGGGCGCGACCGTCTCCGGCCCGATCCCCCTGCCCACCAAGAAGGAGATCGTCACGATCCTGCGCGCCGTCCACAAGTATAAGGACAGCCGCGAGCAGTTCGAGCGCCGCACTCACAAGCGCCTGATCGACATCACCAACTCCACCCCCAAGACCGTCGAGGCGCTGATGGCGCTGGAGATGCCCGCCGGCGTGGAGATCGAGATCAAGCTGTAAGCCGCTATACATTATTTGATAGCGCCTGCGGTCTCGCAGTAACCCACAGTAACCCAGTTGCTCAACCCAAGCTTCCCTCGACTTGCGTGAGAGGGAAGGGGTCAAGTCGGCAGAGCAATGGCGGCGGCAGCGCCGGCCAACTAAGCCGACCAATAACCTAAACAGGAGGAACATATGAAAGCAATCATCGGCAAAAAAGTCGGCATGTCTCAGATCTTCGATGAGAACGGCCGCGTGATCCCGGTCACCGTGATCGAGGCCGGTCCCTGCGTCGTCACCCAGAAGAAGACGGTCGAGACCGACGGCTACGCTGCGGTACAGCTCGGCTTCGAGGACGTGCCGGAGCGCAAGCTCAGCAAGGGCGAGCTCGGCCATCTGAACAAGGCCGGCGTCGGCCCCAAGAAGTACCTGCGCGAATTCGACCTTGAGAATGCTTCCGAGCTTGAGCTCGGCGCCATCGTCAAGGCGGACACCTTCCAGACCGGCGACTTCGTCGACGTCACCGGCACCAGCAAGGGCCACGGTTACTCCGGCGTCATCAAGCGCTGGGGCGCCCACCGCGGACCTGAGAGCCACGGCGGCGGCCCGGTCGCGCGCCACGCCGGCTCCATGGGCTCCACCACCGACCCCAGCCGCATCTTCAAGGGCAAGATCGGCGCCGGCCAGTACGGTGTGGAGACCGTCACCATCCAGAACCTTGAGGTCGTCAAGGTCGATCCGGAGCTGAACATGCTCGTCGTGCGCGGCGCGGTTCCCGGTCCGAAGGGCAGCCTCGTCACCGTCAAGACCACGGTCAAGGTCCACAAGGTCAAGCACGTCGACACCGGCATCAGCAACAACCCGCAGAAGGCTTCGGGCCGCAACCCGCAGAAGGCTTCCGCCAGAACGAAATAAGGAAAGGAGTGCCTGAGAAATGTCTACGATTAAAGTTGTCAGCATGGCCGGCCAGGAAGTCGGCAGCGTAGAGCTGAGCGACGCGATCTTCGGCATCGAGCCGAACATGAGCGTTGTCCATGCGGTCGTCAAGAATCACCTGGCGAATTGCCGCCAGGGCACCCAGAGCGCTCTGACCCGTGCGGAAGTTTCCGGCGGCGGCAGGAAGCCCTGGCGTCAGAAGGGCACCGGCCGCGCCCGTCAGGGCAGCACCCGCGCGCCACAGTGGACGCACGGCGGCATCGTCTTCGCGCCGAAGCCCCGGTCCTACAGCTATGTGCTCAACAAGAAGGTCAAGCGCCTCGCGCTCAAGTCCGTTCTCTCCGCCAAGGCGGCCTCCGGCGAGATCGTCGTGGTCGACGGGATCAGGATGAACGAGGTCAAGACCAAGAAGTTCCATGAGTTCCTGACCGCTGTCCATGCGGACGGCAAGGCCGTCGTCGTCACCCCCGAGGTGAACGAGAACGTCGTGCTGAGCGCGCGCAATATCCCCGGCGTCCTCACGACGCCCGCGAAGCTCATCAACGTCTACGACCTGCTCAACGCCAAGACCCTGGTCATCGACAAGGAAGCCCTCGCGGTTATCGAGGAGGTGTTCGCGTAATGGCTAACGTATACGATATCATCATTCGTCCGATCATCACCGAGCGTTCCATGGCGGACGTCGCGAACAAGAAGTACGTGTTCGAAGTCGCGAAAAACGCCGGCAAGATCGAGATCAAGAACGCGGTCGAGACCGCCTTCGGCGTCAAGGTCGCAAGCGTCAACACGCTCAACGTTTCCGGCAAGCACAAGCGTCTCGGCGGCGGCCGCCCGGGCGTGACCCGCAGCTGGAAGAAGGCCTACGTGCAGCTCACCGCCGATTCCAAGACGATCGAGCTGTTCGAGGGCATGGTGTAAGGAGGGAAATGAGAAATGGCGATCAAATCCTATAAGCCCACGACCCCCTCGCGCCGTCACATGACCGTGTCCGCTTTCGAGGGCGTCGACAAGAAGGCCAAGCCCGAGCGCAGCCTGACGGAGCCGCTCAAGAAGCACTCCGGCCGCAACAGCTATGGCCGCATCACCGTCCGTCACAAGGGCGGCGGCAACAAGCAGAAGTACCGTGTCATCGATTTCAAGCGCGACAAGCTCGACATGAGCGCCACCGTCCTGCGCCTGGAGTACGATCCCAACCGCAGCGCGTTCATCGCCCTCGTCGAGTATGAGGATGGCGAGCGTCGCTACATCATCGCTCCCGTGGGTCTGGCCGTCGGCGACAAGGTCGTCTCCGGCGCCGGCGCCGACATTAAGCCCGGCAACTGCCTGCCGATCGCGAACATCCCCGTCGGCACCGTGATCCACAACATCGAGATGAACCCCGGCAAGGGCGCGCAGCTGGTGCGTTCGGCCGGCGCCGCGGCTCAGCTGATGGCGAAGGACGGCGGCGATGCCCAGATCCGCATGCCCTCCGGCGAGGTCCGCATCGTCCGCACGAACTGCACGGCCTGCATCGGCCAGGTCGGCAACATCGACCATGAGAACGTCCAGATCGGCAAGGCCGGCCGCAAGCGTCACATGGGCTGGCGGCCGACGGTGCGCGGCTCGGTCATGAACCCGGTCGATCATCCCCATGGCGGCGGCGAAGGCAAGAGCCCCGTCGGCCGTCCGGGCCCCGTCACTCCGTGGGGCAAGCCGGCCCTGGGCTACAAGACCCGCAGCAAGAAGAACCCGACGAACAAGTTCATCGTCAAGCGTCGCAACGATAAGTAAGGGAGGCAATTGAAATGAGCAGAAGCGTTAAGAAAGGCCCGTTTGTTGCTCCCGAGCTTCTCAAACGAGTCGAAGAGATGAACAAGACCGGCGAGAAGAAGGTCCTCAAGACCTGGAGCCGCAGCTCCACGATCTTCCCCTCCTTCGTCGGCCACACGATCGCCGTGCACGACGGCCGCAAGCACGTCCCCGTCTACATCCAGGAGGACATGGTCGGCCACAAGCTGGGCGAGTTCGCGCCCACCCGCACGTTCCGCGGTCACGCGAAGTCCAAGTAAGGAGGATGCCGAAACATGGAAGCTAAAGCTTATCTGAGATACGTCCGCATCTCTCCGCGCAAGGTGCAGATCGTCTGCGACCTGATCCGCGGCCGCGATGTCGACACCGCGATGGCCATCCTGCTGCACACGCCGAAGGCTGCGTCCGAGCCGCTCGTCAAGCTGCTCAAGAGCGCGGTCGCCAATGCGGAGAACAACTTCAGCATGGAGCACGACAAGCTGTACGTCTCCGAGGTGTTCGCCACGGCCGGCCCGATCCTCAAGCGCATGACCCCCGCCTCCAAGGGCAGAGGCTATCGCATCAACAAGCGCACTTCTCACGTGACCCTCACGGTCGCCGAGAAAGAATAAAAGGGAGGAGACAGTTTTATGGGTCAGAAAGTAAACCCCCACGGCATGCGCGTCGGCGTCATCAAAGACTGGGACTCCCGTTGGTATGCCAGAGATGAAAAGGTCGGCGATCTGATCGTCGAGGACAAGAAGATCCGCAAGTACGTCAAGAAGGCGCTCTACGGCGCCGGCGTGCCGAAGATCGAGATCGAGCGCTCCAACGACACCGTCACCCTGTTCGTGCACTGCGCCCGCCCGGGCATGGTCATCGGCAAGGACGGCGCCGAGGTCGAGAAGCTCCGCCTCGTGGTGGAGCAGCTCATCGGCCGCAAGGTCAAGCTCAACATCGTCGAGGTTCGCAACCCCGACATGAACGCGCAGCTCGTCGCTGAGAACATCGCCCAGCAGATCGAGAAGCGCACCTCTCACCGCCGCGCCATGAAGAACGCCATGGGCCGCGCGATGCGCGCCGGTGCCAAGGGCATCAAGTGCAGCGCCTCCGGCCGTCTCGGCGGCCGCGAGATCGCGGGCGTTGAGCACTATCACGAGGGCACCATCCCCCTGCAGACCCTCCGCGCCGACATTGAGTACGGCTTTGCCGAGGCTGCGACCACCTACGGCCGCATCGGCATCAAGGTCTGGATCTACAAGGGCGAGATCCTCACCCAGACGCTGCGCACCACCCCGCGCACGCTGGACACCACCAAGCCGTACGAGGAGCGCCGCGAGCGTCGTCCCCGCCGCGACGGTGACCGTCGTCCCCGCCGTGACGGCCAGGGCGGCTATCAGCGCCGCGAGGGCGGCTTCAACCGCGAGGGCGGCAATCGTCCCCAGGGCGGCTTCAACCGCGAGGGCGGCAACCGTCCGCAGGGCGGCTTCAACCGCGACGGCGGCAATCGTCCGCAGGGCGGCTTCCGCAAGCCGGCCGAACACAAGGAAGGAGGCGCGCAGTAATGCTTCTGCCTAAGAGAGTCAAATACCGCAGAGTGCAGCGCGGCCGCCTCACCGGCAAGGCCATGCGCGGCAACACCGTCACCTATGGTGAGTATGGTCTCGTGGCCGTCGAGCCCGCGTGGATCACCAGCAACCAGATCGAGGCCGCCCGTATCGCCATGACGCGCTACACCAAGCGCGGCGGTCAGGTTTGGATCAAGATCTTCCCCGACAAGCCCGTCACTCAGAAGCCGGCCGAGACCCGTATGGGTTCCGGTAAGGGCTCCCCGGAGTATTGGGTCGCCGTTGTCAAGCCCGGCCGTGTCATGTTTGAGATCGCCGGTGTTCCCGATGATGTCGCGCGTGAGGCGCTGCGTCTGGCCAGCCACAAGCTGCCGATCCGGACGAAGATCGTCAAGCGCGAAGACGCCGAGTCCCAGGAAGTAGGTGAATGAGATGAAGGCAAGCGAAGTTCGTTCCATGAGCGTTGATGAGCTCAACACCAAGCTCGACTCTCTGAAGAAGGACCTGTTCCTCCTGCGCATGCAGCACGCCACCAACCAGCTTGACAATCCTCAGAAGCTGGTCGAGACCAAGCGTGACATCGCCAGAGTCAAGACGGTGATCCGTGAAAAGGAGGAGAAGTAACATGGAAGAGAAAAGAACGTCCTCCCGCAAGGTTCGTGTTGGTAAGGTCATCTCCGACAAGATGGACAAGACCGTCGTCGTCGCGATCTCTGACCGCGTGGCGCATCCCCTGTACAAGAAGATCGTCGGCCGCACCTACAAGCTCAAGGCCCACGATGAGAACAACGAGTGCGGTATCGGCGATACCGTCAAGGTGATGGAGACCCGTCCCCTGTCGAAGGACAAGCGCTGGCGCGTGGTCGAGATCGTCGAGAAGGCTAAGTAAGGAGGTACCGGAACATGATTCAGCAGGAAACTTTCCTGAAAGTGGCTGACAACACCGGCGCCAAGGAGATCAAGTGCATCCGCGTCCTGGGCGGCTCCAGCCGTAAGTACGGCAACATCGGCGATGTGATCGTCGCCTCCGTCCGCAAGTCGACCCCCGGCGGCCAGGTCAAGAAGGGCGAGGTCGTCCGCGCGGTGATCGTTCGCAGCGCGAAGGGCGTCCGCCGCAGCGACGGGACCTACGTCCGCTTCGACGAGAATGCCGCCGTCCTCATCAAGGAGGACAAGAACCCCCGCGGCACCCGTATCTTTGGGCCCGTGGCCCGCGAGCTGCGCGACAAGGATTACATGAAGATCCTGTCCCTCGCTCCGGAAGTCGTGTAAGGAGGGCAGATCACAATGGCTATGAGTGTGAAGAAGGGCGACACCGTCGTCGTCCTGTCCGGCAAGGACAAAGGCAAGCAGGGCAAGGTGCTCGGCACGGTCCCCAGCGAGGACAAGGTCGTCGTTGAGGGCATCAACATGGTCACCTGCCACGTCAAGCCCCGCAAGCAGGGCGAGACCGGCGGCATTGTGCAGCGCGAGGCCGCGCTGTACGCCTCCAAGGTCCAGGTCGTGTGCCCGAAGTGCAAGAAGGGCACCCGCGTGGCCCACAAGATCGAAAACGGCAAGAAGACCCGCGTGTGCAAGCACTGCGGCGCCGAACTCTGAGAAAGGAGCAGCACACAATGGCAAGATTGAAAGATCAGTACAAGGCTGACGTGGCGCCGGCTCTCTTCAAGAAGTTCGGTTACAAGTCCACGATGGAAGTCCCCCGCATCGAGAAGGTCGTCGTGAACGTCGGCTGCGGCGAGGCCCGCGACAATGCGAAGGTGCTCGACGCCGTCGTGCGCGACCTGTCCACGATCACCGGCCAGAAGGCCATCGTCACCAAGGCGCGCAAGTCCGTTGCAAACTTCAAGATCCGCGAGGGCATGCCCATCGGCGCGAAGGTCACGCTCCGCGGCGACAAGATGTGGGAGTTCCTGGATCGCCTGTTCAACGTGGCGCTCCCGCGCGTGCGCGACTTCCGCGGCATCAGCGCCAACGCCTTCGACGGCCGCGGCAACTATGCCCTCGGCGTCCGCGAGCAGCTGATCTTCCCCGAGATCGAGTACGACAAGGTCGACAAGATCCGCGGCATGGATATCGTCATCTGCACCACCGCAAAGACCGACGAAGAAGCCCGCGAGCTGCTGACCCTGGTCGGCGCTCCCTTTGAACGCTAAGGCAGGAGGTAAGGAACCATGGCGAAGAAATCGATGATCCTCAAGCAGCAGGCTGAGCCCAAGTTCTCTTCCCGCCGCTACAACCGCTGCAAGCTCTGCGGCCGTCCCCACGCCTATCTGCGCGACTACGGCGTCTGCCGCATCTGCTTCCGCGAGCTGGCGTACAAGGGCGAGATCCCCGGCGTCCGCAAGGCCTCGTTCTGAGCGGACCGAACCATCCATTTTGGCTGAAAGCCTTTGATATGGGGCTTTGAGACAGGATCGCGAAAGGTCACCGTCAATTACGCGTGCCGTGCGCACGCGCGTGCGGCACGCTCCAAATTGGTGGTGATACCTCGCGGCCGAAACGGGAAACACCCGTAACTCTAAAACAGGAGGAAACACGAAAATGCATATCACCGATCCCATTGCGGATATGCTCACCCGCATCCGCAACGCAAACAGCGCAAGACACGACACCGTCGATGTTCCCGCCTCCAACATGAAGAAGAGCATCGCTCAGATCCTGCTGGACGAGGGCTACATCAAGAGCTTCCAGATCATTGACGACGGTACGCAGGGCGTGATCCGCATCACCCTGAAGTACAACGGCAAGGACAAGGTCATCACGGGCCTGCGCCGCGTCAGCAAGCCGGGCCTCCGCGTTTACGTGGGCGCCGACGAGCTGCCCCGCGTGCTCCGCGGCCTCGGCATTGCCATCGTCTCCACGTCCAAGGGCGTCATGACCGACAAGGCCGCTCGCGCGAACCATGTCGGCGGCGAAGTCCTGGCGTTCGTGTGGTAAGGAGGGCAGAAAACATGAGTCGAATCGGAAGAATGCCCGTTGCCATCCCCGCCGGCGTCGAGGTGACGATCGCGGACGGCAACCTTGTCACCGTCAAGGGCCCGAAGGGCACCCTGACCCAGCAGCTCTGCCCGGACATGACCCTCAAGCAGGAGGGTGCCGAGCTCCACGTCTCCCGCTCGAACGACGAGAAGGAGAACCGCGCGCTGCACGGCCTGACCCGCGCGCTGCTGCACAACATGATCGTCGGCGTGACCGAGGGTTACAAGAAGGAACTCGAGATCAACGGCGTCGGCTACCGTGCTGCGAAGGAGGGCAACAAGCTCGTCCTGACCATCGGTTACTCTCATCCGGTCGAGATGGAAGAGATCCCCGGCATCACGATCGAGGTTCCCAGCGCAAACAAGGTCGTCATCTCCGGCTGCGACAAGCAGAAGGTCGGCCAGTTTGCGGCTGAGGTGCGCGAGAAGCGTCCTCCCGAGCCTTACAAGGGCAAGGGCATCAAGTACACGGATGAAGTCGTCCGCCGCAAGGTCGGTAAGACCGGCGCGAAGAAATAAGGAGGTGTGCCGAAATGATCAAAAGACCCGATACCAAAGCGCAGCGCTTAAAGCGTCATAAGAGAGTCCGTTCCAAGGTCTCCGGCACGCCGGAGAGACCCCGTCTCAACGTATTCCGCAGCGAGAAGAACATCTATGCCCAGATCATCGACGATGTTGCCGGCCACACGCTGGTGAGCGCGTCCTCTCTGGACAAGGAGATCGAGGGCAACGGCGGCAACAAGACCGCGGCCCGCGCTGTGGGCAAGCTGGTCGCCGAGCGCGCCAAGGCCAAGGGCATCGACGCGGTCGTGTTCGACCGCGGCGGTTACCTGTATCACGGCCGCGTCGCCGAGCTGGCCGAGGGCGCCCGCGAGGGCGGTCTGGAATTCTGAGAGGAGGAGGAAACAACAAATGCCCAGATATGAAAGAGAACAGAGCGAGTATATCGAAAAGCTCGTCTTCCTCAACCGCGTTTCC
>Ga0079305_1000856_pt1 | contig 52655 bp, 46 predicted proteins | sample LMS_cellobiose_e_FD_79183 | JGI IMG/M metagenome (GOLD analysis project Ga0079305, IMG submission 79183) | Rumen-fistulated moose microbial communities from Alaska, USA - LMS_cellobiose_enrichment | ecosystem: Host-associated > Mammals > Digestive system > Stomach > Rumen fluid ...
GTTTTGGACACCATGGCGAGCTTGGTTGAGTTTCGAAACATCGAAAACGGCATGCATGTCACAAGAGTGCGTGAGCTGACGCAGATACTTTTGACCTCCCTTGCGAAGCACAGCCCGGAATACGGGCTGACCCAGTCTAAGATCGATCTTTACACGCAGGCGTCGACCATCCACGATATAGGCAAGATCACCATCGAGGACTCGATATTGAACGAACCCGGCCGTTACTCGCCTGAGGAATACGAGATCATGAAGAAGCACACGGTGAACGGCGCGCAGATCGTCGACCGGCTTTACATGCCTGGCATGGACGATCTGAAGGCCTGCTGCAGGGACGTTGTGCTGCACCATCATGAGCGGTACGACGGCAAAGGCTATCCCGACGGGCTTGTCGGCGACGCAAATTCGATCGGGGTGCAGGTGGTCGGCCTTGCGGATGTGTATGACGCGCTTGTAAGCGTGCGCTGCTACAAAGACGCGATGAGCTTCGACGAGGCGCACGACATGATATTAAGCGGCAAGTGCGGCGCGTTCAACCCCGTCGTGCTGGAAAGCATGATGTCGGTCGAGTCGCAGATGCGGGCGCTTTATTCGAACGATCAGGCGATCAGCGAAGGCGAGACGATCGCAGCAGAGGCGCTGCTGCATGAGCAAAAAATGACAGTAGAGGTGGACAACGATGTCAGACACGACGAAGATCAGGAGCGGGACACGTCTGCAGATGGCGTATGACGCGCCGCCGGATCAAGAGCCGAGCTTCAGCATGGTTTGCACATTTTTCAAGGCGCTTGACGAGTCAGCATTTCTGATCTCCGTCCCGATGAAAGACGGCAAGCCCTTGCCGATGAACGAAAAACAAAAGCTTTTGATCCGCTATAACGCGGGCGGTGAATCGATGATCATGGCCGGCTATGCGGACGACGAGGTGAAAGAGGGCATACGCCGCTACTGGAAGATCCGTCAGGTGACGGATCAGCGCCAGTTTTTCCAGCGTGCCGACGAACGCGTCAAGGTCGCTCTTCGTGTGAAATACAGCAGGACGATATCCCTTCCCGGCGAAGAGGATTTCATCGGGGTAGAGGACGGGATGACGCTGGATATTTCAGGAGGGGGCATGGCGCTGTTTTTGAATGACCGTATGGACGTCGGCGAGCTGATAAGCGTGACGCTGCCCAGGGTCGGCACATCGCCTGAAGGCCGCGCGATCGAGGATATGGCGGCGGTCATCTGCTGGAATCGCGATGCGCCGCGCGGAAGCCTTTACCGCAACATATGCGGTTTGCAGTACCGCTGGGGCGACGGCGACGGGAAACAGCGCATGCAGGATTATGTAGGACATGTAAAGAAGAAGTATCAATTATGAGTTTGTTTAACAGGAAAAAACTCAATACTCCCGAGGATGCACAGGGGCTTCAGGATCCGCTGACCGGGCGGCAGATGGCGCCGGAAACGCCGCCAAAGCCGGAGAAACCGAAAAAGCAGAAGATGAGCCGCATCGTCCGCATCCGGAACATGGAGCAGGATATCGTCCGCTCTAAGGAGGAGGATATCGATCCGGGTAACGTCGTCAGCATGTACATGCCAAGGCGGCGCATTCACAAGATCGGTGCGCTTTTGTGGCGCCTTGACAAGCTGTCGCTGGCGCTTCTTCTGGGCGTGCTTTTGATCGCGATACTTTTCATCGCGGCGTTCATGCAGGAAAAGGCGGGCAACTTCACGATCAACCTAAACCGCCTCGAACTTTACAGAAAGGGCATCGCCATCGCGGCGGACCGCGACTTTACCGATCCGACGGCGCGCCTTTCCGCGAGCACGGTCGAAAACGCGACGAACACGACGCTAAGCTTCCTTCCGGAGGACCTTGACGATATCGACGGCGACCACAACGGCGCCGACTATGTCGCGTATACATATTATCTTCGCAATGGCGGCAAGGTCGACGTCGGGTACAGGGCGCAGCTTGTTTTGAACAACGCGTCGAAGGGCGCAGAATACGCGGCGCGCGTCATGGTCTGGCACAACGGAGAAAGCACCGTTTATGCCGAGCCGTCGGCTGACGGCACGCCGGAGGACGGGTGCGTAAACTTCGAATCGCACGACGTCGTCTGCACGATCGAGGTGCCAGAATTCCTTGTCGGGTACGTCGACAAATACACGGTCGTCATCTGGCTTGAGGGCGAGGATCCCGAGTGCGTCGACGCGATCGTCGGAGGAAACCTTCAGTTCAATATGAACATCGAATCGATTTCGGAGGAAGAGGATACGCCGCTTGTCAGCAAGTTTATCCAGGATATCCGTGCGGCCATCACGGGACAAGACCCGATCGAGGCGTCCGGGACCGACGCGCCGGAGTATTATCTCAACAACAAGATCACCTGGAACAACCGCAGAAATCAGTAGGAAAAAGGCCCGGCGGAGGGGGAAAACCCTCCGCCGATTTTTCTCAAAAAATTTTTTAAAAAAGTATTGACAAAGTCATTGACATTTGCTATTATTTACCTACAATAGAATAGGTATCAAAAAAGGCAAAACCGTCGCGAGGCGGTGACGCAAAGCTATAGGGGCTGAGAGATCAGCCAGCCAGTTGCCATTTTACGAGATGTAGATTCGTAAAATGGCTTTTTTGATTAAAAAAGCAAAATGATGCAAAGGCAAAACCGTCGCGAGGCGGTGACGCAAAGCTATAGGGGCTGAGAGATCAGCTAGCCAGTTGCCATTTTACGAGATGTAGATTCGTAAAATGGCTTTTTTGATCTTTAAAGCGAATGATGCAAAGGCAAAACCGTCGCGAGGCGGTGACGCAAAGCTACAGGGGCTGAGAAGATCAGCCAGCCAGTTGCCATTTTACGGGAAATGTTAAAACGCCGTAAAATGGCTTTTTCTATTTAAATCGGTTTGAGCGGCATCACACGGCCGTTTGAATAAAAGGCGAAGACACAAGATCCCGCGGACCCGCGCAAGTATTTTCCGGCAGGAGAGGACCCTGAAGAGAGATTGAAACCTCATCTGATAACGGTGAGGGAGAGACTCTCCTCTGCCGGGATCGGTGAGAGTGCAATCTGTCATCAGGATCGGCCCGAACCGGATCGAACGCGTCCGGGACTACGGGGGAGAAAGAGGAAAGCAAAGGCCCGGCTTTCCGACAAAAAAACAAAACGGGTCAAATAAAAACAGGAGGAAATACTTATGTCTGTTAAAGCTCTTCAAAAACAGCTGATCGCAGCCGTTGCGATGGTCATCGTCGCCGCGGTCGCAGTATCGAGCTCGACCTTCGCATGGTTCGCAATTAACAACACAGTTACTGCGAACGGGTTAACGGTTAGCACACAGACCAGCAATAACCTTTTTATTGCTCCGTTGGCTGCCGGCGCCACTGCTATTCCTGCGGACAACACATTTGGAACACTTGATACCACTACTGTAGCTGCGGCGATTCTGGAACCGGTATCTTCCATCAATGCCCAGTCGGCGACGTATTATTACAACCTTACCGATAATACCGATGCAACTGGTGAAAGAGAAGACAATACCATAAACTATGTCTCCTATGCAACAGGCATCAGCACCGATACCGACGATACCGACTCTTTTGACAATGATTTCGAAGCCAACTACGAGGCATCTGGTGCGGTGGGATATACGGATTATGAGTTTGCTCTTAAGGCTGTAAACTCTCAGAATGCGGCTTATCACATCAACTTGAACAAGATCGCACTGAAATATGCCGGCGGACAGGATGCCAGCAAAGCATATCGTATCGCTGTCTTCTATCAGGAAGCGGATGCACCTGGCGATACTGTTGCCGCTGATCTTGCCGATGGTACCAACGGAACACTGGTCGACATTAAGAGCGTAAACGGCGCCGCTTACTTCACCTCAACAAACGCGGTTTCTGCTGTAAACGCTACGGCCGCTGTTGCTTCCCTGAATACGGCCAATGCCGGAATCACTGTTGCGGCGAATTCGACCAAGTACTACAAGGTTCTCGTTCGTATGTGGCTTGAAGGTGAAGATGACACCTGCAACAACAGCACGTTTATGAATCTCAGCGAAAGCTGGACCCTTGATCTCAAACTTGAACTTGAATCAAGTGCGGCTGGCGAACAGTACATCACCAAATGGTGCACGGCAACTGTATCCGCCACTACGTATTATTACGATGGAACAACGGTTTGCACCGATATCGATGATGTTGCAGGAACGACCGTTGCATCTCCGTCTAATGATGTTAAGACTGCGTTCGGAATTCCTACCACTCCGTAATCAATATTAATAATTAATAGCAATTGATGCCCCGCTGCGAACAGGCGCGGGGAACCAACGCAAAGCGATACGTTAGATGTTTTTATGATCCGTGCTCGCCGCGGTGTGACGCGGCGGGCATATCAGAGGGCACAGAGAGAATGAGCCCTGCGCCCCCTGATATGCCGAGGAAACATGCGATCTTTGACGAAAGGACGGAGGAACACCGTGAAAATATTTTCCGTTAAAAGAAATATAGATAATTCCCCGTCTGACGGCGGGGCCGCGGCAGTCGCTCAGATGAGGGCGCAGATGTTCCGCCAGATCATCATACTGGCAGGGTGCCTTGTGATCGTCACGGCGGCGGCGGCCGCGTTTATAACAAACGCTTGGTTCGCGATAAACAGGCGGGTCGACAGCAACGACGGGAACGTCGTTTCGACAACAGCAAGCCCCTCTCTCTTCATAAGGGATGCGGGCGACAGCACGACGGCCTTTGCCTCTACGATAAACAAAACGGCGTCATCGGCGCTGTTCCCGATATCGACGGCGAACCTTTCAAACTGGTATTACGCAAGCGGATTCACGCACCAGTCGCAGGTCGTGAACGGCGCGGGGTACAGCTACGTTGTGAACACGCCGATCGCGAACAGCTATACCGCGATATCGGCCTTCATCGACGAGGATGCGGGCACATATTTAAACAATTACGAAAACGCGAACAAGGTCGCGTATTACAAATCAGATGTAAATCTCTACACGACAAACGGCGAGCTTGACGTTTATCTCGACAGTGCGTCACCGATAACGGTGTCATACGATGCGGAGAACACCTCGGTCGATGCGAAACAGCTTTTGAACTGCCTAAGGGTCGGCATCGCTGCAGAGGGCAGCAAGGTGTTTATTTACGCGCCGGTCGCGGAATCGGGCACCGGCAACAGCAGTGGCGCCGCGGCGAACACGTTTTACTACATACAAAACGGCACCCTGACCGCAGCGGGGACGAACGTTGTGACAAGCCTTACGAACTACCTTGCAAGCAAGCAGGCGGGCTCGGATGTGCTGTATGAGGCGACGAACGGCGCGATCTCGCTCGGTACGGCGGATACAGACGGCCTTGACGTAACCGTTTATGTCTGGCTTGAGGGTACGGATGCGCAAGCGCTTTACGGGCTTGCGGATGAGGACGTTAAGGGCATCAATGTTTCGATCAGCTATGCGGGCGTCGAATCTTCGGGAAATTAAGAGGATAAGGCCATGAAACTGATCTCAATAGGACATCGAAAGAATGCGATCATGGCTGACAGACGTGAGCATTCTTTTCGTTTATTGCGACGCGGGATGATCGCGCTGATCGCGATTATAAGCCTTATCGCGAGCACCGCCGCATGGATAGCGTACGATCGCGCGCCCGCGCAAAGCGAGCTTGCGATAACATCCGACAGCACCGACGTTATGATAATGAACTATAACGTTTACCGCTGTCTCTGGGATGAGGAGAACCACGAATACGATTATTACGACGTGACGGGGCAGCCGTTCCAGCTGAACAGCTACGACGTCGTTTTCGGAAGAAACACCTACACGCCGGCATTCCTCAGGGTGCACCTTCAGGGGGATGCGATATCAAGCGGACACTCTATAAGGTTCACGATGCTGCGCGCGAACACCGACCCCGAACCCGAGGGCGGACCGACGACCGAGAACGGCCTGTGGGATTCGCAGGGGCTTGCGGCGAACTACCTCTCGAATATAATGCAGATGGAGGGCGCGCAGATACAAAGCCTTGAGGATGAGACGGACCCTGCGGTCATCTACACGACGGCGAACGCATACGACGGCTGGTCTGAAAGCGGAAGCTTTGTAACGACCGAGCTTGACAGCGAAAGCAAGACGCAGTTTGCATCGAAAAGCGGCCAGTCGGGCGGGGTTACCGTCACATTCGCAGAGGGGACGGACGGCGAAGCCGAAATATTCTTAAGGCTTGAATACAGCACAGAGTACGTTATGGCGTATCTGAACAACCACACCGATGGAAATCAGGCGCACAGGATAGATAAAACACTGTCTTACGAGTTTGTCGGGGATGTGACACAGATACTCGTCGAGATGGTCTGATGCAGGGATAAAGACACTTAACAGATTCAGCAGAAAGGAGTGCGAGATATGCGCGTCGCCAACAATCCGGCAAAAAGAATACTGATCTCGGCGGTGCTTTTGATGCTTGCACTTTCGATCGGGCTGATGGGCACGCTTGCATGGTACGGGAACATCCACATGACGTCGATCGAGGCGATCGACGGCGCGGTCGCGTATGCGGCAAAGTATTTTGAGAGCGGCAACGGCCACTCTCCTTCGCAGATCGTTTCCGGTTACAATGGAAACGGCGATCCGATATACAACGCGGGATACAACGAAGCGCAGCACAAGAATCCGGATACCGTCGCGGCGTATGAGATAAAGACGGCCGACCAGTTCTACAACCTTGCGTGGCTGCAGTATATGGGCTATTTCAACACTCCGGACACGGAAAACGGCACGTCGCTTCCGACGTATTACTTCTACCTTTCACAAGATATCGATCTCACGGGCTACGTCCTTCCGCCGATCGGCACGGCGCAGTACCCCTTTATAGGAAGCTTTAACGGCAACGGCCACACGATAAGCGGGCTGACCGTCACGAACTCGATGTTCGGATCGGGCACGGCGCTTGTCGATGTGCCGCAGCTTGCGATAGAAAACCTTAACGGCAGCGACATACAGTATTCAGAGATCGTGGGCCTGTTCGGGGTCATCGGCAAGACCGCCGGCGACAGCGCGGGGAACGGCCGCATAACGGTAGACGGCACAAGCTACACCTACTCTTCGTCGAACGTCGCGGTGAGAAATCTCAACATAAGCGGGATCACCGTCGAGACGCAGACGAGCACGTCCCTTGTCGGGCTGGCAGCGGGATATGTAAACGGCACGATGAGCGATGTCGGCGTCGCAAACTCCACCGTGACGATCCCTTCCGGGACGACGGCGCTTGACAGCAACAACCTGACGGCGAACATGTCGGATTACGCGCTTGTCGGATATTGCACCGACGCGTATAAGACCATGGTAAAGCGCGAAACGACCCAGAACAGCCGCTGGGTGGTCGCGGTCATGCCGCAGCTTATAAACAAGACGCTCAGCGCGGGCGAATCCGGGCAGGATGACAGCTGGGGCGGCAGTATCGCGATGACCGACCTTTACAACCGCCTGTCGGCGAAATATGACGCCGCGACGGTCGCGCAGTACACCTCGGCGGAGACGTACAGCGTCGACGCAAACGGCACTTCCACTATGACCGGAAGCACGACGGCAAACGGCGCGGTCAGGAACCTCAACTGGGACGGCATCGGCCAGTATTCCTTCAGCATGCACACAAACGGCACGAAACAGTACCTGTACCTTTACGGCGAAGACACCATCACACCGAATAAGCAGGTGACGACGAACTATACTTACGCGGGCGTCAAGATATACAACAACGGCGTGTATCTCAACGCGACAACATCTGGTGTATCTGCCGGAACGAACGCGAACAGCGCGACCGTCTGGGTGATCGACGACACTAACGACAATATATACACATACCTCAACAATGAGAAATATTATCTGCGCTATAACGGCAGCCTTTCGATGAGCAGAACGACCGCGACCACATGGACGGTCGGGAACGACAACTGCATCTACTACAACAACTCGAGCGCGGCGCTGTTCTACGACGGGGCAAACTGGATCGTCACCGCCGATACGTCGGGCAGCGTGGAAATTATAGATGATTCGTATTTTTACATCAGGGTCGGAAATAACGGCTATCTGACGGGAAATACAAACAATCAGAATGCGACGCTGCAGAATTCCAAGAACAACGCGACAAGGTGGACGACAACGGGGAATCAGAACTATGTCATCCGCTATAATACCACGAACGCCTATATAAGGCGTGATAGAAGCAACCGTCCGGTCTATGTTTCAACGGGAACGTCCAACCGGTACCGCATATATGAATCCGGAAACAACACGTACCTCTACACGGGGACGTATTATGTGCGATATAACAATGGCCTGGCGGCAACTACCCAGGCAAATCAGGCGGCGGCGGTGACGCTGGAATACGACTCTACGACGACTACCGTCACCTATGACAAGCCGGTCACACGCACCGCCGCAACATCGACCTATACCATCGTCGAGACGCAGAGCGATTCGTACAACGCAAACGCGACTTTCTTCCCGCTGTCTGTAAACGACGATGGGACGGCGAAAGCGTCCAATACGGGATACATCGTCAGCGGCAGCAACTTCCACAACGCAAGCTATCATCCGAACCAGTCCGGCGATATACGTGTGTCATATTATGCCAAGAACGGAAGCAATAATAACGACGGCATTAAGAATTCTCTTACAAACGGCGCTCTGACGACGGTCTACACGCAGACGACGAGCGGCTTCCACAGGATCACGGACGCGAACGCCGGCGAGCTTAAAAACTACGAAAACGCGAGAGCGACGCTTGTAAACAACCTGTCCGGCACAAACGTCTACGGTCTGCACTTTATGGACGCGCAGATCGGAAGCAGCACAATTACGATCCCGCATGCAGTTATAAACGACGGCATCGGAGAGGGCAGCTACGACAATTATCCGGTCCCGTCAGACTGTATCGACTTCCATCTTAAAGATTCGGGGCGCATCACCTTCTTCGCGGGCACGTACTTCCCCGGGAACACATCGTTCTTTTCGCTTTACGACATCGACCGCGATGAAAACACGCAGGCGATACTCTCGATAAAAGAGATCAGCAGGATATACGGGAACGAGAACGACGCCAGCCAGGAATATGTTTACGTATATGCCGGAAACGGCGGCACGTCCGGCGATATAAGCGGGCTCGACCTTATGTTCGACACTTCCTGGATAACAAATCCAAGCAATATCGACACGACCTATAAGAATTACGTGTTCTATTATGAGATACCGGTTAATAAGGGCGAATATGCGCTGGGCTCTGTAAGCGGGAAAGACGGCGCATACCTCATGTACCTCGACATCGCCGCGAACGGCCGCATCACATCCAAAAACGCGTGGGTAAGCGCCTCCGCGGAGACGTCTTTTGAGCAGGTCCGCACCGACCGTTACGCCGTACCTGTGGGCGTCGATTTTGCGCCGGCCGGCGGTTCGATCGGAGATCCGGATGCGACAGTCGCGCTGACGGGGACTGGCTCGGCGACATTCAGCCGCGCCGGCGGCACCGTCACGGGCAGCGGCAGCGCATCGCTTGAGCAGACGGTCGGCTTCCTCTATGACGATACGGCGACGAATGATCCCGACACGGTTTATGTGAAAAACGGCGTGACACTGACAGAACCCGACGTCAAGATGGAAACATACAATGCGACCGACTATTTCGACAATGCGCAGACGCAGCCGGCATACAACACTTATACAATAAACAGCCAGTCATATACGAAGACGGTCACCGTGCGCGCATATGACGAGGGGATTATAGACGATACGTTCACGATATCCTACAGCTACGACGTGAACGGCATTTATGAGACCGAACCCGTGACCGTAAGCTACGCCGATCCGCTGATCTTCATGATCCAGTACGATACGACGAAGCTGACCTCGGCGCCGGTCATCGAAAGCGTCGGCAACGGCTTCAGGGGCGCGATATATCGCGGCGCTGCGGGCGACAACAGCACTTTGACGCAGGTATATCCGAGCGGCAGCAATAAAACGGTCCGCCCGGCAGACAAGGTCCATTTCGAGGTGTATCCCTCGACCGAGCTTTTCCGCATATACGCGGATACGGACACATCGAACGCGCTGACAATGACATACAGCAGCGCACTCGACGAAAATAACGGGACGCAGCTTTTCACTTACAATGTAAACGGCACGGGGCTTGAAAACCCGGTTATTCCGGCAGGCATCTCAGGCTGCAACGTAACGTCGCATACATCATCCGCGGCGGTCTTGACCTGGACGCTTGATGCGCCGGAAGATGAAGATGCGCAGAACAGGAACTTATCTCTGCTTCGGACGAACAGCAATATGCTGAAGAGCAGCGGCATGTTCGGCCTTAAAACGAAGGCCGCTTTGATGCAGAATATGCTTGAGACGGATGGAGACGAAGCGTCCGACGGGCAGGAAGACGACATCATAAACAGCGAGATCGGCGGGATCAGAAGGGCCAAAGCGTGGCAGGATACGCCGAGGATACAGGCGGTAAAAAGTTCCGATAAGGTGTACGACGCCGAGATCGGCGTGACGAGATATATCGAATACGATCCGGAAATAAACGAGTGGGCGCTTGTGTTTGTCGAGTACGACGAGGGTGTCGTCATCGACAGCGCGACGGGGTATGTCGTCCATCCTATCACGGGCGAGCTGGTCGATCCGGAGACGGGCTTTGTATACTATCCCGACAAAAACTGCCTGTTTGATGCGGAAACGGGCGAATGGCTCGACCCGGCGTCGAAATATATTGTGGATATCGATACGGGGTATATGCTTGAAGCTGACACCGGCATGTGGATCGACCGCGCGACGGGCTTGTTCGTCGACATCGAGACAGGGTACTTCATCGATCCCGAAACGGGCGAACTTATAGTGCCTGAGGATCCGGAAAATATCGAGGATCCGCAGAACACCGAAGATCCGGAAAACACCGAGGGTCCGGAGAACACCGAAGATCCGCAGAACACCGAAGATCCGCAGAACACCGAAGATCCGCAGAACACCGAAGATCCGCAGAACACTGAGGATCCGGAGAATACGGGAAACTCTGAAAATACGGAAAATGCAAACAGCACCGGCAACGAGCCGGGCGAAGAAGAGAGCGGAAACGATACGCCGGCATCGCCGCCGGAGACATCCGGTGAGAACGGAGGAAAAACTTCCGGAGAGACGGATGATGAAAACAATCCTGAAGAGACAGGCGGCGGAGATACCGCCGGGAAATAAATTATAAAAGCCGCGTGATATGAAGGGATCCCCATTCAACTGAAGGAGATTTGGCATGGCAGAAACGAAGCATTTAAAATCTAAATTCGCGGGCGCGCTGTTCGCGCTGCTCGGGGCGTTTCTAGCGGTTGCCGTGGCGACGTTTGCCTGGTATATCTACAACACCAGGGCGCATACGACAAATGTCCACATGGTCGCAGGGACGGGTGTTTCCCTTCAGATAAGCGACGAATATAACGGGGAATACAGCTCCGCTGCGGTTCTGGATGAGTTTATCGGCAGGCTTGATCCGGTCTCGACGAACAACATATTGAACGGATTCCAAAAGGTCGTCGGTTTTACTAACGGCACCGATACGCAGCCGATCCTTGTCGCGAATCTTTTCGGGCAAAGCACCGACACGGATTATTATCAGACGCAGCTGTTCTTCCGAACGAACGGAGATGCGCAGAACATCTATGTTTCCGACATCTCTTTTGAAGACAGCGACGCCAGCAACCCGATCTCCTCGGCGATACGCGTCGGGTTTGTCGCGCATTATCCGGGGGCTAATCAGGCGGCGGATGCCGATACGATGCGCATCTTCAGCATAAGCGACATAAAGAACCCCAAGAAGGAATACAACACCCAGACCGGGCAGGAGGGGTATGTCCTCGACAGTACCAAGACCGACGGGACGACGGTCCCGTTTACGCCGCATGACAAAAACAATTTCTGTGAATACGATTCGGCGACGGGCGTAACGAAGCTGAAAGAAGAATCGATCCCGCTGTGTCAGATAGTAGGCGACGGGGGGATGTTCGGAACGCCCGTTCAGATAGACGTTTACATCTGGCTTGAAGGGTGCGATGAAGACTGCACCAACAACCTTGTCAGAACGACACTGAAAAATCTCGCATTGTCTTTTGCCGCTTTTCCAGCGACATAGGCGGCTTCTCAAGGGAGTAGCAGATGAGTATAGTTAAGCTGAGACATTCGGCATTCATTGCCGCAATATACATTCTTATCGCATTGGTCACGCTGACGGCGGCGACCTATGCGTGGTTTTCGTTTGTCCCTTATACCAATGTCACCCCGATGACCGGCGCCGTTGGCGGCGGCGATGGAAGTCTGCTGATTTCCAACCGCCCCGACGGCGTGTTTGACGTTACCTGCGATCTTATTTTAAGTTCGAACACTCAGACTTTGCAGCCGCTGTCGACGGCGGATTTGCAGAGTTTCTACACGGCGACCGCGCAGACGCCGGCCGGCGTTTCCGTGAAATTCGCATCGGCGGACAGCATTGTCGACACTTCGACTATACACGGAACGGTCTATCTCAAAAGCGAGGGCGCGTCGCACGACGTCTATCTTGACAGGCCGGGGATATTTTTCGGGGGGGATGCGCAGGCGCTCGCCTCTCTAAGGCTGGGGCTTAGGATAACGTCCGTAAACGGCACCTATACGCATATTTTCGCGCTCGACGATGCGGGGAACACATCAGGCGCCGGGCAGCGGCTTACCGTTGAAACATCCGGCACGGTCGTTTCGTCGATAGGTTCGTCGGGCGACGCGGTATTGGTACAGGATCCGGCTGTGCAGCTTGGCAGGTATTGGGCCGAGCGGACCGAGGATCAGATCACCCCCGGACAGGAGGCGCTTTGCCGTCTCGCTTTGGATGAGACTGCGTCGGTCGAGTACTGGCTTTATCTCGAGGGGTGCGATATAAACTGCATCAACGACGTGCAAAGCCGCGATCTCGCGCTGCAGCTGGCATTTTCCGGCGTATCGGCGGTAAGCTGAGCGCCTGTTTTATAAAAGCATTCAAGAGAGGAGGGGGACCGTGTGAAAAGGAAGTTTTTCGGACCGACCGTGTTTTTTGCGGTATTTACGGCGATCGCGTGCTTTGTCGCGCTGACGGCGGCGACCTATGCATGGTTCACCTCGAATCAGACGGTATCGACTTCGCGCGTCGAAGGGCGCACAAATTCGACGGATGTCCGCCTTCTCATAAGCACGCACGACGGCGCGAACTTTTCCGGTGCGGAAGGCGCCGATATCGGGCAGGTAAACGAACTTTCAGGCGGAAGACTTATGCCGGTCTCGACGGCGGATCTGGAGACGTTTGTGTACAGCCCGGCGACGAACAATGAAAACATGGCCGTTTCTTTTCTGAAAGTCGAGAATGAAAATTATTATTATCACGGCCGCGTCTATATAATGGCGCAGGGGCAGAACATGCCGGAGAACTCCCGGATCGCGCTGTATCTGGATCAGAGCGCGGATGCGGGCGGCGTTCTCGCGCAGAATGCGAACGGCCTTCTTCAAAATGCCGCGCGCCTCGGCCTTGTGTTTGGAAACAGCACAGGCAACGGCGTGATCTTTTACCTGAGCGAGGAAAACAACGGGTCCGAAAGCCAGGTGCGCAACACGAGGATAGACGGCAAAGTCCTGGGAGACGGCAATGTCCTGACGTTTAGAAACAACGGGGTGGCCGCTGTCAGCGACCCTGCGGTCTCGCTTAAAAGCTATTCGTTGAGCGGTGACACGGCGCGTTTCCCAAATCAGCCGCTTTTTGTGATGGAACTCAACCAGATTTATCCGGTCGATGTGTATTTCTACCTCGAGGGGTGCGATCCCGACTGTTCGGACAGCATCAGCTTTGACGGGGTGGATATCCATCTGGCCTTTTTCGGGGTGCTGCAACAATGAAAAACGAACGGACTAAAAAGCCCGGCAACCGCTTTTCACCCGGGCAGCAAACGTATATGACGGTCCTTCTCGTTATGATCGCGCTTGTCGCGATCACCGCGGCGACGGCGGCGTGGTTTTCCATCGCCGAGAAGACGAACGTCTACAGTATGAGCATGAATATATCTTCAGGACCGGCGCTTCGCTTCGATCTCTACAGCCACGACGAGTTTGAAGAGTATCGGCAGACGCTCAGTTTTGAAGAGATAGCGGGCTATGTCCAGAGACAGTTGGGATACGACATGCGCACGACGGTCATTCAGCCGGTGACGACGGAGGATTACGAGACATTTACCCTGCGCAGCGGCGAAGTAAAGGCGAAGGATTCCGGATTTTATTGGGAATTTCCGCTTCATTTCATGGGTACGGAAGATATGATCGTGCACCTGACGGCAAAAAACAGCACGGACAAAGAGGACGGCACAAAAATCACCTCTCCCAGGGAGAATTTGCCCCAAAGTATGCGCATTTGTTTCGAAACAGACGGAAATCATATGGTTTTTGACCCGGGAATGGGCGATTATTCCGAAATTTCCGGGAAAAATAAGATTTTTGGCTTGCAATTGACCACTGATACGTGGGATAATAATAACAGTATTTTGTTTTCACTTCCTGCCTATACGGACAAGTATGTGACAGTACGCATATGGATGGAAGGAACAGATGAGGCATGTACAGACGAACTTAAAGAAAGCGACTTTGCCATCCGCCTGCGTTTTGAGGGGACCGATGAAGAAGGGAAACCGTTAACGAGCAGGTGAGGATAGCTATTCCCATTTTGTAAGATTTTTAAGATCGCGAGGATGCATCCATGAAAAAAGCTAAAAAAGCGGTATCTATCTTACTTTCCGTTATTCTGTGGGGGATCATTTTATTGGCCGCGCTGTTTGCATTTACAACACTTGCAACGCGCGACAACGCAAACATTGCAAACTTCATGGGATATACGCCTATGATAGTGCAGACAGAGTCTATGGCGCCGACCTTCAACGCGAAGGATCTGATAATAATAAAGAAGTGCGATCCAAAAGAGCTTAAGGTCGATGACATCATCACGTTCCACGCAATAATAATGAACGAATATGCGCTGAATACGCACCGTATTGTTGAGATAAGCGAGCAGAACGGCGTGCGCAGTTATGTGACGAAGGGCGATAACAACGCAGTAAGCGACCAGCATATAATTTCAGACGGGGACATAGTCGGCAAATATGTCGGCAGGGTGCCGCGTCTCGGCATGGTGCTTGAACTTTTGTCGAGCACGGTCGGGTTCCTTCTCATAATCGTGCTGCCGATGCTGCTGTTCTTCATATATCAGGTGTATCATCTTATAACGGTAAGCATAAAACTGAAACGGGCCGTTGCGGAGGAGAACGCCAAAGCGGCGGCTGAGAGCGGCGCCGACAGCAGCGAGATGCTGGCTCAGGCGGAAAAGGCCCGCGCCGAGGCAGAAGCCGCGCTTGCCGAGGCGAAACGCCTTAAAGAAGAGGCGGCCGCAGAGCTGGCGGCGGCGCAAAAAACAACAAATGACGATTCTCAGAGCGAAAGTTAAAAGCGGTTTCGTTTGCCGCGTTCAAGATCGGGAAAACGACATATCATAGATCTGCGGAGGCACAGGAAAACCTATCTTGGCTTTCCTGTGGTTCTGTGTATTTTGGGACAGTTTGCACTTTAAGAAAGGGACGGAGCCTATGAATGATTTTTTGAAATTTGCATATGAGCTGATCGCCCGCATCATATACAACCTGACCGATTGGATTGTTGCGATCGTGCGGGGATTCATAAGGTTATTTATAACCGGTTGGAACGAATATGCCGCGATCGTGTCATCCTATTTTATACATCTTAGCGTATTTGGGAAGATACTGGCGATTTTGCTTATAATATTGCTTATTGCGATCCCGGTGGGGCTTATATACCTTCTTGTCCGCCGGATCATATTAAGGGCTCGGCTCAGGATCACAAAGGGCGACAGTTCCGTTTTATACAGGGAGATCGGAAGGCTGAACCAGCAGGTCCTCGATCTTATGGATGAAAAGAACAAGATCCTCGCGCTGAAGGTAAATGCCGTAAGCGGCAGCGGCGGGGATGTGAAATACTCAGGTGCGGGGGCCCTTCTTGAAGAGGGGAATGCGCCTGTCGGGAAGACGGCCGTTCTTGAGGGGGCCGTTGCGGAATCCATGCCGGTGCCGAATTCGGCATACGGGGCAGGCGGCGCGGCAGCCACCGGCGGGCCGGTCGATCCGTTGTCTCCGGCTGCGGCAGCGGCTGTCGGCGGTGCGGTTATAGGCGGCGCGAACGTCGATATAAGCGAAGGTACGATAAGCGCCGCAGCAAGCGCGGCAGCGCTTGCCGTTGAGGAAGTTCACAGTAATACAGACCGCCAGGGCGGGAATATGGTGCGTTTCCCGAAACTCAGCATGGTCGATGCAAAGTATCTCGAGTACGAGCCGCCGCTTTATGACGATGAGATCACTCTCGAGCAGCTGGTAGAGAACTATCGCTTGTTTGCGGCAAGCCAGATGAACCTTTACTATGACGCGGAGATAATCCGCAGATTCATATCCGGTATGGCAGCAAGCCGTCTGCTGATCCTGGAAGGTATTTCCGGTACAGGTAAGACCAGCCTTCCGTATTCGTTCAGCAGATTCATCTGCAACCCGGCGACGCTTATCTCGGTGCAGCCGTCGTTCCGCGACCGCACAGAGCTTCTCGGGTACTTCAACGAGTTTTCAAAAAAGTTCAACGAGACAGAATTTTTGCGCGCGGTGTATGAGGCGAGCTATCTTGAGATCCCCTCGATAATCGTTCTTGACGAGATGAACCTTGCGCGTATCGAATATTATTTCGCAGAGATGCTTTCCGTTATGGAAATGCCGAGCCACGACGAATGGATCGTCGACCTTGTGCCGACGGCGTGGCCGGGCGACCCCGTCAAGCTTGACGGGGGCAAGATGCACATCTCCGACAATATCTGGTTCGTCGGAACGGCGAACAACGACGACTCGACATTTACCATCACCGATAAGGTTTACGACCGCGCGATCCCGATCGAGATAAACAAGCGCGCCAACCCGTTCGAGTGCGAAACTCAGACGAGCTGCTGCATCACGGCGGAGCATCTCAAGGAAATGTTCGAAAAGGCGAAGGAAGACCATCCGATAAGCGATGCGACGCTTGCCAAGATGCTCAGGCTTGACGAGTATCTGCAGACGCGCTTCCGTCTGGCGTTCGGCAACCGTATCACAAAGCAGATGCACGACTTTATACCCGTCTATGTCGCGGCGGGCGGCACAGAGCTTGACGGGATGGACTACATACTTGCAAGAAAGGTGTTCAAAAAATTCGAGAGCATGAACATCAGCTTTGTGCGCGATGAGATCAAGGGCCTGATCGCCTATGTCGAAAAGATATTCGGCAAATCGCATATGGCGGACAGCATCGCCTATCTGCAGAGGATACAGAATCTCTATTGATCCCGATGATGTGATAGAAAACCTCGATATGCAAGGAGGGGGACAATGGCGGAAACGATCAATGATCTTTACTTAAAATATGCAAATAAAGTCGGCCGTTCATTGGAAAACGACCGTTATTTCCAGTACCTGTTCGAGATCGTGCGCGCGGGCTCGCATACGCTTGCGCAGCACCATCAGCTTCTGCACAAGGTGGTCGACGAGCGCTGGCTCACGATAGTTGAGGAGAGCCTTGACTCGATAAACCGTGTTATCGAGCATCCGCGTCGCTTTGTCGCGACGCGGGAAGAGGTCGTGCCGGTCGAGCTTGCAAAGCGCATCACCGCCGACAGCGTGCGCCATCTTAGCCAGCACACCGAATTCATCGCGAGCGACCCGGACAGCGAAGAGATACATCCGACGCGCATTTTGACGGTCAGCACGGAAGACAGCTATGATCTTTACGAAAACCGGTTCGTTTATCATCTGATCCAGCGGCTTGTGACGTTTATAGACAAGCGCACGGACGTCATATTCTGGTCGACCGGCGACGAGACGAAAAACACGCTTAAGCTTGAAAGCAAGATCGACGACGCATATGAGCAGATCGAATACAAGCTTGAGATGTCGATAAAGAACATACAAAGTTTTGTGGAAAACGACAGCGACAACATGCAGGTCTTCATGAGGATCGACCGCGTCAGGCGCCTTGTTCTGGCGCTCAGGGAGAGTGCGTTTTGCGACCTTATGGCGGGCTGTGCGCGCGTGCGAAGCCCGATCCAGCGCACCAACCTTTTGATGAAAGACCCGGATTACCGCCGCTGCTATCAGCTGTGGCAGTTTTTGGAAAGTTATGATGAGGTCGGATACAGCATAGACGTGCAGGAATCCGCGCTGCAGTTCGATGAGGAATACCTTATCCAGGTATACACGAATCTTATAACCAATTACACGGTGTTCAAAAGCCTTTTGGAAAGCGACCCGCGCAAATTCACGACGATAAACGAAAGGCACCGCAAGCCCATCAAGCCGAAATTCGTCAAGAAGATAGTCGAGGAATTTGTCGACGACCGCAATATAGAGGACGTCGAGATCCGCAGGGTCTTTGTTGAAGAAGTGACCGAGGCGCAGCTTGAAGCAGAGCGCCAGCTTGCCGAGCAGACGGCGCGCGCCGAAGCCGCCGAGCAGGAGCTTGACAATGTAGATATGCAGCTTCAAAATACGACGCAGCAGCTTCAGATGATGGCCCAGTCAGCGGCCGAGGCGCAGGACCGCGCCGACGAAGCGGAGAAGCGTATAACAGAGCTTGAAGAAGAAAAAGCGTCGGTCGAGCAGACGCTGTCCGAGACCCAGGGGAAAGCGGAAGAGCTTCAGGGGACGCTGAATGAGCTAAATGAACAGATAAAGAAGAAAATGGAAGAGCTCTCTTCTGTTTACGGGGTGCTTTCAGCGGCGAATGCCGTAAAGGCCGCCGCAGAAAAAGCGCGGATCGACGCCGAAGAGAGAAGCGCGCGCGACGCATCAGAACGCGACGCAGCAAACGCAGAGAAAGCCGCGGCGCTTGAAGAGAAGAGGAAAGCGGACGAAGAGCGCGACAGGGCTCTTTATGACAAAAAGACAGCCGAGGAAGAAAAGGCCGAGGCTGAGAAGATAAGCGCGGAAGCCGTCTTGGCGAAAGAAGAGGCGGAGAGGAAAGCGTTCGACGCCAATCGCGAGAAGGACGACGCGCAGGCGCGTTCGAGAGAAGACAGAGAGGCGCGCGAGAAAGCGGTCGCGGCGGAGAAGGCGGCCGAAGAGGAAAAGGCAGCCGCCATCCTCAAGGCGGAGAAGGCCGAGGAAGAGAAAACCGCGGCGCTTGAAGAGAAGAGGAAAGCGGACGAAGAGCGCGACAGGGCTCTTTATGACAAAAAGACAGCCGAGGAAGAAAAGGCCGAGGCTGAAAAAATAAGCGCGGAAGCCGTCTTGGCGAAAGAAGAGGCGGAGAGGAAAGCGTTCGACGCCAATCGTGAGAAGGACGACGCGCAGACGCGTTTGAGAGAAGACAGAGAGGCGCTGAGCCAGGCGGAAAAGGCCAGGGAACAGGCGATAAGGGAAGCCGAAGAGGAAAAAGCCGCCCTGATCGAGGCGAAAAAAGCGCAGGAAGAGGCCGAAGCGCGCGCGAAGTCCGCGGCGCTTTCACAAGCCGAGGCGGAGAGCGCCCGCGACAAAGCCGAAGCCGAGAAGACAATAACCAAGCGCGAGAAGGACGAGGCGGAAGCCGCGAGAAAGCAGGCGGAGACGCTTGTTCAGACCGAGCGTCAGGCGCGTCTTGCTGCGGAAAAAGAGCGCGACAAAGCGTTGAAAAAAGCAGAGCGTGCAGGCGGTATTTTCCCGTGGATCCGCAGGAAAAAATAACGAACGGATTGAGACAGAAGTATGAGTACGGTAAAGAAAATCTTTCGAAGTCTTATAAACATCCTGTCGATCGCCGTTATCCTGTTTTCGATCTTTGTGCTTTTGACGGTGGTGATGACCAGCTCAGGCGGAGTGCCTGAATTTATGGGGTATTCGGCGTTCCGCGTAACGACGGGCAGTATGGATCCGACGCTTCCGGTGGGGACCCTTATACTGGTGCATCATGTCGAGCCGGAGGAGATAAAGCCGGATGACATCATCTCCTTTTATTCATCCGATCCGGAGCTTCAGGGTTCTATCAACACACACCGCGTGACCGGGGTGACAAGAGAGGGAAACGGAGAGATCGTCTTTACCACAAAGGGCGACGCGAATCCCATTGAGGATCGTTATCCCGTGAAGGGCAGCAGCCTTATCGGAGTTATGGTGTTTTCATCTTACGCGATCGGAACGGTCGTTCGGATCGTGTCGAATCCGCTGGTGTTTATACCGTTGATCCTGCTGCCGCTTATCGTGATAATCGTTATGAACTTCGTAAAGACGGTCCGAGTGACGAAGCAAATGATGCTTGAAGAAGAGAAAAGGGCGAAGGAAGAAGAAGCGCGCAAGGCGTCTGAAGAAGGGCTTTTAGAAAAAGAAGAGGATTACGATTATAACGAGGTGCCGCCCGACGAAAAAAACGAATAAAAAAACCCGGCGAGATCATCTCGCCGGGGATTTTTTTGTTTTCTCTCCGTATATTCCGGATGTATCTGGTTTTATACAAGTTCTGCAGCGCACGCGGAATCATCTTCACTCGACACGATGCAGTTTCTGCCTTTGCCTTTGGCAAGGTAAAGGCGCTTGTCGGCGATGCGGATAAGATCGTCGATCGTCTCGCCGTCGTTCCTGTGTGCTATGCCGGCGCTGAGCGTTATGCTGAGCTTTTTGGTCTTCTGTGTGAAGTCAATGAGGCGGCGGTTTATTTTGGCATATACCGTTTCCGTGTCTTCCCTGTTATCAGTAAGGAAGATGATCAGAAACTCATCCCCACCGAAGCGAAACACATTGCCGCCGCAAGTCTCGTCGAGCACGCGTATCATTGTCTGCGCGCATGCGTGAAGCACATCGTCGCCGTATTGGTGGCCGTATGTATCGTCAATGCCCTTGAACCCGTCTATGTCGAGCAGACCGACTAAGAACGGGCGCTTATCATCGATCATGCGCTGAATGATAGAGTACATATTGACGCGGTTTAGCGCGCCTGTAAGCTTGTCATGGGTCGCAAGCTGCTCCATCTGGACGCCCATGTCTATCAGTTTATCCACATGTTCGGTGCGCGCGCCGTTTATCGCCCTGTAACAGATGAAAGAGACGATCAGCACGATAATGACCGCCGCGACCGAGGCGCACATATTTTGATAAGGCGTTTCCGATACTGTAAGATACGACAGCGCGTAATGCAGGACCGTTGCCGCAGCCGACTCGATAAGAGAGATGACCGCAAACCACAGCTGATATTTTTTCGGCACACAGAACATGATCCCGATAAGGGCCAGTGAAAAGTAGATGGCACACTCTGCGCCGTAGTGATAAATAAGCAGCGGGAATTCGACAAAGCTGATAATAGAGAGAAGTGCCGCAGTTGCCGCGAGATGAAACCTCTTGCTGTATATGCTTACTGCAGAGCAGATTATGACCGCCACAGCACATATGGCGAAGAAAGCCGAAAAGCCGCTCCACCCGTAGATGATCGTATTTATACAAGCTGCTGCTGCATTTGCGACGCTGACGGAGGCGCAGTAGCTGGGCATTATGTTTTTCTCCAGTTCTTTATTAAGAAGAACACTTTGTTTATGAACGCGAGAATCCTGCTCCAATATCCTGTCATCCTTTCCGCCAGTAACGACAGTTATTTATTATCTTTCAGTTTATCATGCTATTTTTTATAATGCAAGAAAAGAAAATCTAACGACAGGACCTTTTCATAAAAAGTTGCAACTTTAAAGCCTCAAAATCCTCTTTAAAAGTGGGATTGCAGTTTTTTTCGAATAGAAATAAAAAAATAAACACTGCCTGATCGGATGATATCGCGGTATCCTGATACGGATCGAGAAAAACGGAAAAACAGCATATCGTGATATTGATATAATATAAAAAAACGGCGTGTTTTTTACACGCCGTTTAAAAAATTTTTCCTGCAGAAACGCCCGGATCAAACTTTATCAAGGGCGCCGGGGTTAAAAAGGGCACGCACCCGATCTCAGCCGTTTAAAAAGCGAAGGACCTTGTCTATAATAAGCGCGCCCTCGCTTCTTCCAAGGCTATAGACGCGCTCGAGAGCTTCGGGGTCGCTTTCCGTCCGGCTTATGCCGAGCGGCTTCGGAGGGCGGATAACAAAAAGAGCCCCCGACCTTTCCCTCTCCTCTATCTCGCGCATCTGTTTATTGTATCTTTCATGCCGCGTCTCAAGAGCCTCTGCGACTTTGGGGTATTTGTGAAGGAACAGGCGCGCCCATATATAGGCAGAGCTTTTCTTTTTCACATAACCTTTCGGCTGGGTCAGGATAGCGACATTCCTGCCGTATCCGGCGCTTTCCATGAAAAGGTATGGCACGGGGACGGCGATGCCCCCGTCGAGAAGGGTGTATCCGCCGATCTTTACCGGCCGCGACACGATCGGCATTGACGCCGACGCGCGCATCCACTCAAGGTCCTCGCGCCCGCCGTCGGTGCATTTGTGAAATACCGCCTCGCCCGTCTCGATATCCGTCGCGCCGATGTAAAACTCCATCGGGTTGTTTTTGAACGCCGCCCTGTCGAACACGTCAAGCTTGTCCGGCAGCTCTCGATAGCAGAAGTCCGCCCCGTAAAGATCGCCCGTCTTGATAAGCGAGATCACGCTGCAGTATCTCGGATCCCTGCAGTATTTTTTATTATAGCGGACTGCCCTGCCGATCTGTCCGGATTTGAAATTGCACCCGAAGACCGCCCCCGCGGAAATGCCGGCCGCCCCGTCGAAAGTGACGCCGTTTTCCATAAATACATCCAGCACCCCGCATGTGAATATGCCGCGCATGGCGCCGCCTTCCAAAATAAGCCCCTTTTTCATACGCAGATTCCCTTTGCTGAAAATGCCCCCGTGCGCCTTTTAACAAGGGGGATAGATGCCTTTTCCGGCAATAAACATTATAACCGAGAGCTCCCCGATTTTCAAGAAGACGTAACATGAGCGCCCTTAAGATACGCGACACGAGGAAAATCCGTAAAACAAAGGCGCAGGGACTTTTTGATCGCCGGATTTTTCGATATTGACAGATTGTAATATAATAAGATAGTACAGTATACGGGAACAAAAACGATCGGAAGGAAAACGTCATGCAGAAGGTAATCTATAAAAGTCAGGCGGGGGAGTACGCCGAATATCTCGAGGACAGGATGATATCGTATATAAAGGAGGGGCAGATCGAGACTTTTGAAGGGTTCATGGAATTCGATCTGATGGCGTTCGACTGGTATGATATAAGGTCGGACGATACCGAGGTGTCGCAGATCCTGATATATATCGACAGAGAGGATTTTTTCGTTCTGTGCGAGGACAGCCGCTCGTACGAGCACGTCAAGGGATATATAAAAGACGGGCATTCGAACGAACGGGCGCTTTATTTCTTTTTTGTCGAGCTTATAAAGAACGACATGGGGCGGCTTGACAAGCTTGAGGCAAAGATAACCGAAACCGAGGACGCGGCGCTGAACGCGTCTCAGATGAGTTATCTTGAAGATATACGAGAGTACCGGAAAGAGCTTTTCCGCATAAAACGCTATTATGAACAGCTGGCGGTCATCTTCGACAATCTGACCGCAAACGACAACGACCTGTTTTCAAAACAGGGGGTAAGATATTTTTCCATCTTGGGAAACCGCGTCGACAGGCTTTACACAAGCGTTCTCAACCTGCGCGACTATGTGACCCAGATGAGAGAGGCGTGCCAGTCGCAGATCGACCTTGAGCAGAATATAATCATGCGCACCTTTACCGTCATCGCGGCGGTGTTCCTGCCGCTTACGCTGATAGTCGGCTGGTACGGGATGAACTTCAAATATATGCCGGAGCTGACATGGGAATACGGGTATCCGGCGGTGATTTTGCTGAGCGTCGCTGTCTGCGTAGGGCTTCTCATATGGTTCAAGAGGAAAAAGTGGTTTTGACGCAAAAATATGAAGAGAGAAGGGGTGACGGGCGGCGTTGATATCGATAGATGAATTTGAAGAACTTGTAAGAAAAGCCGCAGACGAGCTGCCCGACCGGTTTTTTGACGAGCTTCAAGGCGGGGTCGCCATAATCGAGGGGGAGAAATTCCACCCAAAAAGCGCGGACGGCGATATCTACGTTATGGGCGAATATGTGAAAAGCGAGACCGGAAACGTAATATACATGTATTACGGGTCTTTTGCCGCGGCCTATTGCGGCTATGACAAAGAGGCGCTTTACAAAGAGGTTAGGCGGGTGCTGAGACACGAGTTTCGCCATCATGTAGAGGGGATGGCCGGTATCCGCGAGCTTGAGGATGAGGATGCGCAGGCGCTCGAAGAGCTACTAAAAAGGCGCAGATAACAGGCGCGCCGCGGAAAAATCATTGAAAGAGTGAAAAGTTTAAAGTTGGTTTAAAGTCGCGCGTATATTTTAAAATTAGAAAAAATGTGCGTCCCGAAGGGCGTCCGGATCTGTTTTAGGCGGGGGCGCGCCCTCTCCGAAAGCGGGGGATAAACAAGATAAGCGTTTTCCGATTTCAAGGAAGTTTTAGGATATGGGAGGAATGGCAAGTGCTTGAAGTTAAGCACCTTACGAAAAGGTACGGCGGCTATACCGCGGTATCAGATCTGTCGTTTTCGATAGAAAAAGGGCAGATATACGGTTTTCTCGGGCCGAACGGCGCGGGCAAGTCGACGACGATGAATATCATCACGGGGTGCCTTGCCGCGACGGAAGGCGACGTCGCTATCGACGGGCACGACATATTTGAAGAGGCGTCAGAGGCGAAAAAGCTGATCGGGTACCTTCCCGAGATACCGCCGCTTTATCTTGACATGACGCCGCGGGCGTATCTCCAGTTCGTCGCGCGGGCGAAGGGCGTCGAGAAAGACGCGATCGACGGGCAGATAGAAAATTCGATAAACGTGACCCAGATACAGGATGTCGCGGACAGGCAGATCAAAAACCTTTCTAAAGGATATAAGCAAAGGGTCGGCATCGCGCAGGCGCTTATCGGGGATCCCGAACTTATCATCCTCGACGAGCCGACGGTCGGCCTCGATCCCATACAGATAATCGAGATACGCGACCTTATAAAATCCCTCGGGAAGACGCACACGGTCATCTTGAGCAGCCATATTTTATCCGAGGTACGCGCGATATGCGACCACATCCTGATAATCTCGAAGGGGAAGATGGTCGCATGCGACACGCCGGAAAATCTTGAAAAGCTGTTTGCGGGAGAGACGGTGCTGAACCTTGTCGCAGAGGCGGAAGAGGCTGAAGTGAGATCCGCTTTGTCCGGTATCGGCGAGATACGAGAGATAAAGTACGAGAAGGAAGACGATGGGTGCGCCGGCATCTCGATAGAGACCGACGGATCCCGGGATATAAGAAGGGACGTCTTCTTTGCGTTTTGTGAAATAAAGCGCCCCATACTCAGCATGAGCACCACCCGCGCAAGCCTTGAGGATGTGTTCATAGAGCTGACGGGGAACAAGGACGAAGTGATGGAAAACAGCGCGGCGGAACTATCAGAAGACGATAACGCCGCAAAAGCAGGAGAGGAGGCGAAGGAAGATGAAAGCGATATTCAGCAGGGAACTTGACGCGCATTTTTCGAGCCTTACCGGGAACCTTTTCTGTGCGTTCGTGCTGCTTTTCGCCGGGATATACACGATGGCGATAAACCTAAACGGGTCTTACGGCAATTTTGAATTTGTCCTGAGCACGATGAGCTTTATTTTCCTTATAACGATACCGATTTTGACGATGCGCGTCATCGCAGAGGAGCGCCGCCAGAGAACCGACCAGCTTTTGTATTCTCTGCCGCTTTCCATGGGGAAGATAGTCCTCGGAAAGTACTTCGCGCTTTTGACAGTGCTGGCGGTGCCGGTCGGGATAATGGCGTTATATCCGCTGGTCCTTTCGATGTACGGGAACATGAACCTCGCGACGTCGTATTCCGCTGTGATCGGGTTCTTCCTTCTGGGCGCGGCGCTTATCGCGATCGGCATGTTCATATCATCCCTGACGGAGAACCAGGGGCTTGCAGCGGGCTTCTGCTTTGTGGTGCTTCTTGTAAACTACTTTTTGCCGAGCCTTGCGGAATACATGCCGAAGACCGCGACAGGGTCGCTTGTCGCGCTTGCGGCGGCGGTGCTTGTATTCGGAGTTATACTTTTCTTCTTCACGAAAAACGTTGTACTTTCGGCGACCGTGACTGTCGCGCTTGAGGCGGTGCTTTTTGTCTGCTACAGCGCATTCGGCGCGTCGTTTGAGGGGCTTTTCCCGAATATCATGAAAAAACTGTCGGTGTTCGACCAGTTCAACCCGTTTGTCAACGGGGTGTTCGACGTCGTTTCCGTCGTATACTTTCTAACGGTTAGCGCGGTATTCGTATATCTGACGGTCCAGTCTCTTGAGAAAAGGAGGTGGAGCTGATGCAAAACGAGCGAAACGAAAGGGGCTTTGAGTCCATGGAAAATCAGGAACTTTCCGGAAAAATTGCGGAAAAAGAAACGGCAAAGAAGAGCTCGGTGAAAGATTCGTTCAAAACCAAGGCGTTTCGCATCGGCGGATACAGCGTCCTTGCGACAGTCATCGTGATAGCGATAGCCATCGGCATAAATTTCCTTGTGTCAGCCCTTCCTGAAAGCTATACGAAGGTCGACACGACCGCGAACGCGCTGTTTTCAGTTTCAGATCAGACGAAGGAGATCGTGTCCGGGCTTTCTGACGACGTCGTCATATACTGGCTCTATCAGAGCGGCACGGAGGACGCGAACATAAAACAGCTTCTCGGGCGCTACAAAGATCTCGGGGCGAAACTCAGCATCGTCGAGAAGGACCCCGTCCAGTATCCGACGTTCGCTTCGCAATATACAAGCGAAAAGATAAACAACAACAGCCTTATCGTAATAAGCGGAAACAAGACGAGGTATGTCGATTATTACGATATATACAAGTACAACTACAACGGGTACGGCACGTACGATGACGCGATGTCATACACGACCGAGTTTGACGGCGAGGGCGCGATCACAAGCGCGATCGATTACGTCACGACCGATCATGCGACAAAGCTTTACGTCCTTTCCGGGCACGGTGAGGACGCGATCGACGCCATCGAGACGACGATCCAGAAGCAGAATATAGAGATACAGAACCTTAACCTTATCACGGCGAACGCCGTGCCTGAGGATTGCAGCTGCATCATGATAAACGCGCCGAAAAGCGACATATCGTCCATTGAGAAGGACATGATAGTAAAATACCTTGAAAAAGGCGGAAAGCTTCTCATAATAACCGATTATGTCGACAGTGAGCTTGCGAATATCGGCGCTTTGATGGAAAACTACGGCGTACGTCTCGCGGACGGTCTCGTCGTCGAGGGCGACGCCGACCATTACGCCTGGGGGATGAGCTATTATCTGCTTCCGACGATAAATTCGCATGAGATAACTACGCCTTTAATAAACGGCGGGTATCATATTCTCATGCCGGTTGCGCAGGGCATATTAAAGACGGACAGCGCGAGAGACACCGTCAACGTTTCACCGATCCTTTCGACGACGGACAGCGCCTATTCCAAAACGGGCGGCTACAGCGTTACGACCTACGACAAGGAAGACGGCGACATAGACGGGCCGTTCTATCTCGGCGTTGCGATAACGGACATCGCCCAAAACGCCGACACGAAGCTCGTATGGCTGACGTCTTCCAACATTCTTGACGCTCAGACAAATGAAATGGTGTCCGGTGCGAACCACGACCTTATTGTCAATTCCATCGGCTGGATGTGCGAGCTTGAGAACGCCATTTCCATCCACTCGAAGACGATCGCGTCGACGAACCTGACGGTGCCGTCGTCCGCGGCGTCGATGTGGACGATCGTTATGGTCGGCATTCTTCCGCTTATATTCATAGCGTTCGGCGTCTATGTGACGATAAAAAAGAGGAGGGCGTAAGATAAGCCGTGAAACGCAAAAAAAATCTTTTAATCCTTCTGATAGCTCTTGTCGTTGTCGCGGGCGCGTATTTCGGCATATCCGCGCTGTCGAAAGACGAAGATGCGGACAAAGCGGAGATAACGGTCCCGGTCCTTGACAACGTGAAAAAAGAAGATATCACGGGGATATCGTGGAATTATGAGGGGAACAAGATCGACCTCGTAAAAGAGGGGAGCGCGTGGGTATGCGCGCAGGATAAGGCCTTCCCGCTAGAGCAGAATTTCCCGGAGTCGATGTCGGCGACCATATCCGAGCTTACATCCACAAGGTTCTTTGAGGATGTCGAGAATATGGCGGACTACGGCCTTGAAAATCCGTCGCATACGATAACGGTAAAACTTCAAAACGGGGAAGAGACGACGATCAGCGTCGGCGCGCAAAACGCGGTGACAAGCGAATATTACGTCTCAAAAAGCGGAGAGAATGACGTATACCTCGTCGAAAGCGGCTTCCCCGCATCGTTCAGGCATTCGATGTACGATATGGTGCAGTATGAGATACTGCCCGTGATGAGCGATATAAAGACCTTTACCGTGAAAAAAGGCGAAGAGGAATTTGAGATCGAGCACATCGACGAAGGCGAGATCACTCAGTCCGGAAAGTACGCGTGGTTCACGAAGGTCGACGGGGAATATCAGCCGCTCGACACGTCGAAGACGGTCGATTTTATAAACGGGCTCAAAAGGATGCAGTGGACAAGCTGCGAGGAATACAACGCGTCGGATGAAAAGCTTGAACTTTACGGCCTTTCAGAGCCGCGCGCCGTTGTGACGGCGGTCTACAAAGAGACCGCGGATACAGGGAACGGCGCATCTAACGGAGGGAAAATCGAAAAGAGCTTCTCCGTCATTATCGGCAAAGCCGCGGGAGAAAGCTGCTACGTCATGATATCCGGGTCGAAGATGGTGTATTTTATAAACGAGAGCACGGCGCAGACCCTTCTCTCGGGATCATATGGCAGCCTTAAACCCTGACGCGGGACAAAAACGGACAAAAAATAAAGCCGCAAAAACAAACGGGCATCCGAACGAAAATATTCGTTCGGATGCCTTTTTTTGCAGAGAAACGCGGCCATGTGCGGTTTTACATCATAAAACAGGCGATTTGAATTTTGGAGGGCACAGACCGCACACCCATAAAAAATATCCTTTTTGCGGCTGTTTTACCCTTGATTTGCGCGCCCTGACGGTGCGTTTTAAGGGTCAGATCTTGAAAGGAAGAAATACAGAAAACAATATTTCTCCATTTATATACTCTGCGGATATCTTTCCGCCGTGCTGATCGACGATAGAACGCGCGACCGAAAGGCCGATGCCGTACCCCTCTTTTTCCTGATTGCGCGACGGGTCGGCGCGATAGAACCTGTCGAAGAAATTGGAGACCGATGCAGGGTCGACCCCTTTGCAGGTATTTTGAAAAGTGAGATACGCGCCCTTGTAGCGTGCCGACAGCGCGACGCGGATCCTGCCGCCGTCGTCGCAGTATTTAACGGCGTTATCCATAAGGATGGAAACGAGCCTGAATATCGACTCGCTCATTCCGGATATGTCGATATCCGGGGTTATCGCGTCTTCGAACGTCTTGCCCTGGGATAAAATGATAGATGAGAAGGAATACGCGACGTCTTTTACAAGATCGCTCAAGCAGAAAGGGGACGTTTTCGATCTGTCTATGGTCTCGCTTCCGCTTGCAAGTTCTATAAGGCTTTTTGTAATGCTGTCAAGCCGTGAGATCTGGGCCTTGGTGCTTTCTATCCATTCGTTCTCGCCGATGGAATATTCCAGGATATCGGTATTCGCGGAGATTATTGTAAGAGGCGTCTTTAGTTCGTGAGACGCGTCGGTCACAAATCTTTTCTGACGCTCGATATTTTCCTCAATGGGCCTTACGACGCGCTTTGAAAGCAGGGTGAGCAGGATGAACACGATGATAAGGCAGGAAAACGCCACAAGTATCGAAAGCCGCAAAAGCGCCGTCATCGACTGAAGCTGCGAGAAGCAGTCGATCACGACGATCGTCCTCTCTCCGGTATCGGAGAGGAACACCCCGAACCTGTACTGGCCGGTATACCCCGACATGCGGTGGCTGTTTACGATATCGGAGACGCAGCTTACTATATTAAGCCTGTCATACGCCGCGATATGATCCATATTGACACGCGTCACGACATAGTCGGCCGTCAGATACACGACAAAATACCTGACCTCGAACGCCGTTTCGGGCGTTATCCTGAACCCCGACAGAAAACCGCCGAACGTCTTGTTCGACGAGGTGCCCGGAAGGGGGAATTCGCCGTCGTTTTCATATAATATCTTTATCGCGGCGTCAGCTCTGGATGTCGATATAACGTGGTTTCCGACATTTATCGCCGTAAACAGGACGGTGAACGTCGCAAAAAGAGAGAGCATCGCGATGGCGATAAACCGCCATCTCAGAGATTTTATCATTTCACCGGACCCTCCTTCTGATCTTTAAGGCTGAGGATATACCCCTGCCCGCGGATGAGGGATATCTCGACATTCGCGCCGACCGCCTCAAGCTTGCGCCTGAGATATGAGATATATGCCCACACGACGTTCAGCTCCGCCTCGCTTTCAAAGCCCCACACCATATCCATGAACTGCTCTGTCGAGATAAGCCTTCCGCTGCGGCGGATGAGAAGCTCCATCATCTGAAACTCCTTGTTTATAAGCCGCACATTTGATAAAGGCCCACAAAGCTCAAAGGTCGATCTGTCGAGAGAGATGTTCCCGAAGACCATCTCCGACGGGATAAACTGCGCTCCTCGCCGGATAAGGGCGTTGACCCTCGCGAGGAACTCGTCCATGATAAAGGGCTTGCGAAGATAGTCGTCGGCTCCGGCGTTCAGCCCTTCGACAAGATCGCACGTCTGGGATCTTGCCGTCAGCATAAGGACCGGCGTGCGAACGCCGCCGCTTCGCAGGGATCTGAGCACGGTCAGCCCATCCATTTTCGGCATCATTATATCGAGGATTATGCCGTCGTAATTGCCGGACAGCGCGTAATCGAGCGCATCCTGCCCGTTTGACACGCCGTCGACCGAATAATTGTTGTGTTTTAATATACAGGTAAGTGCCTTTAAAAGGTCCTTTTCATCCTCAGCGACCAAAAGACGCAAAGCGCATCCCTCCAGATAAAAGGATATATTAATGTTGTAAAATGTCATATCGCCGCCGTCAATAGGGTTAACAGTAAATTTACAAAAAAAGCGTTTTTGCCGGCATTGTTTAGTCTTAAAAAGCCCCCGCCGGAAACTTTTCGTTTTTCTTCGGCGGGGGCTTGATATCATATAAAGTTCTCTGCAGGGGGAAAGCTTGCTTTACACCCGAAGTCCCGCTTCGTACCCTTCGCGCGTCGCGGCAAGGGCGTTGCGCACATTCGACGCATCGCCGAGCGCCTCGACGTTCACACCGAGTTTTTTAAGCTCGTCGAAGAGTGCGCTGTCGGGCGTATATCCGAGCGCCAGTATCACGTTGTCGCACGGGAAGACGATCTCTTCGCCGCCGCACTGGGCGATCACGGAATTTTCCGTGATCTCATTTATCTTCGTGTCGACCCTGATCTTGACGCCGAACCTTTCAAGCTCGCTCAAAAGATACGGGCGCACGGCCGGGTTGTCGTCCGCCGCGATAGAGCCCTTCATCTCGATAAGGGTGACGTCTTTCCCGATCTTGACCGCCTCGTAAAGCGCCGTCTCAGCGCCGACGGACCCGCCGCCCGCAATGACGACCTTCATGCCTGGTACGACCCTTCCCCGAAGTACGTCTTCCGCGGTCACGACGTTGCCGCCGTTTATGCCCTTGATCGGCGGCAAAAGCACCTTGCCGCCTGTCGCGATGAACACCTTGTCCGCGGAAAGCGCCGCGATCTCCTCAGCCGTGAGAGAGGTGTTGTAATGTATATTGACGCCCATTTTCGGCAGGGCGTTCATCGCCCATGTCGAATACATGATGAATTCGCCCTTTCCGGGGGGGTATGCGGCCGTCAAAAATCCGCCGCCTAGCGACGCCGTTTTTTCATACAGATCGACCTTGTGCCCGCGGATCGCCGCCGCGTGCGCCGCCTCGATGCCGGCGGGGCCGCCGCCGATGACGACGACGTGTTTTTTGATCTTCGCTTCGCTTATATCATCACAGTATTCGAAACCGGTCCTCGGATTTACAAGGCAGCCAACGGGCTTGTTCTCCATAAGATTGCCGCTGCACCCCTGAAGACAGCCGATGCAGTGGCGGATGCACTCGAATTCTCCCGCCATGGCTTTTTTCGGCATGTCGGGATCGGCCAGCGTCTGTCTGCCCATGAGGATGAAATCGGCGTCGCCCGATGCGATGATCTGATCTGCCATGAACGGGTCGTATATCCTCGACACTGTCATGACAGGGATGTTGATCATCCTTTTTATCTCGCCCGCAAGCTTTGAAAGCCAGGCGCGCTGGTGGAACATCGGCCTTGCCGAGTCCGGAGCGATGCCGCGCGTTCCGATCGACACATCGAGATAGTCGATCGGCGTCTCATTCGCGAGGTAGTACGCGATGGTCTTAAGATCCGTTTCCCGTATGCCGCCCGGCGCGTTGTTATAGCTTATCCTCATCCCTATCGGGAAGCCTTCTCCCACCTCTTTGCGTATCTCGCAAAGAAGCTCTTTCGCAAACCTCATCCTGTTTGAAAAGCACCCGCCGTATTCGTCGGTGCGCTTGTTCGCGTAAAGGTCCATCATGGCGTTTATAAGGTATCCATGCCCGCCGTGTATCGAGATCCCGTCAAACCCCGCCGCCTTCATCCTGCGGGCCGCCTGCCCGTAGGCCCTGACAAGGTCCTTTATCTCGTCCGTCGTCAGCTCGTGCGGCATGCGCATGGGCTGGGCGGGGCACGGTATCGGAGAGGGCGCCTCTCCGCCCATCTCGGTCTTGGCCTGGCGTCCGGCGTGCATCAGCTGCGCGAACATCTTGCTGCCGTGGCTGTGCACAGATTCGAGAAGCTTTTTATAATCGTCGATAAACATATCGTCCCACGCGGCAAGCGTATCTTCAAACGCGCGCGAACGCGGGGTGATGAATATCCCCTCGTGTATCAAAAGGCCCCAGCCGCCTTTGGCCCTCTCCGTGTAATATGCGAGAGTCCGGGCGTTCGGGCGGTGGTCGGCGCCCGTGCTGTTGGTGATCATCGCGCTCATAACAAGGCGATTCGGGATCGTGACGGACCCGATCTTATAGGGTGAAAATACATGGTCAAGCACAAAAAACCCTCCTTAAGATTTTAGATGATATGCCGGCCCTGATAAGGGATGTTTCCCACTGTCAGGAAGGATGCGGCAGTTTTAAAAAGCGATAAAATAAGCGGGGGCGCGAAGAACGCCCCCGCTTATTCAATAATACAATTAAAGGAAATTTCCGTCAAGGAAATTGGAAAAGTTCTATTCAAGCTCGAACGCGCCGGTATAAAGCTGATAATATTTGCCCTTTTGCGCGATAAGCGCCTCGTGGTCGCCGCGCTCGATTATCCGGCCGTTTTCGAGGACCATGATGGCCTTTGAATTTTTGACCGTCGAAAGGCGGTGCGCGATAACGAAGACGGTGCGCCCCTCCATCAGTTTGTCCATGCCTTTCTGGACGATCGCCTCGGTCCTCGTGTCGATGCTGGATGTCGCTTCGTCCAGGATCATCACAGGTGGATCCGCGACCGCGGCGCGCGCGATCGACAAAAGCTGCCTCTGTCCCTGCGACAGGCGGCTTCCGTCTCCTGACAGCATCGTGTCATATCCATCCGGAAGGCGCATGATAAAATCGTGTGCGTTTGCAAGCTTTGCCGCGTTTATGACGTCCTCATCCGATGCGTCGAGATTGCCGTATCTTATATTCTCCATCACCGTTCCCGTGAAAAGATTGGTGTCCTGAAGAACGATCCCGAGCGATTTTCTAAGGTCTTTTTTGCGTATTTTATTTATGTTTATCCCGTCGTATCTTATCTTCCCGTCGGCGATATCGTAAAAGCGGTTTATGAGGTTTGTGATCGTGGTCTTTCCGGCGCCGGTCGCGCCGACGAACGCGATCTTCTGCCCGGGCTTTGCGAAAAGATCGATATTATGAAGGACGAGCTTGCCCTCTTCATATGCAAAGTCCACGTCGAGGAACCTCACATCGCCCGCGACCTCGGTATAGGTGACGGAGCCGTCTGCTTTGTGCGGGTGCTTCCAGGCCCATATGCCGGTGTGCTCATTTCCCGCCTCGACAAGATTTCCCCCGTCCTTTTTGGCGTTTACAAGCGTTACGTACCCGTCGTCGACCTCAGACTCCTCGTCCATAAGCTCGAATATGCGCTCTGCCCCGGCAAGCGCCATGACGACCATGTTTATCTGCTGCGACATCTGGTTTATCGGCATCGAGAAGGATTTTGAAAGCTGCAGGAACGAGCCGATCGCCCCGAGCGTCAGCGCGCCGACCCCGTTTATCGCGAGCGCGCCGCCGATGATCGCGACAAGGACATACTGAAGGTTTCCGAGATTGCCCATGATCGGCATCAGGATATTTGCGAATTTGTTCGCAAGGGTGGCGTTCTGGCAAAGCTCGGCGTTGCGCCTATCAAACTCGGCCTTTGTCTCGTCCTCGTGGCAGAACACCTTTATGACCTTTTGCCCGTTTATCATCTCTTCGATATATCCGTTGATATCGCCGAGCGAGCGCTGCTGCTGCATAAAGTACGATCCGCTTTTGCCGGCGATTTTTTTGGTTATGTTGAGCATGAGGAAAACAAACACAACAACGAACAGCGTCAGCCACACGCTGACCGAAAGCATCGCGCAGAAGACTGCGATGACAGTTACCATTGACGCGAACATCTGCGGAAGACTTTGCGCGATCATCTGGCGAAGGGTGTCGGTATCGTTCGTGTAATGGCTCATTATATCGCCGGTCGTGTGTGTGTCGAAATATTTTATCGGAAGGGTCTGCATGTGCGAAAACATGTTGTCGCGGATATCCTTCAAAACGCCCTGCGCGATCGTGACCATCGTGCGGTTGTACAGGAAGGTCGCGACCACCCCGAGAAGGTATATCAGCGCCATCTGAAGTATCGCCCTGAGAAGACCCGTGAAAACAGGCGAAGAAGACAAAAGCAGCGGCGCGATATAATCGTCGATAAGCGTTTTTATGAACAGCGAGCCCGCTACCCCTGCGCACGAGCTTACTATTATGCAAAGTACAACGAATATGAGCTTTGCTTTGTTCGGACCCGTTATGTACGACATAAGGCGCGCGACCGTTTTTTTCACGTTTTTCGGGCCTCGCCTTTTCGCGTTTTCCCCGGGATAAGGGGTCCTGTTACCTCTGACCTTATTCATCGATCGCGCCCCCTTTCATCTGGGATTCGTATACCTCGCGGTATATGGCGTTTTCACGAATAAGCTCGTCGTGCGTGCCGACGGCGGATATCCTGCCGCCGTCCATCAGGATGATCTTATCTGCATCCATGACAGAGGAGACTCTCTGCGCGATGATGAATTTTGTCGTGTCCGGTATCTCCTCAGAAAAGGCCTTTCTTATAAGCGCGTCGGTGCGCGTGTCGACGGCGCTCGTCGAGTCGTCGAGTATCAGGATCTTGGGCTTCCTCAAAAGCGCGCGCGCAATGCAAAGGCGCTGCTTTTGCCCGCCGGAGACATTCGTTCCGCCCTGCTCGATATATGTGTCGTACCCGTCCGGGAACGAGCGGATGAACTCGTCCGCCTGTGAAAGCCTGCATGCCCTGACGATATCGTCATCCGTCGCCGATTCGTCACCCCAGCGCAGGTTTTCGCGGATCGTACCGGAAAACAGCACATTTTTCTGAAGCACCATCGCGACCGAGCGGCGCAGAACGTCAAGATCGTAGTCGCGCACATCTACCCCCCCGACCGAGACCTTTCCGCAGGTCGCGTCATAAAGCCGCGGGATAAGCTGCACGAGCGATGATTTTGAGCTTCCCGTCCCGCCGAGGATCCCGACCGTTTCGCCTGATCTTATGTGAAGGTCGATATCCTTGAGGCAAAGCTTGTTTTTGTCGTTCGCATAGCTGAAGCTGACGTTTTCAAAATCGACATCGCCGTTTTTGACCTCTGTTACAGGGTCGATCGGGCTTGCGATATCCGACGTCTCTTCAAGCACCTCGTATATCCTCTCCGCGGACGCGCGCGAGATCGTTATCATGACGAATACGAACGACAGTATCATAAGACTCATCAGTATCTGCATCGCGTATGTGATTATTCCCATAAGCTGCCCTGTCGTCATCGATCCGCTGACTATCAGCCTCGCGCCGATCCACGATATGAGAAGGAGGCTCGTGTATATCGTCGTCTGCATAAGCGGCGCGTTCATAACGATCAGCTTTTCCGCCTTTGTAAAATCTTTGTATATCGATTCGGATACGCCCTCGAATTTTTCGATCTCGTGATCTTCACGGACAAAGGATTTGACGACGCGTATCCCGCGAAGGTTCTCCTGAACGACGTTGTTTAGTCTGTCATAAGTTTTGAAGACCCGCTCAAAAACGGGGTGCGCGCGCGACATTATAAAATAAAGCCCTATGCCCAGAACCGGCGCCGAGCACAAAAACACAAGCGCAAGTTTCGCGTTTATCGAGAATGCCATTATAAATGAGAAAATCAGCATCACAGGCGAGCGCACCGCGATGCGGATTATCATCTGATAGGCGTTCTGCAGGTTGCTGACGTCGGTCGTGAGGCGCGTGATGATGCTGGACGTGGAAAATTTGTCTATATTGGAAAAGGAAAACGTCTGCACGTTATAAAAAATATCGTGGCGGATGTTTTTTGCGAACCCGGCCGACGCGATCGCCGCGAATTTTCCGGAAAGCGCGCCGAACGAGAGAGAGATCATCGCGCAAACGACGAGGATCACCCCCATTTTGACGATATAATCCATATTGCCCGCGTCTATGCCGAAGTCGATCAGATCCGCCATTAAGAGAGGTATTATGACCTCCATCACGACCTCGAGAGATACCAGGATCGGCGACAGAAGAGACGCCTTTTTGTATTCCCTCACGCATGCCAAAAGTCTTTTAAACATAAAAAAGAGTCCTCCAACAACACAAAAGCTGAAACGGCGCGAAAGCGCGGCCGTGCATCAATCATCAGATTCAAGATTGTTCCGGATTTTTGAGGCGACATCGAAAAACACTCGCAGTTCCTCCTCGGCAATCCCGCGGACAAGGTCCTTTTCAAGCTTGTCGATATTCGAAGAGACGGTCTTATGCAGAGAGACCGCCTTTTCCGTCAGAACAAGCTTTTTAAGCCGCGCATCGTACTCGACCGGTTCGCGCTTTATAAGGCCGTGCTCTTCCATGAGATTAAGTATCCCAGTCGCCGTCGACCGCCTTATATTGAACTTAGCCTCTATATCCCGCTGAAAGGTGTCTTCACTTCGCCTTCGGTACAGATGCCCGATTATGACGCCCTGCATCCCGGTGATCTCGCGCGACACCTCTTCCGGCATTATGCCGGCCATTTTTCGCTTTATCAGGTTTGACAAGCACTTGATCTCAAACCCGACCCTTGGGAAAGCAGCCAATGAAAACACCTCCTTTTTTGTTAGGGCGCTAACAGTATAACCCTATAAAAATTATATGTCAATAGTAAAATGCGCCGCCGCGAAAGTTTAAAAAACGCGGGCCGGAAATTACGACAGGCCGGTGAAGAAATTTTAAAGAAAAGCCTCCGGATCTTAGAGCGCACGCCCTTTCCTCCGGAGGCTCGGTGTTCATGTGATCAGATATGTCACATAAGGTTGCTGCAGATTTTTTTCGCGGATGAGATGAAATCCTTGGCGATCTCGGAAAGGTACCTGTCCTTCCTGTATCCGATTATGAGAGAGCCCATCGTCGCCGGATCGTTCAGCGGGAAGAAATCTACCTCTTTAAAAAGATCAGCGTCGACAAACGGACTTAAATGCTTGACGAACATCTCCGGATATACCGTTATACCCATCCCGTGCAGGCACAGGGACAAAAGCGTCTCTATATTCTCGGTCTCGAGGATTATGTTCGGCGTTATCCCGACCTTTTCAAAATACATGTCGACGATATTTCTCGTGCGGTTGCCCTTATACATCATAAGGAAGGGCGAATTGCGAAACGCCGTTATATCGACCCCGTGAGAAAATACATCGCACATTATATCGACGTTTTTCGGGAAAAGCGCCGCCGTTATCGATTTCGGAACGACAAGGAATATGCGCTCGCGGAGAAGCTCGATCGTCTCGACCTCCGCAAGGTTGACCGGCGCGAACCCGATGAGAAGGTCGATCTGGCTCATCATCAGCTTTTTTTCAAGCTCAATGGTATTCCCCTCGGTCACGGACAGCTCGACAAGGGGATGCTGGCTTGAAAAAGCCGGCAGTATCTCCGGAAGGAGCACGCGCCCGCGGGTGTGCGATATCCCGAGTCTCAGCTTGCCGCGCATACGGTTGTTTATATCGTCGATCTCGGTTATTATCTGCTGCTTAAGGTCCAGAATCTGCGTCGCCGTGCGGACAAGGCACTGACCTGCGTATGTGAGCGACAGCGTCGGAACGCGGTTGAAAAGCTGGGTGTCGAAATATTTTTCCAGACGGCTTATGTGATTGCTCAGCGACTGCTGCGATATAAACAGCCTCTCTGCCGCTTTGGTGATGTTCAGCTCTTCCGCGACGACAAGAAAGTACGACAGATTCAAAAAGTTCATAGAAAGAATCCTCCCCCTAAAAATGTGATACAAATATCACAACCCAAAAATTGTATAAAATACTCATTTTAAAATCACTATATTGTTGAAAAAGAGAAAAAGCAGTGATAATATGATTTGTGTACCAATAAAAAACGCACCGCCCGAAACCCGGTAAACCGCAGAAAATCAAGGGTACGGACGCACGGCAGAAAAAACAGACCGTGAAAAAATGTTTTTGATAAACAATATTTACAGTATAGCACAGCAAAAAAACTGTGGCAAGGGGTAAAGCGATGACGACAATAATGTTTTTCAAAATCGCGAAATGGTGTTAACATATTAAACATGCGACCGATTGTATTTTTATAAAAACACGTCAAAGAGAATCGAGGGACATTAAGTGACAAAAAATGAAGCGAAAAAACAGCCGGCGATAAAAATCGCCTGGTGCAAAGGCTGCGGGATATGTGTAGAATTTTGCCCGCGCAATGTTTTGAAGATAGAGAAAGGCAAGGCGGCGGTCAAGGATATCGGATCGTGCATATCCTGCGGCTTATGCGAGCAGAGATGCCCGGATTACGCGATCTATCTTTCGGACGGAGGGGAAGAAAATGGCAAATAAAAAGCGCGTGCTGATGCAGGGGAACGAGGCGTGCGTCGAGGGCGCGATAGCGGCCGGTATGCGTTTTTACGCGGGATACCCGATCACTCCGTCGACGGAGATCGCCGAAATGTCGGCCTTGAAACTGCCGAAGGTCGGCGGTAAATTCATCCAGATGGAGGATGAGATATCGGGAATGGCGGCGGTCATCGGCGCATCGGCGGTCGGGGTAAAGGCCATGACCGCGACGAGCGGCCCGGGCTTTTCCCTGAAGCAGGAGAATATCGGGTACGCCGCGATAGCAGAGCTACCGTGCGTCATCGTCGATGTGCAGAGATCCGGCCCGTCGACGGGGCTGCCGACGTCGCCGTCGCAGGCCGATGTGATGCAGGCGAGATGGGGCACCCACGGCGACCATCCGATAATCGCGATATCTCCGTCGTCGGTTGAAGAGACATACAGGCTTGCGATAAGATGCTTCAACCTTGCGGAAAAATACATGACCCCTGTAATATTTCTTATGGATGAGATCGTCGGGCATATGCGCGAGGGGATCGAGCTTCCCGATCTTTCAGAGATCGAGGTGATAGACCGCAGAAGGCCGGATCCGGATGACGACGATTACAAGCCGTACTTCGTGAAAGAGGGCGAATATGTGCCGGTGCTTTCGCCGTTCGGTGAAGGGAAAAGGTATAATATAACCGGGCTTGTCCACGGGGAGAGCGGGTTCCCCTCGACGAAGGCTGAGGTAGCCGGCCCTCAGTGCGAGCGTCTGATGAAAAAGATCGAGTGCAATAAGGACGATATAATAGAGTACGAGGAAAAATTCCTTGACGATGCGGACATCGCGATCGTATGCTACGGCGGAACGACGAGGAGCGTCATGCGCGCGATAACAAAAGCGCGCGAAAAAGGCGTCAAAGTCGGCATGTTCAGACCGATAACGATTTGGCCGTTTGCGGACGAGGCGGTCGAAAAGCTTGCAAAAAAGGTGAAAAAGATCATCGTCGTCGAGCACAATTACGGCCAGCTTGTTTATGAAGTGGAGAGGGCCGCGAAAGGCGCGTGCGGTGTCGAGCATATGGGCTGCGTCAACGGCAAGGTCATAATGCCGGATGACGTTTTGAAAAAGATCGAGGAGGTGCGGATATAATGTCGGACAGGATAGCTGAAAAATATTTCCGTCAGGAAAATCTTCCGCACATCTGGTGCCCGGGCTGCGGACACGGGGTCCTTATGCGCGACGTCGCAAAGGCGATAGACAATCTTGGGCTTTGCAAGGACGAGGTGTGCATAGTCTCCGGGATCGGTTGCTCGTCGCGCGCGGCGGGGTATATGGATTTCAACACGATGCACACGACGCACGGGCGCGCGATCGCGTTCGCGACGGGGATAAAACTTGCAAAACCTGAGATGACGGTCATCGTCGTCACCGGCGACGGGGATGCCGCCGCGATCGGCGGAAATCACCTGATACACGCCGCAAGGAGGAATATAGACCTCACGGTCGTCGTGTTCAACAACAATATCTACGGCATGACCGGCGGACAGTACTCTCCGACGACGCCGACGGGCGAATTCGGAACGACCGCGCCGTACGGGAACATCGACCAGTGTTTCGACCTCCCGAAACTTTCTGAGGCCGCCGGCGCGACATATACGGCGCGCGGCACGGCCTTCCACACGGCGAAGACGATAAAGCTTATCGAAGACGGGATCAAAAACAAGGGCTTTTCCCTTATCGAATGCGTAAGCGTCTGTCCGACATATTACGGAAGGAAAAACAAAAAAGGCGGGGCGGTCGACCTGATGAAATGGCAGAGAGACTGCGCTATCGACGTGAAAGCGGCGGAGAAGCTGAGCGCGGAAGAGATGAAGGGCAAGTTTGTGATAGGCGAGCTTTCACGCTGTGAAAAGCCGGAACTGACGGCTGAATATCAGAAAATCATAGACAGAGTGCGGGGTTAGTGAGATGAAAGATAAATTAGAGATGCGTTTGGCCGGGTCCGGCGGGCAGGGCGTCATCCTCGGTACGATCATACTGGCGGAAGCGGCGCTTCTCGACGACAAATATGCGGCGCAGTCGCAGTCCTACGGGCCTGAGGCAAGGGGCGGCATGTGCAAGGCGGAGGTCGTCATGAGCCGGAATGCGATCGATTTTCCGAAGGTCGAGTGCGCGGATTTTCTGCTCGCGCTGACGCAGGCGTCGCTTGACAGATATATAGAAGACGTCCGCGAAGACGCCGTTATAATGATAGATTCAAGCCTTAAGATGCCGAAAGACGCCGGAGGGAAGAAGATAATAGAGGTGCCTATCCTCGACACGGCGAAAGAGGTCCTCAAAAAACCGATGGTCGCGAATATCGTCGCCGTAGGCGCGATAAACGCGTGCCTTAATCTCGTGTCTAAAGACGCGCTGGAAAAAGCCGTTCTCATGCATGTTCCTAAGGGCACGGAGGAGCTTAACAAGGCGGCGCTTGAAGAGGGATACCGTATCGCGGGATAAACTGTACTATATACAAAAGCCGCTGTGCAAAAATGCACAGCGGCTTTTGTTTTTTGTTGTCATTCCTCTATAGTCAAGCCGCAGAACGCGGCAATGCCCCTTCGGAAATACCGGTTGTTTTCATACGTCTTGTGAAAGGGCCGTTACCTGAGTTCCGCCCTGCAGGATGCGCAGACGTTTTTCCCCTTGAAATCTACGATGTTCTCGCCGCTTCCGCAGAAAATGCACTTAGGCTCATACTTTTTAAGCATGATGAGATCCCCTTCGACATAGATCTCAAGTTCATCCTTGATATTGATGTTCAAAGTGCGGCGAAGCTCTATGGGGATAACTATTCTGCCAAGCTCATCCACCTTTCTTACGATACCGGTCGCTTTCATTAAAAAAACCCCTTTCTGGCTGCAACTTAATACAATCAAGATGCTCCATACCATCAATTATAATGTAATATTTTGTAAGAGAATTGTCAATAGCTTGTAAATTAAAGGGAGGAAACGACAAAAAAAGTCGACAAAAAAAGAAAATTTTGGGAATAATGACGTATAAAAAGTCATAGCGATAAAAGAGAACGGCAAAACGGCAACAAAAAGGATGTGGGCATATATGATGTCAAAGGTGTGGACCGTCCTTATAGGGGTCGCGGTCGTATTCGGAGCGCTTTCAGGAAGGATGGATAAAGTGTCTGAGGCGGCGGTCTCCGGTGCGATGGAAGCAGTCGAGCTCATGATCGCGGTCGCCGGGATGATGTGCCTTTGGTCAGGGATAATGAAGGTGATGAGCGAGTCGGGCCTTGCTGAAAAGATAGCGCTTCTTTTTAGGCCGATCCTCAAAAAACTCTTCCGGGAATCGTCGAAAGACGCCGCCGCGATCGAGTATATTTCCGGGAATATGACGGCAAACCTGCTGGGGCTTTCAAATGCGGCGACACCGATCGGCCTTGCCGCGGCAAAGCGGATGAAGGAGATCGGTAGGAAGGACAGCATTACAGATGAGATCATAACTTTTATCGTGATAAACACGGCGTCTCTTCAGCTTATCCCGACGACGGTCGCCGCTGTGCGCGCGTCTTTAGGGTCGTGCGCGCCTTACGATATACTGCCCTCTGTGTGGCTGTCGTCTGCGATATCGATAGTATCCGGGCTTTCGGCCGTTTTCGTTTTCCGGAAGTTGTGGCACCGCAAGGAGGATGGGGCGCTTGAGTAAAATAACATCTTACATCGTGCCCGTTTTGATCGCGGGGGTTCTTATATACGGGATGTCGAAAAAAACCGACGTGTTCGGAGTGTTCCTTGAAGGCGCGGAAGAGGGACTTTTGACGGCTTTCCGCATACTGCCGACTATGGTCGCGATGCTGACGGCGGTGTCGATGCTCAGGGCCTCCGGCGCGATAGATATGATCGCGCACGCGCTTTCGCCGGCACTCGATCTTGTCGGCATACCTGAGGAATGCGCCCCGCTCATGTTTTTAAAGCCGATATCGGGCGGCGGGGGACTGGCCCTCGGAAGCGATATAATGCGCACATCCGGCCCCGACAGCTATCCCGGGCGCGTCGCGGCGGTGATGCTCGGGTCGTCAGAAACGAGTTTTTACACTATATCCGTGTATTTCGGCGCGCTCGGCATGAAGGATACGAGATACGCTGTGCCGGCGGCGCTTGCCGCGGATGCGGCAGCATTCATCGGGTCGGCGTTCGCGGTTACGCTTTTGATGGGAAGATAAAAAACGGGCGGCAAAAATGTCGCTCGTTTTTTTAAAAGAAGAGATGTTTTTTTAAGCGCCTCCTACAAAAGCCGTGAAAGCCTAAAACCGCCCCGTCAGTCCAAAAGCGCTTTGTAGACGTCGTTTTTCTTGATGCCGAAATGTTTTGACACTATCTTTGATATGTCGGATGTGGACATGCCGGCGCCCGCAAGATCTTTCGCCAAGGCGAAGGGATCCGCACCGCTGTTTTTGGCATCAGACCCGCCGGGCTTTGCTTCCGTCCCGGATATTATCAGCACGAACTCGCCTCTCGGCGGGGATGCGGAGAAATGCTCGATCGCGCCCGAGATCGTCGTGCGGAGGACCTGCTCGTGTATTTTTGTAAGCTCGCGGCAGACGGCGATACGCCTGTCTCCGAGGATTTTTAAAAGATCATTGAGCGTCCTCATCAGCTTGTGCGGCGCCTCGTAAAATATCATTGTGCGCGACTCGTCTTTTATACCGGAGAGGTGCTCTTCCCGGCTTTTTTTGGATGTGGACAGGAACCCCTCGAAGGAGAACCGCCCCGTCGGAAGGGACGACACCGAAAGCGCGCATATCGCGGCGCAGGCCCCCGGTATCGGGATGATGTCGATCCCGCGCTCCGATGCGATCCTGACGAGGTCCTCGCCCGGGTCGCTTATCGCTGGCGTGCCCGCATCCGACACAAGGGCGCACGTCTCACCGGACGTTATCCTGTCGAGGATCAAAAGACCCCGTTCGCGCAGGTTGTGTTCATAATAGCTTATCATAGGCTTCGATATGCCGAAATGATTCAAAAGCTTGAGCGTCACGCGCGTGTCCTCTGCGGCGATAAAGTCGCAGTTTTCAAGCGCGCAGACGGCTCTCGGAGAAAGATCGGACAGGTTGCCGATCGGCGTCGATACGATGTAAAGCTTACCAGACAAGATATATGCTCCTTTCAAAGGAAGTCAGAATTTCATTTTGCCGCATGAATAAATGCTTTTTATCTCACGGCTTTCAAGGCCGTTTTCGGTCAAAACAAGCGGGGGATGTATGTTGACGCCCGCGCTTGCCCCGAGGATCCCCTCTAAAAGCACGAGTGACGGCGCCGAAAGAGCGTCGTTTTGCACGAAACGCATGCGCTTCGGCTCTATATTCGCGCTTTTCATCGCGCAGATCAGGTCGCATATCCGCTCGGGCCTGTACACGCACGCAAAATACCCGCCGAAATTCATCTTTTTCGAAGACGCGAGGACAAGCTCGTCGATCGCGCATTCGTCTTCATATCGGGAAAGCTGCCTTGCGCCGCCGCGCGCTTTTTTCCCCGATCCGCTTTTGAAATAGGGCGGGTTCGTCACGACGAGGTCGCATCTTCCGAAGGGCAGCTCGAATTTTTTTCGTATATCGGCGTTTATGACCGATATATCGTCCGAAAGGCCGTTTTTCTCGGCGTTTTCCCGGCAGAGCGCCGCGGCGCCCTCGTTTATCTCGACCGCCGCAACAGATATATCGCGCCTGCGCGAAAGGAGAAGAAGTGGTATCGTCCCGATCCCCGCGCCGACATCCATGACCTTGATATTCGGCTTCAGCGTGCAGAAAGATGAAAGAAGGACCGAATCCAGACCGAGCTTGAAATATTTTTCATCCTGAGTAAGCGTAAATCCGGAGAAAAGACGGATATCTTCCATTTGGCGCCCTCCTTTTAAAAGATTTGGTACAGGGAAATGCCCCCTCGCTGGAAAACGGCGCAGAAATTTGCGAAAAAATCCGGTTACGTGACGGAGAACATATTGTAAAGCTTTAAAAGGCGCAGATCGTCTTTCGAAAGCTTGAGTTTTGCGATAAGCGCCGCATCCTCTGAAAGGCGGTGCTTTGAAAGCATCATTTTGACGGCGACCGGCATCATGGGCCTCGATGAAAACCCGTTGAAAAGCCCCCATTTAGTATCCGAATCGAGATACGAAGCGAGGACCTGCACGCTTGCCTTTTCCATCGGGGTGTCTTTGTTGACGAGAGATATGTGCGTCATCGCGTCGTAATGCTCGAGATATCCCCAGTAGGTGTTTTCGCAGTTCTGATAATTGTCAAAGTCCGCAAAGTTCATGTACATCATTATTTTGTAGCGGTTATTGTCCGTCTCCGACAGTATATCGAAAACACAGCGCAGGATCTGTCCGCTGCGCCCGTCGAATACGTATGCGTAAAACTGCGATATCCCGCGGAAAAACGCGGGGCAGCCGCCGTCCTTCGCATTGGCGATCGCCTTGCTTCGCGCGCGCGCGTACAAAAGCTGCTCAACATGCACGTCAAGTGCATCCGAGATATCGTAAAGCGTCGGGATATCGATCGCGATCTCACCGCTTTCATATTTCGAGATGGTGGATTTGCTCTTTTTTATTATTTTTGACAGATCGTCAAGCGTCATGCTCTTTGCCTTGCGGAAGACGCGGATCTTGCGGCCTATTTGAATGTTTATTTCGTTCATAAAAGCCCTCGCGGTCCGCGGTTTCGTAAAAATGCAAAAACCGCGGAAATAAAATAAAAAATTTATTCTTAAGAAATAAATTAACATAAAATGCGCAAAAAATCTATTATAAATAAAATAATAGGATAAAAATTTTATTGAAAAGAAACTTTGATGCTTTTGACTTTATTTTTATATGTTGATACAATGGAAAAAACAAAAAATAAGATCATAAGGAAGGTATATAAAATGTACAATTTTGATGAAATAATCGACCGGCGCAATACAAATTCGATGAACACCGACGGGTTCAGGGCATATATATTCCACGCGGATGAAAACATGAAATTCCCCTATAAGGACGAGGAGTTCATCCGCATGTGGATTGCCGATATGGAGTTTGCGACGCCTGACGTCATCATCGACGGGATAAAAGAGAGGCTTGACAAGCGCATATTCGGATATACACGCGTCTTCGGGAACGACTATTACAACGCGTTTTCCGGCTGGTGCAGGAGAAGGTACGGCTGGACATTCGAAAAGAAGGACCTTGTCATGTCAAACGGCATCATCCCGGCGCTTTACGAGATGGTCGAGTACATCTTGAAAGAGGATGAAAAGGTGCTGTTCCTGACGCCGTCGTACGCGTATTTCAAATACGCCGCCGACTTCAACCGCAGGGGATACGAATGCTCGGACCTTATAAACGACGACGGATATTATTATATAGATTATGAAGATCTCGCGAAAAAAGCGGCCGACGAAAAGACGAAGCTTCTCATATTCTGCAACCCGCACAACCCGACGGGCAGGGTGTGGAAGGAAGAAGAGCTTCGCAAGGTGGCCGGGATAATAGAAAAGAACGACCTTTGGGTCATATCCGACGAGATACACTGCGACCTTTTGAGGGTCGGCATGAAACACATCCCTCTCGGGAAGGTGATGCCGGATTACAAAAAGCTTATCACCTGCATGGCGCCGAGCAAAACGTTCAACATGGCGGGCCTTATGCTGTCGAACGTCATAATAAGGGACGACGGGCTGCGTTCCATCTGGCTTGACCGCCACTATAATTTCGACAACCCGCTCAGCATCGCGGCGGCGCAGGCGGCTTACGAAAAGGGCGAGAGATGGCTTTCAGAGCTGTGCGTATATCTAGACGAGAATTTCCGTCTGACGAAAGAGTATATCGAAAGGCGCCTTCCAAAGGCAAAATGCAGGATATCCGAGGCGACGTACCTCGCTTGGGTCGATCTCAGCGCGTATTTTTCTCCTGATGAAAGCATCACGATGTTCTTCGCGAACGAGGCGGGCGTCCTTCTCGAGGGCGGCAACATGTTCGTCCAGAGCTCGGACGGGTTCATAAGGCTAAACCTCGCGTGCCCAAAAGCGACACTTGAGGAAGGCCTCAGGCGCATCTGCGACGCGGTCGAAAAAAAGATGAAAGCGTAAAAGGCGGCGCTGCGGGCAAAATAGCGAAGAAGACGCGAAAACATTTAAAGATAACGGCCTTTCAGCTTGGATCAAGCTGAAAGGCCGTTGTTTTGCGCATGATTTCGCTCGAACGGTGAGAAGTTTTTTTGAGCCTCGGCTTTTATTGCGGCGTTTTTTGATGAATATATTTTTCCGCGGCACACATAATATAACTGGACGCAACTTAATGGAGGCGCGAAAACGTGAAAAAATACAAACGGATATTGGCGCAGCTTGCGATATTATTTATCGTAAACGCATTTATAATCGGAATTTTCCAGACGGTCAATACAGCGCAGGCCGTGTCGTACAGGCGCGGATCGTCGGGGCAGACGGTCATGACGATACAGAAAAAGCTGAAAAACTGGGGATATTACGACGGCGGCGTCGACGGGATATACGGCAGCAGGACAGAGGCGGCCGTCAAATGGTTTCAGAGGAAGAACGGCCTTAAGGTCGACGGGATATGCGGCGATCAGACGCTGAAAGCGCTCGGGATAATGAGCGTTTCGTCGTCTGGATCGGGAAGCTCCGGCAGGGATAACGATATATACCTTCTTTCGCGTATAATCTCAGCCGAGGCGCGCGGCGAGCCGTTCGTCGGGCAGGTCGCCGTCGGAGCGGTCATAATGAACAGGATAGATCATCCGTCCTTCCCAAACACTCTGGCGGGGGTGATATATCAGCCTGGAGCATTCAGCGCGATAAATGACGGGCAGTTCGATCAGCCGATCGCGGACTCGGCGTTTAGCGCGGCGCAGCAGGCGTTTGACGGGTGGGATCCGACCGGCGGCGCGATATATTATTACAATCCGGCGAAGTCGACGAATCAGTGGATTTTTTCAAGGCCGGTCGTAACTACGATAGGGTCGCATGTTTTCGCGAAGTAGCGAAGGCGCGGCGAAAAGAAGGGCAGAGGCGCGCAGCGTGTGCGCTTTTGCCGATACATATATTTTCTTGACACTTACATCCAAATTATATAGAATATATTTTAAATATGAATACATTTATTATTTAAAAGCACAATTATATTTGCTTTTCATATTTAATATGATATCGGCGCAGTTACCTTATGTAAAAACAGGGGGTGCCGCGAATAGAATGAGGAGATGCATAAATGGAGTATATCATACCTATTGCAGCTGCTGTGGCTGCACTTGTAATAGGCGTGCTTATCGGCACTTCGCACAGGAAACGTGTTGCGGAGAAGGAGATAGGAAGCGCTGAAGAAGAAGCGACAAGGATATTGAACGACGCCATCAAGGCGGCAGAGTCGAAGAAGAGAGAAGCGATACTTGAAGCGAAGGAAGAGATACATAAAAGCAGGGCGGAGCTTGACCGCGAAACGAAGGAGCGCCGCGTAGACCTTCAGAAACAGGAAAGACGCCTTCAGCAGAAGGAAGAGTCGTTTGACCGCAAATATGAAGCGATAGAACAGAAGGAAGAGCTGCTCAATAAAAAGCTGAAAGATGTAGACGAAAACAGGGAAGAAGTAAAAGCGATAAAGAAAAGTCAGCTTGAGATGCTTGAAAAGATATCCGGATTCACGGCGGACGAGGCGAAGGATTATCTGATAAAGACGGTCGAGGCTGAGGCGAAGCACGACGCGGCCGTGAAGCTTAAGGATATAGAGGCAGAGCTTAAGGAGACGGCCGATCAAAAGGCGAGGGAGCTTGTGTCGCTCGCTATACAGAGGTGCGCGGCTGACCACGCGTCCGAGGTGACGGTGTCGGTGGTGCCGCTTCCGAATGATGAGATGAAGGGGCGCATAATCGGCCGCGAGGGCAGAAATATCAGGACGATAGAGACGCTTATCGGGGTCGACCTTATAATAGACGACACTCCGGAAGCGATAACGCTGTCATCGTTTGATCCGATAAGGCGCGAGATCGCGAGGAGAACTCTTGAAAAGCTTATCGCGGACGGGCGCATACATCCGGCACGCATAGAAGAGATGGTCGAAAAATCCAAGAAGGAAGTCGATCAGATCATAAAACAGGAAGGCGAGCGCGCGACATTCGAGACGGGCCTTCACAGTATACACCCCGAGATCGTAAAGCTTTTGGGGCGCATGCATTACCGCACGAGCTACGGGCAGAACGTGCTTAACCATTCGATAGAGGTGTCGCACCTTTCGGGGCTGCTTGCGGCGGAACTGGGCGTCGACGTGACGCTTGCGAAACGAGCGGGGCTTTTGCATGACCTTGGCAAGGCCGTCGACCATGAGATCGAAGGGTCGCATGTCGAGATCGGCGTCGATATAGCAAAGAAGTATCACGAAAACAATGAGATCGTTCACGCGATCGAGGCGCATCACGGCGACGTTGAGGCGAAGACGGTCATCGCATGCATCGTTCAGGCGGCGGATGCGATATCCGCGGCGCGCCCCGGCGCGAGGAGAGAGAATTTTGAGGCGTACATCAAACGCCTTGAAAAACTTGAGGAGATCGCCAACAGCTGTCCGGGCGTTGAAAAATCCTTTGCGATACAGGCCGGGCGCGAGGTGCGCATAGTGGTAAAACCGGAAGAGGTAAACGACGACGAGATGGTCATCCTTGCGCGCGATCTGAGCAAGAAGATCGAGGCCGAGCTTGATTATCCCGGCCAGATCAAAATAAACGTTATACGCGAAACAAGGGCGATAGAATACGCGAAGTAAAAAAGGAACGGCAGTATACTTATATAATGTATATAATGTAATGCGTCAAAAGGACGCGCAAATTAGGGAGACGGCAGATTTAGAAAAATTGATGCTGACAGATCAAAAAATTCCGGAAACATCAAAGTGTTTCCGGAATTTTTCATTGACGACTATGATTTTTTAAAATTGCCCAAACCGATCAGATTTGCAAAGCATTTCCGGGGCTTTGCGCCGTTTGTGCCGACATTTTCACGCAGTTTTGAAGAAAAATCACAAAAAAAGAAAAAATTTTATTGACATAAGAGGGAAAATCATATATTCTATAAAAGCGCCTGAATAGGCGCGATGCGATGAAACCGTAGATTGCCGTGGTTTATCACGGGTAACTTCGGCGGAGTATGTCCGACAATCGGGCGGAAGAGACAACTGCCTCGATAAGAGACCGCGTCCCTTATAAAGTTATCGGAACTGCCGATGTATCTTCGAGCAAGCCGGTCGACGGGACCAACGCTCTCTAATTTGTGCCGGATAAAGCAAAACGTAAAGCTGTCCGGTTAATATTTTGCCCGGCGATGATACGCACGGGAGGGTGTGCAGTTTTTCTCCGTACAATGTCGAAACAAAAATGCGAGAGATCCGCGGCGTTTACATTATTATATATATTAAAGGCGCGCGGGCGGCAAAGTACGAAAAGGGAGGATTCAAATGACCAGCACGGACAAAATCAGGATCAGACTCAAAGCGTATGACCATCAGCTTATCGACCAGGCCTCTGAAAGGATCATTGAGGCGGCTAAAAGGACGGGCGCGTCGGTCTCCGGGCCGATACCGCTTCCGACAGAGAAGCAGATCGTGACCATCCTTCGCGCGGTGCACAAATATAAGGACAGCCGCGAGCAGTTCGAGCGCCGCACACACAAAAGGCTGATCGACATACTCAACCCGTCCCAGAAGACAGTAGAAGCGCTGACGACACTGTCGCTTCCGGCCGGCGTTGAGATCGAGATAAAGATCTAAAAGCACAAGCGAAAAGAAAAACCCGAAGTTCGCGAACGCTTTACGTGCCGCGATGAAAGGCATTTAAGGCATGCGCAAAACGCGCAGGCGAGCGGGTCAAGTTGCAGGGGGAACACCCCCTCCAACCAATAACCTTAAAAGGAGGAAACAAAATGCAGAAAGCCATTATCGGAAAGAAAGTCGGAATGACGCAGCTTTTCGACGCTGACGGGAAAGTCATCCCGGTGACCGTCATCGAGGCGGGCCCCTGCGTCGTCGTACAAAAGAAGACGGCGGACAAGGAAGGCTACGATTCGGTACAGCTCGGTTTCACCGATCTTGAGGATCGCAAGGTATCAAAGCCCCAGGCGGGCCACTTTAAAAAGGCGGACATTCCCGCGAAGAAATATTTGAAAGAGTTCAAGCTGGAAAACGCGGCGGAGATGAACGTCGGCGACGTGCTGAAGGCCGATGTCTTCGGCGAGGGCGACAAGGTCGACGTCACGGGGATCAGCAAAGGTAAAGGATACGCCGGCGTCGTAAAACGCTGGAACGCCCATTCTCAGCAGCACACCCATGGTGTCGGCCCTGTTCACAGAAGCGTCGGCTCAATGGGAGCGAATACAGACCCGTCCAGGGTCCTGCCCGGCAAGAAAATGGCGGGACATCTCGGATCGGAGCAGGTAACGGTGCAGAATCTTGACGTTGTCAAGGTCGACGCGGAACTCAACATGATCGCGATCCGCGGCGCGGTACCGGGACCAAAAGGCGGCATCGTGTTTATCAAGAACACCGTTAAAAACGGTTAAGGACGGGGAAAGGAGGATAAAACATGCCTAACGTGAAAGTTTATGATATGACCGGCAAAGAGGTCGGAGAAATAGAGCTTTCGGCTGAAGTGTTCGGCATCGAACCGAACGAAGCCGCAATGCACATGGCGGTAAAGAATTATCTTGCCAACCGCAGGCAGGGCACGCAGAGCACCTTGACCCGCGCAGAGGTTTCCGGCGGCGGGGCAAAGCCGTGGCGTCAGAAAGGCACAGGACGCGCAAGGCAGGGTTCGACAAGATCTCCGCAGTGGACGCACGGCGGCATCGCGTTCGGCCCGAAACCGAGAAGCTACAGATTTACTATCAATAAAAAACTCAGGCGCCTCGCGATAAAGAGCGCGCTGTCCGCAAAAGCGGCAGAGGGCGCGATCATCGTGATCGACGGCCTTAACATGGATGAGATAAAGACCAAAAACTTTGCGGGCTTTTTAAAGCTCATAAATGTTGACGGCAAAGCCCTTGTTATCACTCCGGAAGTCCGCGAGAACGTAGTCAAGAGCGCGAGAAACCTTCCCGGCGTCAAGACGACGATTTCCGGGATCATCTCGGTCTATGACATTCTCAATGCGAATACGCTTGTGATCGATAAAGAGGCTGTTTCCAAAATCGAGGAGGTGTACGCACAATGAAATCGGCATACGATATCATCATA
>Ga0079305_1000859_pt1 | contig 52412 bp, 44 predicted proteins | sample LMS_cellobiose_e_FD_79183 | JGI IMG/M metagenome (GOLD analysis project Ga0079305, IMG submission 79183) | Rumen-fistulated moose microbial communities from Alaska, USA - LMS_cellobiose_enrichment | ecosystem: Host-associated > Mammals > Digestive system > Stomach > Rumen fluid ...
AGTAGGATATGGTCTTGTATACTCGTTCGTGACCAGATCGATGAAGTTCAAGACACTGCTCAAGTGTCTGTCAGACTCCGTGTATTCATCGGCTGCACCGATGATCATAATATGCTTTGCAAGCATGCTGACTTACATGCTAACGAGGGAGCAGCTCTCGCTTGTGCTCGTGAGCTTCATGACTTCGCTGACCACTAATTACTATGTCATGCTTTTCCTGATAGTGCTCATCATCACTATCCTCGGCATGCTTATAGAAGTTACCTCAGCAATGCTCATGGCCATCCCGGTGCTCGTTCCGCTCATTCCTATCATGGGCTATGATCCTTTGCATTTTGCAATGGTAATAGTTCTGACCTTCGTTGCCGGCGGAATATCGCCTCCAGTAGGCATCGTATTGTACATCGTATGCGGCATTGGAAAGACCAAACTTTCGGAAGCGGTAAAGCATATTTGGCCGTTCGTGTTCATAATCGTTGCGGTCGTAGTTCTTGTTATCTTCATCCCGCAGATAGTACAGTTCCTGCCAGGCGTAATGGGCTTGTATTGATTTTAGATGTTTAGCGTTAGATAATCTGCGCTTTAGCATACCTATTTAGTAATATTTTATAGAAAGGTGAGTGAAAACATGAAGAAAGTATTATCTATCATTCTTGTACTGATGCTGACTATCTCCATGGCAGCATGCGGTGGAAAGTCTGCACCACAACAGGCAGCTGCACCCGCAGCATCGACTCCGGCTCCGGCTGCTTCAGCCCCCGCGAGCTCAAGCAATCCTAGTTCTAGTGCTCCTGCTGCAGAAACGAGAGTTCTTCGTTTCAACGTTATGCTCGGCGTAGGTTCCAACGGCGACATATTTGCTCAGGAATGGTCAAAGCTTGTTAAAGAGCGCACCAACGGCTCTGTTCAGATCGACGTTTATGCAGGTTCTCAGCTCGGAGCAGGTACTGAACAGTTTGAATCTGTTGAACTCGGTGCAATCGATATTGGCTGGGCTGACAGCTCCCAGATGTATGCTTACGACAACCATCTCGACATCATTTCGCTTCCGTTTACCGTAGGCGGATTCAAAGAGATGGAGTCCGTTTATGACGGCTATCTTGGCGACGGTATTACCCAGAACCTGATCGATAACGGCAACATGCGCTGGCTCGGTAAATGGTGGATCGGTCCCCGCAACTTCTCTACAAAGGTCCTCCTGACCGGGCTTGATGCAGCCAAGGGTATCAAGTGCCGCTGCCCTGAGAGTGCGATTTACATTGAGACTGTTAAGTCTCTCGGCATGAATCCTACTCCAATTGCATGGACCGAGGTTTACACTTCGCTTGAATCAGGCATCGTAGATGCTCAGGCTTGCAACCTGGAGAACATTTACATCCAGCAGTTCTATAAAATCTGCCCGTACATCTGGCTCTCCAACCACATCTGGCAGGTAGGCGGACCTATCATGAACGAGGATGTGTTCCAGTCCTTCCCGGCTGACATTCAGCAGATTCTGATCGATACAGCCAAGGAAGTGTCCGTAACACAGCGTGCTGCATATGAAGCCGATGAGCAGGAATACATCGAAAAGATCAAGGCTGACGGTGGTACCGTCTCCCCGCTCGAAACTTTCAAGGACCTCGATACTGTGTATGACACTCTCCGTAACGGTTACTGGCTTGACGTTGCAAAGAAAGACGGCCTTGTTGACTACATGAACGAAGTGCTCGACTTCCTCGGAAAGTAAACATCTTCTTCATTTCAGGCGCGGGGGCATGCCCCCGCGTCGCTTTTATAAAGGAGGTATTTCGAATGTCAAAGGTAGCTCTGGTCACGGGATCTTCGAGTGGTATTGGCCGCGGAGCGGCGCTTGCGCTTGCCGTCGATGGTTGGGACATAGTTGTTCATGGCAGGGATAAGGAAAAGGCAGAAAAAACTGCGTCTATGATTCGCGAGATGGGTCGTGATGCTTATATCTGTTGTGCCGATTTACGTGATATTTCCGAGATTGACAGGCTTGTCGAAGAATCTGTTCAGCATTACGGACATATCGATGCCCTTATATGCAACGCAGGCAAGGGCGGTTATGCGCGGTTCCTTGATGTCACGGACGAGTTTCTCCAAGATATGTTCAACAATAATATGCGCAGCTACTTTTTTGTTTGCCAGAAAGTTGCAAAACATATGATAAGTAAAGGAATAAAGGGGAGTATAGTAGTCACCACCTCTGTGCAGCAAGAAGTCTGTTTACCAGAAGCAAGCGTTTACGGTAGTCTTAAAGCTATGGCAGGCAAACTTGTAAAGCATATGGCGCTTGAGCTCGCACCTTATGGTATAAGGGTCAATGCAATAGGCCCTGGCACTATAAAAGTCAACGACAACCCTATAACCGAGCGTGAAAAACAACTATCTGGACGGACACCAATCACTAGGCTTGGTTATCCTTCAGATACAGGTACGGCTTTCGTTTTCCTTGCTGACAATGAAAAATCATCGTTCGTTACAGGAGCTTTCCTGATGGTCGATGGAGGGCAGAGTCTTCCGACTCTCTGCGACAATACATTCGTCGAACGTGTTCCAGCACCGCTTGTTTTATAAACAGATATGATTGATATTAAACCTAACCAACTTGTTGCTGTTTGAAGGGGTCAAATAATGAGCTTTTATGAAAAATACGGCATAAGACCTGTGATCAATGCCAGCGAACCATACACCAAGCTTGGAGGCTCACGCATGAGGCCTGAAGTATTAACAATCATGAATGAAGTTTCGGGCAGCATGATCGACATGGAGCAGCTTTATGATGTGGCATATAAAAGGGCAGCTGAACTAACCGGTAACGAAGCTGCTGTGTTCTGTCCTGGAGCAGCCGCTGGCGTCGTTCTCGCTTCAGCAGCCATGATTCTTTCTCACGAAGATTCTATTGTGGACGATCTTCCCATTATCCCGCAAGGAGTAAGGAATGAAATCCTGCTTTTGGACGGCCAGTATCTTAGGACAACAAAGTATTGGAAGCAGATAGAATGCTCAGGGGCAAGGCCAGTACCTGCTGGTCGAACGGCAGAAGAACTGCTTGAGCATGTAAATGAAAAGACGGCTGGGGTATTTCTATTCCCATCGCCAATGTATGAAACGGATATCGCAGCGTCAGAGGAGACAATTCCGAAACTGAAAGCCGCTGGCCTTGCTGTAGCCGTAGACGCCGCAGCCCAGCTTCCACCAAGGTCTAATCTGTCATATTATACGGAAAAGCTCGGCGCAGATCTTGCAGTCTTCAGCGGAGGCAAACATCTCGAAGGACCTCAGGCAAGCGGACTTGTCGTTGGAAAGACTGAATTTGTCAGGTTATGCAGAAGATTATCATGTCCGAACCTTACATTCGCAAGATCTCTTAAGATGGGAAGGGAAGAGATAGTTGGGCTTCTTACTGCTCTCGAGCTCTTCATGGCAGAAGACGACAAGCTACGTTATGATCGTCAGCTTGCTGTGCTCGAATATATCAGAGATAATCTTATGCTTGAATATACAGTTAGTTCTGAAATAGAAAAGCAAGGTAGGCTCGGGACATATCAGCCACTGTTAGTAATACGTCTTCCGGAAGGTAAGACCGGTGAAGCATGCTGTAGTTTTTGCCGCAGCTGCGATCCCGCGGTTGATACCGGTTACTATAACATGGGGCTCCATGACGGTGACCCGCAGCTTATGTTCATAAACGCATACAGCCTACGTGAAAAAGAACCAGATGCTGTGATCTCTGCCGTAAATAGATATCTCAGCGCGTGACTGTACAAACGGTGCTTCAAATGACAGTCTTTAATGTATTTAGCGCTTCAAAACACATATTTGAGGAAAGACCATTCGAATTGATCGAGCCTTTGACTGAAAAATACAGAGACGAAGATCTGTATGTCGCGCCTCCTTTTGTTGACATGCATCAGCATGTTAACGAAGGAGGGGGTATACTCAGCATAAGCGCAGATTTAGCCGGTCTGAATAAGGGCGTCCACCTTGTGATCGACGCCGGCAGCACAGGTGTCAACAACTATAGAGCATTCAGAGATCATGTCGTTCCTTCTTACAAGACACCTGTTAAGGCATTTCTAAATATAAGTGCGATAGGCCTCGCAAGCCCTCAGCCATATCATGACATGAGGCTCTGCGACCCTGAATCTGTAAGCGAAGCTATAAAAGAGGACGGGAAACGCTTCCTTCTCGGCGTAAAGGTTCTGTCAAGCAGGTTCCGTGTCGAAGACAGCCTGCTTGAGCCAATTAAGCTTGCAAGGATAGCCGCCGATTTGGCAGAATGTCCACTGATGGCTCATTTGGCAGAAGGCCCTCCGATGAACGAAGATACTCTTCCGTTTATGAAAAAGGGCGATATAGTCACTCATTGTTTCCATGGCAATAAGTATCCACTTGCAAACCCCTTCTTTAAGGAAAGTGGAGAGCCTATAGCTTCATTGAGAGATGCGCTCGACAGAGGTGTTCTTATCGATGTAGGACATGGTACCTCAAGCATGAATGCGTCTGTAGCGCGAAAAGCTATAGCTGCTGGCATAAAGGATTTTACCATAAGCACAGATCTGCATAACCTGAATGTATTTGGGCCGGTCTACGGGCTCCCTGATACTATGAGCAAATTCTTCGATCTCGGCCTCGATTTGAACGAGATAGTAGATTCGGTGACGTTCAAAGCATACAAAGCGTTAAGGCTTAACGGCTGTGGACAAGATCTTTCGAAAAATGCTACCGTCTTTACACTTAAAGAGCCTAATGAGGGTAAAGAAAATATGGCGGATTCCGAAGGTAACCGCATTAGGATCGTCAAATTAATAAAACCTGTCGCGATAATCCGTAATGGTGTATTAATTCAACTGTAAAGAAGAACACAGAATCATTTTCTGTTTCCTCCTAAAAAAGAGCGGCTGCCCGAAAAAGGCTGCCGTTCTTTTGGGAAAAAGAAGACAATTGATTAAGATATTTTACTTCCATAAGTTTTTCTTTATCGGCGGCAATATGGTGCCTGCAGCCTTAGACCTAAATATATAAGCTCCTGTCTGACAGCATATGAGCACAGTTTTCATGTCAGAACCTCCGAACGTGAAATTCAGAAGTCTTTCAGGCTGAATGATGACACCAAGATAATTGCCTTCAGGCGATACCCAATGCAAGCCCTGCTGAGCAGCGATGACTATATTGCCATATTCGTCGCATTTCATACCGTCCGGAGGACCACCTTCACCCTCGGTGACAAGCAGTAACCTTTCATTTGACAGTGTCCCATCAGGGTTTACGTCATAGGCCTTAACTTCATACCGGCCGGAGTCGTTTACATACAGTATGCGTTCATCCGGAGAAAAACATAGTCCGTTTGGGTTTTCAAAGCCGTCGACGACAAGGATCAGGCTTTTTTTCGACGGATCATACATATAAACAGGTCTTCTGTCAGATGGTATTGGCCTCGGATTACAAGCCGGCTTTATGCCTCTTCCGTAAATCGGATCGGTAAAATAGATTAAACCGTCGCTTCTTACAACTATATCGTTTGGAGAGTTGAGCTCTGTTCCGTCATATTTCGATGCGAGGACTTCACGTGCTTCCCCGCCAGGAAGATTTCGGGCCGATACGAAGCTCGTCCAGTGTTCACAGCCGAGCCAGCGTCCATCAAGGTTAAGGCAGGAACCGTTTGCTTTGAATTCATTGTCGAAAAGAACCTTGATCCCGTCTTTTTCGTTGTATGAATAGGTCTTGGAAGCCGGTACGTCGTTGAAAATAAAACAATCTAATATTGGATCCCAAAAAGGGCCTTCACCGAGAGTTAGGCCATCTGCAATTTTTATGTAATCTTGCTGAGGATCGAACAGTTCCAGAAAAGCTGGATCGCAACTGATATATGAGATCGCCATAATCAACCTCCTATCTGACTTTCTAAGTCTATATAGTTATTATATTTTAAATTGTTAAAACTGTTTAATATCAAAATACTATTAAAATAATAAGCAGGCAGTGCTTGTAAGTAAGTCTTAGTTTTTTGTATAGTATTTTCAATAAGGGGGATTCTATTATGGCATGGAACTGCAGACTTATAACCAGACTTCCGCAAGGCTTTGACGATGAAGATATACTTTTCATCCGTCAGCTTGGAATAGAACATACATACTATTCTCTTCCGGTCGAGGATCATACGTATGGGCGGATAAAGGCCATCGTTGCAAGAATCCGTGACGGAGGGCTTAATATCGACTATCTTCAAAGCAACCGTTTTACTTTTAATCCCTATATCTCACTTGGAACAGGTAACCGTCAGAGCGAAATCGAAGCTTACCGCGAATATATAGAGATGTGCGCTGAATTGGGTATTCATAAATTCGAGCATAACACTCAGCCTTATTTCGTCTATTCGAATAATATTGCGAGCTTAAACCGCGGAGCGATCTCAAGACATGTCGACATTGACGGTATAACGAACAGCGAAAAGCCTCCGTTCACAAAACCTGCCTGGAAGAATCCCGATATGATCGAAAGGTTCAAATTGCTCGAGAAGATGTTCTATGAGTCGAAAGAACGCGGCTATAGCAAAGAGGCGCTTTGGGACAACTTCGCATACTTCACTGAACAGATCATGCCTGTTGCTGAAAAGTGCGGTTCAGTCATTTCTCTTCATCCGTCTGATCCTCCGACCCAGACGCCCATCGGAGGCGTACCACAGCTGATCTCCTCTTATTCCGATTACATGAAAGCGATACAGATTGCCGACAGCAGGGCGCTTGGCATTACTTTCTGCTGCGGTTGCTGGCTTGAAGGCGGCAGTGAATTCGGAGACCTGCTGCATGATATGGAAGAGTTTCTGAAAGAAGACCGCATAGTTGCAATCCACATAAGAAATATAACCGCACCCATGCCGAGCTTCGACGAGACCTTCATCGACAATGGAATGTTTGATTATTATCCGGTATTCAAGCTTCTTGCACGCTACAGGAGCAATGCATATGTGAACCCCGATCATCATCCAATCATGGTCGATGGTGAAAAGAGACGGGCACCTCAGAGTTATGCCTTTGGATTCATGCGTGCTTATGCCATGCGCGCTGCGGCAGAGGAAAACAGTTAGACATCTGGAGGTCATTTATAATGAATAATTTCGAATATTGCAACAGAACAAGGATAATTTTTGGCGCAGACCAGCAAAAGCGAGTCGGAAGTATAATAAATGATTACACTAATTCGAAAGTTTTACTTCTATACGGCGAAGGAAGCATAAAGAAAAATGGCTTGTATGATCAAGTAATAGAATCGTTAAAACAAAACAATGTTGACTACGTTGAACTATCAGGGGTTAAACCAAATCCAAGGCTTTCATTAGTCAGGGATGGCATAAAGCTTTGCCGTGAAAACAATATCGGTTTTATACTTGCTGTTGGCGGAGGATCAGTTATTGATACAGCAAAGGCTATAGGTCTTGGCTCGAAATATGACGGTGATGTTTGGGATTTTTATATTGGAAAGGCTGTACCTAAAGCATCTATTCCAAATGGCAACATATTGACTATTCCCGCTGCAGGAAGTGAAACGGGTGCGAATACTGTTATCTCAGATGAGGAATCTCACATTAAATGTGGATGTAAAAATGAATTGAACAGACCAATGTTTTCTATTATGAATCCTGAACTGTATTACTCGCTTCCTAAAAATCAAGTTGCTAATGGTATCACTGATATCATTAGTCACATGTTTGAGCGTTACTTCACCAAGACTACAGGAAACGACCTCATGGACGAGTTCCTAGAGGCCGGTATAAGAACTGTTATGAGGAATGCATACATAGTTATGAAAGATCAGACAAATTATGATGCTTGGGCGCAAATTTCTCTTGCTGGTACATTTGCTCATAATGATCTTCTTCAGATGGGCAGGGAAACTGATTGGGCAACGCATGCTCTCGAGCATGAACTTTCTGCTCTTTATGATATCCCTCATGGGACAGGGCTTGCTGTACTTACACCTGCCTGGATGACTTATGTTTGGCACGAGAATCCGTCTATGTTCATTCAGTTTTCAAATAATATAATGGGTATAGGCGGAAGTGTACGTGAACCAGAGAAAATGATCAACGCTGCTATAGATGCAATAAAAATGTTCTATGCACATCTCGGGCAGCCTTCATCAATAGAAGAGCTTGGAATTCCTGAAAACATACTTCCAGAAATGGCTAGAAGAGCAACTACGAAGGCTAATGGCGACAAATTTGAATTAGGCAATTTTAAAAAGCTAAACGAAGAAGACGCTTTGTCTATTTATAAGCTATGCTATCATAAGAATAGAGAATGGAGGGCATAATATGTGGAATGGCAAAAATGTGTTGATAACCGGAGCTGGTAGAGGACTAGGCCGAGAGATGGCAAGGGCTTTTGGCGAAGCAGGGTATAATGTAGGTGTCCACTACAATTCAAGTGAAGAAGGCGCCATTTCTGTTTGCAAAGATATCGAATCATATGGACAGAAAGCATTGCTTATCAAAGGGGACATTTCTGATTATGATACGCTTAAGAGGATATTTTCTGTATTTATCTTAGAGTTTGAACACATCGATGTAATGATCAACAACTCGGGAATATCACAGTATATGTCCATAAGAGAATCTTCACTTGAGCATTTCAACCTTCTTAATAATATAGACTGGCGTGGGACCTTTTTTGGTACACAATTTGCTGCTAATCACATGGTTGAAAAAGGAATACATGGTTCAATTATTAATTTCTCAAGTTGTCAAAAGGAAATGAATCTACCTAACGCAGCTGTATACTCTTCTGTTAAAGCTGCAATATACAAATTTACACAGCAGGCAGCTCTTGAATACGCTCCGTACAAGATACGAATAAACTCAATTTCACCTGGCATGATAAAAGTACTTCCCCCAGAGGTTGTCCTTCCAAGAGAAATAGCACAAAGGCAGAGAGTCCCTTGGCAAAGAGTAGGCAAACCGAGTGATGTATCACATGTTGCACTATTCCTTGCTGATGAGGCATCAGATTATATTACGGGAACTGATATCAGAGTTGATGGCGGGCTACCTCTTCCTGCGGTAATGGATAACTGGCGAGATCCTCTCCCAGCTCCACTTGCAGCCAATCTGCCTAGTAAATAATTGCATATATTATTGACCGCTAATAACTAAAGATATATAATTCATTAAAAAATAGGCCTTGTGAGTTATATATCTTTTTTATGGAAATTGCACAACTGAAATACTTTTATACAGCAGCAAAGTATGAGCATATAACTAAAGCCGCAGAGGAACTGCATGTCGCTCAGCCTGCACTTACTCAGTCTATCCATAGACTTGAAGCTGAGTTAGGAGTTGAATTGTTTGTAAGGATAGGACGCCGTATAGAACTCAGCAAGAGCGGAAAATATCTTATGGAAAGGATTGGACCTGTCCTTACTACTCTTGATTCACTTAAGGATGATCTTAATGAACTGAATAATAGCGAAGCCAATATCATAAGGCTGAACGTCAAAGAAGCGTCAGCAATAGTGGCGCATGCTATAACTGACTATCAAAAAAAACACAGTAACAATATCTTTAAGATTGCAAGAAGCAGTACAGATGAAAACAGCGATATCTATGTGGATGAAAGAAAATTCTTTACCCCACAACCGAATTCGGAAAGTTGCTATTTCAAGGAAAGGATATTCCTTGCCGTGTCTAAGAATTCAAAGTACGCTTCAATGGGCTCGGTAGATATTGCGAATCTCGTTAACGAAAGATTTGCTGCCTTGAACACTCATACTAAGTTTAGAAAGAGTTGTGACCTTATATGTGCAGCAACTGGTTTTAGACCTCAGATCGCCTTTGACTGTGAGGAACCGGCAATTATCATGCATCTAGTAGGGCAGGGGCTCTGCGTTGCATTTTATCCAGAGTATTCGTTTAGTCAAGTAAAGCATGCCGACATTTCCATGATTCCGATAGATTCGCCGGAGTTTTACATTGAACTTGTAATCAATCGACGCATCAGAAATGATGAAAATACCGCGGTAAACGATTTTTACAGTTTCCTTATTGATTACTTCAATAATGTTACGCGTGAATATCAGGGGATAAGGGAATGATTTAATTTGATAACATGAACAGCTTATTTTGGAGGGAGAAATAAATGGCAAAAAGTAACAGATTCGAAAAAGTATATTCTCAGGGAACGCTCAGCGGTATCGAGATATGGGTAGACAAAGAGACCGGAGTAAATTACATGTTCCAGTATTCCGGATACGCCGGCGGACTTACGCCGCTGCTCAACAAGGACGGCAAGCCTGTGGTCTCAAGCGTAATGATGGGTGAATGGGAATAGAAAAACAACTATTCCTAAAATATCAATTTTGGGAATAGTTGTAGCTATAATACAGGAAAAAGTCCCCCGAAGCCAATTTCACTACTCAGCCGCGGCTTCCAATAAAAAGCTGACCGGCCTGAACCCGTCGTTGCAGCTGATCATGGCGCTCTTAGGATCTTTCATCCAGCCGTCGTAAAAGTTGCCGCCTCCCGCGTTGAGTTCTTTTACGAATTCATAGATGCTGCTCCAGGCGCTTTCGCAGAATCCTTCAGGACGCACCGCGTCAGTGCTTATCCACGTTGAACCCTCATCGATGTCACATGTGTGTTCGATGGGATTCTCATATTTTGCCTGCAGGTCTTTGTAATCTGCTTTTCTGACTGCTGTGATCCTTACTTTTCCCATGTTTAATATCGAAATTATGACTGAATAGCTGAAAACGTTGAAATTTCAACGTTTTCAGGGTGCGAGGCTAAAATCGCCGATTTAAGCGATTTTTTTTGATGCGGTCGATATATTTATCGACGGAATATGTGTTTGTTTTCAGAAAAGACACTGAAATGCTCAGAAAAGCGCTTCATCAGTAGTTCGGATTGCCCAGCGCGGTCAGTATAAGATCTACCGCGAGCGTCCCGGTACGGTTCCTGGTATCGAGCAGCGGGTTCACTTCGACTACGTCCATCGACAGCAGCTTCGAGTATTTGTTTATGATCTCAAGAGCAATATAAGTCTCGCGAAGCGTGAGACCGTTCTGTACAGGAGTTCCGACGCCGGGAGCTTCAGCAGGATCTATGCCGTCCATGTCGAGGCTGAGATGTATTCCTTCGGTGCCGGCTGCGGCGACCCTGACAGCCTGTTTGGCGATATCAGGCATACCCATGGTATGAACGTCGCTTATGGTAAATACAGTCACGCCCGAAGCGTGCAGTTTTTCTTTTTCTAAAGGATCGAGATCACGCGCGCCTATTATAACTACGTTATGAGGATCTATGCGAGCTCTTGAGAATTCGACCATGCAGTCCGGGCCCAGACCGCAGACGGCCGACAAAGGCATTCCGTGCATATTGCCGGTCGGAGTGATCTTTTCGTCGTTGAAATCGCCGTGGGCGTCGACCCAGATGACGCCGATACGGCCGTAATGCTCAGCTACAGCCGGTATGGAACCGGCGGCGATTCCATGGTCGCCGCCGATGATCACAGGAAAAGAGCCGTCCTCAAGTATATTCTTTACCCTGTCGAACAAATGTTTGTTAGCAGAATTGATCTCCCTGGCATAGCGCAGTTTCGGATCTCCGACTTCTTCCGCGACGTCGACTATGACGTCTCCGAAGTCTTCAACCGAAAGTCCGTTATTTCTTATCTTGGCGATAAGACCTGCGTGCCTGATGGCAAGCGGCCCCATATCTACGCCCTTGCGCGAAGCGCCGAGGTCCATCTGGGAACCGACTATACCGATCTTTTCTATCATTGTAAACTCCCCTATTTAACGGGTATCGTCAGGTACTGGCCTGCCTGCAGGCTCGACGCGGAGATTCCGTTGAGATCTTCGATCTCACAGATGACGTTGCGGACGTCCTGATCTGCCGGGCCATATGCGGAAGCCAGACTCCAGAGTGTATCACCGGGCTGGACCTTGACTTCGATGTATCTGTCGATATCCATCGCTTCAGATCTGCCGTAGCCGAAGAGCGCGCCCCCCGCGAATATAATGAGAAGAATCATCGCGCACACGAATGCGGTAAACCTTACTTTGTTGACTATTCTGTATCTCTTGCGTGTCATTTTATCACCTCTCGAACGTTTGTTCTTGAGGTGATGATACACGAACAATTGTTCTTTGTCAAGAGATTTGCGAACAAATGTTTGAAATTATTTTATTATTCCCTTGTCCTTGAGCTGCTGCAGCGATTTCATGACTCCGAACTTGCTGTGCTCATAAGTGATGCCTCCCTGGAAATACACGATGTACGGCTCTCTCATAGGCGCATCTGCCGAAAGCTCTATGCTCGAACCTCCAACGAAGGCACCTGCTGCCATGATGATCTGGTCGGTGTAGCCCGGCATGTCCCAGGGTATCGGCGTCACGTAAGCGTCTATGGGAGCCGCTGCCTGGACTCCCTCGCAGAACGCGCAGACCGCCTCGGGAGTGCCGAGCTTTACTGCTTCGACTATGTCGTTTCTGGGGTCCTCCGGACCCGGGCAGACCTCGTAGCCGAGTTCGGAATATACCTTGGCGCAGAGCGCGGCGCCCTTCACTGCCCCGTTCGTGACGCGCGGAGAGATGAACAGCCCCTGGAACATCGAGCGGGTCTGGCCGAACGTGAGGCCGCACTCCCCTCCTATTCCAGGGCTCGTGACGCGGGTCGCGACCTTGTCGACGAGATCTTTCTTTCCGACTATATATCCTCCGCTGAGAGCGAGTCCGCCGCCAGGGTTCTTTATAAGCGAGCCGGCCATTATATCGGCTCCGGCCTCTGTCGGTTCCTTGACGTCAGTGAACTCGCCGTAGCAGTTGTCTACCATGCAGATGGCGTCGGGCTTGACCGAATGGCATGCCGCAGCCCATTCCTCTATCTGGTCTATGCGCATGGCGTTGCGGAAGGAATATCCGCGGGAGCGCTGCAGCGCGACGACCCTGGTCTTCGGGCCTATAGCTGCCTTTACGCCTTCGATGTCTACGTTGTTGCCCGGAAGCATGTCGACCTGCTTGTAGGTGATGCCGAACTCCTTTAGAGAGCCGTAGGCGTCGCCCTTGAGCCCGATGACAGTCTGCATCGTGTCGTACGGATCTCCATTGCAGTATATAAGCTCGTCCCCTGGCCTGAGGAGCCCGAGATAAACGCTCGCAAGAGCGTGAGTACCGTTGACTATCGTGGGCCTTACGAGTCCCGCCTCTGCGCCGAAGGCGTCTGCGAAGAGCTGCTCCAAAGCCGCGCGGCCGACGTCGTCGTAGCCGTAGCCGGTGTTCCATGCGAAGTGCTGGTCGTTTATGCGGGCCTCCTGAAAGCAGTGCAAAAGCTTGTACTGGTTGAAGGTCATGATCTCGTCAAGCCTTGAAAATACCGGTTCCAAAGCCTTTTCGGCCTCTTCGGTGCGCCTTATTATATCAGCGTCGATTCCGAATTTGTCCCTGAGGTAGCCGGTCGTAAGTTCATTCATTATCGTCTTTCTCCTTTATATCTTCACCCCACTCGAAGTTCTTTATCAGCTCGCGTTTGGTATTGAGCTTGTGAGCCGCGTAGAGCTGGGTGGTGGTGACGTTGTCGTGATCTAAAAGCTCCTGCACGTCGTATACGGAGTTGCCGCGGGCTATGAGCGAGGTTGCCGCAGTAGCCCTTAATTTGTGCGGGCTGTAGCCGTTCTCGCGCGTGGTCCCCATGCCTATGGAGCTGTATTTCTTGACTATCTGCCTTATCTGGCGGTCAGTGAGGCGCTTTCCCTGAAGCGACAGGAGCAGAGCGTCGGCATCAGCCGGGTCGATGCGCTCTTCGGGAGGCCTTTCGAGCTTGAGATAATCGTTAAAAGAGGCTGTGATCGTGTTGTTTATGGGCATTATCGATTCCTTGCCGCGCTTTCTGTATATCTTGAACTCGCCGCGGTCGAAATTGAAGCTCGAGACGTTGAGCTGCCCGAGCTCCGAAAGGCGGAGCCCGTAAGTAACGAGCAGCAGAAGTATGAGCTTGTCGCGGTATTTTGTCTTCTCCCAGTAATCCTTTTCCTTTTCGGTAAGGCCGTCTCCGGTGCTTACGGCGTCGAGCATCCTCACGACCTCGTCGTCCTGCAGAGCCTTGATCTCGCGCTCTCCGGGCTTGGGGAGCCGTATCGGGTCGAAGCCGTCGGTTATGTTCTTGCTGACGAGCCCGTCGCGGTACAGATATTTGAAAAGCACCGAGACCGTTGATTTCTTATGGCTCAGGGCCGCGTTGCTGTTGGTATACAGCGATTCGCTGCCGTTCTCGCCCTTGACGATATAGCTGCGGCAGTAGTCAATAAATATATTTATGTCAACCGACGTGATGCCGTCAAAATGCTCCGGCTGCAGCCTCTTTATGTCGCTTACCTTCTCCTTCAGCTCGGTCTCGTTGATCAGATAATTGCAGAAAAAGCGGACCTCCCTGAGGTACGAGAGCCTCGTCATGGGAAGATCGTTGGCCTTAAGGTAAATGAAATAGCCGCGCAGCCACGAAGGAAGCTGTTTTTCTATCTCTTCGCACTCGCGGTTGATCTCGTATTCCTTGCGAACTATGTTGTCGGGCTTGTCCGACTTGTTGTGGAGCCTTATCTCTTTACCCATTCAGCCTGTCCTTCGCGTAGGCCAGCATCTCTTCGAACGCCTCGTCTTCACGGTCTTCCGCGACCTCGAACCATTTCATATCTGGATATCTCTTGAACCAGCTTATCTGCCTCTTTGCAAGATGCCTGGTGTTCAGCTTTATCTCATCGCGCGCGCTGTCCGCGTCCTGTCCGGAGCGCAGAGCCGCGATGATCTCCTTGTAGCCTATGCCTTTCATCGCGATGTCGGTGTCGGTGAAGCCGCGTTCCATAAGGCCTTTGACTTCATTTTCCAGACCAATTTCGTAGAGCCTGTCGACTCGCCTGTCGATGCGCGAGTACAGCTCCTGCCGTTCGCGCGTGACGCATATCATCACGGGGTCCAGCACGCCGCTTTTGCGATTCGACTCGGTATATGCGGCAAAATCCGTCTCTCCCAGCCTTATCCTTTCGATGTAGCGCGCAACGCGCAGCATGTTGTTAGGGTGTATCTGTTCAGCAGCCTTGGGGCTGAGCTCCGCCAGCATGGCGTGGAGCCTTGCCGGGTCTCCGCCCGCCTCGTCAATGATGCGCTGCCTGTCCTCCGGGGAACCCTTCGCCGCTGAAAAATCAAGGCCGCAGGCCAGAGCGTCTATATAAAGGCCGGTACCGCCGCATACTATCGGAAGCCTTCCTTCGGAGTCTATCTTTTCGATGTATTTCAGGGCAAGAGCCTGATAGTCAGAGACGTTGAACGGCTCCGCAGGGTCGATCTCGTCGACCAGGTAGTGCCTGGCCCTTGCGCGCTCCTCTGCGGTAGGCTTTGCGCTGCCTATATCCATGTATTTGTATATCTGCATGGAATCCGCGGATACTATGTCCCCGCCCAGAGCTTCAGCCAGCCTTATCGCGAATTCAGTTTTTCCTGCCGCGGTCGGACCCGCGATGAAGAGAGTCTTTATCATTTGCGCTTGAACATCTTCTCGAGGTTGTACTCGGAAAACCTGATGTAGGTCGGGCGTCCGTGCGGGCAGTTGTAAGGGTTCTCGCACAGGTCGAGATCTATGAGCAGCTGCTTTATCTCTTCTGGAGCCAGTATGTCGTTGCCCTTTACGGCGCTCTTGCACGAAGCCATGATTATCTCGTCGCGCCTTGCCTGGGTGTCTTTGAAATCAGATTCGACGACGGCGCGCAGGAACTCCTCGGCCTCGGATTCGTCGAAGAAAGCCGGGACCTCCTTGACTATGAACTCGTTTGGCCCGAAATCATCTATAACGTAGCCGAGGCTGCGCAGAAGATCTGTCTTGCCCTCGGCCGCTGCTTTGTCAGCCGCTGGAAGTTGTATGATCTTCGGCATGAGCAGCATCTGGGTCTGAGTGTCTTCGGAATTGAAAGACTCAAGGAGCCTTTCGTACATGACCCTCTCGTGAGCCGCATGCTGGTCCATGAAATAGACGTAGTTTTCGTCGCGCAGGACGATATAGGTCGCGAAGACCTGGCCAACGAGCTCAAGAGATGAGAACGTCAGGCGCTGTGGACTGATCTCCGTGAAGGTCTCTTCAAGGGTCTGCTGGCGGCCGCTTTCCTCTTTCTGCCTGAGCTGTGAAAAATAATCGTCATGTTCGGTTGACGATAAATTAATATTGTTGACTTCATTCCATGAAACAGTGTTCACAGTCTCCGCAACGCTGCATTCTGCCTGCGGATCCCAACCCGGGTAAGAGACAGATGGAGCCGCCGCAGGAGCCGGAGCTTCAGCCTTTTGAGCCATCATCTCACCGACGTTTTCGGCGTCGGGAGCGAGCAGAGCATTCCTTATCCCCCTGACCGCGAACTCATAGATGACGCGCTCGTCGTAGAATTTGACCTCTGTCTTGTGCGGATGGATGTTGACGTCCACCGCCGCGGGGTCGGTCTCGAGGAACAGGAAAACGACCGGATAACACCCGTCGAACAGCTTGTCGCGGTAAGCTTCGTCGATCGCGTTATCAAGGGTCTTGTCCTTTACGAGGCGCCCGTTGACGAAGCAGATCTGCATCCTGCGGTTCCTGCGGAATCCCGTGGGGGCGGAAACGTATCCCCTCAGCCTCAGGGAGCCTCCCTCGCTGTAGTCGACGGGAAGCAGCCTGTATTCCGCGGCTGAGCCGTAAACGGTCTGTATCGCTTTAAGAAGGTCGCCGCCTCCGAGGGTCGAGAACAGTATGCTCCCGTTGTTCTTGACGCGGATGCGAACATCAGGGCAGGCTATCGCCATCTTCGAAAGATAATCGATGACGAGAGAAGCCTCTGCGCTGTCGCTGCGCAGGAACTTGCGCCTTGCAGGCGTGTTGTAGAACAGGTCGCGAACGATTATGGTAGTGCCTTCGTCTGAAGCGACGCTGCCGCATTCGACGGTCTCTCCGCCGTGTATCCTTATGCGGGTACCGGCCTTTTCTCCGGCGGTCTTTGTTATGAGCTCGGTCTTTGAGACCGCGGCTATGCTTGCGAGAGCCTCGCCGCGAAAGCCCAGGGTCTGTATGCCGTTAAGGTCTTCTTCGAGCCTTATCTTGCTTGTCGCGTGGCGCATGAAAGCCAGGGAGACCTGCTCCGGCGCGATGCCGCAGCCGTTGTCGGTGACCCTGATGTATTCGCGTCCGCCCTTTTCTATCTCGACGCTTATCGAGGTCGCGCCCGCGTCTATGGAGTTTTCGGTGAGTTCCTTGACTACGGAAAGCGGCCTTTCGACCACTTCTCCCGCGGCTATCTTGTCTGCCACGTCCTTTTCAAGGAGCCTTATATCGCCGTAGCCTTTCATTCTTCAGCCGCCTCCTTGAGCTCTTCGAGAGCTTTTATGGCCTGGGACGGGGTCATGTTCATGATATCGAGATTGCGCACCATGTTGGCAAGCACGCTGTCCTTAGGCGAGAACAGGCTCATCTGCTGCTCCTCCTCGCGCTGCGCGGGCCTTGCGGAAGGCTTAACGCTTCCGGGTTCCTCAAGCTCAGCGAGCTTTTCCTCCGCGCTGCGGAGCACGGTCTTAGGAACTCCCGCGAGCTTTGCCACGTGAATTCCGTAGCTTCTGCTCGCGCTGCCGCTGACGATCTTGTGCAGGAATACAATGTTTCCGTTTTCCTCTGCCACGTCGACGTTCAGGTTTGTTACGCCTTCAACGCTTTCAGAGAGCGGCGTGAGCTCGTGATAATGGGTCGCGAATAGCGTGCGTATCTTGTGTTTGGGATCGGTCAGATATTCGACGACAGCCCACGCGATCGACAGTCCGTCATAGGTGCTGGTCCCTCGGCCTATCTCGTCGAGTATGACGAGACTCTTCGGGCCCGCGGTGTTGAGGATGTAAGCGAGCTCGGTCATCTCAACGAAGAAGGTGCTCTGGCCCATCGAAAGGTTGTCGGAGGCGCCAATGCGCGTGTAGATGCGGTCGCAGATGCCTATAACCGCCGAATCGGCCGGGACGAAGCAGCCCGCCTGCGCCATAAGAACTATTAGCGCTAGCTGGCGCATATATGTGGATTTACCGGCCATGTTGGGACCCGTGATGAGCAGCATCGACGAGTCTTTGCGGTCGATATAGACGTCGTTTGAAACGAAGACCCCATCGCGCATGGTCTGCTCGATCACGGGATGACGCCCCTTCTTGATGATTATCTCGTCGCCGTCCGTCATCTCGGGCTTAACGTAGCCGAGCTTTACGGAGCTTTCAGCGAAGCTGGCAAGAACGTCGGCGCTGGCCAGAGCGCCTGAGATCTTCTGAAGCGCGGCCGTCCTGTCCTTGACGGCGAGCCTTATCTCGGTGAAGAGCCTGTATTCCAGGTCGTTTATCTTGGTCTGTGCGTTGAGGACTATGCCCTCGGCTTCCTTCAGCTCAGGGGTGATGAAGCGCTCCCCGCCGACCAGGGTCTGCTTTCTGATGTAATTCTCGGGGACCTGGTCCTTGAAGCTGTTGCTGACTTCGATATAATAGCCGAAGACCTTGTTGTAGCCGACCTTGAGCGTGCGGATCCCGGTGCGTTCCTTTTCGGTGTTCTCAAGACCGGCTATCCACTGGCGGCTGTCCTTTGAGGCCGCCTTTATGCCGTCGAGCTCCTCGGAATAACCAGGCTTTATGATGCCGCCCTCGCGTATAGTGAACGGAGGATCCTCGACTATCGCGCGGTCGATAAGATCGCGTATTTCACTGAGCGTGTCTATGTCTGAAGCCAGCTTTCCTAGCAGTTCGTCGCCGCTTTCCTCAAGCGCAGCCTTTATCTCGGGAAGCTGCGCAAGGCTGCCCTTGAGGGCTATCATGTCGCGCGCGTTTGCGGTGCCAAGGGTCATGCGCGCCGAGAGGCGCTCGAGGTCATAGACCGCCCTGAGAGCTTCGCGCAGGTCGTTCCTCATGAGCACTTCACGGCAGAGCACGTCGACCGCGTCGAGCCTGAGCTCTATCTCTTTGCGAGAATTGAGCGGTTCCCTGAGCCACTGCTTCATGCGGCGGGAACCCATGGCTGTGCCTGTGCGGTCGAGGACGCCGAGAAGCGAGCCCTGAGTTTTATGCTCGTAAAGAGTCTCCGTGAGCTCGAGGTTCCTGATTGTTGCCTTGTCCAGGCACATGGCTGAGCTCAGCTGAGTGATGCGCAGCCCGCTCATATGGGATAAGTCCTGCTTCTGAGTGTCCCTCAGATAGCCTAAAACGCCTCCTACAGCGAAGAAAAGCAGCGGGACGTCTTCCTGTCCCAGCCCCATGGATTTTTCGCTGTTTACGGCGAAATGGCGCCTTATGCTGTCGCGGCAGTTAGTCTCGGAATAGATCTCGGATGGAGCCTGAGAGATGAAGAGCCGGTCTGAGACCGAAGTGAGCTGCCAGAGCTGCGGGAAGTCTTCGCTTCCGCGGTTGGTGATGATCTCGCGGGGCTGAATCTTAGCGAGCTGTTCGATTAGCTGCTCCGCGGCGTTTTCGCCCTTAAGCTGCAGCGCGGAGAACTCGCCGGTGGAGATGTCGCACCACGAAAGCCCGATGCCTTCATTTGAAGCGTAGACCGAGGCGAGGAAGTTGTTCTCGTCCTCTTTAAGTATCTCCGGGCTTATGACGGTCCCCGGGGTGATGATCCTTATGACCTCGCGCTCCACGAGCCCCTTAGAAAGAGCCGGGTCGGTCATCTGCTCTGCGATGGCGACCTTGTGGCCTTTTTCTATGAGCCTCGCAACGTAGGTCTCGACAGCGTGATACGGGACCCCGCACATCGGGGCCTTCTCGCCGTCGCCGCAGGCCTTCTGCGTGAGCACGACGTCCATGTCCTTCGAAGCTATGAGAGCGTCCTCGAAGAACATCTCGTAAAAATCGCCCAGCCTGAAGAAAAGAATGCAGTCGCTGTACTGCTTCTTGACCTCGAGATATTGAAGTATCATGGGCGTGTATGCCATAGTGTCCTCTTGCTAGTTATCTGCTGTGAGCAGCATGAGATATTCGGTGTTGCCCTTCGTGCCGTGTATGGGAGAAGGTATGATCTCATGTACGGTGAAACCGGCTTCGCGGGCGTAGCCGGAGCATTTTTCCTTTACTTCTTCGTGGACCGCCGGATCGGTGACTATGCCGCCCTCCCCGACCTGTTCGCGCCTTGCCTCGAACTGGGGCTTGATAAGTATCACGGCTTTTGCGCCGTCTTTCAGCAGGCCGCGCGCGACCGGCAGGATGCGGCTGACAGAGATGAACGAGACGTCGCAGCAGGCGAAGTCGAGCTTCTCCGGGATCAGCGACGCGTCGAAATACCTGAAATTGCAGCGCTCCATGGAGACGACCCTCGGGTCGGTGCGAAGGCTCCAGGCGAGCTGGTTCGTTCCGGAATCGACCGCGTATACCTTTGACGCGCCGTGCTGGAGCAGGCAGTCGGTGAAGCCTCCGGTGCTGGAGCCGATGTCAATGCAGGCGAAGCCTCTCACGTCGAGGCCGAAGGAATCGATGGCGCCCTGAAGCTTGAGCCCCCCGCGGCTCACGTAGGGGCAGTCGGAGCCCTTGACGCTGACCGGCAGATCGGTCTTATAAGACATCCCGGGCTTGTCGGCGGGCTTTCCGTCGACCTTGACGAGGCCTTCCATAATTGCCGCCCTGGCCTTTTCGACGCTGTCGAAGAAGCCCTGGTCTATCAGTATCTCATCGAGCCTTTTTTTCAATGAAGAGTTCTATCCTTTCAGCAATGCTGCGCGCGTCGAGGCCGTAGAGCCTGCGCAGCGCGGAAACGTCGCCGTGTTCTATGAAGCGGTCCGGCCAGCCTATGTTCAGCACCAGGGTCCCGCGGCCGAGCTCAGCGGCGAAAGCGGAGACCTTTTCGCCGAAGCCTCCTTCGACGGTCCCGTCCTCTATGGTCGCGATGACTCCGTAGCGGAGCATCATGGCTTCGAGGCCTTCCTTTGACATCGGCTTGAGGCAGCGCATGTTGCAGACCCCTGCCGAAACTCCGGCGGTCTTGAGCAGAGCCGATGCCAGAAGGGTCTCGCTGAGGCTGTTTCCGTCGGATAGCAGCAATATGTCGCTGCCGTTCACGAGAAACTCCGGAAGCGGCCTGAACGGAGCGTGCTTGTGTTCGGGGAACGAAGGGACGCTGCCCTTCGGGTACCTTATCGCGCAGGGGGAACCGAGCGCAAGAGCGTAGTCGAGCATATCGCCCAGCTCGTCCGCGTCGCGCGGCGAAAGCACTGTCATGTTGGGCATCGAAGAAAGATAGGCGATGTCGAACTGGCCCTGATGGGTCTCGCCGTCGCGGCCGGTGATGCCGGCCCTGTCTATCGCGAAGATGACCGGAAGGCCCTGCAGGCAGACCTCGGTCAGTATCTGGTCGTAAGCCCTCTGAAGGAAAGTCGAATAGACAGCGAATACCGGTCTTATGCCTCCGAGCGCAAGTCCCGCGGCAAAGCTCACCGCGTGCTGTTCGGCTATGCCTGCGTCGAAGACCCGTCCCGGATACTTTTTCTGCATAGCCGTAAGGCCGGTTCCTTCTGCCATAGCTGCCGTCACCGCGGCGATACGGCCGTCTTTGTCCGCTCTATCGAGCAGTAGCCTGCCGAAGGCGTCGGACCAGCTCTCGCGCCCGCTTACTGACGCCGTCTCCGGAGAGTCGATCTCGAACGGACCCGTGCCGTGGAAGCGCGAAGGATCCTTTTCTGCCGGAGCGTAGCCCTTTCCCTTTTCGGTGACCACGTGAACGAGCACAGGCCTTCCGAGCTCCTTTGCTGTGTTGAGCGCGGGGATGAGCTCGGAAAAGTCGTGGCCGTTTACCGGCCCGAAATACTTGAAACCGAGCTCTTCGAAGATCTCGCCCGGCATGGTCATGAACTTGAGCGTGTCCCTGAAGCCCCTGAGGGTCGACAGGATGCGAGAGTCTTCGTCGAGCGCGTGCCTGACGCTGTTTTTAAACTCGAGGTATGCGTTCGAAGTACGTATCTTCTGCAGCTGCCTGGACATCCCGCCGACATTTTTTGCGATGGACATGCCGTTATCGTTCAGGATGACTATGAGCGGGGTCCCGTCGCTTCCCGCAGCGTTGAGAGCCTCGAAGGACACTCCTCCGGTGAGGGCTCCGTCGCCTATGACAGCGACGCAGCTGTACTTTTCATTTTTAAGGTCTCTGGCCTTGGCGTAGCCGAATGCGGCGGATATCGAAGTACCGCTGTGGCCGGAATCGTAGGCGTCGAACTCGCTCTCAGCCCTCTTGGGAAAACCGCTGATGCCGCCGTGGGTGCGCAGGCTTTCAAAGGCGTCCCAGCGACCCGTTATAAGCTTGTGCGCGTAGCACTGGTGCCCAACGTCCCAGACTACCTTGTCTTCGGGTGTGTTGAAGACCCTGTGCAGCGCGAGCGTAAGCTCGACCACTCCGAGATTCGAGGCGAGGTGGCCGCCGTTTTTTGAAACGACTTCGGTGATCTTTTTTCTTATCTCTCCAGCGAGTATGACAAGCTCCTGTTCGGAAGCCGTGCGTACCCTGCGGAGCAGTTTTTCGTCTGCCTTATAGCGTTGCATCTATCCCAGGTGATCCTCCAGATATTTAATGAACGCGAGGAAGACCTCGGCCTTTTCGCCGTATTTCTGCACGGAACGCCTTGCGGTCTCAAGATTGTCCTGGGCGAGCCTTCTGCTCTCCTCGATGCCGTAGACCGAAGGGTAAGTGAGCTTGTCGAGCTCCGCGTCCCCGCCTACAGCTTTGCCGCGTTCCTCCTCGGAACCTATGACGTCCTGGATATCATCCGTTATCTGGAAGGCCAGGCCGAAGGAATTGGCGTAGTTCTCAAGGTCGTCTATGACGCCTTCGTCGGCGCCGCCCAGATATGCGCCCGCAAGTATGACGGCTCTGATGAAAGCGGCCGTCTTGTTCTTGTGGATGTAGCTGAGCACGTCGGGCTTCTTGGAGCGCGAGATCTCAGCTGTGAGATCCGCTGCCTGGCCCGCGACCATACCTCTGCAGCCCGTGCCCTCAGCGATGGTGAATGCGGCAAGAGCCTTGCATTTCATGACTTCAGGGTCTTCAGCGGCGAAGCATATCTCCTTTTCCATCGTCTCGTGCGCGCAGGAAAGCAGCCCGTCGCCCGCAAGTATCGCCATACCCTCACCGAAGACCTTGTGGTTCGTAAGCTGGCCGCGCCTGTAATCGTCGTCGTCCATGCCCGGAAGATCGTCGTGTATGAGCGAATAGGTCTGGATGTATTCAGCGGCCACAGCAAAAGGAAGAGCCTTTTCAGGACTTCCTCCGCAAAGAGCGTAAGCGGCCATAAGGAATACCGGCCTCATGCGCTTTCCGCCCGCAAGAAGGCTGTAGGACATGGCTTCGAGCAGGTCTCCGCTCTTATCGTCCATCATGGGGAGATGATCGAGTATATGTTCGTCAACAAGTGCCTTGTATCTGAGGTACTGTTTGCTCTCAATGCTCATCGAATGCCTCCGTTTCTCCGCTGTCGGGCCTGTAGATCTCTATCTTCTGCTTGGCCGCGTCGAGTTTTTCGCGGCAAAGTTTGTAATACATAACACTATTATCGTAAACCAATATGCTCTCATCGAGGGAAAGACCGCCGCCCTTGAGCTTTTCAGCGGCTTCCTCAAGCTTTCCGAGAAGCTCCTCAAAGCCCATGTCTTCAGGCTTTACAGCTTTTTTATCACTCATCCGCAAGCTCCCTTCGTTCGACAAGGCAGTCTGCCCTGCCGTCGCTGAATGTAAGTTCTATGTGGTCACCGGCTTCAAGCTCCTTCGCGGACCCCAGCCAGCTGTTTCCTTTCTTTACCGCGGCGTAGCCCTTCGAGAGCACGCTCAGCGGATCGAGCGCCGATATCTGCGCCGCCGCAAGCTCGAGCCTGTGCTCGAGAGAATCGAAAAGGTGCTTTGCGGCATATCCCGCGTCTTCGATGAGCCTGTCGGCCTTTCTCTGAGCCTCGTCGAGATTGTCGTACAGGAAAGCGAAGAGCCTCTGCGGTGTATTGCGCTCCAGCCTGTCGCGCATGTAGGCGACGTCCGGTACGGCGAGCTCAGCCGCGGCTGTCGGCGTAGCCGCCCTGAGGTCGGCCGCAAGATCGCTTATCACTACGTCCTGCTCGTGACCGACTGCTGAGATGACGGGTATCTTCGACGCCCTTACTGCCCTTGCCACAGCTTCCTCGTTGAAGGTCCAGAGGTCTTCCGCGGAACCGCCGCCCCTTCCGACTATCAGAAGGTCGAGCTGAGGGAAAAGCCTGTTCATTTGCTCTATCGCCACGCAGACGCTTGCCGCGCTGCCTTCTCCCTGCACCAGGCATGGATATATCAGTACGTCCACGAAGGGGTTCCTGCGTTTCACCGTGGTGATTATGTCCTTAACGGCCGCTCCGGTCGGCGAAGTCACGACTCCTATGCGCTTCGGTCTTTCGGGCAGGCTGCGCTTTTTATCCTCGTCGAAGAGCCCTTCGGCTCCGAGCTTTTTCTTGAGGTTCTCGAAAGCCTGTTTTAGGCTGCCTTCACCCTCAGCCTGTATGTCACGTATGTTCAGCGAATAATAGCCGCCGCGCTCGTAGACCGAGACGTAGCCGTATGCGGTGATCTGCATGCCTTCGGATATCTCGTAGCGGAGGCTCCTGACGCGTTCAGCGGGAAGAAAGCAGTTCACGCGGCTCCCGGCGTCCTTGAGGGCGAAGTACCAGTGGCCGCTCGAATGCTTCGTCAGATTAGAGATCTCGCCGGTAACGCCTATATTCGAGATTATCGGGTCTGACTGCAGCAGCCTTTTTATATAGCTGTTTAGCTGCGAGACGCTTACGGGCTTCATAGCCATGGCGACTCTCCTCTCATGAGAGCGACGCCCACGGCGTTGTCGCTGCAGAGCCGGGGCTGTCCGAAGACGTAGGCCTTGCCGCGCTCTTCGCAATAGCGTCTTACGAAGCCGCTGCACGCGACTCCTCCGCCTATCAGTATCTGCCCGCAGCCGGTCTCTTCTGCCGCGCAGTCGAGTATCCTGCACAGGCTCTCCGCGACGCGGGTCATGAGCCAGTATGAAAGCTCAGCGGGCGCGGGAGCGTCCGGGGAAGAAATCGCCCTTTTGAGCGCGTCTTCTATGCCGGACAGGGAAATATACGTTTTGTCGGTAAAAACCGCGGGAAGAGGCGATTTTCGGCCTTCAGGCGCGTGCGAGATCGCCAGGTCGTCCACATACTTTCCGCTGGGGAAGCTGAAGCCCATATCCACACCGAATCTGTCAATCAGCTGGCCGTAGGAAATGTCCTTGGTCGCGCCTATTATCTCTGCCTTTCCTCCGGTGAAATACACCAGCTCGAGCGTGCCTCCTGAAAGGTGGGCGAACACCAGCGGCTTCTTCAGGTCGAGACCGCTGCCGTACGCCGCTGCCATGATGTGCCCTTCCTGGTGTGAAGACCTGAAAACGGGGACCCTCAGCGCCGAAGCGAGCACTTCCGCGGCCTGCACGCCCGCGTTGAAGACAGGCATGTAGGACCCTTCCGCGGGTCGAGGCTTTTCCGACACGCAGATGCCTTCGATCATTCCGCTGAACTGCCCCATTGCTTCGCTTATGAGCTCCGGGAGCCTGGACCAGTGCTGATAAAAGGCGTCAGACTGCCTGAGCCCACGCTGTCCTTTAGGTGTCTCGAGGAGCCGCCGCAGGTCAAGCACGGGTCCGTCCACACCCGCCGCAGCGACCGAAGTCGTATATGCGCTTGTATCTATGCCGAGCCAGTACTTCATGCGTCGATGTCTATACTCTCCGCGACGCTAGAGCGATCTTGCCACGGTTCCGAGCACGCCGTTGACGAACTTTCCCGAATCGTCGCCGCCGAACTTCTTTGCGAGCTTGACGGCCTCGTTGACGGAAACGTTAACGGGAACGTCGTCCTTTTTAAGGAAGGCAATCTCCGCGACGCAAAGCCTGAGCACGGCAAGGTCGACCCTTGCGAGCCTTGAAACGTGCCAGCCGTTCGACGCCTTTTCGATCATCGCGTCTATCGCTTCGCGGTTCTCTATGAAAGCAGCGGTGAGTTCGTTATAATAATCGAGCTGGCCGGTGACCTCCGAGAACTGCCAGTCGCGGTAGCTGTCTATCTGGTCCTGCGAGAAATCCTGCTGGGCTTCCATCTGGAAGAACAGCTGCATAACGAGCTCGCGGGCCTTTGTGCGCTGCATCGGGCCCTCAGCGGAGGCAGCTTCAGCAGCCTCTTCGGGCTCAGCCTTTTTCTTCGGCTTGCCCTTCTTTGCCGGAGCCTCCTCGAACTCGTGCTTTACGGGCTGTCCGAGCTCGCTCTTCCTGCGCGGGGTGCCTACCAGAGCCTTGTCGTCGGGTTCCACGTAAACTACGCCGTATTCTTCATCGTTACTGTTCATCAAAGCTTACTCCTTGAACGTGAATGTTTATCTTTGAGATCGCGGTCTCGGTCAGACCAGCGACCTCCTTCTTGACCGTTTCCTGTATGTCCCAGGCCATCTCGGGTATGCGGCAGCCGTATCTGGCGAGCAGATAGACGTCGAAAACGAGGTCCTGGTTCTTGTCCTTTGTAAGTGTAAGGCGCTTGCCGGTCAGCGCGGCCACGCCCTCTACCGAGAGCGCCGCCCTTTCGGCAGTCTGCATCAGTTCGTCCATAAAAATGACCCTTCTATTACAAAATATCATTATAACAGAAAAGGGGCCGCCTATCAAGACGGCCCCCGGTCTGCGGGGTGTATTATTCTTCCTCTTCCGCTTCTTCAGGCTCGGGCTCTTTTATCGTGAGCCTCAGCTTTTCTATACGCCTGTCGTTGACGGAAAGTATCGTGAATGTGCAGTTTTCGTATACGAGCTCCTGCCCGACGGAATCATCGTCCGGGACCTCCCCCGAAAGGTCGGTCGCAAAGCCTCCGACCGTGTCGTTGTTCTCCGACTCGAATTTGATGCCAAGCTCCTCTGAAAGGTCGTCGAGGTTGTAAAGACCGTCGACTATGTAGGAACCGTCCTCCTGCTTTTCAAGCTTGGGGGAATCGTCCTCGTACTCCTCTTCGATGTTGCCGACTATCTCCTCGAGTATGTCCTCGATGGTCACGAGGCCCGAGAATCCGCCGTATTCGTCGATAAGCAGAGCTATCTGCTGCTTGTTCTTCTGCATGTCCGCGAGCAGCTCGTTGACCTTTTTGCCTTCAGGCACGAAGTACGGCTTCTTTAGGATAGGCTCCAGCTCGACGTTGTCGAAGCCAACCCTTCTCGCCTCGATGATGTAATCCTTGAGGTAAAGGATGCCTCTGATGTCGTCCTGGTCCTCGCCGTAAACAGGGACCCTGGCGTGCCGCTCTTCAAGGAACTTGTCGATGTAGTCGCCAGGCTCGTCGTCGATGCAGATCATGAAGCAATCGGTGCGCGGCGTCATTATCTCGACGGCCATGGCGTCGTCAAGGTCGAAGATCGAGTTGATCATCTCCTTGCCGCTCTCGTCTATCTCGCCCTGCTCCTGCCCGGTCTCGAGAAGGTTGATGATCTCCTCCTCCATGTATTCGGAGTCGTTTTCGCTTTCGTGAATGTCGAACAGCTTCGTGAGCCCGTTGACGGACACGGAGAGCAGCCAGACGAATGGCCTGAAGACCGATTTCGCGAAGCTCACTGTGCCTACGCACGCCATCGCGGTCTTTTCAGGGTCTATGAGCGCGATCTTCTTCGGGAAGAGCTCGCCGAACACGAGCGAGACGTATGAAAGAAGCGCGGTGAGCAGAATTACGGCCACCTGGGGATGGATATTGAGCCCTATGCCCGCGAGCGCTCCTACGAGCCTGTCGGACAGGTTGTAGGAAGCCAGCGCAGAGGTCAGGAAGCCCGCGAGGGTTATGGTGACCTGTATCGCCGAAAGGAACCTGTTGGGGTCTTCAAGCAGCAGGAGCACGCGCTCCGCCCTCGCGTCGCCGTCCTCTGTATCTTCGGCTATGGCCTTGAGCTTTGGCTTGCTCGACGAAACGAGCGCCATCTCTGACATCGCGAAGAAGGCGTTAATGAATGTGAGTACTACAAGAATTATGAGTTGAACGATCAGCGGTGATCGCCCCGGATCAGCGTCCATTAAAAATGATCACTCCTTTACAGTGAATTAATATATTCAGCTTTGAACTTTTCGAATTCCTTATAGGTCGCGGCGAAGTTGTGCTGTCCGCTTCCGTCGGGTTTCAGAACGTAGTAAATGTAGTCGGTAGTATCGGGGTCGAGAACGGCCTCAAGGCTGGACTTTCCGGGAGCGCCAATGGGTCCTGCGGGGAGCCCGTCCACCTTATAAGTATTATACGGCGAATCGATCTCGAGGTCGCTGTAGAGCACCCTCTCCTTGACCTCGCCGAGAGCGTACTGAATGGTGCAGTCGAGCTGCAGCTTCATGCCTATGTCGAGGCGGTTGTATATGACGCTTGCGACCGTCGGCCTTTCAGACGCGACCTTGGTCTCGCGCTCTATCATCGAAGCGATGGTGACGAGCTGGTTCACGTCTAGGTCCATGGCGGCCATGCGGCTCTCCATGTCCTGGGTCATGATCTCGTCGAAGCGCGCGAGCATCTTGTCTACGATCTGCTGCGGGGTCACGTCCTTGTAGACCTCGTAGGTATCGGGGAACAGGAAGCCTTCGAGCCTGTTCTGATGTGCGCTGAGAGTGCCCGTCGGGTCTCCGTAGCCCGAGCCCTTGCCGTCTAGGAACCAGTAGTCATAGCTCTTGTCGAGAGCCTCATAGAAAGCCTGGGGACTTTCTATCACGCCTTCGTTTGCGAGCTTTTCGGCTATCTGCCTGAGGTGGTAGCCCTCGGGTATCGTGAACCTTATGGTCTCGCGCACCTTGGCGTGCTGCAGGGCGACTATGATCTCGTCCATAGTCATTGACGGCGAAAGCTCGAAGGTGCCGGCCTGGAAGCTTCCGTCCATGGCGTTGAGCCTGGTCTTGTACTGGAAGGTCTTCGCGCTCTTGATGAGCCCGGCTTCCTCCAGCTGCTCCGCTATCTTCGTGGTCGAGGAGCCCTTTTCAACGACAAATTCAACGACAGCGGTATCGGACGGGTCCGCCGCATCGTTGTAGTTCTTCATGCTCGTGAAGTAATTGTCGGTGATCTTGAAGGCCCCGATTATCAATAGCACAACTACCAGCAGCACCAAGAGCACTGCCGGTAGTTTGGATCTTCTGCGTTGTTTAGTTCTTGCCATGAACTATTCTTTGCCTCTGCCCAGATATTCTCCGCTTCTGGTATCGATCTGGATGAGCTCGCCCTCTTCGATGAAGATGGGGACCTGTACCACAGCGCCGGTCTCAACGGTAGCGGCCTTGGTGACGTTGGTGGCGGTGTTGCCCTTTACGCCCGGCTCGCAGTCGATGACCTTGAGGTTGACGAAGTTCTCTGCTTCAACGAGGAACGGCTTGCCCTGGAAGGAACGTACGGTAACGATGTCGTTCTCCTTGATCCACTTGATGGCGTCTGCAACGTCTTCGGGAGCGAACGGAACCATGTCGTAGGTCTCCGGGTCCATGAAATAATACATGTCGCCGTCGTTGTAGCTGTACTGCATCTTTCTGGTCTCGATGACAGCGTTGTCGAACTTGTCGCTCGGGTTGAAAGCTTCTTCTCTGGTAGCTCCGGTGAGGATGTTCTTATACTTGGTGCGGACAAAAGCTGCGCCCTTTCCCGGCTTCACGTGCTGGAAGTCGAGGACGACGTACGGCTGTCCGTCCATGATGAAGGTGATGCCTTTTCTGAAATCGCCGGCTGTAACCATAAATAAAACTCCTTAAAACTATAAAACTAAAGCACCGTCAATTCTTTGGGTGAATCAACGAGGTTAATTATACCATCCTTCTTAACTACTGCCAAGTCCTCAATTCTTACGCCGAACTTTCCGGGAAGATAGATGCCGGGTTCGACAGAGGTGGTCGCGTTCTCGGGAATGATGCCGTCATATTTGAGCGAGAGCCTCGGGAGCTCGTGTATCTCAAGGCCGGTGCCGTGTCCGGTGCCGTGGCCGAAGTATTCGCCGTAGCCCGCCTTTACGATGACGTCACGCGCAGCTGCGTCGCCTTCGACGCCTCTGATACCTGCCTTGACGAAATCGCAGCATGCCATCTGTGCCTCAAGCACGATGTTGTATACGTCGCGCATCTCCTGCGTGGGCTCGCCCAGAGCGACCGTGCGTGTCATGTCGCTGCAGTAGCCTTCGTAGAGGCAGCCGTAATCCATGGTTATGAAGTCGCCCTTCTGCACCTTTCTGTCAGAAGGCACAGCGTGCGGGCGGGAACCGTTCGGGCCGGATGCGACTATCGTGTCGAACGAGAGCCCTTCCGCTCCGCAGACCATCATGAAGTGGCCAAGCTCGGCGGATATCTCTTTTTCGGTCATACCGGGCTTTATGAACTCACACATATGGGTGAAGGCCCTGTTGCCGATCACTGCGGCCTTGCGGGTCGACTCGATCTCGAATTCATCCTTAATCATGCGAAGGTCTTCAACGAGTCCCTGCGTGGGGACAAGCGTTTTGCTCTGCAGCTTTTCGCTGAACTCAAGATAGGTACCGAGCGGCAGATAGTCTTTTTCAACGCCGATATTCTTTTCTGCGAGCTGCGCAAGGAACGCGGCCGGAGAGGTCTTCAGAACGTCGACGTATTCCATCCAGCTGATGCTCTGCACCATCTCAAGGTAGCGGAAATCGCTGAAGATATAGGTCTTGTCCTTAGCGACGAACAGCAGGCAGTCGTTGCCCTTGTGTCCCGTGAAATAACTTACATTAGCCTCATGTCCGATGAAAAGCCCGTCTATCCCGGCTCCGTCAAACTTAGCTCTTAACTTTTCAATTCTTTCTTCAAATCTGTTCATATTCGTTTATTAATGTTTGGAAAGCGGATGGATGCTTCCTATGAGGAACGCCTGGGAACCCGGTTCTTAGCGATTGACGAGCATTTAGCGAAGTCAGAGCTTAGAACCGCTGGGAGGGCCCCGGAACGAGGCGAGAGCCGGTTCCGAAGAGGAACATCCGAAGCTTTCCAAAAACTAGTCCACTGTTGTTATTACAGAGAGAATGATAGGTTCTCTGTTTGTGCGGTTGTAGATGAATTTGCGCACGGTGCTGCGCATGAAGTCGCGTATGGCCTGTATGCTCATGTGCTCGAGGTCGGCGTACGCGAGCGCGTCTTCGAGATCTTCGCGGGTCTCGTCGAGCAGCACGCCGTATTCCTTCACGTATACCAGCCCGCGGCTGTGTATCTCGGGCCTTGAGAGGAACTCGTGAGCGGACGGGTCGTAGCTTGCCGCTATGACGACTATGCCGCCTTCCGAAAGCTTCTTTCTCTCGCTTATGACCACGCCTCCCACGTCTCCGACGCCGAGGCCGTCGACAAATACCTGCTCCGCGGGGATGCGCTCTTCAAGCAGCTTCGCGCTGTCCTTTGTGAACTCGTAGACGCAGCCGTTATCAGCGAAGAGTATATCCTTCGGATCCATTCCAAGCTTTTCGGCGATCGCCGCGTGAGCCTTGAGGTGGATGAATTCGCCGTGCACCGGCATGAAGAACTTTGGCCTAATGAGGCAGTGGATGAGCTTGAGCTCCTCCTCGCAGGCGTGTCCGCTGACATGAGTGTCTGCGATATCGTTGTAGATGACCCGCGCGCCCTTCTCCATCAGCAGGTTCAGCACCGAAGTGACCGCCCTCTCGTTGCCGGGGACCGGCGATGACGAGAAGATGATAACGTCGTTGTTTCGGATCTTGATGTCCTTGTGCTCGTCGCGCGCCATGCGAGTCAGGGCCGACATAGGTTCCCCCTGGCTTCCTGTGGTCAGTATGACTATCTCGTTATCCTTGTAGTTCTTTGTTGCCTTGAGGTCGATAAGCGTTCCCGCAGGCACCTTGAGGTAGCCGAGCTCGGTCGCTATCTTGACCATGTTCTCCATCGAGCGGCCCGAAACGGCGATCTTGCGCCCGTTCTCCTTGGCGAGCTCCATGATCTTCTGGACCCTGTGCACGTTGGAACTGAATGTCGCGATGATTATGCGGCTGTGGGTCCCTCGGAAGATATTGCCAAGCGAGATGCCGACCTCAGTCTCTGACGGCGTGAAGCCGTGCCTTACGGCGTTGGTGCTGTCCGCCATGAGCAGCAGGACCCCGTCGCTTCCGAGCTGCGAGAGCCTGTTGAAATCGATGCGCTGTCCGTCGACAGGCGTGTAGTCAACTTTGAAATCTCCTGTGAAGATCACCTTGCCGACAGGCGTGTCGATCGCAAAGCCAAGCGCGTCCGCCACGGAATGGGTCATGTGCAGGGTCTCTATCTTGAAGCAGCCCAGGCGAAAGCTCTGGCCCGCCTTTATCTCGTGCAGGTCAGCCTCGATCTTGTGTTCTTCGAGCTTGTGCTTGATAAAGCCCAGAGTCAGGCGCGAAGCGTAGATGGGTACGTCGATCTTCTGGAGAAGATAAGGTACCCCTCCGATATGGTCTTCGTGGGCGTGGGTTATTATCAACCCGCGCACGCGGTCGCTGTTTTCGATGACGTAAGTGAAATCAGGGATGACGACGTCGATGCCGAGCATCTCGGAGTCGGGAAAGGACATGCCGCAGTCCGCGATGATGATGTCGTCACCGCATTCGAACAACGTCATGTTCTTCCCTATCTCATGGAGCCCTCCGACGGGCATTATCCTGAGTTTCTTTGTATTTTCTGTTTCTTTTGTCTTTGTGTTCTTTGTCTTCTTTTCTGCCATAAATTATTTAACTACGATGTTGACGAGCTTGCAGGGCACCGCGATAGTCTTTACCACGGTCTTGCCTTCGGTCAGCGCCTTGACCTTGTCGCTCTCGAGAGCGAGCTTTGCCAGTCCGTCGCGGTCGATGTCCGCGGGGACCATGAGCTTGTCCTTGAGCTTGCCGTTGATCTGAACGACTATCTCGACTTCACTCTTGACGAGAGCCGCCTCGTCGTAAGCGGGCCACGCCTGGTCGTAGGTACTTCCTTCAAAGCCCATGCCTTCCCACATCTCTTCTGCGACGTGCGGGGTGAACGCGGAGAGCATCAGCACGGTCTTGACTGCCGCGTCGAAGAGCAGTCCGACGTTGATGTCTTCGAGCTCCTTGTAGCGGTACATCTCGTTTACCAGCTCCATGATCGCCGAGATGGCGGTGTTGAAGCTGAAGCGCTTGCTGACGTCCGCTGTCACGCGCTTGACGGTATTGTTGAGGATATAGGCAAGATGTTTGTCGTCTTCTGTTGTGCAGGTGTAATTACGAGGCACATCAGCGACCTTCATTCCGGTCTCGGCGGCGATGCCGATGATCTCGCCAATGAGCCTGTATACACGGTTGATGAATCTGTAGCAGCCTTCCACGCCGGCGTCAGACCAGTCGAGCTCCTTTTCAGGGGGAGCCGCGAAGAGTATGAACAGCCTTGCGGTGTCGGCGCCGTATTTTTCAATGATCTCCTCGGGGCTAACTATGTTGCCCAGGGATTTGGACATCTTTGCTCCGTCCTTGATTACCATGCCCTGTGTGAGCAGGTTCTTGAACGGTTCCTCGTAATCGACCATGCCAAGGTCGTAGAGCACCATGTTGAAGAAGCGCGCGTACATGAGGTGCATGATGGCGTGCTCGATGCCTCCGATGTACTGGTCGACGTTCATCCAGTAGTTAGCCTTCTTCGGGTCGAAGGGAGCTTCGGTGTTGTTGGCGTCGCAGTACCTGAGGAAGTACCAGCTCGAATCGAGGAAGGTATCCATGGTGTCGATCTCGCGTCTGGCGGGCTTTCCGCAGCACGGGCAGACGCCGTTCTGGAAGGTCTTGCTGGTCGCTATCGGCGATTCGCCCTTTCCGGTGAACTCTACGTCTGTAGGCAGGAGCACGGGCAGGTTCTCGTCTTTTTCAGGCTGCCAGCCGCAGTCCTCGCAGTAGAGCATCGGGATCGGGCAGCCCCAGTAGCGCTGGCGGCTGATGAGCCAGTCGCGCAGCTTGTAGTTGACCTTTGCCGCGCCTATTCCCTCTGCTATGAAGTCGTCCCTCACCTTTTCGATGGCTTCCTTGTTGTCCATTCCGTTGTATTTGCCGGAATTGATGACCTTGCCCTCAGCCTCGAAGGCGTGGGTCAGGTGGTTGACGTCGATCTCGGGGTCGCCGGGATCTACGACGGGGATGATGTCGAGGCCGAACTTGGTGGCGAACTCGAAGTCGCGCTGGTCGTGGGCGGGAACGCCCATTACGATGCCGGTGCCGTAGCCCATGAGTACATAGTCAGCCAGGTAGAGCGGCACTTCCTTGCCGTTTGCCGGGTTGATGACATAGCGGCCGGTGAACTGGCCGGTCTTTTCTTTGGTGAGCGAAGAGCGCTCGATGTCGCTCTGCTTCTTTGCGGCCTCGATGTATTCGCGGCAGGCCGCTTCTTCTTTCTGCCCCTTTATGAGCTCCTCAACATAGGGGTGCTCCGGGGAGATGACCATGAAGCTCACGCCGAATACGGTGTCCGCGCGCGTGGTGAACACTGTCATCGGCAGGTCGCCGTCCTTGAGCTTGAAGGTCAGCTCGGTACCGTAGGAGCGGCCGATCCAGTTGCGCTGCATGGTCTTGACTCTCTCGGGCCAGCCGGGCATCTTGTCCGGGTCGTCGAGGTTGTCGAGGAGCCTGTCGGCGTACTTGGTGATGGCGAGGTACCACTGGGAGAGGTTCTTCTTGGTGACCTCGGTTCCGCAGCGCTCGCACTTTCCGTCGACTACCTGCTCGTTCGCGAGCACGGTGGCGCAGGACGGGCACCAGTTGGCCGGGTATTCCTTCTTATAGGCCAGTCCCCTCTTGAAGAACTGAATGAAGAGCCACTGCATCCACTTGTAGTATTCTACGTCGCAGGTGCGCACGAGCCTGTCCCAGTCATAGGAGAGGCCGAGCTGTTTGAGCTGGGCCACCATCTCCTCGATGTTGCCGTAGGTCCATACCGAAGGATGGCTGCCGTTCTTGATGGCCGCGTTCTCGGCCGGCAGGCCGAAGCTGTCGAATCCGATCGGGTGGAGCACGTTATAGCCCTGCATGTGCAGGCATCTTGCCATAACGTCGCCTATGGAGTAGTTGCGCACATGGCCCATGTGCAGCTTTCCGCTGGGATACGGGAACATCTCGAGCAGGTAGAACTTCTTCTTGCTCTCGTCCTCGGTAACGTGGTATTCGTCTTTGCCTGCCCAGTATTTCTGCCACTTGGGCTCTATCATCCTGGCTATATACTTGTCATTCATGGTCTTCTATTTCTATCCTTTCGCAATCGCCCCAGATCTTCTCGATCTGATAATGTTCACGCTGCTCTGCAGTAAACAGGTTCACGATGATATCACCGCAATCCATGAGTATCCATCCGGAGTCGCCCTTGCCCTCAACGTGACGGACATTGACGCCCTCCATAGTAAGTCGGTCGTCCAGTTCGTCGCAGAGGCTCGCAAGCTGGCGCAGCGAGTGAGCTGTAGCGATAACGAAGAAATCGGCGAAGCCTGACCTGCCTGAGATGTCAAGCACGGCTACGTCCGAGGCCTTCTTTTCGACCAGCTGCTTTGCCGCGTAAATGGCTGTTTCTTTGTTAGTCATCTTGTTTCTCGCTTTCCATTAATCTTTCCAGATCGGCTATGGCGTCCACTGATATCTGCACGTAGGTGCCGCCGATGCTGTTAACATAATCACGTGTATGGGCCATCATGTTATGTAGGCTTGAATTGATATCATCGGTGAGCGAAGCTCTGAGCTCTTCCACTCCCGGGTAGGTCCGTCCGGGCTCAAGGCTGTCGGCGAGCTTGAGGACCTTCTCAAGCAGGCACATGCCGGGCCGGCCGGTGGTGTGATAGCGTACCGCATCGAGTATCTCGGGGTCGGTGACGTTGAAGTCCATCTCGAGGGCGTCAGCGGCGAGGTCGCCGTGAATCAGGTTGCCCGCGGGTCGGAAGGCGTCATGAGCCCAGGCCGCAACTTCGGCCTTGTAGGGGTCGGCTCCGTAGCGCTCGGCAAGCTCTATGGCAGTCTTTACGACTCCCTGAGTATGGGCGAAGCGGGTCTCTTTTTCGCGGCTCCTGGCAAACTCTTCAAGGAGCTTTGGCAGGTCGCGGTAGAGGCGGCGTTCGTTCATATAGTTTATGACGCTGTCCGGCAGCAGGAACCTCACGGAGCGGCCTTCGGCGAAGCGCATTCTTATGTCGCTGCTTGAGATCTCAAGCTCGGGTATGTCAAGAAAGCGGACGTCGGCGCCGAAGCGCTCACCGAGCTCCTTTGCCTTGGCTTCAAGCTCTTCTTTGCTCTCGGTCATGCCGCTGCGCTTTCCGATAAGCACCGGAAACTTCGCAAGCAGATCGCCGGCCCTGTACCACTTTTCGATGCTGAGCAGGGAATCTGCCCCGGCTATGAAATACAGCTGGGAGTTCTCGCCAAGGCGCTGCTCAAGCGAGCAGAGGGTGTCATAGGTATATGACGGTCCGTCCCTGTTTATCTCGATGTCGCTGGCAAGCAGCCCCGCCCTTCCTTCTATGGCCAGCTTCACCATCTCGAGGCGGTCTTCGCCCGGGGCGGGCTCGCTTTCGAGCTTGAAGGGCGAGATGTTGGCGGGTATGAGCATCACTGCGTCAAGCCCTGCCGCGCTCCTCACCTGTTCGGCGAGTATCAGGTGGCCGTAATGGACGGGGTCGAAGCTCCCACCGAGTACGCCTATCTTTTTAATCATTTTCCTGTACTTTTATAGCAAGCACATCGAGGTCCTTCTGGTCGACCGGGGTCGGAGCCTCGGACATCGGGCACTGGGCCGCAGCGTTCTTCGGGAAGGCCATGACCTGCCTGATGCTGTCAGCGCCTGCCAGCAGCATGCAGAACCTGTCGAGTCCGTATGCGAGTCCGCCGTGGGGAGGAGCGCCGTAGTTGAAGGCTTCGAGGAAGAAGCCGAACCTTGTCTTTATCTGCTCTTCGGAAAGCTGCAGCACTTCGAAGATCTTCTGCTGGAGCTTTCTGTCGTGGATCCTGATGGAACCGCCGCCGAGCTCTACGCCGTTGAGCACGATGTCGTAGGCGTCGGCGAGTATCTTGCTCAGGTCGCCGCCGTCGAGCATCGGAATGTGCTCGGGCTTGGGCGAGGTGAACGGGTGATGCATGGCCATGTATCTGCCCTCTTCGTCGGACCACTCGAACATCGGGAAGTCAACGACCCAGAGCAGCTGGTAGTCGTCAGCCTTCAGCAGGCCGAGCTTTCCGGCGAGGTCGCGCCTCAGGAAGCCCAGGGAGTCCCAGACGACCTTTTCGGGTCCTGCTACGATGAGGATAAGGTCGCCGGGCTTGCCGCCGAACTCTTTGATGATACAGTTGATCTCGGCTTCTGTGAGGAACTTCGAAGCGGAGCACTTGATCTCGTTTTCTTCAATGCGTACGGTGATGAGGCCCTTCGCGCCGAAGGTCTTTATGCTCTCGAGCATCTTGTCGACGTCCTTGCGGCTGAAGTCCTTATTGTGGCCGTTCATGTTGATGCCCATGACCCTGCCGCCTTCGGCGAGAGCGCCCTGGAACACCGGGAACGCGCTGTCCTTGACGATGGCAGCGAGGTCGTGGAGCTCGAAGCCGACGCGAAGGTCGGGCTTGTCGCTGCCGTACCTGTCCATGGCTTCCTGCCAGGGGATGCGGCGCAGCGGGGTCTGGATGTCGACGCCCATGAGTTCCTTGAAGACGCGCTTGAGGTAGCCTTCCTGCATCGCGATGATGTCGTCCTGGTCGACGAAGCTCATCTCGAGGTCGATCTGGGTGAATTCAGGCTGGCGGTCTGCGCGCAGGTCTTCGTCGCGGAAGCATTTGGCTATCTGCATATAGCGGTCGGTGCCTGCAATCATGAGCAGCTGCTTGAATATCTGCGGGCTCTGAGGGAGCGCGTAGAACTTGCCGTGGTTGACGCGGCTCGGAACGAGGTAGTCACGGGCTCCTTCGGGGGTCGGCTTGCCGAGCATCGGTGTCTCGACCTCGGTGAAGCCGTTCTCGTCGAAGTAATCGCGGGTGATCTTGCAGAGCCTGTGGCGGAACGCGAGGTTGCGCTGCATCATGGGCTTGCGCAGGTCGAGGTAGCGGTACTTGAGCCTTACGTCCTCGGAGGCGTTGTCGTCATCGCGGATGTAGATGGGCGTGGTATCGGCCTCGGCGTAGATCACGAGCTCGTCGGCAAGTATCTCGATAAAGCCGGTCGGGATGTCGTTGTTCTTTGATTCCCTCTCGGCTACCTTGCCCTTAACGCCTACGACGTACTCGCCGCGGAGCCTGTCTGCTTCGGCGCGCAGCGCTTCGGAGCAGTCGTCCCCGAACACTACCTGCACGTAGCCGCTCTTGTCTCGGATGTCGCAGAATACGAGGCTTCCGAGGTTCCTCTTCTTCTGGACCCAGCCGTTGACGACGACTTCCTGTCCTATGTTCTCTGCGCGGAGCTGTCCGCACATATGTGTTCTCTTAAGCAGTTTAGTTTTTTCCATGATGATCTCCGAAAATGTTTAATAAGTTATTGTATCATAGATCTCGTCTATCTTCACTTCTTTCTGTGAAGAGTTCTTCATGTCGCGCAGGCTCACGCAGCCGCGTGAGAGCTCGTCGTCGCCTATGACTACGGTATAAGCGGCTCCGCTGCGGTCGGCGTATTTGAACTGCGCCTTGAGACCTCTGCCCGCGATGTCGCTCATGACTTTGAGCCCTTTAGCGCGCAGGTCTTTCGCAATCTTGGCGCCGGCAGCCTTCGCGTCATCGCCCATGCAGGCGATGAATACGTCGGCCTTGACGGGTTCGGGAATATCGACTCCGCATGCATCAAGGATTATCAGCAGCCTTTCGATGCCGAGGCCGAAGCCTACGGCCGGGGTGGCAGGACCTCCGAGCTGTTCCACGAGGTTGTCGTAGCGTCCGCCACCGCAAACAGTCGACTGGGCTCCGAGCTTGTCGGAGATGAACTCGAACGCGGTCTTGGTGTAATAATCCAGGCCTCTTACGATGCCGGGGTCCACCTCGTACTCGATGCCGTAATCGTTCAGATAGCGCTTGACCTCTTCGAACGCTTTTTTGCAGTCGTCGCAGAGATAGTCGAGCATATGGGGAGCGCCAACTGTGAAGCTCTGGCATACCGGCGATTTACAGTCGAGTATGCGCATCGGGTTCTTTTCGAAACGCTCCTTGCAGGTGTCGCAGAGCTCGTCGTAGTGCGGCCTGAGGAAATCCTGCAGAGCCTTGCGGTACTCGCTCCTGCACTTCGGGCAGCCTATGCTGTTGATGTGCAGCCTGAGCCCGTCGATCCCGCAGCCGCGCAGGAAGGTGTCAGCGAACGCGATGACCTCGGCGTCAGCCAGCATGCTCTCGGCTCCGAGCACCTCGATGCCGAACTGGTGGAACTCGCGCTGCCTGCCTTTCTGCATCTTCTCGTAGCGGAAGCATGGTGTCTCGTAGAAATACTTGGCGGGAAGAGGCTCCGCGTAGAGCTTGTTCTCTATGAAGGAACGTACCACGCCAGCGGTGCCTTCGGGCTTGAGCGTCAGGCTCCTCTCGGCGATCTCGAAGGTGTACATCTCCTTCTGGACCACGTCTGTCGTGTCGCCTATGCCGCGCGCGAAGAGCTCGGTATGCTCGAATACCGGCGTGCGTATCTCAGTATAGCCGAAGGCCTGAGCGGTCTTTCTGAACTGTTCTTCGGCCCACTGCCATTTATAGCTTTCCGAGGGCAGTATGTCCTTTGTCCCCTTGGGTATATTGATCATTTAATGCCTTCTTTCTTTCGCTGTATCATCTCATCGATGCGCTCGATGTAGATCTCGTAGTTTGAAACGTTAGCGACGCGTTCGAGCCGGTTCTCCGCCGGGAAGAACTGCTTGCTGATCCCGCCCGCGCCGAGCGCCAGTATGGTCTGGTCCTCTACCATTATGCGGATGTTGTAGAGGCTCGCGTGTCCCGGCCTGCACCAGCCGACGTTCTCGAAGTTGCCGGCCATCTGCTTCTGGCGGTACATGTAGTACGGTTCGTAGCCGGCCTGCGTGAGCAGCCTGCGGCTGATATCGAGCATCTGAGCCGCGGTCTCGGCCATCTTGTATGAGTATGCGCTGTCCTGTTCCTTGAGGCGCGAGGCGCGCTTTACCGCGAGCGTATGCACGGTTATGTCCGTGGGACCCAGCGCTATGACCTTTTCGAGGCTGTCCCTGAAATCTTCCGGAGTCTCTTCGGGGAGCCCTGTGATGAGATCTGCGTTGATGTCGGGGATCCCCGCAGCCTGTGCCAGCCTGAAAGCCTGCTCTATCTGCTGCGGCGTGTGCAGCCGTCCGATAAGGTCGAGAGTGTGCTGCTTCATGGTCTGGGGGTTGATGCTCATGCGGCCCGCGCCGTGCCTCTTCATTGAGGCGAGCTTGCCCTCCGTTATCGTCTCGGGCCTTCCGCTCTCGACGGTGAACTCCCGAAGTCCCGGACCCGCGAAAGCTTCGCAGGTCTTTTCAAGCAGAGCTTCGAACTGGTCCTCCTCAAGGCTGGTCGGGGTCCCGCCGCCTATGTATATCGATTCGGCGGACCAGCCGTGAGCGTCCATGATTTCTCTGACCGCGTCTATCTCTTTATAAAGAGCTTCGAGGTATCTGTCCGAAGCCTCACGCTTGTACACGTTTGACGTGAACGAGCAGTACAGGCAGCGCGACGGGCAGAACGGGATGCCTATGTAAACGCCGATGGTGTTTGGATCCGAGCTTTGGGTGACTCCCCGCTGGACCTCGTAAATGCCCCGCAGAAGCGCAATTTTCTCATCGGAGACCAGATATGCCTCAGACAGCAGTTTCGCCGCGTCTTCAGGCGATCTGAGCCTTTCAGCGCTCTCTCTGAACAGCTTCACCGGTCTTACTCCCGTGAGTATGCCCCATTCCAGCCGCTTTCCGAGCTTTTCGCTCAGGAACGAATACAGCAGGCGCTTGGACTCGTTCTTGTCGTCCGAAGCCGGGATGGCCAGATCTGCGTCCGCGCAGGACGGATCAACGATGAATTCGAACTCCTCAGCCGGAAGGAACATCCTCGCCAGCTCGCTCAGGTCGTACTTTGCTTTTTCGTCAGCGCACGAGAACCTAAACAAAAGGATTGTACCTCTTCTCGTAGCCTATCATGGTCTCGGCGTCGTGGCCCGGAAGCACGTGCACGTCGTCCGGGAGCGCGAAGAGCTTGTCCGCAATCGAGGCCCTGAGCTTATCCCAGTCTCCTCCGGGAAGATCGGTGCGGCCGACGGAAGCGTGGAACAGAGTATCGCCGCTGAAGAGAACGCCTTCACTCTCTACGTAGACGCACATCCCGCCGGGAGTATGTCCCGGAGTATCGATAAAGCGCATGCTGATGTCACCGACTGTAAGCGTGTCGCCGTCCCTGACCTCTATGTCTGCTTTTATGCCGCCCTTTCCCATGCTCTGCTTGCGCTCAAAGAGGAAACTGCGCTCCGCGCGCGAAGCGACGAGCTTGCAGTCCGGATAGCTTTCCTTGAAAAAGTCTATTCCGCCCGTATGGTCGAAATGGCCGTGGGTCAGGATCATATATTCGAGGCTCAGGCCTTCCTTTTCGATGATATCCTTGATCGCGGGCTCGGGTCCGGCGGGGTCAACAATAAAAGATTTACGGTTAACCTCATCCGTTACCAGATAACAATTTGTCGCGTATATCCCTATGACGTATTTACGTATCTGCATCTGCAATGCCTTTCAATATCAGAAGTTCGAGCGGAACACCTCGGTTACGCCTGGGGTCTGCCTGAACCTTGCTATCAGTTTTTCGACGTCGGTAGCGCTGCTTATCGATACCGTGAGGTTGATGCTTATAGAGCCCACCCTGTCCGTTTTTGCGGTAAGGCCGTTAATGTCGGCGTCCATGGACTCACAGATCTTAGAGATCTCCGACAGCAGGCCTTTGCGGTCTTCGGAGACTATGCTGATGCCCGCGTCGAAGCGCATGGACTTTTCGCTTATCTCCCACTCCGCGTCGATGAGCCTTCCGCGGTCAGCCTCGGGCAGTGAGAGGATATTAATGCAGTCGCGCCTGTGTATCGACACGCCGTTGCCCTTGGTGGTGAAGCCGATGATGTCGTCTCCGGGTACAGGGTTGCAGCACTTCGCGTAATGGATCAGCATCGAATTGAAGCCGCCTATACGCACGCCTCCGGTGTGCTCCACGCGCTTCTTGCTGCGCTTCTTTTCCTCTTCCTTTTCCTTGCGTTCCTGCTCCTCGGCCTTCTCAGCGTTGTAGTAGCCTATGCAGAGGTTTATGGTCTTGTTGAGCAGCGGCCCGCCGTAGCTTATCGCGTTGTAAAGGTCGTCGATGGTGGAGAAATCCTGCTCCTTCGCGGCCTTCAGCAGGAAAGGCGTCTTCAGGAAGAGCTGGGTGTCGATGCCCTTGCGCTTCGCTGCCTTTTCGACCATGTCCCTGCCGCGGTCGGCGTTCTCGGGGCGGTTCTCCTTCTTGAGGAACTGCCTTATCTTGGTCTTCGCGCTGTTGGTCTGGACTATCTTCAGCCAGTCCGCGCTCGGGCCCTTTGAATTCTGGTTGGTCACGGCCTCGACTATCTCGCCGTTCTGAAGTATGTAGTCGAGCGGCACCATCTTGCTGTTTACCTTTGCGCCGACGCACTTGAGGCCGACGTTGGTATGTATCTTGAACGCGAAGTCGAGGGGCGTGGAACCCGCCGGGAGCTCCATGACCTTGCCCATAGGAGTGAAGACGAATACCTGGTTCGTGAACAGGTCCATCTTCAGGGTCTGCATGAATTCCTTGGGGTCGTCCTTTACGTCCTGCTGCCATTCAAGAGCCTGGCGCAGCCACGCGATCTTGACCTCTTCGTCGGTGCGCTTGTCGCCTATGCCCTCTTTGTATTTCCAGTGCGCCGCGATACCGAACTCCGCTATGCGGTGCATCTCGCGGGTACGTATCTGTATCTCGAAGGGCACGCCGCTCTCGCCGATGACAGTCGTATGCAGCGACTGATAGTTGTTCGGCTTTGGCATCGCGATATAATCCTTGAAGCGTCCGGGTATCGGGGTCCAGCGGGTGTGCACGGCTCCCAGCACCGCGTAGCAGTCCCTGACGGTCTCGACTATGACGCGCACTGCGTTGATGTCGAATATCTCGTCGAGAGTCTTGTTCTGCTGCTTCATCTTTTTGTAGATGCTGTAGTAGTGCTTAGACCTGCCGTAGATGTCGTAGTTTATGCCCAGGCCAGCGAGCAGCGTCTTGATCTCGGCGATTATGTCGTCGATGACGAGCTTGTTCTCCTTGCGCCTCGCGCGCATCTGCCTGTCGAGCTCGGCGTAGGCGTCCGGCCAGAGGTGCTGGAAGCAGATGTCCTCTATCTCGAACTTGAAGGTGTAGATACCGAGCCTTGCTGCCAGAGGCGCGTAGATCTCAAGGGATTCCTTGCACTTCTCGTGTATCTTGGCCGGGGTCTGGTAGTCGATGGTGCGAAGATTGTGGACCCGGTCGGCGAGCTTAATGACTATGACCCTGATATCGTGCGACATGGCAAGGAACATCTTGCGGATGTTCTCAGCCTGCTTGTCCTCTTCGCTGGAATAGACCAGCGAGGTCAGCTTCGTTACGCCGTCGACAAGCTGGGCGACCGATTCGCCGAAGTCAGCGACGCACTGATCGTAAGTATAACCTGTGTCTTCGATGACATCATGAAGAAGACCTGCGGCGACGGTCTCGTCGTCCATTCCGAGGTCGGCAAGTATCAGAGCGACAGCCTTGGGGTGGATGATGTACGGTTCCCCGGACTTGCGCTTTTGCCCCCTATGCAGTTCTTCAGCCTTGAGATACGCCTTTTCGAGAAAATCCGCGTCGTATTTCGGATTTATGTCGAGTATCTCCCTTATGATGTCTTCCATTTCGGTCTATTAGGCTCCGCGGTACTTGTTCTTCTTCGTGAGCCTGAAAATGTCAAAGTAGAACGCGCTGGCAATGCACAGCGAGGAGACGGTGCCGAAGAGCACGCCTGCCATAAGAGGCACGGCGAAAGCCCTGATGGACTCCCCGCACATTATCACAAGCGGCAGGACGGCGACCATGGTCGTGAGCGAGGTCAGCAGCGACCTGCTTATGCTCTGGTTGATGCTAATATTTATGAGCTTTTCGAGCTTCATGTTCTTGAGATAGCGCTTGTTCTCGCGTATGCGGTCGAAGACGACGATTGTGTCGTTGATCGAGTAACCGATCACGATGAGCAGGCCCGCGATGAACGGCGAGTTCATCTGGATGTGGAACAGCCCGTACATCGAGAACAGCATGAGCGCGTCGTGGCAGAGAGCCAAGATCGCAGCGACGCCGAAGCGCCACTCGAAGCGGACAGCCACGTAGATCAGCATGGCGACGGCCGCGATGGCCATTGCCTTGAAAGCGTTCTTCTTGAGCTCGGAACCGACCGACGGGCCGATGAGGCCAGCCTGTTCAAGGAACTCTCCGCTCGAAGTGTCGACGCCGAAAGCCTCGCCGAAGTCTTCGATGAGATCGTTGCGCTGCTCGTTGGAGATCACCTGCGCGGTCTTGATAAGGATCTTCTCATTGGAAGAGCCCGCGTAAACGATATCTCCGCTGATGCCGTTCTCGTTGAGCACTCTTCTCACCTCGGACTGTTCGACCTGCTTGCCCATGTTGAACTGGAGCATGGTGCCGCCGGTGAAATCGATTCCGAGATTGAAGCCGCGGATGAAACCGATGCCGAGGCCGATAACAATGAAGCCGGCAGCGATCATGTAGAACAGCTTTCTGCGGCCGAGGAAGTCGAAGCCCTCCTTCGGAGCCTCGTCCTTGATCGTCTTGACGCCGAAGGCCTTTGCTGTGGCGAGCTTCCTGAACTCGCAGACAGTTGTGAGCAGCAGCTGCGAAATGACGACGGCAGTGAACAGCGAAGCGACGATACCGATGAGCAGGGTCACCGCGAAGCCTCTCACGGAGCCCGTGCCGAATTCGTACAGGACGAGAGCGGCTATGATCGTGGTGACCTGGGAGTCGATGATGGTGGTCATAGCGCGCTTGAAGCCGGAATTAACGGCTACTCGCACTGATTTTCCGAGGCCTATCTCTTCGCGTATCCTGGCGAAGATCAGGACGTTGCTGTCGACCGCCATGCCTGCGGAAAGTATGATGCCCGCGATGCCCGGAAGTGTGAGAACTACTCCAAACAGAGCCATCGACCAGAGCACTATCACGCAGTACAGAGCGAGCGAGATGTTTGCGACCAGGCCCATGAGCCTGTAGGCAGCGAACATCACGACGAACACGATGCAGATGCCGATGAGGCCCGCGAGAGCGCTTGTGCGGGCAGCGTCGAGACCGAGAGTCGGTCCGACGATCTCAGTCTCGATCTCGGAAAGAGATACGGGAAGAGAACCGCCGCGGATGAGAGCGGCGAGGTTCGCTGCGCTGCTTGCGGTGAAGTTGCCGCCGGTTATGATGCAGTTAGAGCTGTTGATGATCGTCGATACGAACGGCGCGGAGATGGTCTCGTCGTCGAGGAAGATGGCCATCTGGGCCGGGTTGAACTCAGTGGATGAAGTGATCTCGCCGTTAACGATCTTTCTGGTCGCCTCTGCGAACATCGAAGCGCCTTCACTGTCGAACTCAAGCTCGACCATGTAAGTGCCCATGAGGGTCGCGTCGTTTCCGTTGTAGATCTGCGCGGTAGCGTTCTTGACGTGGGAACCGTCCAACACCACGTTGCCGTCAGCGGTGCGGAACTCGAGCTGAGCGGTGCGTCCAATGACGTCGATGGCCTCCTGAGCGTTCTCGGCGCCCGGAAGCTCTATGCGTATGCAGTTCTCGTTTTCGACCGCGATGGTCGGTTCGGACAGGCCAAGCTCGTTGACACGCTTTTCCATGACCGCCTGGACCTGTTCCATGATAGCCTTGAGCTCGGAACCTGTCGCGTCGGTTTCAGCCTGCAGAACTACGGAGGCTCCGCCTATCATATCGAGGCCGAGGCTGAGCCTTTCTTTAAGGCCGCCCTTTTCGCCGAGGCCTGCGACCCCGGCATAAACGCCGAAGATCAGCACAATAATTACTAAAACTGATAAAAATTTCTTCATAATATAGCTTTCCTAATAAAGCAAAACAAGGCATGTGCATTCATGCACATGCCCTGCCGTAGTACGGATCATTCCTCAGCGGGAGCTTCCTGAACAGCTTCTGCTGCGGCCTCTTCAGCCTTTGCTGCAGCTTCTTCGAGCTCTGCGGCGGGTTCTTCCTTCTGACCGAGCTTCTTGATGGTCTTGGGAGAAGGCTTGTCGGACTTCTCTTCAGCGGCGGGTGCGGTCTTCTTCTTCGGAGTGCCGTCGGCCTTCATTTCGCTTACCTTGCCGGAGATGCCCCACTTAGCTACGTCGATGCGGGTCTTGTCTGCGCCGAATTCTATAGTCACGATATCGTCCTTGATGCGTACGACCTTGCCGAGCAGACCGCCTATGGTGACGATCTCGTCACCGGCCTTGAGGCTCTCGCGCATCTCGCGGACTTCCTTGTCCTTCTTCTGCTGCGGACGGATGAGCATGAAATACATGAGTGCGAAAAGCACTACGAGCATTATTAACGAAGTATAATCCATATCGGTATAATTCCTCCTAAAATAAACTGTGTAATATTATACACTATCTCCTTGTAAAATCAAGCGTTTTCATGTATTATAGACGGGTATTTGGCAGTCATTCGCCGGCGTGGTGGAACTGGCAGACGCGCGGGACTCAAAATCCCGTTCTGGCAACAGAGTGCGGGTTCGACCCCCGCCGCCGGCACCAATCAAAAAGACCCGCTTCTTCATGGAAACGGGTCTTTTTTTGTCTTAAGATCCGGTCTAAATACCGGGGTCGTTGAGAGGCAACACGTCGAAAGTGGTGTTCGTGCTTAGGCCTGAAGGATCTTTGATTGTGAGCAGCACATGGAACGCGTTGGCGCTGTATGTAACGTCTATACTGGCTGTAAGTTTATACTTTGAATACGCAGCGCTGCTCAGCAGAAGATGTCCTGTAATGGTGTTATCGAGGTTCTTCATACCGAGAACCAGTTCCCCGCCCTTGCTTGCAGAAGCTTCGACCATGCTCTTGTCTTCAGCGACAGTCACAGAATAGAAACTGCAGGCCGACTGCTTGAGCCCGTAGGTCTTTGGAATGAAGGTCGCGAGCTTGTCGCCGTTCAGCGTCACAGACCTCGCGTTAGCAAGTTCGCTTTCAACGATATTTGAAAGAGACGAAGCGAGGATCTTCTCTTCGGAAAGGATCACTGAACGCTTATATTGCCTCACGCCAAGCTGTATGCCGCTTATGACGACAGCGCTCGCAAGCAGCATAATGCTCACAGCGAGCATCATCTCGCCGAGCGATGCACCTTTTATACTCCTGAGCTTGCAGACAGCTTTTTCTCTAATTGTTTTTAATCTCATAGTAGCTGTAATCATTTTCAGTTGAATAGACGTTGACGGGAACGCTGACGCTGTCAGAACCCATGGTCAGAGTTACGGATCCTACAGACTCAGCAGGAGTACCCCTTCTGAAGACAACGTCGTCGTTCTGCAGGCTGGCGTTAATGCGTCCCGCGGTGACTATTGCACCTGCGAGCAGCACGATGGCCAGCGACGCGATAAGAAGCGACACGAGCGTTTCACCGAGGCTCTCGCCCCTGCTGCTCTTCAGTTTTTTCAGCAAGGTCCTCATTGCACGCCTCCTGTTGTACTGAGCTCGACACTGTCCCAATGATATACCGTCGTGACCGTCGTAGTCGTGACGGTGACAGTATCATTGTTTTCTTTTGTCGTTTCTGTAAGGGTTACAGGCGTAGGCTGGCTCTGCATCCATGCGGTCACGTATACCTTATGCTCTCCGCCGTTTGCAGTGACGTATCCGTTGATCTTGTACCTGTCCGATGCGTCATCATAGGAACCCGACGGAGGATTCACTGTAAATGTGAAGACACAGGGGGTGCCGTCTTCAGTACTTATGTTTATCTGGTATTCGGGCGGTATCATTTTTGACGGAAGATCTTTCACGATAGTTTCAAGAAATCCGCCAATATTGCCCGTAGCAACGTACTGGGAATCATGCGTTGTATTCTCAGACGTTGTAGGCTCGTCTCCGTCATTTACGGGAGCGACAGTTGTTACGGTTTTGATATCTTTTTCGATATCGGTAACGGTAGATCCCTTAATGCACTCGGCGACAAGCTTTGCTGCGGAGCTGACGTTAAGCGAATCCTTCTGGCGGATGCCGTCGTCATGCACCCTCTTGATCCCAGTGACAGCAGCGTTGAGGATAACGACGGCCATCATGGAAGCTACGAGGAACAGCACAAGCGCGATCATCATGGAGGCGCCGCTTTTGCTTTTAAGTTTGTTTAACAAGCTGCGTCACCTCCTAATTGCCTGACGGGTTGAAGCTGTATGCAGTCTGCTGTTTGAATAAGTATGTCGGCGTAGTGTTGGAAGCAGATTTCCACTGGGACCCGTTCCAAGAAGTTACATAATCTGTGTCAACAAAATCTCCACTGTCATACATGAAGAACTCAGCCTGCAGGCAATAACTATGATTTACACCATACATCCAGACCTGCCTGTTATTATAATCATTATTATACATACGCGTATTCCACAACTTTATGACATTATCCTTGTCGGTGCGCAGATACATTCCATTATATTTCTTACTCATCAGCGAGAAGAAGTGGTATTGTACACCATCCTTAGTTAAGGACAGACAATAATCTGCGATCCAAACAGAATCATCGCTGACTTCAGGAATAAATACACTATATGTCTTTCCTGAGATATCAAAGAGCTGTCCGCTGTCAACAGAAACAGTTTTACCGCTTACGGTAGTGCTATGATTGCCGTTCTGAGTATATAAGGCAATATGCTGGCCTGCATCGATACCGCTTACGATGACATATGAACCATTATCATCCACACCGCCAGAAAGCATGTCTACAGGCAGATATACTTCGCGGCTATAACGTGCATACAGCGTACGGTCACCAGTAAGTACAATCTTTCCGTTGACTATCCAGTTACAGCTGCCCTCTGCTTCGGTAACGGCCGAATAAGCGTTTGCGTCAACTACACAGTTGCTGTCAAGAACTTTGACGCCGCCTGCATTTGCAGCGGTATACCATCCGTCTATAGCCCATCCATCAGGCTCATTTATCGTTACAGGCACAGCACTGCCGGTAAAGTATTCTGAATATACTTCATTACCACGATCGATAAGAGTAAGAGCAACATCATAGACCCACTGAGCGTAAAGCGTTACCGTCGCATCAGGTTTATCAGTCAGGTTGACGACAGATTCGCCGTCTGCATAAAGCTCACCCTCACCGTTCTTTGCCGTGCACCAGCCGGCGAAAATCATGCCCGAATCAGGCGCAGTGAACGCACAGGGCGAAGTAAGATTCTGAGCTGTACCGTAAGTGAATGCCTGATCTGCCATGGATCCGGAACCGCCGTTCGCGTCAAATCTCACAGTATAGTTATTAGGCGTCCATGCAGCTATTGCAGTCATACTGCCGGCTGCATCTACAGTCGCACCTGCAGGATACTGTACGTCGTTGATCATCCACGTTGCGAATGAATACCCCTTACGGGTGAATCCGCAATCAGGCAATGTGACCTGGTCTCCGTCGAAGCCCATGTCAAACATAACCCCTTCTCCGCCGCCTGATTCGAAGCTTATAGCGTTCCTGGGCGCGTCTATACCGCTGATCTGGAACGTATAAGATGCGTCAGTTACAGGATCTTTTACCTTAACTTCTACAGAAACAGGACCGGATGCTTCGGTACCGAGATTGCGTACATACGCAGGCCAGAAACTGTAGCCGTCTTTTGTGACTATCTGAGAGGCGGGTACAAACTCTATGCTGTAATCTCCGTCGGTAATAACTTTCTTGCTTTCGATCACAAACTGGGCAAGATCGCCGTCTGTTGCAGGAGCAAACAGCGTGACTTCAGGACCTTCAGGCACGCTGAGGCTGCCGTTGAAAGCTGTACCGACAGAATCCGCATCCTTTCTTTCCGAAGAATTAGCATTTCCGCCTCCCCAGAGTCCGACGACACCTAAAGTACTGGTAGGTATGAACAGTGTCGTTTCATACTGCTTACCGTTGTATGTATAAGTGAATATTGCCTCAAGGTCACGTGAACCGGACTGATATGAGGTCACACTGAAGACGTTGGAATTATTGGGGTCAGGTTCGATCTCGAACAGCTGCCTGTCTTCTGCATCAGCCGCGGCCAGCGACCAGCTGCCGTTCGGGCTGCGCGAAAAGTCGATACCACCCGCAGTCGCAGTCAAAGTCACTGTCTGCGCAGCATCCTTATACATCTGTAAACTGTCAGGTTCCCCGTAAAGCTGTACGTCCGCGGTTATCGTCAGCGTAAATGACGCCTCTGAATTCTGCTCTGTAATTGTCACTGCACCAGTCTCAAGAGCGCGGAGCGTTACTTTATAGCACTTATTCTCACTATCCTGGACACAGCTTATAAACTCAACTTTGCCTTCAGGCGAGAACGTGAAATCAGACGCAGCGGGAACCGAATCCAAAGGTGAAGCATAATTTAATGTAAACGTCTTTACTGAATTTCCGTCGCTTTGTACATCTGCGAAGATATCCATGGTGTCTCGTCCATTCTCCCAGTAGTTACTGTCAAGAGGCCAAGCGCCATAATGAACGTTTACATAATAAGATTTTGTCTGTGTGCTGAAAGTATTATCCTTCTGGGTGATGACAGTTGGGAACGGATAGTTCTTTCCAAGCTGGGAAGAATGGCTTGAGAAACTGAACATTCCGTCGACGGATATGCCGCTCTGGTCCTTTACAGTTACCCAAGACCAGTTATCAGTAGTAGATTGATTAAGACGAGCTGACATATCATTACCAGTCTGGTCGCAAAGCTCATCATAAGAACAGGGGCTCGGAGTACCATTGGTCTTATAAGTATTGCCCGATTGACCGTTAAGCAGTTGAGCTAGGCATGTCAAATCACCAAGTTTCATAGCTTCGAATTCCGCTTCAGTCATGACACGTTTGTTCTTATTGATGGGTTTGAAGAAATACTGCGGCTCTTTCTCCCAGGTCAGATCCTTGTTTACATCCTCAAGATAATAGCAATTGTTGACAGTTATGATTGCCCCTTGACCATAACGGTCCGCAAGGTTTGCGAAATAAGAAACCGCCCTTATCGTGCCCTCAAGGTTCGGCAACTTTGTATAAGTATAACAGTTGAGTATATTAGCGGTGCCATTAGGTTTATTGCTCTCTTGGTTCGAAAAATTAGAGATGTTAGGTGCATAAGATCCACCTACCAAACCAGAAATAAATATATTGAGCGTATTGCCATCTCGACTTACTAACTTGTCAGCCGGAATTCCGCCTTTGGGCAATTCGTGCAGCGTAGGCTCTTCGACAACAATCTCTCCTCCGGAATAACAGTTTCTGACAGATACAAGAACGGCACCTGGAGCTCCGGCGGAGCCTGCTAAAGCACCTACACGAATATAACTACCCCACATCATGTGTCCATAATTATGAGTGCAGCGTATACGAAGATCAACTACCGAAGAACAACCTTCAAGGTTTACGTTCGCAAGACCTATAAGGCCTCCAATGTTTACAGTATCGCTCATCTTCACGGTGAACTTTACGTCGTTGATGCCTACGGGAGCGGTGCACTGTATACGCGCTGTAAGAGTCTCGGCGTTGGTAACAGAGATGGTCGGCTTAAGTGTGGTAGTATCGCTGGTCGAAGCTGTGACGTCGCCTCCGTAGTACCCTACCCAGGCGCCGTCCTTTATACGTTCTTCCTTGGACCTGAGCTTATTATAATAGTCCCATCTGTTTACGTATTCGTTATCGAGATTTCGCTTTTCACTGTAATAGACTGAATAGACGTTGCCGGTGGAAGGATCGAACTCTATTACCCAGGAGTTTTTGTACAGTTCGTCGCTGACAGTATCAGGAGTCATGACTGCTGCAGCCTGAGTGGAACTCTTCAGAATGTAGTGCAGTTCGCGGGTGATCGGGTTGCCGTTTTCATCGTAATCGACGAGCATATCGCTCGGATAGCCTGCAAGCAGCTGTTCTGCACTACCTACAGCGTACTTGTCGGCGTTGCCGCTGGTACGCAGCTTTATCATCTGGTTCTGCGCGGCAAGATATATGACCTCTGCCTTGGCGTCGAGTTCCGTCTGCCGGAGTTCTTTGCGCATTTTAACTATATTCGGCGCGATAAGCGCAAAGAGGATGAGAAGTATGATAACAACTATCAATACCTCTGCAAAAATGCTGTTGGGGATTCCGACGGTTCCTTTTGCGTGGTAAGCCAAAGGTGACAGTTGAATGGATGCTCCTCTCGATAGCCCACAACGTAACGAAGATAGCGGTAGCGATGAACAGATAGGA
>Ga0079305_1000860_pt1 | contig 52223 bp, 47 predicted proteins | sample LMS_cellobiose_e_FD_79183 | JGI IMG/M metagenome (GOLD analysis project Ga0079305, IMG submission 79183) | Rumen-fistulated moose microbial communities from Alaska, USA - LMS_cellobiose_enrichment | ecosystem: Host-associated > Mammals > Digestive system > Stomach > Rumen fluid ...
AGCTGACCCTTGCCGTCGATCTGCTCTGCATCTGCGTGCAGCTTGCCGCGGTGGAAAAATTGCTGCGGGAGCAGACCTTCTGATGTTGTTTTCCTTCGGCCATCGGCCCGGACTTTTGTACGGCGGACGATCTTTTCATCGTCCGCCGTTTGTGGTATACTTTTTGCATTGAGGCTTAATTTGGAAAGGATGTTAAAATATGAGCGACAGAACCGACCGTTACGAAAGCCCGTTTTGTACGCGGTATGCAAGCGATGAGATGCAATATGTATTCTCAGCGGACAACAAATTCAAGACCTGGCGCAAACTTTGGATTGCGCTTGCAAAGGCCGAACAGAAGCAGGGCCTTGCCATCACCGACGAACAGATCGCGGAGCTGGAAACCCATGCGGAGGACATCAATTACGAGGTTGCCGTCGAGCGGGAGAAACTGGTCCGCCATGACGTGATGAGCCATGTCTATGCCTACGGCATGCAGTGCCCGAAGGCGAAGGGGATCATCCATTTGGGGGCGACGAGCTGCTATGTGGGGGATAACACCGATATCATCGTCATGCGGGAAGGCCTGCGGATCGTCCGCCGCAAACTGATCAACGTCATCTCGCTGCTTTCTGATTTCGCCATGAAATATAAGGACCTGCCGGCGCTCGCCTACACCCATCTGCAGCCGGCGCAGCTCACCACCGTCGGCAAACGCGCGACGCTGTGGGTAAATGAACTGATGATGGATTTGGCGGAGGTGGAGCATCGCATCGCGGATCTGAAGCTGCTGGGCAGCAAGGGCACCACCGGAACCCAGGCGAGTTTCATGGAGCTCTTTGACGGGGATGGAGAGAAGGTCAAGGCCTGCGAGATGGACATCGCCCACATGATGGGCTTCGAAGCGGTCGTGCCGGTTTCGGGGCAGACCTATTCGCGCAAGGTGGATTCCTACGTCTGCTTCGCGCTCGCAGGCATTGCGCAGAGCGCAAGCAAGTTCTCGAACGACCTGCGCCTTCTGGCAAACTTCAAGGAGATGGAGGAGCCATTTGAGAAAAACCAGATCGGTTCGTCCGCGATGCCGTATAAACGCAATCCGATGCGTTCTGAACGGATCACCTCGCTGGCGCGGTATGTGATGGCGGACTCTTTGAACCCGCAGTTCACCGCGGCGACCCAATGGTTCGAGCGCACGCTCGACGACAGCGCGAACAAACGCATCGCGGTCGCGGAGGCCTTCCTCGCGGTTGACGCGATCCTGGGGATTATGCTGAACGTCTGCGACGGGCTGGTGGTCTATCCGAAGGTGATCGAGCAGCGCCTGCGCCGGGAACTGCCGTTTATGGCGACTGAGAACATCATGATGCAGGCGGTCAAGAAGGGCGGCGACCGTCAGGAGCTGCATGAGCGTCTGCGGGAGCACTCGCTGGCCGCCGCGAAGGTGGTCAAGGAGGAGGGCGGTGAGAACGACCTCATCGAGCGCATCTGCGCCGACAGCGTCTTTAACCTTTCGCGCAGTGAGATTGAAGGGGTGCTTGACCCGAAGGAATTCACAGGCCGCAGCGCCGAGCAGGTGGAGGAGTACATCCGGGATGTTGTCGGGCCGGTGCTCGAGCAGAACAGGGAGATTCTCGGCGAACGCGCGCAGCTTTCGGTTTAAAAATTTACAGACTGGGAAGCATAGCCGCTGAACGCTGCGGTTTTGAACCTATGCCACAGGCGGAACCGTGCCTTTGGACGGTGCGGTTTCAATGCGCAGTTTTCTCACAGACGCGAAGCGCGCTGCGGGAAAAAGGACGGCCTGCCGCCGCTTTGCAGCGGCGGGCCGTGTGAATCTGAAAAATCAATTGACTTTTGGATATAATTCCAATATAATTGTAAAAGTGCCGCATTGTGACATACAGTGCGAATTCGCATGGAATGAGGAACCATATCAACCGCAGAACGGGATGCTGAACTGCGGTTGTTGTCTGTGTTTGCAGATATGGTTGCAAGGAGGACAAGCAGATGAAAAAAGTTGGAAAGCCGACGTTCTTTGTAGTTCTTGCATTGATCGTTGTGCTTGCCGGGCTGTCATTCTTCGGGATTCATGCGTCCTATGGCGATATACCCAGTACGTATATCAAGGGCGCAGGGGATATCCGTTGGGGCATCGACATCCGCGGAGGCGTCGACGTGACGTTCAGCCCGGAAGAAGGCTACGATGCCACAGATGACGAGATGGCCGCGGCGGAATCTATCATCAAGGTGAGGCTCGTGTCGCAGAATATCACCGACTCGGAAGTTTACACCGACTACAACCGTGACAGAATTATCGTCCGTTTCCCCTGGAAGGAAGGGGAAACCGACTTTAACCCTGAGAAGGCTGTCAAAGAGCTCGGCGAGACCGCGCTTCTGACCTTCCGGGAAAACATGGACGGCCCGGTCGTCCTCGAAGGCAAGGATGTGGAATCTGCCACCGCGGGGATGGATCAGGAAACTGGGCAGTATATCGTTCAGCTGAAACTGAAGCCCGAAGGAGCCCAGGCATTCTCCGAAGCGACTGGGCGCCTGGTTGGGCAGACCATCTCGATCTGGATGGATGAAACCAATATCAGCGCCCCGACGGTAAACTCCCAGATCCCGAACGGCGAGGCCCAGATCACCGGGCGCTTTACCGCGGAGGAAGCAAAAGCTCTGGCGGATAAGATCAATGGCGGCGCGCTGCCCTTCAAGCTCGTGACCGAGAACTATTCCTCGATTTCCCCGACGCTCGGCATGGACGCGCGTGACGCGATGGTCACCGCGGGCATCATCGCATTCATCCTGGTTTCGATCTACATTATCGCGCTTTACCGCCTGCCCGGCGTGATCGCCTGCATCGCGCTGCTCGGCCAGGTCGCGGGTTCGATTGCGTGCATCTCGGGATTCTTCCCGAACGCGCCGTCCTTCACCCTGACGCTGCCCGGCATCGCCGGTATTATCCTGTCGATCGGTATGGGCGTTGATGCGAACGTCATCACTTCCGAACGCATCAAGGAGGAACTGCGCATCGGAAAAACAATCGACGGCGCGGTCGACTCCGGCTTCCAGCGGACCTTCTCCGCGATCTTCGACGGAAACATCACCACGATTATCGTTGCGGGCGTCCTGATGGGGGCGTTCGGACCTCCGGGATCGATCCTTGCGAAGATCCTTGCGCCGATCTTCAGCTGGTTTGGACCTTCCGCTACCGGCGCGGTTTATTCCTTCGGTTTCACGCTGGTTGTGGGCGTTATCTTCAACCTGCTGATGGGCGTCCTGGCGTCCCGTCTGATGCTCAAATCCATCTCCAAGTTCAAGGCGTTTAAGAAACCGTGGCTGTATGGAGGTGCGAAGGCATGAAAAAGACCTATGATATCGTAGGACGTAAAAAGCTCTGGTTTACCATTCCGCTTGTCGTCCTCGTGATTACTTTGCTGGTATCGGCTGTCTTTGGTGTCGAGCTTGATATCAATTTCCGCGGCGGTTCGATCGTCACCTATTCGTTTGAAGGCGATGTGGATCAGGGCGCGTTCCAGGAGACAATCCAGGGCGCCCTTGGCCAGCAGATCGGCCTGCAGCGGCAGGAGGATGTCGTCACCGGAAGGGTGAACTATGTCGCGACCCTGTCCTCCAAGGAGGGCGTCACGCCGGAAAAGCAGATGGAGATCACTTCCGCGCTGCAGCAGAAATTCTCCGGCAACAATGTGGAGGTCGTTGAGACCAGTAACGTCGATCCGGCGATCGGCCGCGATTTCTTCGCGAAATCGATGGTTGCGGTTGCGGCGGCAGCTGTGTTGATGATCCTGTATATCGCTTTCCGTTTCCGGAAGATGGGCGGCTGGTCGGCCGGCGTTTTTGCGACGGTTGCGCTGATGCATGACGTCATGTATGTGTTTGCGACCTTTGTGCTGCTCAGGTTCCCAATTGGCGACAGCTTCATCGCGGTCGCGCTGACCATCCTTGGTTATTCGATCAACGCGACGATCGTCATCTATGACCGTATCCGTGAAAACGAGCGTTCGATGGGCAGCAAGGAAACACTGGACGAAGTGGTCAACAAATCGATCAACCAGTCGCTGGCGCGTTCGATCAACACGACCGTTTCCACCGTCATTGCGGTCGGTACCGTCTGCGTGATCTGCTACATTTTCCACGTGGAATCGATCCTGATCTTCACGCTGCCGATGATGATCGGTATGCTGGCGGGCGCGTATTCCTCGGTCTGTATCGCGGGTCCGCTGTGGGTGACCTGGCAGGATCGCAAGGCTGCGAAGAAAAAACTTCAGAAATAAACCCATCAAGCCGCCGGCAATTCCGGCGGCTTGATTTTTTTGACCTCATTTTCCGGTGGCGCGATGATGTTTAATTTGCTATAATGTTGTCAGGCTGATTACTTGCGGCCGGAAAGGGGTATCCCATGTTAGCTGGCATCTCCACCTCAACCTTTTACCCGGAGCTGACTGAAAACGCATTGCGGCAGCTGGCGGTTTTTGGCGTTCAGGCCGCTGAGGTGTTTTTCAATTCCTTTTCTGAACTGGAGGAAGGATATGTGCGGGAACTTTCCCGGATCGCCCAGGACGGCGGTGTGAAAGTCCTTTCCATACATCCGTTCATGTCGGGCCTGGAGCCGCTCCTGTTCTTTTCAGACTACCGGCGCCGCTTTGACGATGCCGTGGAGTTCTATAAACGTTTTTTCCACGCGGCCAACCTGCTGGGAGCGAAAATCCTCGTATTCCACGGCAACCGCCGTGAAAGCGTGCGGACCTGGCCGGAATATTTTGATCTGTTTGGGGAGCTGATGGAAGCGGGGCAGCGGATGGGAGTCACGGTAGCGCAGGAGAACGTACCGCGCTGCCAGAGCTACTGTCCGGAGTTTTTCAAAGCGATGACCGATTACTTGCCTGAAGCGCGTTTTGTGCTCGATACCAAACAGTGTATTCGGGCGGGGTATACGGCGCTGGAGATGGCGCAGGCGATGGGTGACCGGGTGCTGCATGTGCATATCAGCGATTACGACGAAACGCATGACTGCCTGCCAGTGGGAAGGGGACGGCTCGATCTGGGGGCTCTTTTGCAGACGCTGGCGGGATATGGTTTCGACGGCGGCGTATTGCTTGAGCTCTACCGGCAGAATTACGGAGGGTACGAGGAGCTCTGGGAGAGCTATGATACCATCTTATCGGCTATACGCAAGGCATGCTGAAACAGACGGGCAGAGTAAGCTTTTTGAATTCACATTCAAATTAAAAGAAGCCCCGCTAGGTGAGCGGCTGACGATGAGTGAGGTTAGCCTGTTTACGGGCAGCGAGGAATAATCTCTGCGCGGATGGCAGACCGCATTACACGTTTAGCGTGTAAGCGAGAAATCGAGGGCTTTGCCCGCATGTGAAATACCCCCGGCTATGCCGGGGGTATTTCACATGCGGATCATTTTGGGCGCGCACCAGGCAGCGAGGGGGAGTCGGCTAAGTCGCGCTGGGGTGGATCGCTATCCGTTTGGTCCAATCGGATGGGGCATTGCGCAGAAGATCATCAGACTGCAAATTTTTTCTCACTTGGAGCGGGTAACGCTCGAGATAGACACGTCGAAAGGCTTACGGACGATCGAAAATAATTCGTTCCTTTTTCTCCGTTTGGGATGTCCATTGTGTGCCTCCTGCCGGGCAGATCCTGTCTGATAAGCCGGATGCCGTCCCACGTTCCATCCGTATCCGTTCGTATTATAGTCCAGGACGCGGAGCCTTTTCAGTGGGCGAGGGGGCCATCTGCATAAACAACTTCCCAAGCGGAGGACGGTGGGGAAGTTCCAATGTGTTTAGGATGTGCCAAAGGGTGCACTGGTTGCTGGTGACGACCGGGCGGCCGAATTCCGCCTCGATCGATTCGATGTGATCGAGGACCTTGAATCCGGCGCAGCTGATGAAGATGGTGTCCGCCTCAGGGGTGAACACCTCGCGCACGAGCGCGCGTATCTCCTCAATCGGGATCTGCGGAACACGCGGGGTGTCGTTGATGTTCATCCCTTTGAGAGCGAGCACCTCATAGCCGCTTTTGGTAAAAAAATCATATTCGATCCTGTTGACCGAATCCGGGTAGGGAGTGGCCATTACCAGTTTGTGGGAGTCAAGCGCTGCGAGCGCCGCGAGCACAGCGGTCGTGGTGGTCACAGTGCGCACGCCGGTGAGCTGTTCGAGCCGCTCGCTGACCGCGCGGTCGTAACCGATGCCGCCGATGAAACTGCCGGAGGTGCAGCAGAAAACGATGAGTTCCACTCCCTGTGCTGCGAGCCGGGAGGCCGCGCCGTCGATCGCTTCGCTGAATTTTCGGATACCTCTTGCGCCCATGTCGAAGAGTTCGACCAGTTCGGTGATGAGCGCATACCCTGCGGGAAGATGGCTGCGCATCTCCTCCTCTGGATTTTTGATACCGCCTCCCCCGGGCGAACCGGGGGAGATTAAGCCGATCTTTCTGTCCATACGGTCCTCGCTTTCCGCCGCCTCAGCGGTGAAGAATGTGGCTGATGGCGGAGACGTCCGGCACCTCTTCGAGGGCCTGCAGGATGCGAACGCCCTCTTCGACCTTCTCATCGGGGAGGGAAACGCCGGCCTGGATGCGGTACCGGTCGGAGAGTTCCTCCCAGCTCAGCATCTTTTTCGGGTGTCCGGGCAGGCAGTCCATGCTGTCGGAATAGACTTTTCCGTCCTTGGTGGTGATGGTGAGCGTCTTTTTCGGGAAGGTGCCCTCCTTCATGATGTCGAACGAACCGACAAGGGTATGTTCCTTGGAGGGGCCGCCCTTCACCTTGGATGCGAGTGAAAGCACTCTGGGGTTCTTCATATTCTCGCGGGAGTACCAGTGCGCGCCGGGACGTGGATCGCAGAGCATTGCGGCGATACAGAACGGAATGCTGAACTGCGCGTGGGTGAGGGAGGAGTAGCCGTCGGGCGAGAAGGCCATGCGCAGCTGGGTGGGCGGATCGATGACGATCTCTGCAATGTCGTCGGGCTGAATGCCGTTTTCGGTCGTGATCTTGTGGGCGAGCTCCATGGGAGTCTGGTTCCACATGTTGGCCGGCCAGTGCTTGAGCAGCGTCTCCATAATGAGGTACCGCTCGCCGAGGTCCTTGAGATACCATTCGGGGTGGGAGTTGGCGGTCATGTGCACCTCATAGGCGGCGGGATCGTCGAAGCAGTCCATAAAGTTCTCCACCCCGCCTTTGGCGGCGAGCGTCAGCGCGACGCCGTCGCGTGCCCGGAAGCCGTGCAGATAGTGGTAGGCATCGGACATGGTCGTGTGGCAGAGGCTTGCGGTGATCGGGCTGCAGGCGGTGCCGAAGCCGAGCGCCTGGTTGATCTGGTCGGGGTCTAAGCCGAGCAGTTTGCAGGCCGGCACGACGCAGGCGAACATCTGCCAGCTGGTGAGCCCCCAGCCGTTGCTGTCGTCGGGGTCGTCCACTACCATGGCGATGCGCTGGTAGACCTCATAGGCGGCGACCACAGCGGTGATGAGATCCTTGCCGGACTTCTTCTGGCCCTCAGCGACGGCCCAGGCCACCGGAACCGCGCCGGCCGATGGATGGCCGGTCCAGGAGCAGTCCTCCCAGTCGAGCAGGTCGGAGAGGGTGCCGTTGACAAAGGCAGCGTTCACCATGCTGAGCTTCGACCCATCAATCCAGACGGTGGCGTCCCCGCCGCCTGGGCCGTTATACTGCTTCCCAACCGAGATGGCCGCCTTGGCCAGCGGCACCTCAGGAGCGGCAAGCGCGACGCCGATTGTCTGCATAATAATCTTTTTGGCGCGATCGGTCACTTCGGCGGGCAGATCCTCATAACGCAGATGATGGATGTATTCCGCGAGTTTCTGGGTGTAATCGGTCTTGATTTCATGAAAACTGAAATGCATTTTTCCTCGCTCCTTATCAGATGGTTTGCCCTTTATTACAGCAAATTCCGTGCCACCTAAGGAAAACGTGGTTCGTCCGGCGGGATTCCGCACAGGAGCGGCAGCTTTGTCCCCAAATTGAAAAGGGGAGCCATCCCCTTTATCCCAAATAGCAATAGAATTGGGATTCTTCGGATGGCTCGCCCGTTATATGGTTTCCGTTTCTCCGGCCTTCATGGCCCGCAGGCCCCGCTCGGTGATACGGGTACCCTGACGGCCCTGGTGAATCTCGACGAGCTGCATGCGCTCCATGTCCTCAAGCAGCTTGCGGATCATCATTTCGGAAAAAAACTGTCCCTGCTTGTCAAAATAGAGCTTCAGTTTGCGCCGGCCGATGCCGATGCCAAGGGAATTGAAATTGTCAATCGCGCGCAGCAGCGCGACACAGCGCGCGCGGTAATCGCTGTCGCAGCCTTCAAAGATCACCCCCTCCTGCGGTTTCCTGACGGGCGTGGGCGGTTCGGCGGAATAGCCGCTGCGTATGTAGGAAGGGAGATGCTCCTCCTGGATTTCGGGGATGTTGAGATTGAAGAGGTACTCCATACAGTTTTGCAGCTCGCGCACGTTCCCTTCGAACGGGTGGTTTACAACCCGTTCGAGCGCGGCGGGGGAGAATTTGATCTGCGTGTGTCCCAGCTCCATGAAATACTGCATCAGAAACTCGATGTCGCATTTGCGCTCGGAGAGCGGTGGGATTTTCAAAAAAAGCACATTCAGCCGGTAGAACAGGTCGTTGCGGAAGGTGCCCTCCTTGACCATGCGGTAGATATCCTTATTGGTGGCGGCGATGATCCGCACGTCGATAGGGATGGTGTTCTCGCCGCCGACCCGGACGACCTCCTTCTCCTGCAGGACGCGCAGCAGCCGCACCTGCAGATGCAGCGGCATGTCCCCGATTTCGTCAAGGAAGAGGGTGCCCTTGTGGGCGAGCTCGAACACTCCCTGTTTGCCCTCCTTCTTCGCGCCGGTGAAGGTGCCGCCCTCGTAGCCGAAAAGCTCGCTCTCCATCAGCGATTCGACGATCGCGCCGCAGTTGATGGCGATGAAGGGGAACTGCCGGCGGCGGGAGCTGTTGTGGATGGCCTGGGCAAAGAGCTCCTTGCCCACGCCGGTCGGCCCGAGGATCAGTACGTTGCTTTCAGCCTTGGCAATGCGGCGAGCGATGCTCTTGCATTCAATGATTGCGTCGCTTACGCCGATGATGTCCTCAAATTTATATTTGGCGGTGTGCTTGCGATGGATGACCTGGCGGCGCAGATTCTCTTGACGCTTCTCCTCGTCCCAGTACTTTGACATGCGCATCAGGCCAATCTGGGAGTTGTGATGATAGTTGATACTGATGTTGACGACATAGTGGCTGTCGTTGAAGAGGACCACCCGTTCCTCCTTGAAGTCGGCGGGGGTCAGCGTCTCCATGAAAGGAAAAATTTTATGCAGGCTCTTCCCGATCAAGTGCTCCTGCGGGATGCTGGTGATCTTTTCGATATAGCTGTCGCAGTATTCGATGACAAACTCGCTCGAGAAGCAGAGCACGCCCTCCTGTACGGAGGAAACTTTTTTATAGTCCCCGGAGAGTGAGTTTTCAACGACAAGGTCGTTGGTGAAGGCGCGATAGTGGGTGCACATCTCCTTGAAGTAGCGCTGAAAGGTCGTGGTGGTGACGATTTCAGGCATCTCGAGACAGAGCGCGATCTCAAGGACGGTGGCGATGCTGAAATGGCTGCGGTCTATCCCGATGGCCACTCGTTTGTCCCGGTCGGGGAGGGAAGGGTGGCCGAAGGCGACGACGTATTTTTCAAGCCGCTCAGGGTCCATCCCTTCACTCCAGGCGGTCATGGCTTCCTTGCGTGCGCCGAGCTTCTCAAGCATCATCATCCGGCGGCGGGAGTTGACAAGCCCGCCTTCGCAGACGACGCTGATGGCGTGTTTCTTCTGGGCTTCGAGGATCTGTGAGAAGGAGGACTTCTCTATGGTGTAGGAAGCGATGACGAAGCCGACATCGGGGTTATCCATCGAACTGAAGGTCTGGTTCATATACGGACTGGTGGCGACCACCACGTCGGCTTCGATCGTGGGACGGTCGTTTTTTCCGGTCACCAGGTAGTCGACCTGCGCCATGCCCCCGAAGAGGACACGCAGTTCCTGGGCGTAGGAGTCGAGAAAGAGCGATTCGTAGCCGAAAATAACAATTTTTTTCAAATGTTCTACACCTCTGGGTCGAATTGGGGGGAATCCAAAAGAATCCCGCCTGTTTTTCAGTATAAAGCACCCGAGGGCGGGTGTCAAACCAAAATGGCAAATTTTCAATCCCTATAATCCCGTTTTCGGAGAAAATTGAGCGAAAAAGGGATTGAATGGCTTTCGGAAACGGAAGGCTGCACTTCGTTTCCGCGTGGGAAAAGCGAATTTAGCGGGGATTGCGTTTTCTTTTGCGTTTGGCACAGGACTTGCTGTTATTAGACGCAAAGAAACAACGCGGGACCGGCGGACGGGCCGGACCGCTCAAAATGATGCAAAGGCGGCGAAGCGATGACAGATTATCATGTGGACATCCGGGTCCTCTCGAAAGCCGAGGTCGAAAGCCTCGTGAGCTACCGTGATGTGGTGGACACAGTCGAGGAGACCTTTCTCGCGCTGGCGCGCCACGAAATTTTCCATCCGATCAAGGAACCCATCTGGGTGGATGACGGCCGTGCAAACATGATTATGGCGATGGCGGCCCATATCAAAAGCCAGCAGGTCGCCGGCGTCAAATGGGTCAACATGTATGAAAAGCAGCAGCCGGGCTATCCCTCCTGCGCGGGCAGCATCCTGCTTTTAAACGATGACCGCAACGGCCAGCCCTACGCGATCCTGGAGGCAACCTCGATCACCGCGATGCGCACCGCGGGCGGGCACGCGGCGGTCGCCGCGAAGCATCTCGCCCGCCCGGATTCGCAGGTGTTGACGGTGATCGGCTGCGGCACCGAGGCGGTGAGCGGCGTTGCAAGTTTTCTCGATCTCTTTGCGCTGCGGGAGCTGCGTGTTTTTGACATTCACCCCGCCGCCATGCAGCGGATGCGGGAACTTTACGGAGACCGGCTCACAGTGACCTGCTGTTCCGACGCACAGACGGCCTGCGAGGGGGCGGATATCCTGATGACCGTCACCACCTCGCGGCGGCCGGTGGTTGAAGCGGACTGGATTCCGAAGGGATGCTTCGTGGCGGGGCTTTACTCGCTCTTCGACCTCGACCCCAGGGCCGCAATCACCTGTGACAAATGGGTTCTCGGATCGAAAGAGGCCGACCGGCGGCAGATCCTGGAGGACCCGGTGTTCGAGGACTACCATCTTACGATGGAGAACGTCTACGCCGACCTGCCCGAGATCCTGAGTGGAGCGAAGCCCGGACGCGAGCGGGACGACGAGACGATCGTCTACACCCACTTCGGGATGGGCGCGCTCGACGTGGCGGTTGGGAAACTCATCTACCAGCGCGCCTGCGCGCAGGATGTGGGCCAGATTATCCGCCTAGTCTGATCCGGGCGGTTAGAGGGAGGAATACCATGAAGAAAATTGCAGTGGTAGGCGGCGGAAGCACCGGCCATATGGTGGCCGCGGACGTCGCTTCCCGCGGGCATGAAGCGCGGCTCTGCGACAGTGAGGCCTATCGTGAAATCCTGGAACAGACGGCCGCGATCGGAAAGATCGCGCTGAGCGGCAGTGGCTTCGACACGGTGGGGAAACTCGCGATGGCGACTACCGATGTCGCCCGTGCGCTTGACGGGGCCGATCTGGTCATCTGCTGCACCATCGCCAACCGCGACGAGGAGGTCGCCGAGATGATCGCGCCGCACGTCCCGAAGGACGGGGTGGTGCTCCTGAGCGCCGGCAGCGCCGGGTCGCTCGTTTACCGCAGGGTCTTTAACCGGCTGGGCCGGCGGGACATCGTGGTGGGGGAGACCAGCGGAAATCTCTATCCCTGCCGGATGATCGGCCCGGGCAAGGTCTTTTCGGGCGGGAAATATGCGCCCAAGGCGGCGGCCGCGGTCCCGGAAAGGGATACGGAACGGCTGGTCGAGGCGTTTTCCGGGGTGTACGAACTCATGCCAGCGAGCTGTGTGCTCGAAACCGCATTCAACGGGCCGAACCTGATCGCCCATATCGACCTCACCCTGCTGAACGCAGGCGCCATCGAAACGGCGAAGGGGCCCTACCGCGTTTTCAAAGACGGCATCTGCCGCAGCACCATCAATCTGGCGGATGCGCTCTGGCAGGAGAAGAAACGAGTCATGGATGCGCTCGGCTTCGCTTGCGGGCCGTCGCCGGCCGGCTTCTACCGTAAACTTTCGGATCACGACGCGCACGCCTTCGACGGTTTTCGGGCGCTCGAAGGTCCCGAGAGCCTGACCGGGCGGTATATCACCGAGGACGTCCCGATGCTCGACTGCCTGTTCCTTTCGGTGGCGCGAGCGATCGGGGTTGCAACGCCGCTCTTCGAGGGGCTTGTGGCGGTGGCGTCGGCGGTGAACCAGACCGACTACTATGCCCAGGGCCGAACCTTGGAAAGCCTGGGGATCGAAGCCCGCACCCCCGCGGAGATCGCCGCGAGTTTCCGGGACCCCGGCAATCTGCAATGACCCCATTCCCTGACGGACGGCAGGGCGAAAATAAATTGCTCGAAAATATGAGGAGGCCAAAAAAATGAAAAAGAACATAAGTATGATCCTCGCAGTGGCAATGCTCATTGGAATGCTCGCCGGATGCAGCGGCTCCAAACCCGAGGCCAGCTCCGCCGCGGCGCCCGCCCCGACGGCTTCTGCCGCTTCCGAAGCGGCTTCCGATGCAGCGGCCCCCGCGCCCGAAGGCCAGATCCTGGTGCGCATTGCGACCCAGATGGCGGCCGACAACAACACCACCATCGCGATGAACGTCTTTGGCGACTATGTGATGGAAAAGACAAACAATGCAATCAAGGTCGAGGTCTATCCGAACTCCCAGCTCGGAGCGGAGGACATCGTCATGCAGCAGGTGCTGACCGGCACGCTGGAGATGTCGCCGATCAGTTCGGCCGTTTTGAGCACCGTCGTGCCTGAGGTCAACATCTTCTCCTTCCCATTCCTTTTCAACGACCTCGACACCTATATCGACATGTGCTGGGACGAAGGCTTCCGTGAGCGGATCTTCAATGCGGTCGAGGAGCGCACCGGCTGCAAGACCCTCGGCTTCACCATCGGTATCGGCCGTGGTGTCTCGAATACCAAACGCGAGATCCGCACGGTCGACGACATGAAGGGCCTCAAAATCCGCACAATCGGCTCCCCGATCATCATCGACACCTTCAACTCTTTTGGCGCGACCGCGACCAACGTCCCATGGAAAGAGGTCTACACGGCGCTGCAGCAGGGGCTTGTGGACGGCGAGGACAGCTCGGTCATCGCAAACCTCGACCAGAAATTCATCGAAAGCAACAAGTTCTACACCCAGCTCGACACCATGTTCCAGAACCACCTGCTGGTCGTCTCTTCCGAGCTCTGGAACAAGCTGACCCCGGAACAGCAGCAGATCTTCGTCGAGGCGGGCGTCAAGGCGGACGAATACGGCTTCGAGTGCTCGCGCACTGACATCAAGGACAGCTATGAGCGCGCAGCCAAGGAATATCCGGACTTTAAGATCACTTCCGACCTGACCCCGGAAGAGAAACAGACCTTTGTGGATGCCTGCCGTCCGGTTTGGGACAAATACAAACCCGAAGTAGGTGAGGATCTCTTCAACTACACCTACGACCTCATGCAGAAGATGGTAAAAAAATAAGTCTGACAATCCCCGCCGTCGGGCCCTCCGGCGGCGGGAAAACCAAAATAACAATTCAGAGGAATAGAGGAGGGAATCCGGCTTGCGTGCAAAGGTGAACCGGGCGCTTGGAAAGATCGGGCGCTTTGAAAAGGCGCTGATGGGTGGCTTTTTCATGGTCATGACCCTGATGGTTTTCGTTCAGATTACAATCAGGTGGTGTGGTCTGCGCAGCTTTTCCTGGCTGGAGGAGTTTGCGCAATATGTCTATATCTGTGTGGTGATGGTCGGAGCCGCCAACGGCGTTACTGACGACAGCCTCATGAAAGTGCGGCTTTTTGAATCGATCCTGCCAAAGGCGGCCTGCCGGATCATTGGCGTAATCAGCGGCCTGCTCTGCAGCGGAATTGCGTTTTATATGGCATCCATCAGCTACCAGACTGTCAAAAAGATGTTCCAGCTCCATGCAAAAACTTCGGTGCTCGGCTGGCCGGTGTGGTTTTTCTACGCGGTCATGGCTGTCGCGTTTGTGGGAATGGGGGTCCGCTTCCTTCTGCGGATCATTTTCCCGCCCATGGAAGAGAAGGATAAACCCAATACGCCTGCCAAAGCGCAGTAGGAAAGGAGGATTGCTCAATGGCTTGGTTAATGCTTTTGTTTTTTGTATTTCTGTTTCTGGGTTTTCCGATCGCATTCATCCTGCTGGCTGTCTCGCTGATCGGAGCGATCTTCCTGCTGAACAATAACCCGCAGATCGTCGTCCAGATGATGTTCAACGGCATGAACAGCTACACCATTCTGGCGGTCCCTTTCTTCATCATTTCGGGCGGCATCGCCGCGCGCGGCGGCACAGCCAAGAGCCTGATCAACGTCATGAAAAAGGTGTTCGGCAAGCTGCCGGGCGGCCTTGGAATCGCCACCATCTTCGCCTGTACCTTCTTTGCTGCGATTTCGGGGTCGAGCCTCGCGACGATCGTCGCGCTCGGCACCCTCATGATTCCGACCCTGATCGGTGAAGGCTACGATCCCGAGATGGCGACCGGCATTGTGAACTCGGCCGGTTCGCTGGGGATCCTGATTCCGCCAAGCGTCCCGATGGTCACGATGAGCGTGGCGATGGGGCTCTCGGTCGCGAAGCTGTTCGCGGCGGGGTTTTTGCCGGGTATCATCCTGGCGATTATCTGGAGCGTCTATGTGGCGATCACCTGCAAGCGCACCGGAGTTGGCACTAAAAAAACGGAGGAGAAGGAGCGCTACGGTTTCAAGGAGTTCCTCAAAGACGTGCCGGCCCTCTTCTTCCCAATCGTCATCCTCGGCAGCATCTACGGCGGCATCGCCACCCCGACCGAAGCGGCGGCAATCTCGATCGTCTACATCACGATCATCGAGGTCTTCTATTATAAGACCTGCAAACTTGCCGAACTGCCGGCGATGTTTGGTAAATCGACCGCCGAGGCGACCATCGTTTCGGTCATGCTCGGCTGCGCCGCGCCGATCACCTGGTTCGTCACAAATATGCAGCTGCCCGCAGCCCTCTCGGCCGCCGCGCAGCAGTACATACCAAACAAATTCGTATTTATTATCGCGCTCACGCTGGTGCTGTTCGTATTCGGCTGCTTCATGGATATTATCTCGGTCATCGTCATCCTTGGACCAATGGTGCTTCCGACCCTCATCATGTACGGCATGGACCCGATTCACTTTGGTATCATGTGTATTCTGAACACCCAGATCGGCATGATGACCCCGCCGTTCGGCATGAACATTTTTGTCTGCATGCGGGTGGCCAATATGGGCATGGGGAAGGTCGTAAAATCCACAATGCCGTACCTGATCCTGCTTATTATAGCGACGCTGGTTATCTCGTTTATTCCGGAGATTTCGATGTTTGTCCCCAATCTGCTTGCGTCCTGACGCGGTCAGCCCATCGATTGCCCCCCGGGCGCCGGGGGGCAATCTGTGCATCCATAGCGGGCGGTTTCCGCTGTGTTCAAAAAGACGAACTCCGGCGACGGGACTATAATTTTGTAAGATGATGGAGAATTTTCACTGTGATAAAAAAATTTCTGCAAAAGCGTCCCCTCGGACTGCTGCTGGGGCTGGCAACAGCTGCTGTGTTGCTGATAGCGCCGCTCCCAATCGCTGAGGACGGACGAATCTGCCTTGCAATCTCGCTTTGCGTGATCGTCTGGTGGGGCTTTGAGGTGATGCCGGTCGGGCTTTCCTCCTGTGCGCTGCTGATGGGGTACTCTCTCTTTTTAAACTCCGAAACCGTACAGCCCCAACTGATTTTCAAGTTCTGGACCATGCCGATGGCCTATATGGTTCTGAGCGGTTTCCTGATCGCGGGCGCGATCAAGCACTCGGGGATCGGCAGGCGGCTGGCACTCATTTTCATTTCAAAATTTGTAAAGAACTATGACCAGATTATCTTTGCCTGCTATATCCTCAGCTATCTTTTGAGCCTCATCATCCCGCAGTCGTTTGCAAGGGCGTTTCTCATCATGTCGGTCATGTCCTTCATCATCGAGAAGACCGATATGGAAAAAAAGTACGCCATCAACATCGGCCTTGCGGTTTTCGCCGCGCAAAACGGCGCGGGGCTCCTGTTTATGACCGGTGACAGCTCGATCAACATGCTTCTTCTGAATCTGATCCCCGAGGCGGTGCGCCCAGGCTGGCTCGACTGGCTCTGGATCATGCTGGTGCCCGCGCTGCTGCTGGGTGTTCTGACCTGCGGGATGCAGATGCTGCTCGTGCGCGGTCCAAAGAACCTATGCATCGATGTGCAGCTCGCCCGGCGGGAACTGGAGACGATGGGACCGCTCTCCATAAAGGAGAAAAAGACCCTCTTCTGGCTCGCGGTGGCGGTTATATTGTGGATGACCGACAGCATCCACCATGTCGACGTGGGCTGGGTGAGTTTGGCAGTCGCGGTTCTGATGGCGATGCCAGTGATCGGGGACGTCATCGAGCAGCGGGACATCGCCGAGATCAATCTCGGTACGCTGCTCTTCCTGAACGCCAGCATGGCGATTGGAATGGTGGGCGGCGCGACAGGGATGAACCAGTTTCTGGCCGACCTGCTCTGTCCAAAGGAGATTTCCGGTGGCGTGATGGGTCTTATGCTGGTGGTCGTGCTGGTCTGTTTCGGCCTGCACTTCTTGCTCGGGAGCGTCACCGCAGTTATCACCCTCGCGCTTCCCGCCCTCTTCATCGTGGCCGAGCCGATGGGAGTGGGCATTGTGCCGGTAGCCTTCGCGGTCTATCTCGCAACGATCGGCCAGTGGTTCTTTCCCTATCAAAACATCTCGCTCACCATCGGAATGGGGGAGAATGCGGGGATGTACTCGGTGAAGGAAGTGGCGAAATTAGGTTTTGCGTTCACCATCCCGGCGGCTGCGGTTGTGCTGATTTCAGCCGTCTGGTGGATGATTATCGGTATCGTTTGACCCTCCGCCGAAGGCGGAATTTTGGAATAAGCACGCATTATTAGGAGGTAACTATGAAAAGAACATTTACGAGCATTCTCGCAGGGATTCTTGCGGCAACCATGCTGCTTTCCGGCTGTTCCGGCAACGGCGGCAGCTCATCCGGCGGGGGAAACACGGCCCAGCCGGGCGCGAACGCGTCCGCCGAGGGCGCTTCGGCGCGCACCGACCTCAACATGGTCATGACGACCGACCTCAACACCCTTGATCCGCACAATTCCAATGCGATTTTTGAATCGAAGGTCATCCGCAACCTCTTCGACGCGCTGGTCGAGGTGGACGACGAGACCAAGGAAATCGTTCCTGCCCTGGCTGAGAGCTGGGAGATCGCGCCGGACGGCGAATCGGTCACCTTTAAACTGCGCAGCGGCGTCAAGTTTCACAACGGCGAGGACCTGAAGGCCAGCGACGTCAAATTTTCTTTTGAGCGCGCAATCGAGGCGCCGAAGGTCCGCAGCTACTCGTTTGCGATGAAGAGCATGGACGTGGTGGACGACAGCACGGTCAAGCTCAATCTCAACTACCCCTACGGCAGCATCCTTTCGATGGTCGCGAAGATTTACATCGTGAGCGAGAAGGCCGTCACCGATCTTGGTGATGAATTCGGCCGCAAACCGGTCGGCACCGGCGCCTACAGCCTGGTTGAGTGGGAACCCGCGCAGCAGATCGTGCTCAAGGCGAACGACGGTTATTTTAACGGCGCGCCCGCGCTCAAGGATGTGGTCATCAAGCTGATCGTCGACTCGAACACCGCTTTCATCGCGCTTGAGACCGGCGACGTGGATTTCTATCCCGAAGCGGTCCCGGTCGACGTCGAGCAGGCCAAGACCAACGACAAGCTCACCGTCCTCGAGGACGTAGCGAACAGCTTCTACTTTATCACCTTTAATAACAAGACAATCTCCGATGAGAAGGTTCGCCAAGCGATCAGCTATGCGGTCGATGTCAACACGATGAACACGATCGGCTTCGAAGGCAAGGGAACCCTCGCGCAGATGCCGCTCAAACCCGGCGCCGAGGGCTACACCGAGGACGTCAAGGTCTATGATTACAACCCCGATGAGGCGAAGAAACTGCTCTCCGAAGCCGGCTATTCCGAAGGGCAGCTCAGCCTGCGCCTGGTCTTTATCGAGAGCAGCACCAACAAGAAGATGAGCCAGGTCATGCAGGAGGAGCTCGCGAACGTGGGGATCAACCTCGTGCTCGAGCCGCTCGAATCCGGCACCTACTACACCCAGATCGCCACCGGCGACTACGACATGCTCATCTCCGGACAGGGCTACGACCCGACCAACACCGACCGCACCTTCTTCCGGCTCTTCCACACCGAGGGAGACTACAACTACTGCAAATATTCGAACCCGAAGGTCGACGAGCTTCTGAACACGGCGCGCGTCGAAAGCGACCGTGCGAAACGCGATGAAATCTACAAAGAAGTCATCGGAATTGTGCGCGACGAAGCGGTCTACCTGCCGCTCTACTACAAGGCGGCGACCCTTGTCTACGACAAAAATCTGCAGGGCGTCAAGATCAAAGACGACTCGATGTATGACTTCGCGGATTTCCACTGGTAAAACCGGAGAGCGCTTCAAGACGACAGGACCGGACGGTCCCCGCAAGCGGTCGCAGCCAGAAATGCAATCGGACCGCATTTCTGGTTGTGCCTTGCTGCACAGGGCCGGCTCCTGCGAAAGCGATAAGGAGAGACTATGTACAGATATGTGATAAAAAGACTTCTGCTGCTGATCCCGATTCTGCTCTGCGTGAGCTTTGTGGTCTTTTTCATCCTTGACCTGACCCCCGGCGATCCGGCGCGTCTGATCCTTGGCGAGGATGCCTCCGAGGAAACGGTAGCGGAACTGCGGGAAGAAATGGGGCTGAACGACCCGTTCTTGGTTCGCTATGTAAACTACGTCGTCGACGCACTGCACGGGGATTTCGGCCAGTCCTACCGGACCAACCAGGATGTCGTCACCGAAATCATGGCGCGGTTTCCAACCTCGATCAAATTGTCGGTGTTTGGGGTGCTGCTGACCGTCGTGTTCGGTATCCCAATTGGGATTCTGGCTGCGGTCAAACAGTATTCCGCCATGGATATGGTGAGCACCATCACGGCCATGTTCATGGCGGCGATCCCGGGGTTCTGGCTGGGGCTGATACTGATTTTAATATTTTCGCTGCATCTCAACTGGCTGCCGCCGAACGGGGCGGACAGCCTGAAAAACTTTATCCTGCCCTCGATCACAATCGCATTGCCGTTCATCGCGAGCATCATGCGCATGACCCGCTCGACCATGCTCGAGACGATCCGGCAGGACTACATCCGCACTGCGCGCTCAAAGGGCGCGGAGGAGAAGGTGGTCATCTGGAAGCATGCGCTGAGAAACGCTTTGCTGCCGATCATCACCATGCTGGGCACCAACCTGAGCATCCTGCTGGGCGGCACGATGATCGTGGAGACGGTCTTTTCGATGCCGGGGCTTGGTACCCTAATCGTCACCTCGATCCGTTCCAAGGACATCCCCCAGATCATGGCCGCGATTCTGTTTCTTTCGATCATGTCCTGCGTCATCATGCTGATCGTGGATCTGGTGTACGCGTACGTGGACCCGAGAATTAAAGCCAGATACGAACGGTAACGGGAGGAGAAAACGATGGCAAAACCGAAAAAAAAGAGCAAGGCGCTGGAGATTTGGAAACGGTTTCGCAAGAACAAGGCCGCGATGATCGGTCTGGTGCTGATTCTTATTTTTGCATTCTTCGCAATTTTTGCAAACTTCATCTGCGACTATGAAACGCTGGCCATCAAGCAGAACGCGGCCATCCGGCTGCAGCCGCCGAGCGCCGAGCACATTTTCGGCACCGATGCCTACGGGCGGGACCTGTTTGCGCGGGTGGTGCACGGAAGCCGTGTCTCGCTCTCGATCGGCTTCATCTCGACCTTCTTTTCGCTGGTGGTCGGGGGCTTTCTGGGCGCTGCCGCAGGCTACTACGGCGGCAAGGCGGATATGCTCATCATGCGCGGCATGGACGTGCTCGCGAGCATCCCGCAGATGCTGCTGGCGCTGGCCGTGGTGGCCGCGCTGGGCGCGGACCTCAAAAACCTCATCATCGCGGTCACGGTGGGCTCGATCCCGGGCTTCACCCGGGTGGTGAAGTCGGCGGTGCTTACAACGGTGGGGCAGGACTTCATCGAGGCGGCGCGCGCCTGCGGAACGAGCGATTTTCGGATCATCTGCAAGCACGTCATCCCGAACGCCATTGGGCCGATCATCGTACAGGCGACCATGTCGGTGGCCAAAATGATTATCCTTGCGGCGGGCCTCAGCTTTATCGGCATGGGCGTCGCGGCTCCAACCCCTGAATGGGGCTCGATGCTTTCGGAGGGGCGCGAATACATGCGGTATTCGGCCTATCTTGTGCTTTTCCCGGGGCTTGCGATCGTCTTTTCCGCCCTGTCGCTCAACCTGATTGGCGACGGCCTGCGGGATTCCCTTGATCCCCGTCTGAAGAATTAATGTGAGAGGTGCGGCAATGAGTGATAAACTTTTGGAAATTCAAGATCTCGAAGTGATCTATCAGACGGACGAGGAGACGGTGTACGCGGTCAATGGGATTGACCTTTCGATCGGCCGCGGGGAGACGCTCGGGCTGGTCGGGGAGACCGGCGCGGGCAAGACCACCACCGCGCTCTCGATCCTGCGGCTGCTGCCGTTTCGGGTCGGGAAGATTGTGAAGGGGAAGATCCTGTTTGACAAAAAGGACCTGCTCGCGGAATCCGATGAGGGGATGCGTGCGATCCGCGGGGAAAAGATATCGATGATCTTCCAGGACCCGATGACCAGCCTCAACCCGATCATGCGGGTGGGCGAACAGATCGCGGAGAACCTCCAGTTCCACAATAACGACAACAAGACTCCCGAACAGATTGAACAGCGGGTGGAGGAGATTCTCGAATTGGTGGGTATTCCCGCCAAGCGCAAAAACGAGTATCCCCACCAGTTTTCCGGCGGGATGAAACAGCGGGTGGTGATCGCGATCGCGCTGGCCTGCGAACCGCAGCTGCTCATCGCGGACGAACCGACCACCGCCCTCGATGTGACCATCCAGGCACAGGTTCTGGCGATGATGTACGAGCTCAAGCAGAAGCTCGGGACCTCGATGATCCTCATCACCCACGATTTGGGGATTGTGGCCGAAACCTGCGACTACGTGGCAATCATGTACGCGGGGGAGATCATCGAATACGGCACGGTGGAGGACATCTATAACGGGGATATCCACCACCCCTATACGGTGGGGCTTTTTAACGCCATCCCCAACCTTACATCCGAGACCAAACGGCTCAGCCCAATCGCGGGCCTGATGCCCGACCCCACCGACCTGCCGGCAGGCTGCAAATTCTGCCCGCGCTGCCCCAAGAAGATGCCGGTCTGCGAGACCGAGCGCCCGGAGGACTACTGCCGCGACGGCCACGTCGTGAAGTGTCATCTCTATAAGTAGGAGGATACGATGCAAGAGGTTTTATTGAAGACCGTCAACCTGAAAAAATATTTCGATGTCAAAAACGGGATGCTTCACGCTGTGGACGACGTCAACCTCTCAATCAACCGGGGCGAGACGCTCGGGGTGGTCGGCGAGTCCGGCTGCGGCAAATCCACTCTGGGGCGCACCATCCTGCGGCTGACCGAACCGACGGCCGGACAGGTCCTCTTTGAAGGAAAGGACATCGTGAAGCTGGGCAAAGGGGAGATGCGCGACCTGCGCACCCAGATGCAGCTCATCTTCCAGGACCCGTACGCGAGCCTCAACCCGCGGCTCTCGGTGGCCGAGCTCATTTCCGAGCCGATGATCGTCACCAAATGCTGCAAGCGGGACGAGATCTATGGGCGGGTGCGCAAGCTGATGGATACGGTGGGGCTGGCCGAGCGGCTGGAGAACGCCTATCCGCACGAACTCGACGGCGGCCGCCGCCAGCGCATCGGCATTGCCCGCGCGCTGGCGGTGAATCCCAAATTCATCGTCTGCGACGAGCCGGTTTCGGCGCTTGACGTCTCGATCCAGGCCCAGATTTTAAACCTGCTGATGGACCTGCAGGACGAATTGGGACTCACCTACATGTTCATCACGCACGATCTCTCGGTAGTCAAGCACATCTCGAACAATATCGCGGTCATGTACCTGGGTCAGTGCGTCGAGCTTGCAAACGTCCGCGCGCTCTTCCAAAACCCGATCCATCCGTACACCCGCGCGCTGCTCGACGCGATCCCCATCCCGGTCGTCAACCGGGAGAAGCGCAACCGGGAGATCATCCACGGAGAGGTCACCAGCCCCATCAATCCGCATCCGGGCTGCCGGTTCGCCGCCCGCTGCAAGTACGCGACCGAGGAGTGCGCCCGGGAAAACATCCCGCTGCGCGACCGCGGGGATGGGCATATGGCGGCCTGCATCAAATTTTAATCGGAGGTTCATGATGGACTACATCAAACTGGCGCAGAAGTATAACGACCGGGTAGTAGAGCTCCGCCGGGACATCCACATGCATCCCGAGCTTTCACTGGAGGAGTTCCGCACGGCCGAACTGGTGGCAAAGGAGCTGCGCGCGCTCGGCATGGAGGTCCATACCGGCGTGGGCAAGACCGGCGTGGTCGGGCTGCTTAGAGGCGCGAAGGAGGGCAGGACCATCGCCCTGCGCGCCGACATGGACGCCCTGCCGATCCAGGAGGAGAACGACCTGCCCTTCAAGTCGGTTTATCCGGGCAAGATGCACGCCTGTGGGCACGATGTGCACACAGCGGTGCTGCTGGGCGCCGCGATGGCGCTCACCGAGATCAAGGATCAACTGAACGGCACGGTCAAATTAATCTTCCAGCCGGCTGAGGAAAACGCCCCGAACGGCGGGGCGAAGCAGATGATCACGGAGGGGGTGCTCGAGGACCCGAAGGTCGATGCGATTGTCGGGCTGCACATCCTGCCGTTTGTCAAAAGCGGGGTCATCTCGCTCAAAAAGGGGGAACTGCTCGCAAGCGCCGACCAGTTTGAGATCCGTATCACCGGCAGGGGCTGCCATGCGGCCAGTCCGCATCTCGGGGTGGATGCGGTTACGGTGGGCGCGCACCTCGTCACCGCGCTGCAGAGCGTGGTCAGCCGCATGACCGATCCGATGGAACCAGCGGTGCTCAATGTGGGTGTCCTCGAAGCGGGCGGCAGGGAAAACGTCCTTGCCCAGAGCGCCGTGCTCAAAGGGACCTGCCGCGTTTTCAACCCAAAGACCCGCGAGAACCTCAAAGCGCGCATGCAGCAGGTGATGGAGGGAGTCTGCGCCGCGTTTGGCGCGACTGGAGAGTTTCTTTACACCTACGGCTATCCGCCGCTGCTGAGCGATCCGGAACTCACCCAGTTCTGTTCGGATGCGGCCACCGAGCTTTTTGGCCCCGATGGGGTCGTGATGAAGCCAAAGCCCGCGATGGGCGGCGAGGACTTTGCCTATTATACTGAGGTGATCCCGGGCGCGTTCATCTCGCTCGGTACCGGCAGGGCAGAGGGCCCGAACGCCCCCATGCACAGTCCGCGTCTCATGGTGGAGGAGGGTTCCTTTGTGAACGGTGTGAGCTTTATGACCAAGGTGGCGGTCGACTACCTGAACCGTCCGTGACCGGCAGAGAGGAAGGAATTTGTACATGGAACAGCAGCGGCTGGAGAAGCTCTGTGGACTGATGCGGGAACGTGGGATCGACCAAATGGTCATCACTTCCCCCGCCAATCTCTATTATCTGACCGGAAAATTCACCCAGCCAATGGAACGGCTGTTGGCGCTGGTGGTAGACCGCGATGGAAACGCCGTCTACTATGCAAATAGAATCTTTTTGATCGACCAGTCGATCGGCGCCGAAGTTGTGACCTTTTCGGACACCGACGACGGGATGGCCCCGCTCGCCAAAGGCGTGCGGGAGACGGGAACGGTCGCGATCGACAAGAACTGGACGGCGCGCTTTTTGCTGCAGCTCATCGAGCGGCGTCCGCGTGTCAGGTATCTGCACGACTGCACCATTCTCGAAGAGCTGCGCATGGTGAAGGATCTGCGCGAAATCGAGGCGCTCCGGCAGGCTTCGCGTATTTCGGACAAGGTGCTCGCGGCGCTGCACGACCGCATCACCGATGGAATGGCTGAACGGGACGTTTACCGCATCTCGCAGGATCTCTATACCCGTGAAGGCGGGACGAACGGCGGCGCGATGGTGCAGTTCGGCAAAAACAGCGCCGATCCACACAGCATGTCCGGCCCTACTGTGGTTCAGCCGGGGGACAGCATCGTGATCGACACCGGCGTGAATTACCGGCGTTACCGTTCGGATATGACCCGGACCGTCTTTTTCCGCGGCGTGCCGCCTGAGCTCGAGAAGGCCTACGGGATCGTCCTAGCGGCCAATCGCGCCGGAGTCGCGGCCGTACGGCCGGGAGCCCCGCTGCACACGGTGGATGACGCGGCCCGCGGTCTCATCACCGAGGCGGGATACGGCCCCCGGTTTATCCACCGTACCGGCCACAGCATCGGTCTCGATATGCATGAACCGCCTGATGTTTCCGCCGGTACGCCGGTGGTGATGCAACCGGGGATGGTCTTTTCAGTTGAGCCGGGCATCTATCTGCCAGGGCTTGGCGGGGTGCGGATCGAGGATCTCGTGCTGGTCACAGAGGACGGCTGTGAGGTGCTCAACCGCTTGGACCGCGCGTTGCGGGTGCTGGACTGACAAAAGAATATTGGCTCAAAAAGAGGCCCGCCACAGGCGGGCCTCTTTTTGAGTGGGGATTTTTTGTGTCACGGCTCTTCGCTGCCGAGAATCGCGTTTGTGATCGCCTTGAGCGAACGGGCGGCCCGTTGGGAAAGGTACTGCGATTCGCTTTCGTAAACCGAAAGCGCCCCGAACGGGCAGATACGCACGCAGGCGGGCTTGAGACCGGCCTTGAGGCGTTCGGAGCAGCCGTCGCATTTGGTGATCCGATCCTTCTGGTCGAAACTCGGAATGCCGAATGGGCAGGCCATCGCGCAACTGTGGCAGCCGATACAGCGGTCGGGGTCGAAGAGGGTGAGATTGGTGGCAGAGTCCTTGTAGAGCGCGCCGGTCGGGCATCCCATCACACAAGGTGCGTCGCTGCAGTGCATGCAGGCCACCGAGAGGTTGGTGTAACGGATCTTATCCTTCCCCTCCTCAAGCAGGTGGATACGGCGCAAAGGGGTGTCCCCATGCGAAGGGTCGATGTCGTTCTGGTCCATGCAGGCCACCGCACAGGCCCCGCAGGACACACATTTTTCTAGGTTCAGATCGAATATCATAACATCGCTCCTATCTCTCGCGCGCGGCGGGTATGTTTTTGGCCTTCTCGACACGGCAGCGCACCTGCTTAAAGCCTGGGAAACCGGAATAGGGGTCCAGATGATCGGCAGGGATCAGCTCGTTGACATCTGCCTCAGGGTAGCCGTGATACATGTAGACCTCGCCTGGTTTCGCGGCATGGGTGAGGTTGGCGCGTACCGTGATCTGCCCGCATGAGGTGGAGAGCACGATCCAGTCGTCCTGCGCGATACCCGATTCCCGCGCGGTTTCGGGGTTCAGATCGGCGGCGGGATCGGGACGCAGGCTGCGCGGCCAGGTGAGGCTGTGCAGTCTGGAGTGTACCGCGTTGGGAAGCCGCGCACCGGTGATGAGGGTGCAGGGGAACTGCTTCGGATCGGCGCCGTCGTAGCTGTCGTGGTAGGTGGGCAGTGGATTCAGATCGGGGTAATCTTTCGAAATTTCCTCGATGATGGCCGATTTGAGCTCAAGTTTGCCGGTTTTGGTTTCAAAACCGTTTTTTGTGTAGGTTCCGGGAATATAGGGCTTAAATTCCTTCATCCGCAGCGGCAGGGGGGCCTCCATCAGTTCGTCGAGGGAGACGCTGAGCGGCTCGATGAGGTATTCCATAGTCGCGCGCAGGCCGCTCTTCATGAGATCGTCGTCGATGTCGAGATACTGTGCGAGCTCGCACATGATCTGGGTGTCCGACTTCGACTCGTAGAGCGGCTCAATGGCGGGCTTGGTGCAGGTGAGGAAGCCGCCGGGGTAGCCCTTGAGCTCGCTGCGCTCCATCGAAGTGCAGGCGGGCAGCAGGATATCGGCGTGCTTTGTGAATTCGGTGGTCACGAGATCGATGGCCACAATGAAGTCAAGCTTGTCGACCGCCTTGAGGAATTTGCTCGGCTGGGGCCACATCCGATGGTTCAGCCCGAAACCGACCAGCGCTTTGAGCGGATAGGGAGTGCAGGTTTCGATCTGGCGGGGCAGGTCCATCGCCTGGCATTCGCCGGCGAGCGCCTCCCAGACGGGGAACCGGCGCGCGCCGATGGCTTCGCGGCAGTTTTTTGGCTCCTTGTCGTGGATGAAGTGCGCTTCGTTGGTGGGAAAGCCACAGTCGGTATAGGCGAGCGAGGTGTGGATGGGCAGCATCCCGCCCTTGCGGTCGATATTGCCGCAGATGGCCTGCAGCGCAACCAGGGCGCGGTAGTTGTTATAGCCGTTGATGTGATGGGTGACGGCGGCGGCCGAGGTATAGGAGGCGGCGGGGCCGCTCGTGGCATAGAGGCGGGCCGCTTTTTCAAGCAGGTCGGCTGGGACGCCGGTGATGGCCGCGGTGCGCTCCGGGGTGAACTCGGCGGCATAGGAGGCGTATTCCTCAAAACCGTAGGTGTGCGCGCGCACATATTCCTTGTCGTACCATCCCCGCTGGATGATGAGGTTCGCGAGCCCAAGGGCGAGCGCGCCGTCGGTACCGGGCTTCAGCTGCAGGTGGATGTCGGCAAGCTTGCGGGAGGTCTCAGTCACACGCGGGTCGACAATGATGATCTTGCCGCCCCGCTCCTTAAATTCCATCAGCTCGCGGCCCTGAATGTGCAGGTTGATGAGGGTGTTGCAGGCCCAGCCCAGAAAGACGCTGGCATTTCGCATGTCGGGCCGGTAGTTGCGCCCGGTCACGGTCATCCAGGCCATCTGGGTCGCCTTGAAGCAGCAGGAGCTTTCGGTGCCGTAATTGCGGCTGCCAAAGGAATAGGTGAGCCGGTGCAGCCAGGTGCGGTACCATTTGGTGTAACCGGTGTACCAGCATACAGCCTCTGGGCCGGAGGTGCGTTTAATGGCGTTGAGCCTGTCGCCGATCTCCCGGTAGGCCTCCTCCCAGGAGATTGGTTCAAATTCGCCGCTGCCACGGGGGCCGGTGCGGCGCATGGGAGTGCGGATGCGGTTCTCCTGGTAGACGAACTGCCGGTTGCTGGCCCCCTTGGTGCAGAGTTTCCCATTGCTGCCGGGAAAGCCCTCGGTGCCTTCGATTTTGATAATCTTGCCATCCTTGACATAGACGTCCAGCCCGCAGTGGGATCCGGGCGTACAGATGTCGCAGATGCTTTTATGGACCTCCACGCCGGTTTCGGCGCAGGGGATTTTGGCTTTGCTCAGCGCTTCCAGTTTGCTATTCATGGTCCTCCCCCTCTATCTGACTGATATACGACTCCGGCAGCCCTCTGCCGCGCAAATAGGCGCGCTGCATCGGGGTCAGGGCCGGGGATTCGCCGGTGAGCTGGCGGAGCATCAAGCTCTTGAGCACCCCGCTGATGTTGCCGCAGTCGAGCAGGTTGGCGCAGCAGATCTTGCCGTCCGCAAGGACAACCTCAAGGTACATCCCGTCCTTTTCGTAGACGAGATGTTTGCCCTGGATGCGGTTGTCGCCCAGCCCTACGAATTCCATCCCCATGAAGTGGGTGATGTTATGGATGATGTTCCCGGCATAATCGGCGTGACCGCCCGCGCAGACGGTGCCGGCGGTGCGTCCCTGGCAGCCCGCGTTCGCCCAAAGCCCGATGATCTGGGTCTGGCCGGACTGCAGATTGTTGCCCTCGCAGCAATCTCCGGCCGCATAGATTCCATCGGCCGAGGTGCGCATCCGGGTGTCCACCACAATTCCGCGGTTGACGGCAACGCCGGAATCCGGGGCGGATACGATCCCGGTGTTCGCCCGGGTGCCGATGCAAAGGCAGATGACGTCGGCGGGCAGCAGCTCGCCGGTGGCAATGCGCACCCCTTCGGGTTCGATCGCCTCGACCCCCGCGTTCCAGCGAAAGTCGAGCCCCATCTCGCGCAGCCGCGCCTCCATCCGGCGGGAAAGCGGTTCCATCGCGGCCAGTGGGAAAAGGCGTGGCGCCGCGTCGACGACCGTCGTCGCGACAGCGCGTTCGTAGAGAAGCTGCGCGACCTTGATTCCCACCATCGAGGCGCCCACCACCACGCCGGTTTTGGCGGGGTTGGCGTCGAGGTAGGCCCGCAGGTCCTCCGCATCCTGCAGGGTGCGCATCAGAAAGACGCGCCGGTCCGGCAGGCCGGGGATCGGCGGGACGAAGGCCCGCGCTCCGGTCGCAATTACGATTCCGTCGAAGGATGGCTGCTCGCTGTTTGAGAGGAGAAGCGCCCGCTCCCTGCCGCGCACCGCCTCGACGGTGACGCCGGTGTGCAGCGTGAGGGAGAGGTCCTGGGAAATCTGTTCGAGCGGTCCGAAGACGAAGCTCTGCTCCCTCGGGATTTTTCCGGACGCATAGTAGGTGCTCAGCATGGGGTTAAACGGGGGTTCGCAAAGTGTCTCAAAGACGTGGATCTGCGCGCCGGCGTCCTGCCGGCGAATGGCTTCGGCGGCATGATAGCCCGCACAGCCAAACCCGACGACAGCATAGTTTTTCAAGTTTGTTCCCTCCAGCCGCCCCGCAAGGGCGTTTGATCGGTTTTAGTCCATTCGGATGATCTGGCCGGCATTCACTTTGACGGCCTTATCATAGATCAGCTTGCCCACCGCGACATCCAGAGCGCCCATCCCGAAGTGGGTGTAAACGATGATTTCCCGATCGTTCTCGCGGGCGGGGGCTTTTTGGGTAAGGATTTCTCCCATGTCCGCGTAGACCGGGGCATCTGCGAGCTGATACTGGGCGAGGGAGGGGTTTTTGATGATCTGCATCGTGTCGTCCTTGCGGGAACCAAGCACCCATTTGTCGGCCTTGAAGGCGCATTGCGGATCGAGGTCGAAGAAGCTGTAGAGCCCGATTACGGTACAGCCCGCGGGCAGGTCCTCGAAGTGGATGAGCGGCTTGCGGCAGGTGGTGGCCAGAATGAGGATGTCGCATTCCCTGGCCGCTTCCTTTGCATCGGTGAAGCAGGAAATCTCGGCGCGATCGGAATGGGCGGCCTGAAACTTTTCCATCGCCGCTTCATTTTTGTCGCAGAGGCGCAGCTTCACGATGTCCGGAAAGGCCTGAAGGAAGGATTCGGCGGCGAGCCGCCCTTCTTCGCCGCAGCCGACGATCGCAAGGGTCGCGGAACCGGATTTTGCAAGATATTTCGCCGCCACGACCGCGTGGCCGCCGCCGGTGCGCATGGCGGTGATCTCGCTCGCCTCGATCATGCAGTAAGGCTGGCCGTTTTCGGTATCGCTCAGGATCAGCAGGTTGCCCCCGCAGGAGGGATAGCCGGGAAGCTGTTCCTTCATCATGTTGGTCCATTTGACGCCTGCGGTGCGTAGATATTTGAGGTTCGCGGCCATCGCCATAATGAAATTCGAACGCTGTTCGTTTAAAAACATCGGCTCTTTGATCGGGTGAAAGACATTTCCCGCCGCGTTCTGGCGGAAGGTCTCCTCGACCGCCTCGACCACCTCGGCGCAGGTAATGAGCTTTCTCGCCTCAGTTCCGGTGATGACACGCATATCCAGATGGTATTCCATAGATTTGTCCCTCTTTCTGATGGAGTCTCGCCGGGCTCAGACGCCGCGGCCTTTCTTCGCAAGAAATTCGCTGGCCACCTGGCCGGAGGCAATTCCCCAGTTTTCGAGCGGCGGTTCGTGCAGTACAATCTTGAGCCCCGCGGTGCTCTGGCCAGCAGCGCGAATCCCGTCGGCGACCGCGCGGTAGAGCGCCCGCTTCTGGTCGAGGGTGCGTCCGGGGAAAATGTCGATCTCGACAATAAGGTAGTCGAGCGGATCAAGCCCTTCTGGGAAGGAGACGCAGTCGGTCTCGAAGAGAGCGACCGCGCAGTTGCTCTGTTTCCCCATCTGCTCGGTGAATGCGCGGGCCACCGCCGCCACAAGCTGCCGCTTCTGACCGGCGGTCTTTTGCCGCGCCGAAAAAATTTTAATACTGGGCATCGAACCCCTCCTGTCATTTGGTGAAAAGGCTTCCGGCTTTGAGGTCCTCGGTCCTGCCCATCATCCGCATCAGCTTCCAGAGGGTGGCTTGGTTGCTGGTGACGACCGGCCGGCCGAAATCGCTCTCGAGCCCGCGGATGTAGTCGATCACCCGGAAGCCGGCGCAGCTCACGAAGATGCCTTCGCATGCGGGGGTGAACGCCTCGCGCACCGCACTGTAGATCCGGTCAAAGGGGACCTGCGCCACAAGGTTCATCTGGACGATGCCCAGCCCCTTGCAGGAAAGAACGTCATAACCGCTGTCTCGCATAAACCGGATTTCGATCTCGTTGACCGCGTCGGGATAGGGGGTGACCATTGCCATTTTGCGGATGCCGAGGGTTGTGAGCGCCTCGGTGACGGCGGTGGTCGTGGTGGTGACAGGCAGGCCGCAGGAGCGCTCGAGCCGTTCGATGATCTCGCGGTCGTACCCGGCCCCGCGGATGAAGCTGCCGGAGGTGCAGTTGAGCGCGATGACCTGTGCGCCGCGTTCAGCGAGCCGCACCGCCGCTCCGTCGGCTTCGTCAGCGAAGCGGCTGAGCACCTCGACGTCGATCTTGGCGAGCGGGATGCGTTCGGCAAGGATGGTGACGTCGTCCGGCTTGTATTTTCCCATCTCGTTTTCGGGGTTTTTGACCCCGCCGCCGGGACAGATTAGCCCGACGGACAGCGGTTGTCCCATCATCTTGGCACCCTCCTCACTGGCGGGCGAAGAGGTGGCAGATTGTGGAGAGATCTCCGCAATCCTCAAGCTTTTCGATGGCGCTGATCGCCGCGTCCTGCTGCGCGGGGGTGAGGACGCTTGCGCTTTGGATGCGGAAGCGGCTGCCGAGTTCCTCCCAGGACATCATCTGCTGCGGGTGGCCCGGATGGGTGTCCATCTGCTCCTCGTAGACCTTGCCGTTCTTGGTTTTGATGGTCATCGTCTTCATCGGATAGGAGCCGTTTTGCCAGATGATGAAGCTGCCGCCAAGCGTATGCTGCTCGCTTGGGCCGCTCTTGACCCGCTGCGCCAGCGCAAGGACCTTCGGGTCCTTCATATTTTCGGCCGAGTACCACTGTGCGCCGGGGGTGCGGTCGTAGAGCATTGCGGCGATGCAGAACGGGATGCTGAACTGCGCCTGGGTCAGCGAGGTGTAGCCCTCGGGACGGATGGCCATGCGCAGCTGGGTTGGCGGGTCGAGGATGATCTCGTCGATGTCTTCGGGCGAGATACCGTACTTTTCTGTCATCACATAGGCGAGCTCGACGGCGGTCTGATTCCACATGTTGGCTGGCCAGTGCTTGAGCAGGGTGTCGAGAATGAGGTAGCGCTCGCCCAGTTCTTTGGTGTACCACTCGGGCCGGTGGTCGGGGGTCATATGTACCGCATAGGCTTTGGGATCGTCGAAGCAGTCCTGGTAGTTCTCGACGCCGCTTTTGGCGGTGAGCGCAAGTTCGATGCCGTCCCGGGCCCTGAAGCCGTGCAGGTAGTGGTAGGCGTCAGACATGGTGGTGTGATGCAGGCAGCCGCAGATGGTGCTGGCGGCGGTGCCGAAGCCGAGTGCCTGGTTGGCGCGCTCAAGGTCCAGGTCGAAGAGCTTGATGGCCGGGACCAGCGCAGCGAAGATCTGCCAGCTGGTCAGCCCCCAGCCGTTGCCGGCGGCCTGTCCCTTGGGATTCTGGATTGCCATGGCAATGCGCTGGTAGACCTCATAGCCGGCGACGACGGCGGTGATGAAATCCTTGCCGGATTTCTTCTGCCCCTCACAGCAAGCCCATGCAGACGGGATCACGCCGGCCGACGGATGGCCGGTCCAGGAACAATCCTCCCAATCGAGCATGTCGGTGATTGCGCCGTTGACGAAAGCCGCGTTCGCCATACTCAGGCGCGTGCCGCTGATCCAGGCGGTCGCGGTGCCCTGTTCGCCGCCGTTAAACTGCCTGCCAAGTTCGATGGCACGGCCGGACATGGGGACTCCGTTGGCGGCCAGCGCCGCGGCGATCGCATGCAGGGCGATCTTCTTGGCGCGGTCGACCACCTCGGCGGGAAGCTGGTCGTACTTGAGGTCGAGGATGTACTGCGCGAGGGTGTCGGTGTAGTTGGTGGTGATTTTGTTGATGCTGAACTTCATCTGAACTCCTCCGATTCTTTCTGATGCAAAATCGCTTGGTAAGATTACTACACCCTAAATACCAGCAAGAAACGTGCCAGTTCTTTTCAGACGCGCCGCACAATCCCGTTCGCCCCAAATATGCGGACAGGCGGCGCAAAAGCCTGTCTTGACGGGCGTCAGGCGCCGCAAAATGAAATGTGCAGAAAACGGAATGATCCCATTAAAGGGATTCAAATCCCATTTAAAAGGGAACAAAAAGGGACCGCGCACCCCATTCTACGAAGTGCGCGGCCCCAAAACCGGACCGTGGGATAAGAGAAGATTATTTTGCATCGAGCAGCCGCTCGTAAAGCGCGCGCGTGTTGACGTTGGTGAGCACCCGGTCGTCGAAGGGGGTCTGCGCGAGCGGGACATACCGCACACAGAGCTTTTCGAGGAACCGCATCACGCTGCGCTCCCCGGCGGCGAGCTGTTCCGCGAGCATTTCCCGCGTTCCAACGGCGTAAACGGCCGTCAGTGGGTGGGGACGGCCGTCCCGCGTGACCGGGACCACCGCGTCATATCCCTCCCGCAGCCCGCAGAGGTACAGCAGGAACGCACGGGTGACACAGGGGGTGTCGCAGGGGCAGACTGCGAGGTAGGCAGCCTTCGCGTGCCGCATCGCGGTGCAGAGCCCGCCGAGCGGACCTGTCCCGGGGAATTCGTCGGGCAAAGGAAGGAAGCTGCCGCAATCCTCGTACCGACCGATGCGGTCGACCGAGAGATATTTCTCGGGGAAGGGCGAGAGCGCTTCCATCGCGTGAACAAGCAGGCTGCGTCCCCCGAGCAAAAGCAGCGCCTTGTTTTCGCCCATCCGGCGGCTTTGGCCGCCGGCCAGAAGCAGTGCGGCAACCCCGTTGGGAGCGGGGAAAGGGACGGTACCAGCAGCGGGGAGGCAGAGCAGCTCCACGAGGCAGAGGGCTGCGGCGAGATCCGCGTCGCACCCGTTAGTCAGGGAGACTTCCATCGCGAGCAGCTCTTCCCGGCTGCTGCAGGAAATGGGATCGCCCGCCCCATCCACCACCCGCCAGACAGGGCCGGCAGGGCTGTTCAGCGAAACGGGGACAAGCATCCCTCCCGCCGCATATTCGGGCGCACAAATCTGCAGCGCGCGCAAAAGCGCGGCGCCCTGCAGGAGTTCCGCCTGTTCCAGTCCGCATTCTTCCCGCAGCTCCCACAGGATATCCCCGGCACAGCGGGAAGTGAGCAGTTGCCACAGATTCATGAGGGTTCCTCCTCCTGATTTTGCTTCCAGTGCAGGATGATTTTTACAAGTCCCGGCAGGTCGTCGAGCGCCAGCACCGGGACGGTCGGATGGGTGAGCGGCAGGTCGGTCGCGATGGCGAGCAGCGTCGCAGGGTCGCAGACCGGTCTGACTGAAATGCCCGCGCGCACCACCTCGATCTTTGGCAGTGGGGAGCTTTTTCCTCCTTCGAGGATCAGAAAATCGCAGTCGGGCGCGAACGCGCAGATTTCCGAAAAGGAGAGCTCCTCCCGGTCGCGCACCATCAACAGTTTCGCATGGGAATAGATAATGGTACTGACAGCACCCGCCTGCTTGTGACGGTAGCTGTCGGTCCCGGGCAGGTCGGCGGAGAAATCGTGTCCGTCGTGCTTGATGGTCGCGACCCGAAATCCCGCTTCGGTGAGCGCTCGGACCAGCCGGACGGTGAGGGTGGTCTTGCCGGAATTTTTGACGCCGCTCACTGCGAAAAGCATGGGATGCATAAAAATTCCCCCTTAGAGCCAGACGAGCCGGACCCGGTCCCCTTGGCGCAGCCCGCCGCTTCCGGCCGGGATATCGATGAAAACGTTGCAGCCGAGCATCGATGAGATCGCGCCGGAGGAATGGTTGCCGCGCGAGACATCCACGAAGCCGCTTTTACATTGGGCGCGGATAAACCGCCGTTTGGGGCTGGGTTTTCCAAAGTCGCTCTGCATGATCCCTTCGCCGGTGCGGCAGACGAGACTTTCGTCCCGCGCGAGCCTGGAAAGCACTGGCCGCGCGAGTAGCTCGAAGGTGGCGAGCGCCGCGAACGGATTGCCAGAGAGGCAGAGCAGAGGCTTATTGTCCGCGATCGCACCGAGCATCGGCATCCCCGGCTTCATCAATAGTCTCCAGAAGAGTGTTTCAGCCCCTAGCAGCTGCAGAACTTCGTGCATGATGTCCTTTTTGCCGACCGAGACGCCGCCGGTGGTCAGTACGAGATCGGCTTCGGGCAGCGCCTCAGCGATGACGCGCGCCGCGGACGCGGATTCGTCCCGGCAGGCGGGCAGCACCTTGGGCGAGAACCCGAGTTCCTGTAGCCGCGTCTCCAAAAGATAGCGGTTGGCGTTGTAGATTTGGCCAGGACCCGCCTGTTCACCCGGCTCGATCAGCTCGCTGCCGGTGTTGAGCAGCAGAATGCGCGGCGGCGTGTAAACGCGCGTACGGGTGAACCCGAGCGATGCGAGCACCCCGATTGAAACGTAGGAAAGTTTTTCGCCGCGCCGCAGCAGCAACGTCCCCTTTTTTACATCTTCCCCCTGAAAGCATAAGTTGTCGTGATGCCGGGCCGGATGGAAAATCCGTACAAAAGGCATGCCGTCGTCGGTATCCTCTTGGCGGATGACACAGTCGCAGCCTGCGGGAATTGCCGCGCCGGTCATAATGTTGACCGCTTCGCCCGCGCCCACATGTCCGGCAAAATAATCCCCGGCGCATTCGGTTCCGATCACCCGCAGTTTGGCAGGAGCCTCGGACGTGGCTGCCGCAACGTCGGCGGAACGCACGGCGTAACCGTCGAGCGGGGAGCGGTCAAAGGGAGGCAGATCCATCGGGGAAAAGACATCCTCCGCGAGAATCCGTCCGCGCGTTCGCTCGAGCGGCAGCTCCTCCACCCGTTCGATGGGCTGGGTCCGTTCCAGCAGGAGGCGAACCCCCTCCTCCAATTCCACACCGATGCGCATCCGCACATGCTCCTTTCTCTGGTTCTTTCCGCTGTATTTTTGATAAAACCGGCCGATATTTGTGTTCATTATGTCACAGACTCTCCAAAATATCAACTCCTTTTTAAAAACTGCAAGTGCGGCTGCAAATTTTCGAGGGGATAAGGATTTCAGAAACCTGCAAATTCCCATAGATGATGTGGTCACGATTTCAGATGTTTTCATAGAGCGTTTGGGTGATGGCGTGGCTGGCTTCGTGTGGATTTCTTTCATGCTTGGTCTGGGCATAACAGAGATTGTAAGGACTTTCCAGAAAGGAACGAAAGTCGAGCTCCGCCGGCAGAATTACGGAGGATGCGAGGAGCTCTTGGAGAGTTATTATACAATCTTAGCGGCTAAACGGGAACGGAATTTGTGAAAACAGCTTGCCAGTTTCGGAAAATAATGGTACAATGAGGACAAGTCTAATACGAATAGTATAAATATTTTCCAGCCCGTACTACAAGGGGGAATTGTACGAATGAAATGCCCATACTGCGGTTATGTGGAAAGTAAAGTTGTCGATTCGCGTCCCACCGATGAATCCGAGCGGATCCGCCGCCGACGGGAATGCCTCAAATGTGAACGGCGTTTTACAACTTATGAAATCATCGAAACAACGCCATTGGTCGTTATCAAAAAGGACAAATCGCGCGAGTCTTTCGATGCGGGCAAGCTGCTTGCGGGAATGGTGCGCGCCTGCGAAAAACGCCCGGTTTCGCTGGCGGTGTTGGAGCAGGCGGTGGGCGACATCGAGATGGTTCTGCACAACTCCCTGGAAAAAGAGGTCCCTTCCTATAAAATCGGGGAGCTTGCGATGGAAAAGCTGCGGGAGATCGACGAGGTGGCCTATGTGCGTTTCGCCTCAGTCTACCGGCAGTTTAAGGACATCGATTCGTTTATGAAGGAATTGCAGGCGATACTGGAAGCCCGTACGGGCGCACAAAAGGATAAAAACGCAGATTAAAAGCATAATATAAAAGGCCCGCTGCCATTGGCAGCGGGCCTTTTTTGCAGTCAGAAGATATTTCTGAAATTTGGTACTTCAGAATCATAGACATGGTCGATAAGCTCCTGGAGCCTGGCCACCTCGGCGGCCAGCTCACCGTAGTCCTCATATCGGGCGAGCGCGGGAAGGCGCGCCGTTGTGCTGTCGATCGCGTCGAGCGCTTCATGGTGGATATACCGCAAGAGCAGCTTTTCATTTTCCTGCCACTGGGACTGGAACTGTTCGGCCAAATGGATGATCCGAGCATTGCTTCCCTCCTCAATAGCGGCGGAAAGATCGGACAGGGAGGCTTCCATCTCATCGGTGATGCGCATCAAATGGAAAAGCCCGGCCGCGCTGACCCCAATGATCAGCGCAATGATGCAAAGCGCAATCCACAGCCGCTTCATTCGTCCGCCTCCTTTTTCTTATTCGGCGCTTCTTCCACCGGCACGATCAGATAATCCGCCTGGCGGTTGCAGGTCATAAGGAAGATATCCTTGGTATTGTAGCCGTTTTCGGTGACGGTTTTTTCGAGCCATTCATATTTCAGATTGCAGTATTTGAGCCCGCTGTCGATCACCACGCCGTCGCTGATGAGTACGACCGGAGGTGCGTCGTCTGCGGGCTGGCCCTGCAGGTTCAGCATCTTGGCGGTCACCGTCTGCGCGTCGAATTTCTGATAGACGGAAAGTTTTCCGGTTGTTTCAACGATGGCAAAAGCCACGTCACGGATATCGAAGATATTGTTCCCGCGGAGCTGCTCCATCATATCGTCGATGGTGAAACGCAGCTCCTTAAGTTCCTGCTGGTCGATTTTTCCGTCCCGGATGATGACGCGGGGCGTCCCGGAGATGAAGCGGCGCGCCTTGCGGAATTTCAATGTGATGGCGGAGATGACCACATCGAAGGAGACGAGCGTCAGGATGGGGATGATGCCTCCGATGAGCGGGACGTTGGCGTCCTCAATGGCCATCGTCGCAATGTTTGAAACGAGGATGGTGACCACCAGTTCGGACGGCTGCAGCTGACCAAGCTGGCGTTTTCCCATCAGGCGCAGGCTGACGATGATGAGCGCATAAATAATGAGCACCCGGATAAAGACGATCAACATAAAGGTAGCAGACCTCCCAATCTTAAGTCATACAAAAAATAGTGTGACCCGCCGGTACGCGGATATTCCGGCGGATGGATTGGCAATAATAATGTAAACAGCGACTTTCTATGATTGTGAGGACTGCAGATGTTTCAGAAATGGAAAAACCTGTTTGCGCCGCCGCAGGCATATATTCCGCCGCAGGCAAACGATGCGCTCGAGAAAAAGCTGGAATCCAGCCTGCTCGAGAGGTTGATCGACGTGCGCGCGATGTTCCCGGATTCGGGTGATCTTGTCATCCATGAGCTCGAGGTGTGCGGCGTGCCGTGCGCAATGCTGATGTGCGAAGGCATGGTTTCAACCGCGACCTTTTCCAAAATCTTTGCCCTGCCGCTGACCACCGTAAAGCTGGAAAACCCGTCGCCGCAGGCGGTTTTTGAATGGGTGCGCCGCCAGTCGCTGATGGCGCCCGACCAGAAGGAAATCCATACCTATGCCGAACTGTTCCGGTTTATGATGTCCGGCTTTGTCGTGCTGCTCATTGACGGGATCGAAGCCGGTTCGGTTTTCGGCATTCAGGGCTTTTCCGGCCGCTCGGTGGGCGAGCCGACGAGCGAGGTCAATGTGCGCGGCAGCCAGGAGGGCTTCATCGAGATGCTGCGCCCAAACATGTCGCTTTTGCGGCGCAGGATCAAATCGCCCGACCTCATTTTCGACATGTTCGAACTCGGCACCAAAAGCCGTACCGACTGCATGCTGGTCTATCTGAAGGATATGGTTTCGCCCGCGCTTTTGCGGGAGGTGAAATACCGGCTTTCCAAGGTGAAGATCGATGTGGTGCTCGAAACCGGCTATATCCAGCCGTTTTTGGACGACAAACCGCTCTCGCTTTTTTCGGGCGTCGGCTATACCGAACGGCCGGATACCCTCTGTGCGAAGGTCGCGGAGGGCAGAATCGGAATCCTGATGGATGGCACGCCCTATGCGCTTATTGTTCCATACCTCTTCAATGAGAATTTTCAGAGCGCCGACGACTATTCCCACCGGCCGTATTTCGCCACTTTCATCCGCTGGCTTAAATATGCGGCATTTTTCTTTTCGATCCTCCTGCCAGGGCTTTATGTCGGGGTCGGCACCTTCCATCCGGAGCTTCTGCCCGACACGCTGCTCATGAGCCTGGTCGCCAGCGAGGAATCAACCCCGTTCCCATTGATGATCGAAGCCCTGGTCATTTTTTTCATCTATGAGATCATGCGGGAAGCGGGGCTTCGCATGCCGCGCGCGGTCGGCCATGCGGTGAGCATTGTGGGCGCGCTGGTCATCGGGGACGCGGCCGTAACCGCGGGTATCATCGGTTCGCCGATGGTGATGGTCGTGGCAATCACTGCGATCAGCTCGTTTGTTGTGCCATCCCTTTACGAACCGGTCACCATCCTTCGCTTCGCTTTTATCCTTATTGGTGGGCTGACCGGGCTTTTTGGAATCGCGCTCGGCATGTGCGCGGTGCTGGTGAATCTGTGCGCGGTGAATCCGCTTGGCGTGCCTGCCACAGCGCCCGCCACACCGTTTTCACTCTATTCGATGCGGGATGTGCTCTTTCGTTGGAGCTGGCGGACACTTGCCAGGGAGGATCTGCGCGTACAGGACCTGGCCGGGAGCGACATCCGGGATGACAAGGCAAAGGAGGAATAGTATTTGCAGGGAAAGATCCGTGATATTTCCGGCGCACAGCTTGTGATGCTGCTGTTTGTGAGCAGGCTTTTCACACTGTTCACCTTTATCCCGAAATCCGGGCAGGCGGTCTCCGGTTCCACCGCGCTGCTCACCATCCTGCTGGCCGCCGCGGCAACCCTTCTTCTCATATTGCCATACCTCTGGCTTTGCAGGAAAGGAGGACAGGATATACTGGCCGCCGCATTTTCGGCCAGCCGCTTTTACGGCGTGCTGGTCAGCGCCTGCTACGGCACCTTTTGCATTCTCATGGCAGGATATACAGCGAGCCACTTTGAATTCTTCATGACCAGCACAGTCTATCAAAACGCCCCGCCGTGGATCTTCCTTCTGTGCCTCATCCCGGCCGCGGCCTACGCCGCCCGGCTGGGACTGGAGGCGTTTTCACGATTCGGCGTGTTTGTCTTTATCCTGATGCTGGCGGTCATTGCGCTGATCTGCGGCGCGCTTATCCCGGAGATGGATCTTGTGAACGTGGTCAGCCCGTTTCTGGAGGGAGAGGAAGCGGTTTTTTCGGGTACCATGCAGGCGGTCACCGCCAATGCCGAAGCCGTCGTCTTTATCCTGTTATGCTCCCGCGCCGGGAAAGGAAGTGGAAAGACTTTTATCTGGTATGTCGTTCTGGCGGCCATTTTCTATGAGATTTTATCCTTTTCGGTGCTGGCCGCGTTGGGCGACTATGCCAAAACCCGTCTTTTCCCGCTCTATACTGCCGCGACAGTGGCTCAGATTTCGGTATTTGGACGGCTTGATATCCTGCATATCGCCATGTGGGTGTGCGTGGCGTTTCTGCGCGCGGCTGCCTATCTCTATTGCGCGCTCGTCTGCCTGCGCAGGATTTTTCATAAGCTTCCGTACGCGGCCGCGGCGGCCATCGTAGCAGTGGGGGCAGGGGGATTGGCCTTTTTCACCTCAACCGACATGCGGTATCTGAATGAAGCGGGCAGGCTGTTGATGAACGGGGTTCCGTTCGGCGTTCTTGTGGTCCTGATCCCGCTGATCACGGCGCTGTTTTTAAAAAAAGGGGGGAAATCCGTATGAAACGGGCACTGCTCATTACCCTGCTCCTGACAGCGCTGCTGACTGGCTGCATGAACAGTGTACGGCTTAATGACCGCGGTGTGGTCGAAGCGGTTGCGGTCGACCGTACGGAGGAAGGCTTATATACCGCGGTTCTCCAGCTGGCCGGTCAGACACAGGATGGGGATAAACCGCCGGCCTCGTCCGAATTGCTTCAGGAGGGCGGCGGGACGCTGACCGACCTTTTCAGCCGGGCTGCGGTCAAACGCGGAAAATCGCTGTTTTTTGGAAGCTGCCGGCTGATCCTCATCGGGGAGGATGCCGCCCGTGAAGGAGTCAATGAGGTTCTGGACTTCTTCAATGCAAACCATCAGATCACTCCGGCGGTGACGGTTGCGGTTGTGAAGGACAAGGCGGAAAACCTGCTGATGGCGCAGGAAAAGGACCCCGCGCTCACGGCGGACCGGATTCTGGACATCATCCAAAACGCGCGGCAGAACGGCTTTGCACCGGAAAGCCGGCTGATGGATCTGGTCGGCGCGATCCACAGCGACTATTCCTCCGGGACGCTCGCATTGGTGGAGCTCAGCGGGGAAACAGCTGCTGCGTCCTCCTCCGAAGCGCAAGGCGGCTCCTCCCGGGAGGACCCCTCCAAAGCACAGGAGACATTTCTTCCAAATGGGGAAAAAACGGATACGCCAGATACAAAATCGGACCAAAAGGAAAGCGGCAAGCCGGAAATCCAGCTTGCCGGTTCGGCGGTATTCTCAGGCGACCGCCTGGTCCATTTGCTGAATCCACAGCAGACCCGCGGGCTTGCATGGGTGAAGGGAAAAATCAAGAATACCGCGCTTTCGGTTGCCGATGAAAACCTTGGTATTGTCGCGGCGGTGACCAACCGTGTAAAAGCGCGGGTAATTCCGGAACGAATGGGGGATACCCTTGTATTTCACATTGCGGTGGAGGTGCATTCCGGCGCGTATGAAACGGTGCTCAATACCGGTGACCGAATGACGGCGGAACAGAAACGGTACGCCGCCGCGCTGCAGGCACGGGACATCCGCCGGGAAATTGAAAGCGCGATCCATGCCACCCAGGGACAGGGATACGACCCGCTCGGGCTCACCCAACTGGTGAAGCAGCGTCTGCCGGAATACTATCAGGAGCATGCTTCGGACTGGGAAACGGTGTTTACTGGGTGTGGCTATAATGTTGTGGTTGGCTGTGAAATCGACCGTTCCGGCGTGGACAACAAGCTCCTATAGGAAGTGCGCGCTTTCCGCCGGGGAAAGCGCGCACTTTTTAGAATCTTTATTTTGAAAAATTTCAGGGATGCAGCCCAATAATTCGGAAGGGTTTGTGGGTCTGTATACAGTAATTGAGCGTATAGGCTGTGCCGCGCGAGTGATGGTCCCAAAAGGCGAGCACCAGGTCGGCGTAATCGACGATCTTCTGATTGCGGATGAGCGGGGCCAGTTTGCCGTTCGCGCCGTAATCGGGCGCGAATATGGTGATAGGCAGGTCAAGGGCCCGCGCCGCTTGTTCCGCGATCGTATCAATTCCGGCGGCGCCGCCGCTCACCAGCTCGGATGTATTCTGCGGGATATGGGGGATCATGCCATCCACCGTAAACCCGCCGGCTTCGCGTGAACCGACAATTGCAACCCGCATCACTTCACCGCCCCATTTTTTATAAATAAATTATAGCACAGAAAAGAAAGATCTTCCAGACAGGCAAAGAAAAATCCTCCATGGCAATGCGCATGGGTGTTTCACGCCGAAATTTTTCGATCGCCAAAAAGTCTTGCAGTTATTCCCCGAAATAATCAGATTACACGGTGGAAGATTAAATGCGTACAAAAAAATTTTTTGAATGAGCAAGTAGGGGGATAATCCAATGAGAAAGCAATATCAACGATTTGCCGGCGCGTTGTCTCTGGCAATTGTCGCCGTGCAGTCGATCGCACTTTATACGCAGGCAATCCTGCCGGATCACTATTATGTGGTCGCGGGCGAAACCCTGAGCATCAATTCCACGCTTCCGATCAAAACTTCATCGAGCGGCGGAAGCCTGCCTGTGGAAGCATATTCCTCACCGGGCAACAGTTATAATGTGGATCTCAAGCTTCCGTATGGCATCGAAGTCAAACAGGTACAGGTCCAGGTGGTCGACCGGGAGATGGTGGTCCCCGGCGGAAATCCATTCGGCATCAAGATGTTTACCGAAGGCGTGCTGGTTGTGGGGATGAGCGATATCGCAAGCGGTGGGACATCCTCCAACCCAGCGAAAGCGGCTGGCCTCAAGGTGGGGGACATCATCAAATCAATCGACGGGCGGGCGGTACAGACAAATGAAGATGTTGGAGCGATCGTCTCCTCTTGCGCGGGCAATCCGGTCAAAGTTTCCTTTGAGCGGGCCGGGACAGAGATGAGCTGCTTTTTAAATCCGGTTCAGAGCGACGATGGGACCTACAGGGCGGGCATTTGGGTACGCGACTCCTCCGCCGGCATTGGTACCATGACCTATTATAACCCGATTAACCATGTTTTTGCAGGGCTTGGACACGCGATCTGCGATGTGGATACAGGGGATATCATGCCGTTGCATTCGGGAGAAATCGTGGATGTGAATATCACGGGAGTGCATCGCGGCGAGAGCGGCCTGCCGGGCGAACTGCGCGGGAGTTTTTCCGGACAGAAGAAAGGCGAGCTGCTCATCAATTCTCAGGTTGGAATTTTCGGTGTTGGGACGGATATTCCGTCGCATTCCGAGGCAATTCCGCTGGCTATGAGATACGAAGTGACAGAAGGTCCGGCGACCATCTGGTGCACACTTGACGATGGGGACCCCAAAGAGTATACGATTAATATAGAAAAAGTTAGCATCGCGGAAAATAATCCGACAAAAAATATGGTAATTCGCGTGGTTGACCCAGAACTTTTAACCAAAACCGGTGGAATCGTTCAGGGGATGAGCGGAAGCCCAATTGTGCAAAATAACAAGTTAGTGGGTGCGGTTACGCATGTTTTCGTCAACGATCCGACTCGAGGGTACGGGATATTTGCCGAAAATATGGATAAAATGTCGAAAAATGTCGAAAATACACCAAAAAAATAACGCAAAACTAACCAATTTTATGGTGAAAAATACGTTGAAATTTTGGAGGAAAATTTGTGGAAAGATGTTGAAAAGATTAAGATAAAGTGCTAAGATAGCATTCAGGGAGACGACAAGATGGAGGAAAAAAGATGAAGGAACATGCAAAAGTTCTGATTGTTGAAGGAGGAGGCGATTATTGCAGTAAATGCGCATCTTTGCTGAAGGGTTACGGTTTTGAAACCGTCATTGCCCCTCGCGATGGTCTCGCTGTTGCGCAGCTGATTGGTGAAACCCTTCCGCGCGTTGTCCTGATGGATATCTTCATGCCAAGGCTTGACGCTATCGGCGTAATGAATTCGGTCAGGGAAATGGAGCTGGCTGTCGAACCCCGCTTTATGATCACTTCGTCTTTCAGCAGCCCGATGCTTGAGCAGGAGATTATGACTGCCGGCGCCTGTTACTTTTTCCTGATGCCTTTCGACGTGGACATCATGGTCGAGCGCATCATGAAACTGGCCGGACTTCCCGCGGGCGCAGGAAAGACGATCGGTGAACGCGAGGCAAAAGGCGAACCGGACCTGGAACTGATGGTGACGGAGATTATCCATCAGATTGGCGTTCCGGCGCATATCAAGGGCTATCATTATGTGCGGGAATCGATCATGCTGGCGGTCAAACAGCCTGAGATCATCAACTCGGTGACAAAGCTTCTTTATCCGACCGTTGCGAAAAAGTTTGATACCACACCCTCCCGTGTAGAGCGCGCGATCCGGCACGCAATCGAGGTTGCATGGGACCGGGGCGATGTGGACACATTGAACAGTTATTTTGGTTATACCATCCACAACGGAAGAGGCAAGCCGACCAACTCTGAATTTGTCGCAATGATTGCCGATAAGCTGCGGCTGCGGCTGAAAAACGCAAACTGAATGCTGAAATTATTTTACATCCTCCGCTTTGCCGGTTTTCCCGGTGAAGCGGAGTTCCAATTTTCGGGGAAGAAAGGGAGATTCATGAAAAAAACCATCTATTATAATGGCGATATTCTGACCATGGAGCCGGGCGGCATGCCGGACGCGGTGCTGACCGAAGATGGTGTCATCCGCGCTGTTGGCACCAGGGAAGCGCTGTTTGCCAGAAGCGGCCGGGACACCGCCCTCTGCGATTTGCAGGGGCATACGCTGCTCCCCGCCTTCATCGATCCGCACAGTCACATCACAGCTTACGCAAAGACGGTTTCGCTCGTCTCGCTCGAAGGCTGTAAAAGCTTTGAGGAGATTGCGGAGCGGATCTGCCGCTTCCAAAATGAAAACAATTTGCGTAAAGGGGAATGGATCAGCGGATTTGGCTACGACCAGAACGACCTCAAAGAGGGCCGCCATCCGGATAAGACCTTGCTGGATCAGGCATGCGGAGAACATCCGGTGCTGATTTCGCACGCATCCGGGCATATGGGCGTCGCGAATACATTGGCGCTGCATGAAATCGGCGTGACAGCACAGACGCCCGACCCGCAGGGCGGCCACATCGGCCGGCTGCCGGATGGAAGAGAACCGGACGGATATTTGGAGGAAACCGCCTTCACCGGTATCAAAGGACTCCCGCAGCCAACCCTGGAAGAGCAGTGCAGCCAGATGCGCCGTGCGCAGGATGCGTATCTGCGTTATGGTATCACAACGGTGCAGGACGGACTGACCCGCGCGGACGAGTGGCGGCTTTTAAAGCTTATGGCAGGACAAAACGCCTTGAAACTTGACATTGTGAGCTATATCGACCTGAACCTGTGCAAAAATCTGGTGCGGGAAAATCCACAATTTGTAAACCGGTATCAGAACCGCCTGAAGATCGGGGGCTACAAGGTTTTCCTGGACGGTTCGCCGCAGGGGCGCACCGCTTGGATGAGCCGGCCATATGAGGGCTCAGATGACGGTGATTACCGGGGCTATCCGGTCTATCAGGATGGGCAGATGCGGGAGTTTATGCGCATTGCCGAATCGGAAGGCCTGCAGATCCTGGCGCACTGCAACGGCGACGCGGCGGCGCAGCAGATGATCGACGCCTACGCACAGGCGCACGCGCAGCGGCAGCGCGACATCCGCCCGGTGATGATCCACGCGCAGCTTGTCCGTCCAGACCAGCTCACGGCCATGCGGCGGCTTTCGATGACTGCTTCGTTTTTTGCGGCGCACACCTGGTACTGGGGCGACACGCATCTCAAAAATTTTGGCCGCGAGCGGGGCGCGAGGATCAGTCCGGCTGGCTCTGCCCTGCGGTCCGGAGTGAACTTTACCTTTCATCAGGATACGCCGGTTGTGCCGCCGGATATGCTTTTTACCATCTGGTGCGCGGTTAACCGGGTGACGAAAGACGGTGAAAAACTATCGCAGGCGGAATGCATCACTCCGTATGAAGCGCTGGAAGCGGTCACGGTCAATGCCGCATGGCAATATTTTGAGGAGGATGCAAAGGGTTCGATCAGAGCGGGCAAGCGTGCGGATCTCGTGATCCTGGACAGAAACCCGCTGCGGGTGAACCCCATGGAAATCAGGAACATCCAAGTGCTCCGGACCATCAAGGACGGGGAAACGGTATACGAAAAAACAGGCAGCGAAAAAGCGGCCGTCTTATAAGACGGCCGCCCGATTTTATTGCAATGGCCACAGCTTAGGCATATGGCCCATTTAGGCATATGGCCCATTTTTATACAAAGCGATAAAAGATACTCAAACGCCTTTCTTGTAGCCGATCACGCGCAGTGACTGCCGGTCCCGCCCGGTCAGCACATAAGTATCCTGCGGGAAAGAGTGGAAGTTCGAATTGACATATTCACGCACCTCGGAAATGGAGCAGTTTTCACTGCTTTCCCATGAACCGTCCGGTGTGGACCAGGAACCGCGGAACTCCCAGAAGGAGAGGCGAATGATCTTGGCTGTGTAGCTGTCCCCAATGCGCTTCCACTCGACAACCACCGGGTAATCGGTCGAAAGCGCGGCGGTAGGGCCCTCCAGATAGTAGAGGTCGATTTCGGCGTTGTAACGGATACGCAGCCCGTCCGCGCGCGGCAGTTCATAGGAATCGCCGAAAAGTTCCGCGGCTTTGGCACGGACGTCCTCGCCGTAGGAGAGCAGGCTGAGCTCCTGTCCGCCCTCGTACCGCTCCACAAAGAATTTTTTTATTTCATTTTCGGTCGATACGTTTGCGAACGCATCTGAATACAGGTCGATATGCGGCGCTTGGGAAGCGGCAATTTCGATAAGGATAGCGGGATCAAGCTCCAAAATATCTGTGAAATTGGTATCGAAAATCAGGGCGTTATGGTAATCCCGGTATTTATAGATGGCGGCGGCAAGATCGTAGGGAACGTCGCGGACGTCGCTGCCCATGTGGTCGGTATAAAACTGCGCGCCCATCGAACAATAATTCTGCAGCTCGGCAGCGCGGTAACTGTAGTTTTCAAGGGGAAGGCGCGCCGCTGGGTCGACCGAAACGGTGCTGGAGGCATCCGGAAGCTGGGCCGCTCCGGAGGATTCCTGGGAGGGGGAAACGCCCGAGCCAGGCTTATCCGAAGTTTCAGAGCCCTCCCGCGCGGTACAGCCGGCCAAAACAGACAGGGCGGCTGCCGCGCACAGCAAAGCCACGAGAACGCCCGCTGCCAGTAAAAATTTTTTCATACAAAGACTCCTAACAGAAACTTTACGGGGATATTATAACATTGGCGGTAAATCGCATCAACCCATAGTTTGCGACTAGTTTTTAGCCAATTTGTAAACGATGCGAAATGAGGAATCTCCGCTTATAATCCATGTAAACCAGGGTAAACTATCATTGACGTAAACCGCTGTTTGCGTCCCCGTTTGCGATACGCATAAAACTTGTTAAGGAGGCGTCTTTTATGGACAACTGCAAAGCGAACCACAGCATCGAATGCACCGTTCAGCAGTGTGCCAACCACTGCTCCAGCGCGGACTACTGCTCCCTGAACTGCGTCAAGATCGGTACCCATGAGAATAACCCGACCGTGGACCAGTGCACCGACTGCAAATCCTTCATCCGCAAGAACTGATTTACAGGCTCGAAAACAGCCGGCGACTACGGTCGCCGGCTGTTTTGTTTATGCGGTTTGGCTGTTGTCCCGGGGCTTTTTTTTGAGACGCAGGGTAGCCAGCAGAGGATAGTGATCGGAAGGATACCGTCCGTCAATGGGGTCGGTGAATATCCGCGAATCGATCACTTCAAAATCATCCGAGACAAAGATATAATCGATCGGGCAGGCGCCGGGCTTCACTTTCCCGCTGAAGTTGTGAAGCGTATTGGAAAGCGAGGCGGGGTCAAAACTCTGGTAGACGTCGGTGAGATGCAGGTCGGGATAATATTCTGAGATGCGTTCCCGCAGCATGCGTACCGGCCTGCTGTTCGGCTTGCAGTTAAAATCTCCCATCAGAACGGTGGGCATGGGGCTTTCCTGGTTATACTTTTCCATATAGTCGAGGATTACCTTAATGCCGAGCGTGCGGGCGAAACCGCAGACGTGGTCGAGATGGGTGTTGAACACCCGGATGGTGCAGCCGACATTTTTGACATAGACTTCGGCCACGGTGCAGATACGCGGAAACACCGCGTAATAAGCCCGGCTGAGCTGCTCCGGATTTTTGGAAAGCCAGAAGGTCTTGCAGAGGTTGACCTTGGCGTCTTCATTTTTCACGATGATATCGCTATGTTCGTCATTTTTGGGCTTACGGCCGGAGAACCGCCCGAAGCCGAGGATGCTGTAGCCTGAGAGCAGGCTGCGGACATCTTCGCGCATGCTGGGAAGAAGCTCCTGCACACCGATGATGGTCGCGCCGCTGTCCCGAATGAACTGCGCGGCCAGTGCGCGCCGTTCCATCCACCGGTGCGAATGGTTGAAAGCAAATCCAAAATCCCGTTTCAGATTAAAGGATATGACTCGGATCAGATCGCTGTCGTTCATACGCTCACCTTTTTTTAAATTCTTTATAGTCTAGTGTACCACCTCGCGGCCAAAATTTCAATGCCGGGAAATGTGAATCCTTTGTAAATGAACTGCAAACATCTGGAAATTTCCGGACCAGGATTTTTAACAGTTGGGACAAAATCCTTCGCTTGTAAATCCTGATCACCGGCTTTATAATAAAAAAGAGACAAACCGGAACCACATTCATTTTTTGGAGGGCTGCATATGAAATTCCTGGACGTCCAGGCGGCGGACGGCGTTATCCGTATGGCGAAAATCGTCAAAGGGGCGGATCATTTTGGGGAGAGTATCCCCGAGGAAACTGCCTTTGCGCTGATGGACCGCTATGTTGCGCTCGGCGGGAATTCCATCGACGTCGCACGCATTTACGGGAAGATACGCTGCGGCGACATGGAAGGGGCTTATGCCCACAGCGAAGGGGTTGTCGGCCGCTGGATGAAGGCGCGCGGCAACCGCGGCAAGATCGTGCTGATCACCAAGGGTGCGCATCACAATATGAATCATCCCGCCGAGAAGCGGGTTACGCCGGAGTGTATCCGCAGCGATTTGGAAACCAGCCTGAAGGAGCTCGGCGTCGGCCATGTGGATATCTACTTCCTGCACCGGGATGATCCCACCAAGCCGGTCGGCCCGATTATCGACTGCCTGGATGAGCTGGTCAAAGCGGGAAAGATCCGCGCTGCCGGCGCGTCGAACTGGACCGCGGCGCGTATCGACGAAGCGAACGCTTACGCGAAAGCCCACGGCAAAACACCGTTTGCTGTTTCGCAGATCCAGTGGAGCATTGCCAGAACCACCCCGGAACTCTGGGGAGACCCGTCGCTGGTCACCATGAATGAAGCCGAATATGCGGCTTACCAGAAGAACCAAATTCCCGTGATGGCCTATGCGTCCCAGAGCGCGGGTTATTTTTCCAAGCTTTCCGCGGGACAGGAGCTGAAACCGCGCGTGGCGCTGCGGTTCGACAGCCCCGAGAACCGGGAGCGGTTCGAGCGGGTGATGGCGCTGTGCGCCCGCACAGGAAAAACGGCCGCGCAGATCAGTTTGGCCTATATCCTTTCAAATCCGCTGCCTGCGGCGGCAATCGTCGGCTGTTCAACGGTGGAGCAGCTCGAAGACAGCATGGCGGGCATGGACTTTGCCCTCGACGCAAAAACCTGCATGGAGCTGGTGGAGTAGCATGTCTATCCTGACTGTCAACCTGGAGAGCGGAATGCCCACCGTCGACACGGCAATCTCCCGCATGAGCCAGGCAATCCGCTCTGCGAAAGCACAGCGTCTCGCTGCGGTCAAGCTGATCCACGGTTATGGCTCGAGCGGTTCGGGCGGAAGGATCAAGGCGGAAGTCCACCGCCGTCTTTCCGCGATGAAAAATACCGGTATGGTGAAAGAATTCGTGTCAGGCGAGGATTTTTCTCCATTTGATGCGGCTGCGAGGCGCGCTATCGGCCTCTGTCCGGAACTTTCCCGCGATCGGGACTATTCCCGCTGTAACCACGGGATTACGGTGGTGGTCCTATGAATGAGACGAAGTTACATATATATAACCCCATCTTTTCCTTTTTAAAACGCTGGTGGCTGCTCCTGCCGGGACCGGTGGGCATCTGCCTGGTGCTTCTCGCGCGGCAGAGCCCCGAAATGACCGAGAAACTCTATTCCAGCGGGATCTATCCTTGGATGGTGCGCGTTTGGGGCGGGCTTACGTCGCTTCTGCCGTTTTCGCTCATTGAGCTTCTTATCTGCCTGATGATCCTTGGGGTGTTCGCGCTGCTTTTTCTGGTGATCCGCAGCCTGATCAAACGGGAGAAAAAAACAGATGCGCCGCCCGCCCGGATCGGCCTGCTCATCGGGCGGATGGCAAAGCTTTTGAGCTGTATTCTGTTCGCTTTTATCATCCTCTGCGGCCTCAACTATTACCGGCCGGAGTTCACCGCTTTCAGCGGCCTTGATGTGCGCGATTCCCCGGTGCAGGAACTGGCGGCGCTCTGTTCCGAACTTGCCGGCCGCGCGAATGAGCTGCGCGCGCAGATGCCGGAGGACCAAAACGGCGTGATGCGGCTGGAAACGGGGTATTATGCCACGGCGCGGGAAGCGCGCGCATCGTTTGGGAAGCTTTCGGAGGATTACAGCGTTCTGCCTGACCTGCCGATCAACCCAAAGCCGGTGATGAACAGTTGGTGGATGTCGCTGACTCAGATCACCGGGGTGTTTTCGCCGTACACCTACGAGGCGAATGTCAATATCGCGGCTCCGGACTACACCATCCCGGCGACCATCTGCCATGAACTGGCGCACACACGCGGCTTCATGCGCGAGGATGAAGCAAACTTCATCGGTTATCTCGCCTGTGAAAAAAGCGGAGATCCGCAGTTTACCTACAGCGGCGTGATGCTGGCGCTGGTGCATTCGATCAACCGGCTTTACAGCGTCGATTACAACGCCTTCTGCCAGGTGAACGATACCCTTTCGGATGGCGTACGGCGGGATTTCGCTTACAACAACACCTACTGGGAAAAGCATGAAGGCCCGGTGGCGGCCGTTTCCGAGGCGGTGAACGACACCTATCTCAAGGTGAACAACCAGCAGGATGGCACCCAGAGTTATGGCCGGATGGTCGATCTGCTGCTGGCGGATTACCGGGCGCGCCATGCGGAGGGTTAGTCATACTACTGCGCGTTTCATGTCGAGCGTTTTAGAAAATAACACAAATTTTGTCAATAAAGACTATTGATTGTGCACACAGGAAATGCTATGATAGTAAAAATAAATTTGAGGCGAAAACGCGACGTGAAATGGATTGGAGGACGTATGTTAAATACAAACGTGACAGAGAAGTTTACCAAAGAAGGGCTGACCTTTGACGATGTGCTGCTGGTTCCGGCGCGTTCGGATGTGGTGCCCGCCGATGTGGACATCTCCACCGACCTTGTGAAGGGAATCCGGCTGAACGCGCCGTTCCTCACCTCGGCAATGGACACGGTCACCAAATCGAAGATGGCGATTGCGATTGCCCGTGAAGGCGGCATCGGCGTCATCCATAAGAATATGAGCATCGAAGAGCAGGCGGATGAAATCAACACCGTCAAGCGCTCCGAAAACGGCGTTATCGCCAATCCGTTTTACCTTTCGCCCGAGCATCTGGTTTACGATGCGGACGAGATCATGGGAAAATATAAAATTTCCGGCGTCCCGATCTGTGAAAACGGCAAGCTCGTCGGGATTCTCACCAACCGTGACCTGCGTTTTCTGGAGGATTACGGCCTGAAGATCAAGGAGGTCATGACCAAGGAAAACCTGGTCACCGCGCCGGTGGGAACCACCTTGGACGAAGCCCGCCAGATTCTGCGCAAGCACAAAATCGAAAAGCTGCCGCTGGTGGATGACGATTTCTGCCTGCGCGGGCTCATCACCATCAAAGATATTGAAAAAGCGGTTCAGTATCCGAACTCCGCCCGCGACAAGGATGGGCGTCTGTTGGTCGGCGCGGCCATCGGCATCACCCATGATTTCATGGATCGGGTGGACGAACTTGTCAAGGCTTCGGTTGATGTGCTTGTGCTCGATTCGGCGCACGGCCACAACATCATGATTTTTGATACCCTCAAACAGATCAAGGCAAAATATCCGAACATTCCGGTCATCGCGGGCAACGTTGCAACAGCCCGCGCCACCGAGGATCTCATCAACGCGGGTGCCGACGCGATCAAGGTCGGCATCGGCCCGGGATCGATCTGCACCACCCGTGTGGTCGCCGGC
>Ga0079305_1000863_pt1 | contig 51974 bp, 38 predicted proteins | sample LMS_cellobiose_e_FD_79183 | JGI IMG/M metagenome (GOLD analysis project Ga0079305, IMG submission 79183) | Rumen-fistulated moose microbial communities from Alaska, USA - LMS_cellobiose_enrichment | ecosystem: Host-associated > Mammals > Digestive system > Stomach > Rumen fluid ...
GTACGCGCGTACATTTGACGATGACCGCAAAATGTTGGCGATGAAAGTCGATGACGAGCTCTTCAAGAACGCCGCCGTCAATACCGCTGCCGCCGTTGCCACAGCCGGCGCTGCCAACACCGTTGGCGATACCGGCGCCGACACCACCGATATTTTGAACCTTATTATTTCAAATCCAAAATTAATTACTGTCTTAGCAGCTATAGCTAAGGCAATGTAGTCAAAATGTAGGCAGCGCCTACATCTGCCTACAAAAAAATACCCCTTCAAAAAATACTCGGGATGAAGAAATAGTTTAGAAACGATTTCGCTGATCAACAATAGTTTATATCTACAACCGTTGAAATCACTGAGGCCTGAAACAGCAAAGAAAAACCCGAACGGCCTGACCATTCGGGTTCGTCTGGAGCTGTTACCCGGATTTGAACCGGGGACCTCATCCTTACCAAGGATGCGCTCTACCAACTGAGCTATAACAGCACGTCTCGCGACTTGATTATTATACGTCGCGATTCCGGCTATGTCAACAACTTTTGCAATTTGCGGCGAATTCTTTGCGAGGCGTTGTCGACGGACTTCGCCGAGCGGCCTAAACGGGCCGAGATATCGGCCGCGGAGAGGCCCTGCTCCATGAGGGCGAGCACCTCAGATTCAAAGCCACTGAGCAGGCCGGAGCCGTGTATGCGCGCGTAAAGATCGGAGAAGATAGCGCGGCTCTCGGGGTCTGAGTCGGAGCCTGCGGGTATGCTGTCGCCTAGCTCGGTCTCGCCGTCAGCGAGGGGCGAGCTGAATGACAGAGACTCGTTGAGCGGGCCGTTCTTGAGGCGTCCCGCGCTGCGCACGGCGGAGAGTATGTGGCGGTCGATGCAGAGCGACGCGAAGGCGGCGAATGACGGGCCCCTGGCGGGGTCGAAGCTGTTCATGGCGTCGAACAGCCCTATCATGCCTTCCTGCACGACGTCGTCGCGGTCGGCTCCCAGCATAAAGTAAAGGCGGGCCCTGGCAAGGACCAGCCCCTTGTATTTCTGCAGGAGCAGTTCCTGAGCAGCCGCGCTGCCGGCTTTCGCCTCAGCCGCGAGCTGCTCGTCGCTTTTTCCGTTCACGCGCCGCTTTGCCATCGCTAGAAACCGCGCTGCCTTGCGGCCTCGTAGAGCATTATGGCCGCCGCATTGGACGCGTTGAGTGAGTTGACGTGTCCCTTCATCGGTATGGAGATGATGTAATCGCTCTTCTCGCGCACGAGCTTGGAAACTCCGCTGCCCTCTCCGCCTATGACGAGCGCGAGCGGGCCCTTGAGGCTGGCCTTGGAGTAGGTCTCGCCGTCCATGTCGACGGCTGCTATCCACAGGCCCTTCTGCTTAAGCAGATCTATGGTGCGCGAAAGGTTGCCGACCTTGGCTACCGGCACGTATTCGATTGCTCCGGCCGAGGCCTTCGCGACTACCTCGGTGAGGCCTACGGCCCTGCGCGAGGGAATGATCACGCCGTGGGCTCCGGCTCCGTCCGCGCTCCTGAGCACAGCGCCCAGGTTATGCGGGTCTTCGAGCCCGTCGAGTATGATGACCAGCGGGTCTTCGTGCCTTGAAGCCGCCAGCGCGAGTATCTCTTCGATGCCTACGTAGGCGTGCGCTGCGGCGTAAGCCGCGACTCCCTGGTGGGGCCTGCCCGGAGCGAGCCTGTCGAGCACCATCTTGTCCACGTACTGCACCTGCAGCTTGCGTTCGCGCGCCATCGAGGCTATCTTCTTGGCCGAGCCTTCGGCCTCCTTCTGGATGAGCACCTTGTCTATGGTGCGTCCGCTCTTGAGAGCCTCGGTCACGGGGTTGCGCCATATGATGAGGTTCGGGTTCTCGTAGTATTCCTCGCGTTCGCGCTTTGCGGGTATGCCCGCCGCGAGCTTTTCCTTATTGACGCCGCGGCCGCGCTTTGTAGGAGCCTTCAGCGGCTCTTCATAGGTAGCCGAGCGCCCTGAGCCTGCGCGCTTTCCGCCGCGCTGCTGCGAGCCCTTCGAACTCTGCCCTCTTGTAGATGTTGATCCTGTACGTGAGCCCGTTGTCCTCTGTGAGGGGGCCCTCCTCTGCGATCTCGAATCGCTGTCTGAATTCCGGGAAGTACGCATCCGCGTCTTCGACCTCCTGTTCCACTTCTGTTAGTATCAGTTCGTCGCACTCATCGAGCATGAGCGCGTATATCTGGGCTCCGCCGCAGACCACAGGGTCTGTGAAGTCCCACTTCTTCATTGCCGGCAGCACCGCTTCGGCCGAAGCGACGCACACCGCTTTAAAACCGTCCTTTTCCCAGAGCAGCCCTTCGGGCATGGTGCGGGATATCACGACGGTGTTGCGCCCCGGCAGAGGCTGCCCTTTGGGCATCGATTCAAGGGTCTTGCGCCCCATGATGCAGGTGCGCCCCAGGGTGCGTTCCTTGAAATTCTTAAGGTCGGACGGCAGCCTGAACAGCAACTGTCCCTTTCTGCCTATGGCGTTGTTTTTTGCTATGACCGCTATCGCTTTCATCGCGCAGACCTCCGGGCAGCTATACCGCGACGGGTATGCCCTTGATCTGCTCGCCGTGCTCGTAGTTTTCGAGCGCGAAATCCTCGACCGTAAAGTCGTAGAAGTTCTTGATGTCGGGGTTCATCTTAAACGTGGGAGCCGGGTAAGCCGGTCTCTTGATGAGCTCCTCGATGACGGGGATATGCCTGTCGTAGATGTGGCAGTCGCTGATCACGTGCACCAGCTCGCCGGCCTTAAGGCCGCTGACCTGGGCGAACATGTGCACCAGCACCGCGTACTGCACGACGTTCCAGTTGTTTGCCGCGAGCACGTCCTGGCTGCGCTGGTTGAGTATCGCGTTGAGCTTGTCTCCCACGACGTTGAATGTCATGGAGTAGGCGCAGGGCTCCAGTCCCATCTCGAGCAGGTCGTTGAAATTGAAGATGTTGGTCATTATGCGCCTGCTGTAGGGGTCGTTCTTGAGGCACCAGAGCACGTTGTCGACCTGGTCCATCTCGCCCTGCCTGAAGCGGTATTTGAGCCCGAGCTGATAGCCGTAGGCCTTGCCTATGGTTCCATTCTCGTCTGCCCAGGCGTCCCAGATATGGCTGCGCAGGTCCGCCACGCGGTTGCTCTTTTTCTGCCAGATCCAAAGTATCTCGTCGACGCAGTTCTTGAAGGGGACCGGGCGAAGGGTGAGCGCGGGGAACTCCTCCTGCAGGTCATAGCGGTTCACCACGCCGAAACGCTTGATCGTATAGGCCGGAGTGTCGGTGTCCGCCCAGCGGGCGCGCACGTGCTGGCCCTCCGTGGAAAAGCCGTTGTCAATGATATCGCGGCACATGTCCCTGAAAATGATATCTGCCCTGCTCATCGTTATTCCTCCGTTTCCTTTGAAAAATGCGTCTCAACGAGCTCTGCCGAGGCTTTCATGATCTCGGCCAGCCTTTCGCTCTGCCCCGAGAGCTCCAGGGCTCCCAGAAGGGCCTCGAAGCCCGTGGCCCACTTGTAATCTACGGGGTCGGCGTTCTTCGCCTTCGTTGCCGTGCGGTGGTTGCGGGCGCGCTTTACCAGCGCCTGCTCGCTCTCGCTCAGCCGGTCCATCAGTGCGTGTATCAGATGCGCCTGAGCCCCGGCGTTGACGTAGTGCACGCCTTCATGGTGCAATTTGTCGGCGTTGTTGCCGAAGCTCTTCGTCTGCATTATGCGCCGCCTCACGAAGGCTTCCCACACGGCGTCGCCCAGGTAGGCAAGCGCCAGCGGGTTCATCGCGAAGACGGTCTTCTCGTTACTGTCCGTCAGCATAATTGAATATGGCGCGAAGCTTTCCGCTCCTTACGCTTTTATTATCTGGACGCCCTGCGGGGTGTCCTTGAGGGTTATCCCCATTGCCGCCAGCTTGTCCCTGATGCTGTCCGCGGTCGCCCAGTCCTTCGCCTTGCGGGCTGCCTGCCTCTGGTCTATCAGAGCCTGGATCTCGCTGTCCACACATTCGTCGTCGTCCTTTCTGAGTATGCCGAGCACGCCTGTGAGCTCGTCGAGCAGCTTCCACATCTTCTCCGCAAACTCCTTGCTGCACTTCTCGCGCAGGTTGATGTTGATGTCGCGGATGAGCTCGAATATCGCGCCTATGGCTCCGGCCGTGTTGAGGTCGTCGTCCATGGCTTCGATGAACTTGTCCTTATACGCTCCGAGAGCCGCGAGCTTTTCCGCCTCGGCTTCTCTCATGCTGCCCTCGCCGGCGGCGATGGCGCTCTTGAGGTCGCGCCTGCAGTTGCGCATGCGCTCGAGCGCGGTCTTGGCTTCTTCCATCAGCTCGTGGCTGAAGTTGATCGGTCCTCTGTACTGTGAGCTCAGCAGGAAGTAGCGCAGCACCTCGCCGTCGTACTCCTTGAGGATGTCGCGCACGGTGAAGAAGTTGCCCAGCGACTTGCTCATCTTCTCGTTGTCGACGGTGATGAAGCCGTTGTGCATCCAGTAGTTGCTGAACTTCTTGCCGCTGAGGCCTTCGCTCTGCGCGATCTCGTTCTCATGGTGCGGGAACTGCAGGTCCTGGCCGCCGCAGTGGAGGTCGATGGTCTCGCCGAGGTACTTCTTGCTCATGGCCGAGCACTCGATGTGCCAGCCGGGTCTTCCCATGCCCCAGGGGCTCTCCCATGCGATCTCGTCGTCGCTCTTTCTGGCCTTCCAGAGGGCGAAGTCGAGCGGGTCCTTCTTCTTCTCGCCTTCGGGTATGCGGGCTCCGACTTCAAGGTTCTCGATGAAGTTGCCGGAGAGCAGGCCGTACTTGGGGAACTTGCGGGTCGAATAATAGACGTCGCCGTCGACCTCGTATGCCATTCCCTTGTCGATGAGGCCCTGCACGAAAGCGATGATCTCGGGCATGGTCTCGGTGACGCGCGGGTGCACGGTGGCGGGCTCTATGTTGAGGGCCTTGGCGTCCTTGAAATACTCGTCGATGTACTTCTGGCCGATCTCGAGGGCGCTGACGCCTTCCTCGCGGGCGCGGTTGATGATCTTGTCGTCGACGTCGGTGAAATTCTGCACGAACCTTACCTTCTGGCCGCGGTACTCGAGGTACTTGCGCATGGTGTCGAAGACCACGAAGGGTCTGGCGTTGCCGATGTGGATGTAGTTATATACGGTGGGGCCGCAGACGTACATCTTCAGCTCGGACGGATCTATGGGAACGAGTTCTTCCTTGCGTCTTGTAAGTGTGTTATAGACCTTCATTTCAGATACCTCTTCTTTCTTTATTGACCAGCTCCACAGCCGCCGCGACAGCCTCGTCGGCGGACATCAGCTGCATCTCGCCTCCGCGGCGGAGCTTGTATTCAACGAGACCTTCGGCTGCCTTCTTGCCCACGGTGATGCGGACGGGGAAGCCCAGAAGGTCGGCGTCCTTGAACTTGACGCCCGGGCGCTCGTCGCGGTCGTCGAGGCAGACCTCGAGACCTGCTGCGGTGAGCTTGCTGTAAATATCCTCTGCCATCTGTACCTGGACCTCGTCCTTGACTCCTACGAGGTCTACCATCACGTGGTAGGGAGCCACGGATACAGGCCAGATGATGCCGTGTTCGTCGTGATGCTGCTCTACGATGGCCGCCAGCGTTCTGGTGACGCCTATGCCGTAGCAGCCCATGACCACCGGGTGCTCTTCCATGTTCTCGTCCTTATAGGTGAGATGCATGGGCTCGGAATACTTGGTGCCGAGCTTGAACACCTGGCCGACTTCGATACCGCGCGCCGTTTTTACGGGCGCGCCGCAACACGGACACGGATCGCCCTCCTGCAGGAGCTTGAGGTCGGTGACTATATCGGCCTTGAAGTCGCGGCCGTAGTTGACGTTCTTTAGATGGTAATCTTCCTTGCAGGCGCCGGCCACCATATTGCGGGCTCCGAGGAGCTCGGAATCAACGATGACGGTGCAGTCGTGCAGGCCAACCGGGCCGGTGAAGCCTCCGACGCAGCCTGTCTTTTCGCCCATGGCCGCCTCGTTGGCGAACTGGACGGCGTACTCGGGGACCTTCAGCGCGTTGACGAGCTTGGTCATGTTGAGCTGGCGGTCGCCGCGGATGAAGGCGGCGACGTACCTGGGAGGCTTGTCGTAGTCTTCGGGGTCGAAGACTTCAAACAGAAGAGCCTTGATGCTCTTTTCCTGCGGGACCCCGAGGAAGGAGCAGACGGCTTCGATGGTGCTGGTGCCGGGGGTGTTGACCTCCTCCATGGGCAGCATGTCTTCGTCGACAGCCGGAGCGTCCTTGAAGGCCGCGCGCTCGGCGGTCGCTGCCATGTCGCAGTTGTCGCAGTACATGATCTGCTCTTCGCCCACTTCTGAGAGCGCGCAGAACTCGTGCGAATTGTTGCCGCCTATGGCGCCGGAATCGGCCTCTACAGGCCTGTAGGTGAGACCGCAGCGGTCGAATATTCTGCTGTAGGCGTCGTACATGTTCTTATAGCTCACGTCGAGCCCCGCTTCGTCGCGGTCGAAGGAGTAGTTGTCCTTCATGATGAACTCGCGGCTGCGGATGAGGCCGAAGCGCGGGCGCGCCTCGTCGCGGTACTTGTGCTGTATCTGATAAAGGTTCAGCGGGAGCTGCCTGTAGCTGCTCACGTGCTGGCGGACGATGTCGGTGAAGACTTCCTCGTGGGTCGGGCCGAGGCAGAACTCGCGGCTGTTGCGGTCCTTAAGGCGCCACATCTCGGGTCCGTAGGCCGTCCAGCGGCCGCTCTCCTGCCAGAGCTCGGCAGGCTGAAGAGCCGAAGTGAGTATCTCCTGGCAGCCGGCGTTGTCCATCTCTTCGCGGACTATGCCTTCGACCTTGCGCAGGGCCCTGTAGCCCAGCGGCATGAAGATATAGATACCGGAGACGAGCTTCTTGATCATCCCCGATCTCAGCAGGAGTATGTGGCTTGAGATCTCGGCTTCCGCCGGAACTTCTCTCAGCGTGTTGAGAAACATTTTGCTTGCGCGCATCTGTGATTTACCTCGTTTTTATTATGTTCGCCGCCGCGTAGGCCGCCATGGCTTCGCCGCTGCCGGTGATGCCCAGCCCCTCTTCGGTGGTCGCTTTTATCCCTATCTGTGAAGCTTCGACGCCCAGCGCCTCTGCAACGGCCTGCTGCATCGCGGGCTTGTAGGCGGCTACCTTGGGCCGCTCGGCAACAAGTGTAGCATCTGCGTTGATTATTGTAAAGCCCGCCTCTTTGAGCAGTTCCGCGGTCTTCGCCAGGAGCACCCGGCCGGGCATGCCCTCGGTCTCAGCGCTGCTGTCGGGAAAGTGCTGTCCTATGTCGCCGAGAGCCGCAGCCCCGAGCAGGGCGTCAGCCAGGGCGTGCGAGAGCACGTCGGCGTCGCTGTGGCCGAGCAGGCCTTTTTCGTAAGGCACGTGCACGCAGCCTATCATCAGCGGCCTTCCGGACACCAGCCTGTGCACGTCGTAGCCAAAGCCCGTGCGCACCGGCTCCGCCTCTTTTGGCAGATCGTCCGGAGTCGTTATCTTTATGTTGTCGTAGCTTCCTTCCACTATCTGAGTCCTTATGCCGTAATGCTCCGTGACCCCTGCCTCGTCGGTCGCGGTAAAGCCTTCAGCGAAGGCCTTATCGTACGCCTTGCGCAGCACCTCTGTTTCAAAGCCCTGGGGCGTCTGAACCTCGTACAGCGCAGAGCGGTCGAGCGTAGCGTCGGCGGTCCTTATCGTGTTCTTGGGCCTCACGCAGGGTATCACGGCTTTGGCTCCTTTGTCCAGAGCCTGCTGCACCCTTCCTATGATCTCCGCCGAAACGAAGGGCCTCGCCCCATCGTGCACCATCACGTAGCGCGCGTCCACGAGGGCAAGGGCGTTCATCACAGACTCGGGCCTGGTCGCCCCTCCCGCGGTCACTGCGCAGCCTTCAACGCCGTATTCCGCGAGCAGCGAGCTCACGTAGTCAGTGTCCCCCGGCGGCGCCGCGATGATGATCTGCGCGAACTTTCCGCAATGACAAAAAGCCTTAACGGTCTTTATCAGAACCGGAAGGGCTTCTACAATACGATATTGCTTTGGAAGGCCGGCCCCCATCCTGTGCGAGGAGCCGGCGGCAGCTATTATTACTGCGGTCTCTGAGACACCCACGATCGTCCTTGTTATTTAGTTTGTTTTATAGGATCAGACAGCGGATTCTATCCTTGCCTGCGCCTCGTCTTCGGTTATTCCGTTGACCAGGACCATCTCGCTGGCGAGTATCTGCCTCGCGTTGTTGAGCAGCTGCTTTTCGCCTGTCGAGAGCTTCTTTACCCTGTCTATTCGCAGAAGATTGCGGATGACCCCGGCAACCTGCTTGAGGTCTCCGGTCTTCATCCTTTCCATATTATCGCGGTTTCTGCGGTTCCAGTTATCGTCCATGGGGGTCGACTCCGACCCGAGAACTCCCATGACCTCGTCAATGAAAGAGGGCTCCACGATGCACCTGAGCCCAACCTGTTCGCATCCGTTGACGGGAACCATGATCTGCATATTACCGTGGAGAGTTCTGACAATATAATAGCTCTTGGTCGAGCCAAGAATCTGCCTGTCCTCGATGCTTTCTACAATGCCGGCCCCGTGCATAGGGTACGCAACCTTGTCGCCTATACTAAACATGCCTGACCTCCGTATTTTATTCTACAATAAAACCTCGTCAAGCGTCAAGCGCAAATATAAACGAAATACTATATCACTATGTAATATTACTGTCAACTATGAATTTTGCCTTAATTGTAAACCAGAAAATACTCCCTTTCCCGACCTCGCTCTCGACGCCGTAATCGGCGCCGTGGCGCTCGAGTATCTCCTTGGCGATAGAAAGCCCGAGGCCCGTTCCGGAGGCGTGGGAGCGCGTGGCCGACTTCGAAGCCCTCTGGTAGCGGTTCCAGATGCTCTCGAGGTCTTCGGGCGCGATGCCTATGCCCTTGTCGATGACGCTGCACTTGAGGCGTCCTCCGTCGAGGCTGAATCTTACTGTGATGTCCTTGACGTCTGCGCTGTAGCGCACCGCGTTGGAGATGAGGTTAGAGAATACCTGCTGGAGCCTTGCCTCGTCGCCGGTGACGATCGGGGTCTCGTAGGCGAGCGGCTCAAAGTGGAACCTGAAGCCGTCCTGGTCTTCGAGCACCTTGTATACGGAGAGCACGCTCTCCGCGGCCTTTTGAATGTCGACCGGCTCGCGCTTCATCTCCATAGTGCCGGACTGGATCTTCGATATGAAGAGTATGTCGCCGACCAGGTTGGAGAGCCTGTCGGTCTCCTCGATTATGACTCCGAGGTGCTGGTCGCGCTTTTCCTTGTTGTCGCCCGAGATGTCGCGTATCATCTCGGCGTACGATTTGATCATGGTCAGAGGCGTGCGCAGGTCGTGAGAGACGTTGGCAACGAGGTCCTTCTGCAGCTCAGTGCTGCGCTCGAGCTCGTAGGCGGTCTCGTTGAGCGTGCGAGCAAGCTCGCGCACCTCTGTATAGCTGTGCTCGTCGTCGAAGTGCACGTTGTAGTTGCCCGTCGCGAGCACCTTGGCCTTGTTCTTGATGTCGGTTATAGGCGCGGCGAGGCTCTTTGAGAACACGACCGCAAGCAGGGCTCCGAGTATGAACGAGAAGATCGTTACCCAGAACAGCAGGCCTGTAAGTATGCTGACCGTGGTATCCATAGGCGTCAGCGGGGCTATGATGAAGAGCCTGACGGGCTCGCGGTTTTCGCCCTCGAGCTTGGCCGCCCTGATTATGACCTTGCCGGTCTCGCCGAAATCCTGCACGAACGAGGTCTCGCTCCCGCCGCTGGCGAGCAGCTGCTGCCGCGCCTGATCGAGCAGGAACGCTATGCCGTTGATGACGCGGCCTCCGCTCATGAGCTCCGTCGATGAGATGGCGCTGAGCCCGTTCTCGGACTCGATGTAGATGTAGATATCGCTGTCGCGGGCTATATCCATGAGCGCGTCGGTGAACGCGTCGGCGTCGAGCTCTTCGGAGGCGGCGTAGGCCGTCCTGAGCCTTGTGATGCCGCTCTGGGTCTTGCTCTCGATGGCTCTCTGGTAGTAGCTCTTCAGCGAAAACACCTGCATGAGCCACAGCACGCCCATCAGCACTATCGCGAACGCAATAAAAGCCGCGGTCAGGCGGAACCGCAGGCTTTTAATGTCTGTTGAGAACTCGCTCTTCTTTTTTTCCTTGCGCTCTTCGGCGTCTTCAGTCTTCAAATTTGTAACCTATCCCTCTTACGGTCGAGATCTTGTCGCGGTATGGCCCGAGCCTTCCGCGCAGGTTCTTGATATGAGTGTCTATGGTGCGGTCGTCCCCGAAGAAATCGTAGCCCCATATGTCACGGAGCATGCGGTCCCTCGAGAGGGCGATGTTCTTGTTCTGCATGAGGTAGAGCAGTATCTCGTACTCCTTGAGCGTGAGGTCAGCCAGCTCGCCGTCGACAGTGACCGTGCGGGCGTCGGTGTTGATGACCAGGCCGTCCGAGCTTATGACTGCCGAAGCCTTCTGTTCAGCCCCGCCGCGCTTTCTCGCAAGCACCGCGGAGACCCTCGCCATGAGCTCCTTCGGGCTGAAGGGCTTGACGACGTAATCGTCTATGCCGAGCTCGAAACCGAAGAGCTTGTCGTACTCTTCGCCCCTGGCGGAGAGCATGATGATGGGGATGTCCTTTTCTTTTTTTATCTGCTTGCAGGCCGAATAGCCGTCGAGCTTGGGCATCATGATGTCCATGATGATAAGGTCGTAGTCGTTGTTCAGGCACTTGTTGACCGCCTGCAGGCCGTCCTCAGCCTCGTCGGTCTCGTAGTCGTTGAACTGAGCGTATTCTCTGATGACCTCGCGTATCTTCGCCTCGTCATCCACTATGAGTATCTTTGCCATTTTTTCACCTCACCGTTCCCCGCGTTTTCCCGCGGAAACTGCTGTATATATAATAGCTTTCCGTAATGAAGTTACTGTGAAGAAATCATCTTGATTGCGTCAGCCAGGCTGTCGACTCCGGTGACCTTGATGCCGAGGTCTTTCAGCTTCGCGGCGTTGCGGGAGGGAAGGACTATGGCCGAAAATCCCATGCGGGCTGCTTCTTTGGCGAGCTTTTCGGCGTTCTGTATCGGACGCAGCTCGCCTGTCAGCCCGACTTCGCCGGCATATATGGTCTTTGAGGAGAGCGGTGTGCCGGTCTCTGCGGACCAGATCGCCATGGCGCAGGCCAGGTCGGTTGAGGTGCCCTCCGGGCGGAGCCCGCCTACCACGTTGACGTAGATGTCGCGGTTGATGAGGGTCATCTTCGCGCGGCGCTCGAGCACGGCGACTATCATGCCGAGGCGGTTGCTCTCTATGCCTATCGCAGTGCGGCGGGCGAAGCCAATGTTGCAGGGCGAGGTGAGCGCCTGGACCTCGAGCAGGAGGGGACGGGTCCCCTCGTACACGGCTCCCGCGGCGGCTCCCGGGGCGCCTTCGGTAAAGCCCTCGAGCAGGCTCGCAGAAAGATTGTCTATCTCGACGAGACCTTCCTCGCGCATCTCGAAGGCCCCTATCTCGCTGGTGGTGCCGAAGCGGTTCTTGAGCGCGCGCAGTATGCGAAGGTCTGAGCTCCGCTCGCCGGAGAACTGCAGCACGGTATCGACCATATGCTCCACGATCTTGGGTCCCGCAAGCTCGCCGCTCTTGGTCACGTGGGCGACGATGAACACGGGTATGCCCCTGCCTTTGCCGATGTTCATGAGTATGGCTCCGCACGCCCTCACCTGACTCACGCTGCCGGGCGCAGAATCGGCCGTTTCAGAGTACATAGTCTGTATCGAGTCGATTATAAGGAAGGACGGAGAAAGTTCGTCTACGGCGCCGATAACGGCCTCCATGCACGTCTCAGACAGCAGGTATAAGTCTCCGGCTTCTCCGCAGACCCGGTCGGCCCTGATCTTGATCTGTTCCTCTGACTCCTCGCCCGAAACGTAGAGCACCCTGCCGTGGCTGCGGGCGATATTGGCTGCCGCCTGTATTATGATCGTCGACTTGCCTATGCCCGGCTCGCCCGAGATCAGCGTGAGGGACCCGAGCACGAGGCCTCCGCCAAGCACCCTGTTGAGCTCCCCTATTCCGGTGTCTATGCGGCCGGCCTGCCCGGACCTCACCTCGGAGAGCCTTACGGGCTTCGCGCTCTTCCCCGCGCTCAGGCCCTTCGACGCCGGCTTTTCGGGCCTTACGGTCTCTTCCACGAAGGAGTTCCACGCCCCACAGACGCACTGCCCCATCCACTTGGGGCTCTCATAGCCGCACTCCTGACAGACGAACACTGTTTTATTTTTAGAAGCCATATAATTTCAACCTCTTTGCTTGCATTACATACCGATTTATTGTATCATCTTTTGACTATGCGAATAAAGGGGTCACGCCCTTAAAAATGCCGGGAGGCAGTTGATGGATTTTACGCTTTCGATAATAACCGCCGAGAAGATTCTCGCGCTTTTCATAATGCTCTGCTTCGGCGTGCTTGGCAACAGGATGGGCCTGCTCGACAAGCAGCGCGAAAAGATGCTCTCCAACCTGCTGATCAACCTGATCACGCCTGTCACATTCTTCGTCAGCTTCCAGCAGGAGTTCGATTCTGACAAGTTCATGGGCCTGCTCATCACCTTCGGCATAGCCGCGCTCGCGCACCTCATCCCGATCGCCATCGGGCACTTCGCCTTCAAGGACGACCCGAAGCACCAGTGGCAGATCGACCGCTACTGCTGCACCTACGGCAACTGCGCGTTCATCGGGATCCCGCTAATTCAGAACATACTCGGCTACGAGGGCGTCTTCTACGTGACGGCCTTCATAACCATCTTCAATATTCTCGTATTCACTCACGGCGTGAGGCTCATCAGCGACGGAGAGGCCCACACGGACCTTCTGCATTCGGTCATACTCAACCCGATATTCATCGGTATCGGGCTCGGGCTCGTCTGCTATCTCTGCCGCTTCATGATGCCGCCAATCGTGCTCGACCCGCTGCGCACCCTCGGCAACTGCAACACGCCTATCGCCATGCTGGTCGCGGGCAGCTCTCTCACGGGCACAAACTTCAAACAGATCCTCAAGTCGGGCCGCACCTATTCGGTCAGCGTGATAAGGCTCTTAATCGTGCCCCTGCTCATGATCGCAATCTGCGCGCTGCTGCACATCGAGCAGAACGTCGCGCTCTCGACGATAATCTGCGCCGGAGCCCCGGTCGGGACCATGGCCACCGTCCTCGCGGTGCAGTACGACAAGGACGCGGCCTACAGCTCGGGCCTGTTCGCCTTCACGACCATCATCTGCCTCATCACCCTTCCTTTCGTCGTCGCGATCTACTCGCTGGTGATGTAGGGCGCTGTCAGTTCTTACGCGCCGCACCGGGCTCTCTTCGGGCCGGTGCAGGCACTGCGATCCCGGCCGGTCTGCCGTCAAAGATGCAAAACTCGAAAGATCAGATCCGAATAAGCCTCATTAAGACCGTCGAGCGGCTGGGCCACCCAGCGGAGTTCGGCGAGCTTATCGCGCAGAGCCTCGGGACCGAAAAGCAGATGAGCCGCATGGTCTCGTACCTCGTCATGTACAAGCCACGGACCATGGAAGAGATCGCCGACGAGATGCTCGCGATCAAGGACGAGTTCGAAAAGTACCGCGAAAAGAAGGTCGCGGAGTATTACAACGAAAAGTACAACCGCCTGCTCAACGAAGGCCTGCCCGATGATGAAGACAGCTGAGAGACAAAACGCCCGGAGGATTCCCTGCGCATAGACCTCGACAAAGCAACGCGTTTAGCTTTTTCTCTCCGGACATACCCATCTGCAAAGCAAAACACTTGGATTTTCCCTCCACACATACCCCAAAGGGGTATTTTATTTATCCTCAACATGGTGAGTGACGCCCGGCGGGGCCTTTTTCGCAGGCTCCGGCCGAATTTTGCCGCAAAGGTGTAAGGAATCGCGGATCGGTCATAAGTCTTTGCCTACGTTTATGTTATATGTTATCATAAGGTTGTTTTTATTGCAGCAATTCCCCGCGCCGGCGGCCGGGTGAAACGATAAGGAGGAACACAATGAAGAAGATACTGAGCATACTGCTCGTGCTGGTGATGGTCTTCGGACTCACCGCATGCGGCGGGCCCAAGCCCGAAGACACCGTCAAGGCGTTCTGCGACAGCATGAAGGCCTTCGACTTCGACGGCATGCAGGCCCATCTCGTCAACAAGCTGGACGAGGACCAGATCATAAGCGAGGAGACCAAAGAGATGTCTGGCTTCGTTGACTACATGAAGTCCTGCGCCTCACTCATGACCTACAGCGTAGGCAAGGCGAGCGTGAACGGCGACAGCGCCACAGTGCCCGTCGAGTTCAAGTTCAAGGATTCCACAGACTTCGTCAAGGACCTGATGAAGGAACTGTTCGCCAAGCTCTTCGAGATCATGTTCTCGGGCGAGGATATGTCCGACGAGGAAGCCGAGAGCCTGATAAGCGACATGATCATGCAGAAGTCCCCGGCCGAGCTGCCCGACACCACCGCGAGCGTGAACTTCGCGCTGCAGAAGGTAGACAAGGACTGGAAGGTCAAGGAGCTGACCGAAGACATGGCCAACATCCTGACCAGCAACATGGTCAAGGCCATGGATAGCATCGACGAAGAGGACCTCGGTCTCGACGAGGACTGGGGCGAGGACATGTTCTCCTGGGGAACCGTAGAGCCCATCGAATATGACGTCCACGACGAAGTCATCTACGACGACGAATACCTGACCCTGACCGTGCTGAACGGCGGAGCCGACGAATGGGGCGCCCCGTACTTCGAGATTGCGGCGACCAACAACACCGCTGACAAGAACCTCACGGTAGATATCAACAGCGCAAGCGTCAACGGCTGGAACATCAGCAGCTTCTTCTACGGCGACACGGCTCCGGGCGAGACCGTCACCGACACTCTCTTCATCGGTTCCGACACCCTTGAGATGATAGGCGTCGACGAACCCGACGAGGTCAGGCTCTTCGTCACCGCAAGCGAGTATGACGAAGAGAACTGGGAGAACGTCTATTTTGTCAACGACTCCGCGGTCTTCTATCCGACAGGCCTCTCGGCCTCTGACATCCCCGAGGCCAGGGAACCCGAAGGCTCCAACAAGATGGTCGTGCTCGACGACGAGATCGCGAAGTACGTCATCCTCGAAGGCAAGGAAGGCGAATACGACAACTATTCGTTCAAGTTCTACATCGAAAACAGGAGCGAACAGACCATCACGTTCTCCTGGGACGGCTGCGAGATCAACGGACAGGAAGCCGACCTCTGGTTCAGTGAGACCGTGCCCGCCGGCCAGAAGCGCCTCTGCAGCGACGGTTTCTTCTTTGAAAACCTAAAGAGCGACGGGCTCGACATCGACAGCGTCGAAAGCCTTGCGTTCACGATGTACGGTACCGGCAACGACTGGATGCCCCTGTTCGAAGACGTCGAGGTCTACTACGAACCGTAAATAACTGACCGCAACACAAAAGCGGCTTCCGCGCGGAAGCCGCTTTTTCATTGCTATGGACGCGCCTGTCTTACTTCTTGCCGAACAGGCCCTTCAGGGCGTTCTTCGCGTTGCCGATAGCCTCGCCCGCGTCGAAGCCTTCCGCAGCGTCGCTTATCTTTCCGGTAACGCCGCTGATCTTCTCGGAAACGCCGTATTTTTCGGCCGCGCCGCTGATCTTTTCGCTTAACCCGCCGAACAGTCCGCCGGAGCTCTGAGCCTTCTTTGCCTCTAGCTCAGCCTGCCTTGCGGCTTCGCGCTCAGCAGCAGCCTGAGCGGCCGCTTCCTCTTCAGCCTTGAGCCTTGCTTCCTCTTCCTTCTCGGCGGCCTGCCTTGCGGCTTCTTCTTCGCCCGCGGGCAGCACTGCTCCGCACTCAGCGCAGTAGATCGTGCCGGGGGTATTCTGCTTGCCGCACTTCGGGCATCTGTGGGCTTCGCCTACTGTCATTTCGGGCAGCTTCGCTCCGCACGCGGGGCAGAACTTGTGCTCGGCAGTGCAGACCTCGCCGCATTCCGGGCATTCCTTCATTCCCATGGACGCTTCGGTCGCCATATTCTCCATCTTGCTTGCCCATCCGGCGAGCGAAGCGCCGAGACCGGCCATTCCGCCTCCCTGTGCGGCGCCTTCAGCAGGAGCTGCGCCGGGCGTCGGGATCGATCCGATTGCAGCCGCTGCCTCGGGGGTCAGCTGACCTGCCTCCGCGGCCTGCGCGGTCGCGGCCTTGAGTTCCTCGGTGCTCTGGGCGAGGCTCGAAGCGGTCTGGTCGATATGCGCGGCGGCTTTGTCCGCCAGCTTGTCCGCTGCAGGCTTTACCGCGGCCTCGACAGCCTTTCCCACGGCCTGATTGATGCCCTTGCCTATTCCTTCACCTATTCCGCTAGTTATCTTATCAAAAAGTCCCATATTGTCCTCCTTTGAATATACTTCTGGCGATTTTATACCATGAGTATAACGGTTCTCCCTCAAAAAAAGAAGTAGGACATTCGGGGGAGTCCCCCCCCCGGATGCCCTGTTTTGACTGTATGCTTATGTGTTTTTACTCCTCGTCTCTGGCTTCCCCGTCCGCGACGCCGAAGAGCCTGAACAGCTCCGCGCGGCTCCCGATGCCCAGCTTCTTGTACAGATCGGAGGTATGGGTCTTGACGGTCGATTCAGAAAGGCCGAGCTCGCCGGCGATCTGCCTGCGGGTCTTGGCGGCGAGCAGCAGCACAGCGACCTCCTTCTGGCGCGGGGTGAGCCCGTATTTTTCGAAGCGGTCCACGTCCTCGACCTTCTCTTCTATGCGCCTCATGTCTTCGCGGCTGAGGTCGGTGATCCACACCGCAGAGAACAGCTGCCTGTAGCTAAACGGCATCGTGACGACGAAGAGGAAGAGCATCAGCAGCACGAAGACCAGTGTGATGACGGGGATGTGTTCGGGCATGTACGATTTGAAAAGATCGTCCGTGATCGTCGTGAACGGCGAGATCAGCACGAATATCAGAGTGCTCTGCTTGAGCAGCCTGTAGCTCGCGAAATGGCGCTGCGCGCAGGCGAGCATGTAGATCGCGAGCGGCCAGCCCAGGGTCGAGAGACCGCAGAACACGTAATAAGGCAGCTCGGAACCGACCTGCGGGGCGAATATCTTAAGGAGAGCCATCGCAGTGGCAAAGGCGAAGAACAGGGTCCACAGGTGCCAGACGTTGAGGCGCAGCCACGCCACGGAGGCGAAGAATATAAGGGCAGCCACAGCCATGCCTATGCTGAAGACGGCGTAGCCGGCGGTATAGTCGTAGTCGAGCAGCTTGTAGATGTAGCCGTCCACGCCGAAGTATACGATGAAGAAGGCGAGAGCCCAGTAGAGGCCCTTGGCGTCGCTCTGGTCGGTCTCCTGACGGGCCTCGAGGTCCTCTTCGCGGAACCTGAGAAGGCAGAAGGAGAGCCCCGCGACCAGGACAGCCGGCAGAAACTTTGTAACGAGGAAGCCGTTATACCGCAGGGCGTCGACGAGGTTGACAGCCGCGGAGCCCAGGGTCATGAGCAGCATTCCCATCTGTCGCTCGGTGTTGTTTGCCGCGAACGCGAAACCGCAGCGCGCGCAGCTCACGGCTCCGCCCAGGCCTGCCATGGCGACAAAGGCGAAGAGCGGTCTGAGGCTGCTGTCGTAAGCGAATATAAAAGGCAGGAACCCTGCGACCATCACGGCCACCGAGACCCGTATCAGTTTCGTGAAATGCTCGGACCACAGCATGATGACTATGAGCGAGGCAAGCATGTGGCCGACGTAGACGACCGTGCGTCCGGGCAGGCCGAATATGGTCGCGTCCACGGCCATAAAGGTCCCGCGCACCGAGTAGAGTATGAGCTCCAGGGTGTAGGCGAGCATGTATACGGTTTTTTCAGGCCGCACGCGGCGCAGTTCGTTTTTCATACAGTAATAGGATAGCACAATTTATGTTTTTTTAACAACAAAAATGGACACGGGCATAAACTTGCCCGTGTCCGCTGTCAGAAAGTCTGACGCAGCTATCTTTCTATAGTCTTATCGAACAGCATCACTACCTTGGCGACCTCGCAGCGCTTGGCGCTACCCTTCGGGTCTAGTATGCCGCCGCCCTTGCCTCCGATAAGGCCGCTGCCCACGGCCCAGGCCATCGCGTCTTTTGCGTAGCTGCTGATCTCCGCGGTGTCGCCGAAGCCCTGCAGGCTTCCGGCGTCCGCCTTCGGGCTTCCGATGAAGCGCCAGAGTATAGCCACCATCTGCTCGCGGGTCACAGGATCTTCGGGTCTGAACAGTCCATTGGAACCTAGCAGGTAACCCTCGGAAGCTGCCCACGCTATGGGCTTGGCATAGTAGCGTCCCTGCGGAACGTCGCTGAAGCTTTCGGTGCCGCTGTATTCGGGCTCGCCGGCGAGCCTGTAAAGTACAGTCGCGAACATGCCGCGCTTCATGATGTTGTCCGGGGCGAATTCGTTCTCGCTCACGCCGTTGAAATAGCCGTGTTCAGCCACGAAATCGACAGCCTCGGCGTACCATGCGTCAGCCGGCACGTCTATGAAACGTACCGCGGAGCCCGAAGTCACCGCGCCGCCGGTGCTGATGAGAGCGTCGCCGCTGCCGCTTCCGCTTCCGGTCCCCTGCGGGTTAACCGTGATATGGAGCGGCAGGCCGTCAGACCAGGTGCCGTCCTTGAAGGCCCTGATGCGGAAGTAGTAGCTGCTCTCGGTAAGCGTTACCGGTCCGGTGTAGAGCACGCGGTTCTCCGCGTCATTGCGCGGGCAGACGCCGTTGGTCGTATAGTATATCTGCGAGCCTTCGGTGGGAGCCGTTAGCACGAGCTGGGTGCCGTAGGCCACCGTCGCGCCGTCCGCGATATTAGCGGTGACCTTTTCTACTGACTCAAGCGCTGTCGTGTCAACAGCCACCGTGAAGCTGCTGTCCGTGCCCGCATAGGTCTTGACTCCGTTCACCTGCAGCGTATATTCGCTCAGCTTATCGATAGGCGCAGCGAGCGTTATGCTCTGGACCAGTCCGTTCTCGGTCATTCCGAGGGTCACCTCTGCGTCAACAGGCTCGCCGTCCTTGAGCAGAGTCACCGAGTCTTCGGTCACGTCGTCGGCCTCGACAGGCTTTGTGAACGTGATGGCCACGCCGGTGCTGGTCGCTATCGCGGAAGCCGACGCCGGGTCCGCGTTCACCATGTTCTGGTTCACGTCGAGCCATACCGGCGGAACCGGCATCTCCGCGGAATAGACCGGGGCGTCGTTGTTGTAGCCGTCCTTGTAATACACCACGCGCCAGGTCCCATCGGGGACGTCCCACTTGTAGAGACCGCTGGCGTTGGTCACGTAGGTGGCCTGCTGGTCGTTATAGAGCGGAGCATCATCCCAGTCTTTCCAGGTCTCGCCGTCCTTGTACTGAATGGTCACGGTCACGCCCTCGAGCGGGTTGCTGAGCATGCCTTCGTAGACCTCGCCGCTCGGGTCGATTGCGATCTTGGGCTCGTAGTCGACGTGGCACGGCGGCCAGACTTCCTCAGCCCAGGTGTACTGGGACGTACGCTTGAGTTCGTCGTCTTCGGGTTCCTTTTCTTCGCAGGGGGTCGGGTCATAAGCGCGGTACGCGTCGTAGATCAGGCTGCTGTACCTGAGGCTTATCTGCGCGAAGGTCTTATCGTCGAGGAAGTTGCGCCATTCGGTCTCGCTCTCCTTGACCATGCCTGTCATGCAGCCGATGGCTGTACCGGCTCCCGGCGGTTCGGGGATGAACGCCGCCGCTTGGCCCGCGGTATTGATACCCGCGATGACCTTGCGGTCTGTCATGCTCTCGCTTTTGAGCGCGTCGATCTCGGCCACGGCCTGGGCGTGGAGAGCCCACATCGCCGACGCTACGGCTCCCGCGTTGCTCTTCTTGCAGGTCATCGTCTTCTGGAGCTTCCAGATGTAATCGCTGAGTTCCTTGATGAGGGCACCTGCGCTGGTGTCGAGCTTGGCTTCGGCCTTGTCGAGATCCTTGCCTTCTTCGTATGCGGTCTTGACGACGTTGATGCCGTTGAGCACCTTGGTGCCCTTGCTGACCTTGGATTCGATCTCTCTCAGTTTTTCGAAGTGGGGAACTTTTTCGACATCGATGTGCTCGATCGCTTTGGCAACGTCTTCGATGTCGGTGGCAAGATTCTGCTCGACATACACGCCTGCGGCGTCGGCAACGAAGCCCGCGACCGTGTTGCCGTCGATGGAGAACGACGAACTCTCGCTCACCGCGACGTTGTTGCCGGCCGGGCTCCCGCCCTTAGCGAGCGGGCCTGTCTGCCTTGTGGCGGTGCTTGACGCGGAGCCTTCGAGCTTGGTCACGTCATAGATTATGGTGCGGGTCGATGTCATGACAAGGCTGACGTTATAACCGTCATCGGTATCCATGTCTATCGTGCCGTATACGTCTTCGCACATGTAGCGCACGAAGCTGCCCTCGGCGAATTCCTGCTCGTAGTAGTGGTCCTGAGCCTTGAGCGCATTGATCTTGGCGGTGATCTCCGCTTCGTTCATGGTCTCGACGTCCACGCCTACGCTGGCGGTAAATCCGACGTTGTCGGTCTCGCTTATCGCCGGGAAACACATGGTCGTATCGGCTCCCGAGGTTCCTTCGGGAACGCCCGGAACCTCGCTGAACGTGATGCCTTCGTATGAAAGGCCTGTCACGGTGCCGCTCTCGCTCACGGTCCTGGAATAGCTGCCGTCCTCGCCTGCCGCGAAGGTCTTAATGTCCCTGAGCGTCTGTGCCTGAGCCGCTGCGTCTGCTTCGCTGAGGCCCATTATCTCGGTCATGTAATCCATGAAGCTGAAGTTTATTCCTTCGCTCGGAGCCTCGAAATCCGCCTTGCAGGTCTTGAGGTCGTAGAGGATGTTCACACGGCCCATCATGCCGGCCGGGAAGGCCGCGCGGTATTTGGTGCTGTAGCCGAGGTCTTCGAGATCGATGTCAAGGTCGTCGTTGACGTAGTGGAAGGTCTTGTTGTCGACCGCGACGAATCCGTAAACGTACGGCGTTTTTGAACGCTTCGTAGTAAGCGTCAGCACCGGGCCCATCACGCGCCTTGCGTCAGTGAGGCCCCATGCGTCGGGGTTGCTGTCGTCGAATTCGATCTCGATCGCGACGTTGCTGCTGTCATAGTCTCCGCCGAAGGTCATCACCGCACGGCCGAGCGCTTCGAAATCCTTAGCAGAGCCCGGGACCGCGGAGATCTCGATCTTCACGCCGTTGCAGACGTACATCATTCGTATCCTGCTGGGGAGAACGTCCGCCGGCTCATATACGGCGGAACCCGTCCAGACCTCCGTGCCGCCTTCATTGCGCACACTTATGCTGAAGCTGTCAGCCTTTGCCGCGGAAGCGACCGGCAGTGTGAGCGTATCTTTCCAGTAGCCATATTTGGATACCGTAACAGCCTGGGTGGTGGTATACGCCGGGTCGCTGTCCGAAGTTATGACGAAGGTCAGCGTGGAGTTGGAAGCCCCGCGGCCGCTGCCGGCAAGAGTAGTGCCTGCGGCCTTGGAGGGCAGGAACACGGCGATGTCGCCTATGCGGCAGTAACCTGCGTAGTAGTCCCAGCCAACGTCGTGGCCCTCGAGATAGGCGCGCAGTACCGCGTGGGAATCGTCATCCGCGTTATTGACCTTGCCGCTGACTATAAGCGTTCCGCTTATCAGCTGACCGCTTTCGGGGAGAGTGACCTTGACGGCCGTGCTGGCGCCGGCGTACTGCTCGTTAACCTGACTGATGCCGCTGACGATAGCCGCGACGGTCGTTCCGTCCTCAGCCGTGAACGACGCGCTAAGCGAATCCATGTCGAGCCTGCTGCCGTAGCTGGTCAGATTGAGGGTACGCTCCGCCTCGCTGCCGCCCGGCACACTGTACATATGCACGGAGAAACTGATGCGGTCGCCCGGAAGCGCCACGTCTTTGTCCGCGGCTATGCTTATGCCCTGGATGCCGACCGCAGTCGGTTCCGCGGCCGCCGCAGGCATGTTGTATTCGACGCACGCGTCAGCTTCTGTAATGCTGACGTTGGTCAGCACGGTGCCGCATACGGTGATCGGAAGCTGTCCGGTCAGCTCGCCCATCGCGAAACGCTCTTCAAGCGCCTCGTCGGAGCTTCCGCCCTCTTCAGTAATGTAGACCAGTATGTCGTAGCTGCCGTACGCAAGCCCGCTGAACAGCGTGCTGTATTTGTGCTGCGCGGCTCCCGCCGGCAAAGTATCGGTAAAGCGTGTTATCTCTCCGCTTGCGCGGGCTTTGACAACGTAGAACACTTCGGAGCCGGAGATGAGCCTGGTATAGAGTATCTCAGCCCTCGGCGTATCGGCTATCCTGACGCCCGAGATGAGAGCGGGCTGGTCGCCGTCCTCACTGTGCGAGTCTCCGATGTACCATTCATAGGGGACAGAGTTGAAATAGCTGACGCCCATGTCGTTGCCCGTGCTGTTGTCGGTAACGACGTTGGTCATATTGGACGCGGTGATGCTTCCGCTCACAGGATCCGCGGTATAGAACTCCTGCCCGCTGCGCACCGCGACAGCGTCGCCCTGTATCGGATAAGGCACGCCGTAAGGCGAACTCGTAACGAGATTTGCGGTATTCCCGAAGACGATCTTTAGCCCCGCCGCCGTATCGGGCAGATCGCGGGCTATGCCTTCTGATCTGAATTCGACCCCGATATTGTTGGTGCCGAGGTATCCGGTGCCGGAAACGGAACCGAGCGTCCGAGTACTTACTGTGCCGTTAAGCAGGGTCCACGCGCCTGTATTCTTATTCTTGTAGTAGACCTCGAAGTCTTTGGGAACAATGGGCTTTCTGCCTGTGCTTCCCTGCCCCGGAACGCCGAGATCGTCCGACTCGTACATCGCGTAGAAGGTGATCTGCGCAAGTTCGTGGATCACGAGCGTAGGAGCGTTGTTCGGGCTGCCGGCCTGCTGAGGTATGGTCACCGTAAGAGGCTCGCAGCTGAAATACTCGCAGTTGTCAGGCAGTGACACCCGATAGCTCGCGCCTTTGGTAAGACCTGTGGTCTCGAGCTCTCCTGTGTAGTGCCAGACTTTGGTGACAGACTGTCCGTCGCCGCCGGTAAGCGTGAGATATATGCTCCCGTTGGGTCTTCTGCCCTCATCGCCGACTGCGATATTGAGATACATATACTCTTCGGCACCGACAAATGCAGGCTGGCCGGAGATGCTGAAGACCCGGCCGCTCGTGAAGCTTACGCCGCCATCTGCGACATAGTCTGCTCCCTGAGAAACGGCGAATCTGTGGTCGCCGGAATTCGTTCCTATGACGAAGCGGACCTTTTCCGCCGTCCCTTCGGCCTTTGACGGAGCCAGGCAGATAAAGCGCTGCTGTGCGCCGCTGCCGTCGGAACTGACAGCAAGAGCGGGACTCGGATACCATTCGGACGCTCCGATATCAAACTCCGCCATGACGTCGAGGCCGACGTACGGGTTTTCGTTGGTCAGATTGAGTATCACATAAGCGGTCAGGTCTGACGCAGCCGCCGTGAAGCTGTCGCCGCTGCGGGCGATTTCGAGCAGAGCATTTTCAAGACGGACGCTCGCCTCGATAGTATTGCAGAAGAATGCTGCGGTGAAGTATTTATAGTCCTTGCGCGCCATGTCCGCGCTGTAGACGCTGCCGCTCTTTGTCATTTCCACCTGAGCGGAACCTGCAATAGCGCTTGCGGTCGCCATGTACTGCGCGGGAGCGTATTCGTCCGGACCGGGTACGGTCAGGCTCATGTGAGCGATGATGTCGACGCTGCCCGTATCCTTTGAGTCGAGCGCTATGCTGCGGCCGCTAAAGTCATACGAGAAGTCGATGCCGGTCAGTACCGCGAAGTCTGCGGGAATGCTGTAGTCGAAAGCGTAAGAGGCACTCTTTGACAGCGTTATCGCGCTCTGGGTCGCTTCGCCGTTCGGGTCTTTATATTTCACTACGGCGCTCATCTGATCGGGTTTGTCAGCCTCTTCGACCGTGCTGTCAGGCGTGAAGCTGACCCGTATCGTGCCCGCGTTGTTTGCGTCAAGGGTCAACCTGCTGCCCTCAAGCGTGCCTGCCGTCACCTGCCATGCGCCTTCGCCCGTGAAGCGCAGACGCGGGTCGTTGACCCTTACGGACTGGCACTGTGCGGACTCGTTGCCGCCCTCGTCGAACGCGCTCAGCGCGAAGTACCAGGGCGCTTCGCCCCAGCCGTCGTAGTCTATGCTGACAGTCTGAGAAGTCGCCGCCGCGCCAGGAGTCGCCGTCAGCACGTCCTGCCCGCCCGCCTTTTTGTAAAGGCGGTAGCCGGCGAGGTCTTCTTCAGAGTTGGCGGTCCATGTAAACGAAAGCGTCTCAAGGTCTGGAGCCGCTGCCGCGAGCCCCTCCGGGGCTGCGGGTGCGAGATCTGCTTCCGCTCCTACAGGCACCTGAGCCGAGGCTGAAAGCGAAAGATCAATGACGCCGTCAAGAGCCATCGAAGCGGTGGCAGTCAGAGTTTTTGTCGCCGCGGGAGCCGTGAAGCTGAAGAACGGAAGCATCGAGTCTCTTACGACCGAAGTGCCGTCGTCATAAGCCGCCGAGGTCTTGAGCATCGCGTAATCGTATGACATATTGCCGCTCATGGCTGCTGCCATATCGACGTGCATCGCCATCGCGTTCTGGAGCTCAAAGCCGTCGAGGCTGAGAACCAGTCTCGCGTCAAGGGCTTCGCCGTCCTCGAAGGGACCTTCGCTGCCCGAAGCGTTCTGTATGATAAGTGACTTTGAATAGCTTGCCGCAGCCGCGTCCGGAGAAGGCAGAGTAAAAGTTTCATCGGAGCTGATACCCGATATGGTCTTGCTCCAGTTGAACATCAGCATGTCCGCCATGTCGGAGCTGCTCTTGCTCACGGAGAAGCTTGCAGAATCATAATCGGAAGGCTTTATCTTGAGCCTGCAGAGAGTGTACTCGTAGCCGCTTGCAGAAGCGCTTGCGGCGCACAGATCTGTGCCGAGGGCTATATTGCCGAGGGTCCCGCCGCTCACGCCCACGTCAAGGCCGCTGAGACCACCGTTCACGCCAAGACCGTTAACTGTCGCGGTAAGGGTCTTGAAGCTTCGTCCGCTTGAGAAATCGACGGAGCCGCCGTTTGCTCCGACGCTCACGTTCTCCCAGTCGATGCAGGCGTTATCGTCTCCGTCGCACTTACCTGCTCTGTATACGCTCGTCAGCAGGTAGGAACCCTGCGCAACGAACAGCGCGCCGCCGGGGTTCATATCACCGGTCAGAACTTCGCTCTCCGGTTCCCCGCTGCCCATTATCGAGTCAAAGGGGTCTTCAAGATCGTCCTCTTCTTCGTCGCCGCCAGCCGTCACCGGATCTGTGATGAACGCCGGAACGATATTGTCTCCGTCGCGGAAATAAAGCCCTGTCTCCGCGTACGTCGGCCCGCTCAATGCGACCCCGCCGTATGAAGAGCCAGCGCTCAGTTGCTTGGCCGTCACATTCAGCGGTTTGCAGCCGGCGAAGAAGTCCGCGCCGACCTCAAGGCCCGAAGACTTCTGGGCCGAACTGAGCTTTACGACGACGATATACGCGTCTGAAGGCACGGCGGTCTGCGCAGTGCCGGGATAATAGCCTGCGTAGGGGTCGCCCGTTCCGCCTGAAGCCAGGTTCTGAAGGATCAGACGTTTTTGCGTTATTCCGTAGGTATAATAGTTTTCGGCCGTCTCACTGCGGAGAACGTCATCGTCGTCCAGCACGGAATCATAAACGTACTCGAAATACGCTTCGACTGTGTCGCATATATCACTTAGGATCTCCGCCCGGTCGCCTTCGGGATCTTCCGACTGGGCCGCAGCTTCATATGCCGCGCTGAGCTCATCAGGCATCGATAAAGAATACGTGTGAGATCCATTGTAGTCGCTGACGAACTGCACATCTGAATATACGAACGAATAATCGTTCAACGCGTCGTCAAACGCGGGCTCTCCGCCCGCAAACACGCAGAAATCGTGCTCAGGAAGCTCGATCTCGTATTCTGACTCATAATACTCTCTGAAACGGGCTTCCACTTCCTCGTCGGTAAGATCTGACATGGCCCCGCCTGAACCCTGACCCTGACCGGAGCCTGCGCCCGAGCTCGTACCCGGCTCGTACTGCACCACGGCGTAATAGTCGCCGTCGCCGCTGAACAGCGCAGAGGGGCTTTTATCGGCGGTCAGCGTGCCGCTGCCGTCCGTCCAGTCCACCAGAGGAGCGTACTGCTCCCCTGCGTTGAATATCTCTACTTTGAGCTTACCCCCGCCGTAGCTTTCAGCATCGTAGCTCACGGTCCATCCGGACCCGGCACCACCGGTCCCGGAGGGCGCGGCGAACACCGCCGCCGGCATCGCGCACAGCACCATGGCAGCGCTCAGCAGTATCGCAACACTTCTTCTGAGGATCCTCATGACAGCCTCCTTTACGCAAACGCGAAGTCCCAAAAGGACAGACTTTCCCTTTTATAACGACATAATAAAACGGGTGGCCCGTAAAAACGAGTCGCCCGTTTGGGGGATATGCGTTTATTATGCGCTCTAAGGCGCTTTCACTGCGCCGCTGGCTGAAACTACAGCCTGGCCACTCCGCTCTTTCTTGCCGCTTCGGCGACGGCAGCCGCCACGGCGGGCGCTACGCGCGGGTCGAGCGGGGACGGGATGATGAAGCCGTTCGCGCGGTCTTCCTCGCTGACGAGGCCCGCGAGAGCCTCGGCTGCGGCCATCTTCATCTCTTCGTTGATGTCCCTGGCCCTTACGTCGAAGGTACCTCTGAAGATGCCGGGGAACGCGAGCACGTTGTTGATCTGGTTGATGCAGTCGCTGCGGCCGGACGCGTAAACTACGGCTCCCGCCGCCTTCGCGTCGTCTTCGCCGATCTCGGGGACCGGGTTCGCGCAGGCGAATACGATGGCCTTGTCAGCCATGCTGGCGACCATCTCCTTGCTCACGATGTTCGGAGCGGAGGTGCCGAGGAATACGTCGGCTCCATTGAGCACTTCTGCCAGTGTGCCGTGCTTCTTTTCGGGGTTGGTGATCTCTGCGAGCTCCTGCTTTGCCCAGTTGAGGCCTTCCATGTCGCTCGCGATGGCGCCCTTGCGGTCGCATACGATGATGTTCTTGAAGCCGTAGCTGATCAGCAGCTTGGCGATGGAAGTTCCTGCCGCGCCTGCTCCGCTGCTGACTACCTTGACGTCCTCGGGCTTCTTGCCTACGAGCTTGAGGGCGTTGATGAGGCCAGCGAGCACGATGACGGCGGTGCCGTGCTGGTCGTCATGGAAGATGGGGATGTCGCAGCGTTCCTTGAGCTTGCGCTCGATCTCAAAGCACCTCGGAGCCGCTATGTCCTCGAGGTTGATTCCGCCGAAGGAACCGGAGATGTTGTAAACGGTCTCGACGAACTCATCCACGTTCTTGGTCTTCACGCAGAGGGGGAAGGCGTCGACGCCGCCGAACTTCTTGAAGAGCACGCACTTGCCTTCCATTACGGGCATGCCCGCCTCGGGGCCGATGTCGCCAAGGCCCAGGACCGCGGTACCGTCGGTGATGACGGCGCAGAGGTTGTGGCGCAGGGTCAGGTCATAGCTCTTGCTGATATCCTTCTGGATCTCGAGGCAGGGAGTGGCGACGCCGGGGGTATATGCCAGCGACAGGTCCTCTCTGTTGTTGAGCTCCATCACAGGCTCGATCCTGATCTTGCCCTTCCATTCGCCGTGAAGGCGCAGTGATTCTTTACCGTAATCCATAATATCCTCCTTAAATTACGCGAAGATCTCTTCGTCAGACGGCTGGACCGAACCGGGACGGACTTTAGCGATGCGGCTGACGTTAAAGAGGTGGCGCCAGCTGAGGTTCTCGCTGAGCGAGTTGTTGCCCCAGCTTCCGCAGCCGAGAGTTGTTGTGGCGTTAAGTGAGTTGAAGAAGCTTCCGCCGTTGTTGGTCGCGCAGATCTGGCCGATCAGGAACCTCGAAACGGGCAGGACGCCTGCAGCGTAGTTGATGTGCTCGTCGTTGTGCGAATGGATGCAGACGCTGTGGCCCTTGCCCTCGACGTTGAGGTTCTGAAGGGCGATCTCGACCGCGTCTTCCCACTTATCATACTTGTAAGCCGCGATGACGGGGCACATCTTTTCCTTTGAATAATAATCTTCTTTGCCGAATTTTTCAACCTTTACGAGCAGCACCGGGGTGTTCTCGGGAACCTTGATGCCGGCGAGTTCGGCGATGTGGTTGGCGCTCTGGCCGACCACGTCCTTGTTCATCTTTCCGCCCGGGAAGAGGGTGTCGCGCAGAGCGTCGACTTCTTCAGGCTTTTCAACGTAATACGCGCCGTTCTTCTTCATCTCGGCGACCATGGCGTCGTACATCTCGGCCGGAGTGATGGCGGTCTGCTCTGCGGAGCAGATGATGCCGTTGTCGAACTTCCTGCCCTGGATGATCATCGGTACGACCTTTTCGAGATCCTCGCCGCGGTCGATGATGCACTGGACGTTGCCGCCGCCCACGCCGAAGCTGGGCTTGCCGCTCGCGTAAGCAGCCTTGACCATTCCGGCTCCGCCTGTGGCGAGACCTACGTCGCACTGCTTCATGACTTCACCGGAGATCTCGATGGTGGGTTCCTCGACGCACTGGAGAAGATCGGCGGGAGCCCCGAGCTTTACGATAGCTTCGCGCATGAGCCTGCAGGCCTCGCTGGTGCACTTCTTTGCGCGGGGATGCGGGCAGACTATGATCGCGTTGCGGCCCTTGATGCAGAACATGGAGTTGCACATCGGGGTGACTATGGGGTTGGTGGTGGGCTGGACGGCTCCGATGACTCCCATGGGCTTTGCCACGAGGGTGAGGCCTTTTTCGGGCTGCTCGTCGATGATGCCTACGCTCTTGCCGCCCTTCATGTCGTTCCAGATGACGCGCGCCTTGCCGCGGTTCTTGTTGACCTTGTCTTCGTATACGCCCATGCCGGTCTCGTCGACGGCCATGCGGGCAAGGGGCTCGGCGTTGTCATAGATGACCTTCGCCATTGCCTTGCAGAGCGCGTCTACCTGCTCCTGGGTATAACCCTCGGCGACAGCCTGAGCCGCGCGTGCCTTCTTTACAAGTTCCTGTACAAATACTGCAGCGTCCATAATTACCTCCGTTGTGACTTGCGATGTTCAGTTCTATGCAAATTTGAACATTTTTGACATCGTTGCAATAATGAGTTGATTTTTCAAATTAGCTTTATTATATTAGTATTTGCCGTACTAATCAATATGCTTGCAAAAACATTTTAAATGTTCAATTAGCGGCAAAAATGTTCAATTTCTAAACAACAAGGCCGGGTCCGGTCCGGCCGGAGGAAAACTCATGGAATACAAAGGACTGCTTTCGGGCATGAAGGTGCTCGATCTTTCGAGAGTGCTCGCGGGTCCGTACTGCGGCATGATGCTCGCTGATATGGGAGCCGACGTCATCAAGATCGAAAGGCCTGTTAAAGGCGACGATTCGCGCGCGAACTACCCGGTGATCAACGGCGAGAGCGGCTATTTCATGAACCTCAACCGCAATAAAAGGAGCCTCGTGCTCGACCTCAAGAGCGAGAGCGGAAAGGACGTCTTCAGAAAACTCGTCGCGAAGGCCGACGTGGTCCTCGAGAACTTCCGCCCCGGCGTCATGGACAAGCTCGGCTTTTCATATGACGAGCTGCGCAAGATCAACCCCGGCATCATCTTCGCCTCCGTTTCGGGCTTCGGCCAGTACGGCCCCTACAGCCAGCGTCCGGGCTACGACATCATAGGCCAGGCCATGAGCGGCCTGATGAGCACCACGGGCTGGCCCGGCGGGGAACCGACCCGTACCGGCACCGCCATCTCCGACGTCTACGTCTACAGCGGGCTCAGCTGCTGCATAGGCGTGCTTGCGGCTTATTCAAGAAAGCTAAAGACCGGCGAGGGCGAGCGCATCGACGTCGCACTGGTCGATTCCATGGTCTCCGCGCTGGAGATAATCAACGTGATCTACACCATGACCGGCCGCGTGCCCGCCCGCATAGGAAACCGCTACGAATCGCTCTATCCCTACGATTCGTTCAGGACCAAGGACGGGACCCTGGTCATAGGCGCGGGCAACGACAAGCTCTTCGGGCTGCTCTGCGACCTCATGGGAAAGCCTGAACTGAAGGAGGACCCGCGCTTCCTCAAGAACACCGACCGCGTGGCCAACCATGCCGAGCTGAAGCCGCTCATAGAAGACTGGCTCAAGGACTACGGAACCGAAGAAGCCGTCGCGGCAATACTCGGCGCGGGAGTGCCAGCCGCACCCATCAACTCGATAGATAAGGTCGCGGCCGACCCGCACATCGCCGGAGCCCGCAAGATGTTCGTGGAGGTCGACCACCCGGTCGCAGGCCGCACGAAGATCAACGGGAACCAGATAAAGCTCACCAACCATCCCATCGAAGAGTTCCGCCCGGCGCCCCTGCTCGGCCAGCACAGCAAGGAGATACTCATTGAAGTGCTCGGCATGAGCGAAGCTGAAGCCGACGATATCATCGCGAAACAGGGCTGAGCGGTCCAAACAGTGACAAGAAAAGACCCGCCGCGCAGGCAGCGGGTCTTAATTTGCGTAAAAACGGCTTACTCCAGATCTTCAGGTTCGGGCAGGCCGGCTTTGCTCCAGCCGAGGTCCGCGAACAGGGTCTGGCCGGTGATGCAGCTTGCGTCATCCGATGCGAGGAAGACTACGGGCGCCGCAATCTCGCGCGGCTCGATGGTCCTCTTGATCGGGAAGAGGCTGAAGTTGAGGCTGAGGTCGATGACGCCCTCGTCTATGCCCTTCTGAACGAGCTCGGTGAGCACGGAGCCCGGAGCCACGGCGTTGATGCGGATGCCGAAGCGGCCCCACTCAACAGCGAGGGTACCTACCAGGCCGTTTACAGCGGCCTTGGCGGTGCAGTAAGCGCTGCGCTTGGTCATGAACTCGGTCGACGCGGCGGAGCTGATGCAGACGATGCGGCCGTCATGCTGTTTCTTCATCCAGCGTGCGGCGCAGCGGGAAGCCACGAAGTAGCTGCGCGCGTCGAGGTCGAAGCACTGGTTCCAGACGTCGAGGTCGAAGTCGGTAGCCCAGTCTCTGGGGCAAACGCCCGCATTGTTTACGAGGATGTCGATGCGTCCGTACTTTTCGCCGACGTAGTTGACCATCTTTTCGACTTCGTCGTCGTTGAGCATGTTGAGGCTGTAGCCTTCGACCTTGCCGAACTTCTCGAGGTCGGCGACGGCCTTTTCGGTAGCCTTTACGTCACGTCCGCCGCAGAGAACGACGGTCGCGCCCTCTTCAAGGAAAGCCTGGGCGATGGCCTTACCGATGCCCTTGTTGGCGCCGGTAACGATAGCGATCTTATCTTTGATACCTTTCATTTCCAAAGCCCCCTTCCTTACTCTGCCTCGGGCAGGCCGCAGATGCGCCAGCCGCCGTCACTGAACAGCACCTGACCGGTGATGCCGCTTGCCTCGTCGGAAGCCAGGAACACTACCGGGCGTGCGATCTCGTTAGGATCGAGGAACCTCTTCATGGGTACCATGGGCCTGATGGCGTCAGGTACGATGATGCCTTCTTCGATGCCGTGCTTGACCATGTCGGTGAGCACGAAGCCCGGAGCGACCGCGTTGACGCGGATGCCGAAGCGGGCCCACTCTACAGCCAGAGCGCCTACGAGGCCGTTGACAGCGGTCTTGGAAGTGTTATAAGCGCTGCGCTTGGTGGTGTACATCGCGGAGTTGCCGGACGAAGTCATAACGATGGCTCCGCCGCCCTGTTCCTTCATGTAACGCGCCGCGGTGCGGGCAGCCACGAAGTAAGCCTTGAGGTTGACGGTGATGACCTTGTCCCAGGCCTCCATGTCGAACTCGGTAGCCCAGTTGCGCAGATTGATGCCTGCGTTGTTGACAAGAATGTCGATGCGGCCGTACTTCTTTGCCACGTAATCTACCATCTCTTCGACAGCCTTGAGGTCTGTCATGTCGATGCTGTAGCCTTCGACCGGACCGAGAGCCTTGAATTCCTCTACGGTAGCCTCTGTAGAAGCCTTATCCCTTCCGCCTGCTACGATAACGGTAGCGCCTTCTTTAAGGAAGTTCTCGGCGATGCACTTGCCGATGCCCTTGTTGGCACCGGTGACAAGGACAATCTTGCCTTTGATACCATCCATCATGTATTATTTCCTCCTGTTGTGAAGGAAGCGGCGCTATGGCCGCTTCCGTTCAATAAATACTGAAATTTAAGCTTATTTGAGGCTTGCGAGGTATTCCTTGCCGTACTTGTCCATCTCGAGGATAGCGTCGCAGAAATCCTGCTGGGTGACCTCATACGGCCACTTGCCCCACTCTGCTACGCTGCCGTCAGCCGCCTTGGCTGCGCAAGCGGGCAGATCTTCGGGCTTGAGGGAGATCTCGTCCATGGTGACGGGGAAGCCCATGCCGTGTGCCCAGGCCTGGAATTCCTTCAGCTTGTCATACTGATGATCGAGCGCGAAGAGTACCTGGATACCTACGCAGACGAGCTCGCCGTGGAGGTGCTTCTCGCCGCATTCGGGAACTACGGTAGCTGCATAGTAGAATGCATGTGCAGCGGAGCTGTTGAAGAAGAAGCTCTCGCCGCCGTCGGTGCTGATGGTCATGTTGGAAACGAGGCCTGCGGTGATGACGATAGCAAGTACGCACTCTTCGAGGTCGGTGGAAACTTCCTTCTTGCGGATGCTCTCCATAGCGCCAGGGCCGTACTTCATGAGCGGGCCGGTGCAGGCGTGAGCGATGGTGGTTCCCATGGTCGGAACGTGGCTGAGCTCCTTGTTGCGGGAAGCGAGCTCAGATTCGAACTCCTTGGCGATGGAGTCGCCGATGCCTGCCCAGAGCATGTCTACCGGGGAATCGGCGATTACTGCGGAGTTCAGGAAGCAATGAACGGGGCATCTCTTTCCGTAGTGGATGTCCTTGTAAACACCGCTCTCATAGTACATGATCGCGATGGAGGTGCAGCCAGCGCAGTTGGAACCCAGGGTCGGGAAGGTGAAGAGCGGCTTGCCCATGAGGTCAGCAGCGGTCTTGCAGGTGTCGACAGCTCTGCCGCCGCCTACCGCGAAGATCATGTCAGCGTTCTTGACTTCATCCATCTCCATGAGCTTGTAGGAGTTCTCATAGGTAGCGTTTCCACCGTACCAGATAGGCTCGGTTATCTCAAGGTCGGTGCCTGCGAGGGCTTCCTTGATGCCGTCGTAAGCCTTTGCAAGAGCGGTATGGCCGCCGATGACTGCAGCCTTGGTTCCGTATACTCTGCAGAAATGATAGATGTCCTTGTAGCAGTCTGCTCCGATGCTCCATGCGGGCAGACAAAGTGAGTAGCTCATTTTGAATTCCTCCTTTGTTATGCGTCGGGCCTTTCGACCCAGATTAACTTTTATTGCCCTAATATAATAGCAAGAAAACCCCTCGCCGTCAATGCAATTGGGGGTCCCAAAGCGGCCGGGAGCTTGAATTTTCCGTGAAGTATCTGTCTGCGGGGCAGGAAGCCGTGAGTGATGACAAGGCCGGGCGGTTGCGGTATAATAAAAAGTAATTTGTTTAGTCGCAATCAACGCCGATAAGGAAACGATGCAAAAGACCTCAGAACTCTTTAAAAAGAACGCCGTAAAACTGCTGATAGCGCTTCAGCCCGTGTGGCTGGAATTTTTCATGCACGCGATGGACGGCAGCTCGCTGCGCTTCGCGCCTATCTACATACTCTACGGGGGCGCGTTCGGAGCCCTGCTGATGGCAGTCTGCTCCGCCCTGTCGCTCAAGCTCAAGGAAAAGGTCCTCAGGATCGCGGGCAAAACGTTCTCGGTGCTGCTCTGGGTCCTCTTCTGCGTCGAATTCATAGCGAAACGCATTCTTCAGACTTATTACCCTGCAAGCATACTTGCGACCGCCTCTGAGAACCGACTCGGCGACTACTTCGGGCAGATAGTCAAGACTACCGTAGGTTCCATACCGTCCGTCATAGTGCTCGCGGTCCCGACAGTGCTGCTGTTCATCCTGTGGAGCCGCAAACGCGGGGAGTTCGGGAAGACCTCGCCGCGGTTCATCGCGGTCTATCTCGCAGCCTTCGCAGCCTTCCACCTTGGCGGTCTGGCTGTAGTCAACACCGAATGGCCGGTAGACCTTCAGCCCCGGACCCTCTACAATTCAGACACAAACTTCAACGATCAGGTCGAAGAGCTCGGCCTCGTGAACTTCCTGAGGCTGGACATCAAGCACAGCCTCTTCCCCGGCACAGTCAGGGGGGAGGAATTCGTCGCCGTGGCTCCGCCGCCTCCCGTGATCGAAAAACAGCAGCCGGCTCCCTCGAAGACGGACGACCCAAGACTCTCCTCTACGGACGAAACGGGTCCCGCCGAGCCTCCGGCTCCCGTGATCGATACCTCTCCGAACGTGATGGACGTCGACCTTGCTGCTGTTTCGGAGAGCGCGAAAAGCAAGGACGTCAAGTGGCTCGCCGACTACTTCGCTTCGGTCACGCCGACCAATAAAAACGAATACACAGGAAGATACAAGGACTACAACGTCATCGTGCTCTGTCTGGAAGCCTTCAGCGGCTACGCCATGAGCGAGGAATACACGCCGACGCTCTGGAAGCTCGCTCACGAGGGCTATCAGTTCACGAATTTCTATACCGCCCTGCACTACACGAGCACCTCTAACGGCGAATGCCAGGTGCTGCTCGGGCTCTACCCCAAGAACGGCAACCCGATATCGATGAAGCGCACCGGCGAAAAGAAGACCAACTGCTACTTCTCGCTGGCTCCCCAGCTCGGACGCCTCGGCTATCACAACATCGGGTTCCACAACAACTGGGACCTCTACGGCCGCAACGCCTCGCACACGAACCTCGGCTACGAGTGGCACTACGCCAACCACGGCCTCGAGCTCGAATGGAGCGGGAAGAACCTGCTCTGGCCGCAGCGCGACAGCGTCATGATAGAAAACAGCGTTGATCAGTACGTGAACGACGAGGGTCTGTTCAACGTCTATTACATGACCATAAGCGGGCATACCCCATGGGAATGGAACTACAGCGCAGCGCCATACCGCGAGCAGCTGGCGGACCTCGAGTATTCGGAAACGACCAAGGCTTACATCGCGACCTGCATGGAGCTCGACAAGGCCTTCGCGGAGCTTCTCGAAGCCCTCGAAGAGGCCGGAAAGCTTGAAAACACGCTGATAGTCGCCTGCGCCGACCACGTGCCCTACACCGGCGTCGAGATACTCGAAGAGATCTCGGAAAAAGAATTCGGAAGCTCGAAGGCCGTCGAAGCCATCAATGAGCAGAGCATAGATTTCGACCTTTACAAGAACACCCTCTTCATCTGGGCCGCCGACATCGAAGAGCCCGTCGTCATCGACAAGGTCTGCTGCCAGGTCGACGTGCTGCCGACAGTCTCCAACCTGCTCGGCCTCGAATACGACTCGCGCATGCTTGCCGGCACCGACATCTTCAGCGATTCCGAAGGCCTCGTGGTCTTCTCATCGCGCTGCTGGAAGAGCGACAAGGGCTTCTACGACCGTTTCCGCCAGACCTTCACGCCGGCGGAAGGCGTTGAGATGACCGAGGAAGAGACCAAGGCCTACGTCGATTACATGAAAGCCTCCGTCGACAGCAAGCTCTCCATGACGCCAAAGATCATAGAGAACGACTTCTATAACATCCTGTTCGGGGAGTAGTTAAGAAGAAACGGACGGTCGTTCCTACGCGGACACGCTTTCGCTAAGTTTCGCACGCACCGGCCGTCCGTTTCCATATACTTTATGAAAAAAGCTTTATTTTATTATTGCATAATACTGGTGATGATAATGACTGCTGTGCCTGTTGTCTCTTTTGCTGCAAGCGATGATCCGGCGCCGGAAGACTGGCTGCCGGAGTGCGAAAAAGCTGACGTTTTAGTCTTCGCGACCCACCCCGACGACGAGGTGCTGTTCCTCGGAGCCGCGATAGCCGACCTCGCTGACCGCGGATACTCGGTCGAAGTCGTCCACATGATGAACTATTCGAGATCCCACCCGGTGCGCGAGCAGGAGCGGCAGAACGGCATCTGGGCGCTCGGAGTGCGCAACACGCCCGTGGCGGGCCGCTTCGACGCGAGCTACCCGGACGGCCTTATGCTCTTCGACGGGACCATAGTTGACAATACCGCGCTCACGGAATACTGCGCGGAGATGATACGCCGCTTCAGGCCTCTGGTGGTCATCACTCAGGATTTCGGCGGAGAGTACGGCCACATCAGGCACAAGCTGCTTGCCGCGGCAGTCGCGGAAGCCGTCGACAACAGCGGCGACCCCGATTTCTTCCCCGCATCCGCAGACGAATACGGCACGTGGCAGCCTCTCAAGAGCTATTTCCACCTGTATGACAAGGGACGCATCACCCTTGACCTCCGCCGGCCGCTCGAAAGCCGTGACGGCCTTACCGCGGTAGAAGTCGCCGCCGCCGCGTACCTTAAGCACGAATCCCAGCAGTGGTGCTGGTTCTACGTTTCCGATGACCCCGAGGACCCCAAGGCCGCGCAGATCAACTGCGCGGAGTTCGGCCTGTACCAGACGCAGGTCGGCCCGGACACCGAAGGCGTTAACGACATGATGGAGCACGTGACGAGCTACGAAGAGCAGGAACGCATTGCCGCCGAAGCTGAGCAGGCCAGGCAGGAAGCTGCTGAAAAGAGCCGCCGGGAGCTTGAAGAGCTGCGTGAGGAGAACGCCCGCCGCGAAGCCGAATGGCAGGCGGAGATGACTGAAGCCGCAAGGCAAAAGAAGCTTGCGGCAGACAGGAAAAAGCTCATCGCCTTCTCGTCCGCAGCCCTGATCGCCGCAGCCCTGGCGCTTGTGCTGAAGAACAGGAAGCAAAAGTAGGGCAGGAATGAAACTGATAATCGCAGAAAAACCTATGCTTGCCCGCGCGATCGAGGCGGCAATCGACGGGAACACAATAAAAAAAGACGGATATACGGTCAAGGGAGAGTACGCCATAGTATCGGCCTTCGGCCATCTGCTTACGCTGAAGGACCCTGAAGACTACGATCCGAAATACGCCAAGTGGCGGCTCGACACCCTTCCCATCTTCTTTGAGAACTGGGGCAAGAAGCCCGGTGAGGGCAAAAAAGAACGCCTTGATCTCATAGGCCGGCTCCTGAAGGACGCCGAATGCGTCATCCACGCCGGAGACCCCGACGACGAAGGACAGTATCTGATCGACGAGATCCTCACCTGGTTCGGTTACAAGGGCAAGGTGCTGCGCCTCGCGACAGGCGACACGACCGAAGGCGCGCTCAGAAAAGCGCTCGCCTCGATGAAGGACAATTCCGAATTCGTGAGCTCCGGCCTTTCCGCACACGCGAGAGCGGTCGCCGACATCATGACCGGCTACAATTTCAGCCGCTATTTCACTCTTATCAACCCGCACATCAGGATGCTCACCGTTGGGCGCGTGCAGACTCCGACGCTGGGCCTCGTCGTTAACAGGGACCTCGCGATCGAAGGCCACACGAAGCTTTCGTATTTTGTGATCAAAGCGGCTCTGAGCGTGGACGGGAAGACCGTAAACGCCTTATTTGAGCCTGCCAAGGACGACCCGGACCTCGAAGACGGAAAGATCACCGACAAAGATTACGCCGAAGAGCTGGTCCAGGCCCTCACGGGAAAGACGCTCGATAACGTAAAGGTCAGCGAAAAGGCCCTGACCGAGCAGCCTCCCCTGCCGTTCAACCTAGTTAAGCTGCAGACCTACGCTTCGTCAAAATTCGGATACGACCCCTCGAAGGTGCTCGAGATCACCCAGAGCCTCAGGGATAAACACAACGCCATCACATACAACCGCTCCGACTGCCAGTATCTTTCCGAGGAGCAGTACAAGGAGTCGCCCGCGACCGTCCGCCAGGTCATGGAGAACCTCGCGGCGGACCCCGCAGGCAAGGTGTTTTCGAAGCTTCCCATAGACACGAAGCTTCACAGCAAGGCGTTCGACGACAAAAACATCACGGCCCACACCGCGATAATACCGCAGCGCAGAAAGCTTGACCTGAGCAAACTGACCGAAGAGGAGCGCAACATATACCTCGCCATAGTAAAATACTACATGGCGCAGTTCCTCGAGCCCGCGAAAAAGAGCAGGACGAGCCTCGAAGCGAAGCTTGAGAAAGGAACGCTAAAGGCGGCGTCCACGAAGATACTTTCCCCCGGCTTCATGCAGCTCATCAGGCCCGAAAAAGGCGATGACGACGAAGAGGAAGAGAGCGATCTGAGCAAAGTAGCCCCGGGCGAATACAGCGGAAGCGTTGAAAAGGCGTCCGCAGAAGAAAAGGAGACCAAGGCTCCGCCCCGCTACACCAAGGCCTCGCTCAACGAAGACATGACCCGCATAGCCCGTTACGTGACCGACCCGAAGGCCAAGGCGCTGCTGCTTTCAAAGGATAAGGACAAGAAGGGCGAAAACGGCAGCATAGGCACCTCGGCGACGCGTTCCGGCATAATCGACACCCTCGAAGAGCGCGGCTACATCGTCAGCAAGGGCAAGCAGATACAGTCGACGGAGCTCGGGCGCGAGCTTTACCGCATACTGCCCGAAGAGCTCAAAAAGCCTGATATGACAGGCCTCTGGTGGGCAGTGCAGGAAGAGATAAAGGACGGCGAAGTCCCCTGGACCGCTCTTACCGACAGCGTTCTTGAGATGATAAAGAAGGTCATCAAGACCGACTATCCGAAGGTCGACGCCTACCACATCCCCGAGAGCATGAGGAGGGGCAAACTGCTCCTCGGCACCTGCCCGCGCTGCGGGAAAGACATCATCGAAGGGACCCGCGGCTTCGGCTGCAGCGGTTTCCGCGACGGCTGCAAATTCGTCATCTGGAAGACCGCAAAGTCAGGAATGATGAGCAAGACGGAAGTCAAGGCCGACATGGTCCACACCTGGCTCGCTTCACCCTGGGTGGACGAGTTCAGGACGGACGAAAACGGCGTATCGCGGCCGACTGGAAGGAAAAGGACATCCGCATCGATCCCCCTGAAAAAACTCTTCTCAGAGGCGAAAAACAGGGTCTACGCGGCAAACGTATACCTTACCGACGAGGGAAAAGGCAGCGCGCGCGGAGCGGGTTTCGGTATAGAGTCCATGATCCACGAACCGCCCAAGTCTCTCGGCAAATGCCCGCGCTGCGGACGCGACGTGACCGAAAGCAAAGCGGGCTACGGCTGCACTGGCATACTTGAAGGCTGCCGCTTCATCATCTATAAGAGCCAGAAGCAGAAGATGCTTTCCAAAGTCGAATTCACGAAGACCGACGCGAAGCGCTTCCTGGCCGGCAAGCCGACGCGCAAGAACCACATCCTCGACAAAAAAGGCCGCGAGTTCAAAGCGGACCTTATCATGGAAGAGACCCCCGACAACCCGTACGGGCCGGTATTCCGCGTAGTCGAAGGAACGATAGAAGTAAAGGACGGAGACCCCGCGGATATCAGGATAGACACGGTCCCCGGGCCGGACGGGAAAACCTCCGGCTGAACCGCAAAACTGCAGCAATACAAAAGAGAGGCCCTGTAAGGCCTCTCTTGTTCGATTTTAAGCGTTTTTTGTCCGGGCGTCGAGTCTTTCATCGACGAGAGCGAAATGCTCCTCTATGGCGGCGAGACCGTCCTCAAGGTCTTTGTCCACTATAGCCGCCACCAGACGGTGGTGGGTCTTGGTGAGCTTTTCCTTGCGGGTCTCCTCGGACATGATGTCCGATCTCAGGTCCGCTATGAAGCGGTCCATCACCTCCGACAGCGCCTCCAGTATCGAAAAGATCAGGTCATTGCCCGAGATCTTCGCGATGAGGTAGTGCAGCTGCTTGTCGAGGGCCACGTTCTCCTGCTCGCTCAGCGAGCCCCGATCGAGCTGGGCATCGATCCTTTCGAGCTCTTCTATCTGTTCCGCGGTCGCGTTTTCGACGGCGAGTATCAGTGCCTGCCTCTCAAGGGCGGAGCGCAGCTGGCTGATCTCCTGAAAGCTCAGTTCCTTGAGATAGAACATGAGCGACAGGGTCTCGACCAGCGTGCTCTCGAAATTGCTTGAGATGAAGTGGCCCGCGCCCTGGGTGCTGACCACTGTTCCCATTATCTCCATTACCCTGATGGCTTCGCGAACTGAATTCCTGCTCACATCGAGCTGTTCTGCAAGAGCTCTCTCGGGAGGGAGCACCGAACCTACTTTGAGGTCTCCGCGCTTTATCTCCTGAGTGATGTAATCGATCACCTTAAGGTGTGTGCCCTTGGGTTCCTGGAATTCCCTGTCCTGCATTTCTCCTCTTTACGCCTTGCGCTTCTTGATCTCTTCGATCATGAGGGGAAGCACGTCGAGGCAGTTCGCTACGATGCCGCAGTCCGCGACTTCGAAGATAGGAGCGTCCTCGTCCTTGTTGATGGCAACGATGTAGCCGGAACCGCTCATGCCGGAAACGTGCTGGATAGCACCGGAGATGCCGACTGCGATGTAGAGCTTGGGAGCTACGATCTTACCGGACTGTCCTACCTGATGGTCTCTGCTGACCCAGCCGTCCTCGATGGCCGGTCTGGATGCGCCTACGACGCCGCCGAGCACTTCTGCGAGCTCTTCGACGAGCTTGAAGTTCTCTGCGCTGCCGAGGCCTCTGCCGCCTGCGACGATGACTTCAGCGTCTTCAAGGTTGACGGCTTCGCCGAGCTCCTTGACTGCTTCGCGTACGGTAGCCCTGATCTTGATGATCGGAGCCTCGACGGTCTCGACGGGAGCGGAAGCGCCTTCCTTCAGCTCGGGCTTGCCGAAGCTTCCGGAACGAACGGTGACGACGACCGGGCCCTCGGCCTTCATGGTAGCCATGAGGGAGCCGCCGTAGATGCTGCGTACCCAGCCCTCTTCGTTGAGGTCGAAGGCGTCGGTGATGAGGCCTGCGCCCTGGGCAGCGGCTGCGCGGGCAGCGATGTCCTTGCCGTCCCTGGTGGAACCCACGAGCATGTAAGCCGGCTCATAGTCTGCCATCAGCTGGGCGAGCATAGCTGCATAAGCTTCTGCGTTGTAATCGCCCGCGTTTACTGCGAGGACGAAATCTGCGCCGTTCGCTGCAGCCTCAGCTGCTGCGGAAGCGCTGTTTACGAGAACGGCACCGATCTTCTTGCCGGTCATGGCGGCCAGCTTCTGAGCGGCGTTCATTGCCTCGAGAGAGACTTTTACGATGTGGCCGTCAGCACATTCGAGATATACTAAAATTCCCTGCTTTTCCATTGTGACGACCTCCTATACCAGCTTGCGCTCCGCGAGCATATCCATGGCGCGGGCTACAGCTACTTCTTTTTCTTTCTCGATGATCTTGATACCGGCCTGACGCTTTGCGGGAGCCGAGATCTTTACGGTCTCGACCTTGTGAGTGCCGCAGGCTTCCACTCCGAGATCAGCGGCCTTGAATTCGCCGATGGGCATCTTTCTTGCGGCCAGCTTGCTCTTGATGGACGGATATCTGGGCTCGTAGTCGGGCTTTACGACGGTGACTACGCAGGGAGTCGGGCAGAGGATGGTCCTGTAGCCGTCTTCGGTCTCCTGCTTGATCTTGAGGCCGCCGTCGGCAGGCTCGAGAGCGAGGATGTTGGTTACGAGGGGCAGGCCGAGCTTGTTGGAAACGCGGGCGCCTACTTCCATACTGGCCTTGTCGGTGGACTCGCTGCCCACGAAGATGACGTCGAAGCTGCCTGCCTTCTGGGCTGCTGCTGCGATGAGGCCGTTTACGCAGCCTTCAGTCTCGTTGACGTCATAAGCGCTGTCAGCGCCTACGGAGAGGCAGCTGCGCAGGGACGGGGTAACGGTCTCGAGATCGCCTACGGTGACGACGCTCACGGTGCCGCCGTTTGCTTCCTTGAACCTGGTGGCCATTTCGAGGGCGTAGGTGTCGAAAGCGTTTACTACAGGTGTGATGTCCTTGAGATCGGGCTGTCCGTCAGCTCCGAGCTTTACGCTTACGGAATCATCGGGGACCTGCTTTACGCATACTAATAATTCCATTTCGATAATCTCCTTAAACTATTCGAACTTGCCGATGGTGTTCCTTGCGATGACGATCCTCTGGACTTCGTTGGTTCCTTCGAAGATCTGGAAGATCTTAGCGTCGCGCAGGAGCTTCTCTACCGGATATTCCTTGCTGTAGCCGTAGCCGCCGAGGATCTGGATAGCTTCGACAGCGTTCTGTACCGCGCAGTCGCCTGCGTAGGCCTTAGCGATGGAGCTTTCGGTGCTGTAGGGCTTGCCGACTTCCATCAGGGTGAGGGAATGAGCGCACATCTGGCGAGCGGTCTCGGTGCGCATAGCCATGTCAGCGACCTTGAAGGCCAGAGCCTGGTGCTTGAGGATCTGCTTGCCGAAGGTGACTCTCTGCTTGCCGTAAGCGACGGCTTCGTCGATGCAGCGCTGGGAGATGCCGGTGGCGACAACGCCTACCCAGGTACGGGTGACGTCGAGGGTCATCATAGCATACTTGTAGCCCTTGTTGAGCTCACCGAGCATGCAGCTTGCCGGAACGCGGACGTCTTCCATAACGACATCGCAGGTGTCGGAGCAGCGGATGCCCATCTTGTCTTCGTGGTTGCCGCTGGAGAGACCGGTGACCTTGTCCTTCTCTACGAGGAAGGCGCTGATGCCCTTGACTGCGGGAACGCTCTTGTCGGTAACTGCGGTGATGACGTACCAGTCAGCGAGGGAGCCGTTGGTGATGAAGCACTTGCGGCCGTTGAGGATGTAGTCGTCGCCGTCCTTGACTGCGGTGCACTTGCTGTTGGAAGCGTCGCAGCCCGCGCTCGGCTCGGTGAGGCAGAACGCGCCGTGCTTGCCTTCCATGATCATGTCGGCTACATGCTGCTTCTGCTCGTCGTTGCCAGCGATCTTTACGGTGGTGTATGCGAGGTTGGTCGCGAGGATGGTCATAGCCACGCCGGAGTCAGCCCTTGCGATCTCTTCGTAAAGAGCCGCAGCGGTGATCTTGCTGATGCCGAGTCCGCCGTTCTCTTCGGGGATCTCGAGGCAGTAGAGGCCCATCTCTGCCATCTGGTCATAGAGCTCCTGGGGAACGTTGCCGTCCTTCTCCCACTCCTTGGACTGCTCCTTGATCTCCTTCTCTGCGAATTCTCTTACTGTTTCGAGGAGGTCGCGGTCTTCCTCATTGATTAAATATGCCATTGGTATATTTCCTTTCGTTCTTCCGAACTATAACTTAACGATATTACAGCTTGTAGCAGACCTTGCCCGGATTCAGGATCATGTTCGGGTCGAAGGTCTTCTTGATGCCTTCCATGATGGCCATCTGGGTGGCGCCGACGGACTGCTTGAGGTAGTCGATCTTGGCGCGGCCGATGCCGTGCTCGCCGGAGACCTGGCCGTCATATTCGATAGCCTTCTTGTAGACGAGTTCCATGAACTTCTCGGCTCTTGCGAGGAACTCGGACTCTTCGAGGTCTGCGCTGCAGCAGTAGATGTGGAGGTTGCCGTCGCCTGCGTGGCCGAAGCTCTTGATCTTGAGGCCGACTTCCTCTTCGAGGCTGTGTACGTAAACAACGTACGGAGCGATCTTGTTGATGGGAACGACTACGTCGCACTCGTCGAGCAGGCCCGGTTCAGCCATGATGGCTTCGAGGAAGCTGCTGCGGGCAGCCCATGCGTCTCTCTTGAGAGCCGGGGTGTCTGCTACGAGAACATCGATGGCGCCTGCTTCGAGAACGATCTCGGAAGCGGTCTCGATGACTGCGTCGAGCTCGTCCATGCTCTGTCCGTCGAAGGTGACGAGCAGATAAGCCTCAGCGTCGACTCCGTCGATCTTGCGCGGGAAGACCTGCTTGCCTACGTAAGCTTCGGAAGCGATGACGATATCCTTGCCCATGAACTCGAGAGCCTGCGGATTGAGGTGGTTCATCTTGAACTTGGGAACGGTCGCGATGCAGCTCTCAAGATCGGGATACGGGATAATGAGGGAGATGGTCTCCTTCGGAGCCGGGATGACCTTGAGGGTGAGCTCGGTGATGACGCCGAGGGTGCCTTCTGAACCGATCACGAGGTTGAGCAGGGAGTAGCCGGAGCTGGTCTTGGAGACGGAACTGCCAAGGTGGAGGATCTCACCGCTGGGCAGTACGAGGGTCATAGCCTTGACGTAATCTCTGGTGCAGCCGTACTTGACTGCTCTCATGCCGCCTGCGTTGGTGGAAACGTTGCCGCCGAGGGTAGCGAACTTTTCGCCGGGATCGGGCGGATAAAGGAGGCCCTTGGAAACTGCGTCCTCAGCGAGAGTGTTGAGCAGGACGCCCGGCTGTACGGTCACTGTGAAGTTCTCCATATCGTAGCCGATGATGTTGTTCATTCTGGTGGTGACGAGAAGGACGCCGCCGCAGATGGGTACTGCCGCTCCTACAAGACCGGTGCCGGCTCCGCGCGGAGTCACGGGGATCTTGTTCTCGTTGCAGAGCTTCATGACTGCGGAGACCTCTTCGGTCGTGAGCACTTCTACGACCGCTGCGGGGAGCTGCTTGCCGTAGATGGGCATTTCGTCATGAGCGTAGTCTTCGTTGATGTCTGCGCCGCTGAAGACTCTGCCCGGAGCGATAGCTTCAAGCTGTGCAAGAAGCTCGGGAGTAAGGGTTGAATATTCCATTTGAACCTCCTATATCGTTATATAGTTGATATATTAAACGTGTGTATTATTGGTCCTACCAATCAACAATATTTTACCGAAAGGCAGGGTGCTTGTAAAGCTTGAATTTGCATATTTCAAGCGTTTTTTGACCGACTTTTTTGCGGTGCATAAACGCTCTGTTTTCCGCTCTGATGGACTAAAAACCTCCCGGGATAAGTTCCCGGGAGGTTTTTTTGTTTTTTAAGCTGTCGTCTAGGCGTAACCTGCGATCTTGGGCAGCCACATAACTGTCGGCTCGATGTAGGTGAACACCAGAAGGTCGATGACCATTACGACGATAATAGGTACGATCGCCCTGCAGATGGTGCCCAGCTTGGAACCGGTCACGTTTACTGCAACGAAGAGGTTTACACCAAGCGGCGGTGTGATGAAGCCGATGGCGAGGTTGATTACCATGATGATACCGAAGTGTACCATGTTGACGCCGTAAGCTTCGACTACCGGCCAGAGTATCGGTGCCAGGATGATGATGGCAGCGTTGGTCTCCATGAAGCAGCCTACGATGAGGAGCAGGAGGTTGATCAGCATCAGCGTTGTGAAGCTGCTGCTGGTAACGCTCTGGAACCAGTTTGCGATGAGGGTCGGAACTCTCTGCAGAGTGAGGATGCGGCCGAAGGTGTTGGCGCAGCCGAGGATGATCATGATGGTCGCGGTGGTCAGGGACGCGCCGGAGAAGATCCTGAACAGATCCTTTACCTTGAGGTCTCTGTAGATGACGAGGCCTACGATGAAGCCGTAAGCCACAGCTACAGCAGCGGCTTCGGTCGGAGTGAAGATACCGCCGTAGATACCGCCGAGGATGATGACCGGTACGAGCAGAGCCCAGATACCGTCAGCAAACGCATGACCTACAGTCTTCCAGCTGAACGGGAGAGACTCTCTGTTGATGTAGCCTCTCTTCTTGCAGTAGAAGCGGCTGTAGAGCATGAGGGAGAGACCGATGATGATTCCCGGAGTGATACCGCCGAGGAACAGAGCGCCTACGGAAGCGCCGGTCGCGATGGAGTAGGATACCATCGGGATCGAGGGAGGGATAACTACGCCGATGGAACCGGCTGCAGCGGAGATGGCTCCGGAATAACCGGGGTCATAGCCCTGCTTGAGCATGGTCGGGATGGTGATTCCGCCGATGGCTGCAACTGTAGCCGGGCCGGAACCGGAGATAGCGGCGAAGAACATGCAGGCTACGATGGTGACCTGTGCAAGTCCGCCGTACTTGCGGCCGAGGAAGGCGTCAGCGATCGCAAGAAGTCTTCTTGAGATACCGCCTGTAGCCATCAGCTCGCCGGCGAGGATGAAGAACGGTACCGCCATGAGCGGGAACGAGTCGCATCCTGTTATAAGAGTCTGGGCCAGATAAGTGGGCTGGACCAGGTGAGTCGCGAAAATTACTACTAAGCTTGAAAGACCGAGGGAAATGCCGATGGGCACACGGAGGACCAAGCAAAGTACGAATGCGAGAAACAGTATTCCTGTCGGTGACATTTGTCTTTATCCTCCTTTCCTACAGTGCGTCGTAATCGACTTCATTTCTGACGATCTTGCCTATGTCGACGATCAGGTTCTGGATGAGCCTGATAGAAGTGAGGACCATTCCTACCCATGACGCGGCATAGACGATACCCATCGGCATATGGGCAGCCGGGGATACCTGACCGTTTGCGTTGACCTGATTCATTACGTTGAGACCGTAATAAACTACGATGACAGCGAAGAACAGGAAGAGTATGTCTCCGATGAGAGCATAATACGGCTTTACCTTCTTGGGCATAAATGAGTAAACGGCGTCAACACAGATGTGCTTTCTTTCTTTTACGCCGTAGCTGATGCCAATGTAGATAAGCCAGATGAACATGTAACGCGCAAGCTCTTCAGACCAGCTGATGGAGTTCTGAAGTACGTAGCGGAAGAATACCTGTACTACGATGAGGATACTCATGATAGCCAGAAGCGTTACACAAATGACTTTTTCAACGTTGTTGTTGAGCCATTTCACCACTTTCATTTGTGTTTTACCTTCCTTTTGCACCGGAACGATAACGGGCTTTTTAACAGATATTTAACTCTGTCAATTAACCGAAAACCGGGGCTGCCGGAAACCGGTAGCCCCGGCGTTTCAGACTGTTTTATCCTATAAACATAGCGTCTATAGGAACACTACGCCTTTACTACTGTATAGATTACAGAGCGTTGTAGTACTCTTCTACGAGGTCAGGGATTCCGGACTTCTGCTTAACGAGTTCATATACGTCGCCGAGGGAGCCCTGAATGTCCTTGAGGAGAGCGGGATCTACATCGTAGGTGTGGGACTTGCCGCTGGAGTTGATAGCGTCTGCGCAAGCGTTGGAAGCGTCTTCGCAGAGGGTTCTCTGATAAGCGGTAGCTTCAGTAGCGCACTCCTTGAGGAGAGCCTGGGTGTCAGCATTGAAGCCGTCCCAGAGATCAGCGTTCATGAAGCAGAGGTAAGCGGTGTAGATGTGGTTGGTCAGGTAGACGTACGGCTGAACTTCATAGAACTTGGTGTTGTAGATCAGCTCGAGCGGGTTCTCCTGAGCGTCGAAGGTCTTCTGCTGAAGAGCGGTGTAGAGTTCGCCGAATGCGAGCGGGGACGGGTTAGCACCGAGAGCGCTCCAGATTGCGAGGTGAACTTCGTTCTCCATAACACGGATCTTGAGACCCTTGAAGTCTGCGAGAGTCTTGATCTCTCTGTTGGTGGTCAGATCACGGAAACCGTTTTCCCAATAGGTGAGACCCTGGAGGCCGCCCTCACGGATGGCGTCGAGGAGCTTCTGGCCGGTCGGGCCGTCCAGAGCTGCATACTGGTCTGCTCTGTTGGTGAATACGAACGGGGAGTCGAAGGTGTACATGGACGGGGTCTGTCCTACCATGTTAGAGGTGGACGGGGAACCCATGCTGAGGTTGCCCTGAGCAACTGCTTCGGTGTACTCTCTGTCGCCGCCCATCTGCTGGTTCGGATAAACCTCAACAGTGATGTTGCCGCCGGACTTCTGCTCTACGAGTTCCTTGAACTTAAGAGCTGCGTCGTTCAGAGTAGTGGTTTCAGCTGCGCCGTGAGCGAGAGTAAGGGTAGCCTTGTCATACTCAACGGTAGCTGCGGTGCTGCCTCCCTGAGCCGGAGTGGATGCCGGGGTGCTGGCTGCCGGAGTGCTGGCTGCGGGGGTGTTAGCTGCAGGAGCTTCCTTCTTGCCGCAAGCTGCAAGACCGAATACCATCAGGAAAACGAGCAGAAGGGATAAAAACTTCTTCATTAAATCTTCCTCCTTGTGATTACTGCCTGTGCGCATTATTGCGCACAAACTTAAACGATATGTTTTCGTTTAACAAAAGTGATGATAGCACCTTGTAAACGATTTGTCAACAAAATGTAACCTTTCTTCACATTAGGCGCTTGCGTCAATAAACACAAAAACCCTTACAGAAGTTCTGCGATCTGGACCGCGTTGGTCGCCGCTCCCTTGCGCACCTGGTCGCCGCAGCACCAGATGTTGAGCCCCTTATCTTCGATAAGATCTTCCCTTATACGACCGACGAATACTATATCTTGGTCCGAAGTGTCGAGGGGCATCGGATAGACTTTATTTGCCAGATCGTCCACTAATTTGCATCCGGGAGCCTTCGAGATGACTTCGCGGGCCTGTTCAGGTGTAATTTTTTGTTCTGTTCTTACCAATAACGACACGCTGTGGCTGCGGACCACCGGAACGCGCACGCAGGTCATGCTTACCTTCAGGTCCGGAAGATGCATGATCTTGCGGCCTTCGTTGAGCAGTTTCATCTCTTCGGAGGTGTATCCGTTGCCGGTATCTCCGCCGATCTGCGGGATAACGTTGAACGCGATCTGATGCTGGAACACCTTGGGTTCGTAGGTCTTTCCCTCTCTCTGGGCGTCGACCTCGGCCATGAGCTCTACGGGCCCGCCCGCTCCCGCGCCGCTGGTGGCCTGGAAGCTGGTCGCTACGATGCTCTCGATCTTGCTGATCGAATTGAGCGCGTTGATGGCGACTACCGAGATTATTGTGGTGCAGTTGGGGTTAGCGATGATGCCCTTGTTCCACTTGACGTCCTGTGGATTGATCTCGGGGACCACGAGCGGGACCTCCGGATCGAGCCTGAAAGCGCTTGAGTTGTCGATGAACACCGCGCCGGCCTTGACGATGGAAGGCGCGAAACGCTCCGCTATGTCGTTCTCCGCGGCTCCGAGCACTATGTCGAGGCCTTCGAAAGCGTCATCGGCAGCGGCGACGATCTCGATCTCGCGGTCCTTGAACGGCAGCTTTTTGCCCGCGCTTCGCTCGCTGGCGATGAGCCTGAGCTCCTTCACCGGAAAATCGCGCTCAGCCAGTATCTTCATCATCTCGCGGCCGACAGCACCGGTCGCGCCTAAAATTCCTACATTATATTCTTTCATCTCTAATCCTCCTCCGCGAAGCTGCTGTAAAGAACCTTCACAGCGTCTTCGAAATCTTTTTCCTCAACGCCGACGATTATGCTGAGCTCGTCGGGAGCCTGGGTTATCATTCTTATATTGATGCCGCCCGCGCCCAGAGCGCCGAACAGACGGCCCGCGACGCCCTTTCTGAAGGCCATCCTGCGGCCTACCGCGGCGACTATGGCAAGATGCTCGGTAACGTTGATATTGTCGGGTCTCAGGGTCTTCTGCATCTCTCCGAGTATCGAATAAAGGGTCGCGTTTATCTTCGAAGACTCGACCACCAGCGAGACGCTGTCTATGCCGTTCGGCAGGTATGAAACGCTGACGCCGTGATTGTTGAGCACTTCGAGCAGGCTCCTCAGATAGCCCGGAGTCGAGGTGAGCCCTACCTTCGATACCGTGATGGCCGTGAAGCCCTTCTTGCCGGCGAGGCCGGTGATGAAGCCCTTGCGGTCAGATTCATCGTCGGCTATGCTCTCGAGTATCATGGTGCCCGGATTATCCGGTTCGTTGGTATTCCTGATGTTGAGCGGGATGCCCTTCTCCCTTACGGGGAAGACCGCCCTTTCGTGCAGGACCTGAGCTCCTATATAGCTGAGCTCGCGGAGCTCTCCGTAGGTCGCCTTGAATATCTGCTTGGGCGATTTGACTATGCGGGGATCCGCCATAAGTATGCCGGACACGTCCGTCCAGTTCTCATAAACGTCGGCGCCGAGAGCAGCCGCCGCGAGAGCCCCTGTGACGTCGCTGCCGCCCCGTGTGAGTGTTTTTACGCGGCCGTCGGGCATCGCGCCGTAAAAGCCCGGGATGACGACTTTTTTGCCGTCCGCGAGCTTGACGAGCTTCTCATAGGAAAGAGCGGTGTCGATCTCTCCGTCGAAGCGGAAGGTGAGCCAGTTTGCGGCGTCGAGGAACTCGAAGCCCAGATAATCGGCCATGAGCCTTGCAGCGAGGTATTCGCCCCTTGAAACGAGCTCGTCCTCGTCGATGCCGTTTTGCATCTTGTTCCAGATCGCGTCCATGGCGGACTCTATGTCTGTCGAAAGACCGCACTCCTCGCGTATAGCCAGGTATTTCTGCCTGACCTGCTCCCAGATGGGCTCGGCGCTCACGCCGTACCTTATATGCGCGTGGCAGAGGTAGAGAAGATCGGTGACCTTATGGTCTTCCTTGAAGCTCTTGCCCGCAGCGGAAACGACCACGACCATGCGTGAAGGATCGGACTCGATGATGGCTTTGATCTTCGCGAACTGCCCGGCGTTTGCCATGGACGAGCCGCCGAACTTAGCAACTTTAAGCATTTATAAACACTCCTCGTAAAATAAAAATCCCCTTGCTGTTCATGAGGGGTGGAATCTGCGGCGATTTGTCCGCCGTACGCGGACTGCCGTATTTACCACGCGGACATAATACCACAAGGGTCATAACGGGTCAAGTATATTCTTTTATCTAAGCGGGTTGCCCGCAAGCAGCGCCTCGACCTGTGCGCGGCCTGTAAGAGCCCCCGAGGAGCCTACGGCGGTGCAGCAGATGGCTCCGCAGGCGTTAGCGAAAGTCAGGGCCTGTCTGTGGTCCGCTCCGCGAAGGAGCTCGGCAGAGAAGCCCGCGATGAAGTTGTCGCCTGCCCCCGTGGAATCGAGGGACTCGACCTTGATGGCGTCGAGCCTGATGCGCTCATGGGCGTTCTTGAAGATGCAGCCTTTGGACCCGAGCTTTACGATTGCGTTTTTCACTCCGTAGAACAGGAAGACGTCCGCCATGTCTTCAGGGTCGTCCATGCCGGAATGATAGCGGGCCTCGTCCTCGTTGGGGAAGATGTAGTCGACCAGCGGCAGGGAATAGCGCAGGTCTTCAAGCGAGACCTTCGTAAAATTCGGGATCTTGGTGTCTGCGAGCACCAGGGCTCCGCAGTCGTGAGCCGCGCTTACGACGTTGTAGACGACCTCGGGATCGTCGAATGGCGCGCGGAACAGCGAGCCGAGGATGACGATACTGCTGCCCGCCAGGGTCTCCGGATAAAGATCGGGCCTGAAATTGTAACGGTGGGAAAGATTTGTGATGGACTGCCTGGTGCCGTCTTCGCGCACGAACATGGTAGTGACCGGAGTGGAATGGTCTCTGCGCCTTACGACCGCGGACGTATCGACCCCGGCCTTGCTGAGCTCAGAGATCACCATGTCCCCTGCGGGGTCCTCGCCGAGGTAGCACAGTATCTGAGTCGAAAGGCCCAGTTTTGCCGCCGCTATGGAGCCGTTAACGGCCTCTCCGCCCACGTTGAGGGAACCGGACGCCGCCCTGTAGCCGGACGCGGAAACAGGCTTTGGATCAAAGCCTTTGATGATCGAATCTACCAGTGCTGTCCCTATGTAAGTGATATCCATGAATACTTCCCTGAAAATGGTGCGGTCGACAGGAATCGAACCTGCACGGTGTTGCCCACAGGAACCTAAATCCTGCGCGTCTGCCAGTTCCGCCACGACCGCGTGTTTAGATATTATAACGCAAATTAACTAAAAGTAAAAGGCAGACCTATTAGATCTGCCTTTTTGTGGTGACCCGTACGGGAATCGAACCCATGTTACGGCCGTGAAAGGGCCGTGTCTTAACCGCTTGACCAACGGGCCTTAAGAAAAACTCGCGACGTCCTAATTTCCCAGGCGGCTTCCCACCAAGTATCATCGGCTCTGAAGGGCTTAACTACTGTGTTCGAGATGGGAACAGGTGTAACCCCAACGATATTGTCACGAGA